>Ga0306921_10003888_pt1 | contig 15229 bp, 13 predicted proteins | sample sta12Cox44000080_FD_203760 | JGI IMG/M metagenome (GOLD analysis project Ga0306921, IMG submission 203760) | Lab enrichment of tropical soil microbial communities from Luquillo Experimental Forest, Puerto Rico - statoxic.12C.oxic.44.000.080 (v2)... | ecosystem: Environmental > Terrestrial >...
GATCGGCACAGTCTATGAAGACCAGATTCTGACGCTCGCGCTCCAGGGCAAGGACCTGCGCAAACTGGTCGTGCGCGAAGTAATGAGCAAGCCGCTACCGAGGGTGCCAAAGAGCGCTCCGGTCGAGCGAGTCACGTACATTCTCAGCCACGAAAATCCCGCCGTATTTGTCGAGATGGATGAAACCAGGTTCGAGATCCTCACCAAATACGATTTGATGAGCACCGTGGCGAGCTTGATGGAACAAAAACGCTAGCTGCCGACTCTGCGCAGCGCGCTGGCAACACAGGACAGATAGGTGAAAATTCAGGACTTCAACGACCGGCTGAAGGATTCCATTCTCGTCGCCGATGGCGCGATGGGCTCGATGCTGCACGAGTCCGTCGGCGCCGTGCGATGCTTCGACGAGCTGAACACGCTCGAGCCCGAAGCCGTATTTCGCGTGCACCAGGCCTACATTGAGGCCGGCGCGCAGCTCATCGAAACCAATACATTCGGCGCGAACCGCTTCAAGCTCGCGCCACTCGGCCTTGGCGATGAGGTGCAGCGCCTGAACAGCCGTGGCGTCAAAATCGCCCGCGAGGCGCGCGAATCCGCGACGCGCGAGGTCCTGATTGCCGGCTCCATCGGGCCCCTGGGCATCGGCGTCCAGGCGCGGCATCCTGAGCCGGACCAGATTCTCGCGGTCTTTCGCGAACAGGCACTGGCACTCGAAGAACGCGGAGTGGACCTCTTCATTCTGGAAACTTTTTCCTACATCGAGGATGTGCTACTGGCAATTGAGGCCATTCGCTCCTTCTCCTCACTGCCGGTCATCGCGCAACTTACCTACTCCGAAGAAGGCACGACCTACGGGGACATCAGCCCCCTTCTCGCGGCCACAATGCTGAAGAACAAGAACGTTCAGGCCATCGGCGCGAACTGCACGCTCGGCCCGCAAGCACTTTTGCCGATTCTGCAGGAACTCACGAATGCCGGCGCGGGTCCGGTGAGCGGGATGCCCAATGCGGGCTTTCCCAAACGCGAAGGCGACCGCATTGTGTATCCGAAGTCCTCACCCGCTTACTTCGCGGAATTTGCCCGCGAAGCCGCGGCGTTCGGCGTGCGGGTTTTGGGCGGTTGCTGCGGCACCACCCCGGAACACATTCGCGCCATGGTGGAGGCGGTCAAATCGCTACGTCCCGCGCGAGCGCAGTCCGGGGCGGCGGTGGTGGCCAGTGCGCCGCAAGTGGCGCCGAAACTGGAACGCGAGCCGGAGAGCAAATTCTGGAAAAAGCTGCAGCGCAAGGAATTCACCGTTTGCGTCGAAATTGACCCGCCCAAGGGGATCGCGCTCGACCGCGTCTTCGAGCAAGTCGATAAGGTCATGTCGTCAAAAAAGGTTGATGCGATCGACATCAATAGCGGCGCGATGGCGCGCGTAGGAATGGACGCGCTCATCGTTGCTGGCGCACTCGAAGCACGCGGCGTCGAAACCGTGCCGCACTTGACCACCCGGGACCAGAACATCATCGGACTTCAAGCCATGTTGCTCGGTGCCTGGACCGTGGGTGGTGTGCGCAACATACTGGCCATTACGGGTGATCCACCTTCGGTCGGCGACTACCCGGAAACCAGCGGTGTCTATGAAGTCGATTCCGTGGGGCTGACGAAGATTCTGCACCGGCTGAATCAGGGGACGGACTGGGCCGGAAAAACCCTCGGTGGGCAAACGAATTTCACGATTGGGGTGGCGTTGAATCCCGTGGCCGACGATCTCGAAGGCGAAATCGCCCGATTCCACGCGAAAGTCGAGGCCGGAGCGCACTTTGCCATGACCCAACCGCTTTTCGACCCCGCCCACTGGTGCACGTTCCTTAAAAGGCTCGGTGGCAAGCCCGCGATTCCCGTGCTGATCGGCTTGTGGCCACTCAACAGCTACAAGCAGGCGATGCGTCTGAATAACGAGGTGCCCGGCATCGTGATTCCTGAAGCGCTTTTGAAATCGCTGGAAGCTGCCGGCGCTTCGGCGCGCGAGCGCGGCTTCGAAGTCGCGAGCGAAATGCTGGCCTGGGCTCGCACGGAAATGGCCGGAGCCTATTTGATTCCGCCGTTCAAGCGCTACGAGGAGATTCTGGAAATCCTGTAGGCCGTGCGGGCGTTCGATGGGGCGATTCCGAGCCCGCTCAGAAGGGCTGGAACCTTCGACAAAATGCTACAGTAGGCGTCAGCCCATGAAGCCAGCGGATGATTTCGGGCGAAGTTCTCCCTTGGGCGCGACCGCCCGCGACGGCGGCGTGAACTTCAGTCTGTACTCGCGAAACGCGACGAAAGTCGAACTGCTCTTCTTTGACCATGAAGACGACGCGAAGCCTTCGCGGATCATCCCGATTGATCCGGCCACCAACCGCTCCTACCACTACTGGCATGTGTTCGTGCCCGGAGCGCAACACGGGCAAATCTATGGCTATCGCGTGTACGGGCCTTTCGAACCTGCGCGTGGTCTGTGCTTTGACAACACCAAGGTTCTCCTTGATCCCTACACGCGCAGCGTAATCGTCCCGCAAAATTATAGCCGGGAGGCCGCTTCGCGTCCTGGGGACAACGCTCCATCGGCGATGAAAAGCGTGGTCGTGAATTCAGGCGGGTACGATTGGGAAGGGGATAAGCCGCTGCACCGGCCGTCGTCGCGGACCATTATCTATGAGATGCATACGCGTGGATTTACCGTGCATCCGAGCTCGGGCGTGGCGGAGAAAATCAGGGGAACGTACCGCGGGCTCATCGAGAAGATTCCCTACCTGCAACAGCTCGGCATCACCGCGGTCGAATTGCTGCCGGTTTTTCAATTTGACGCGCACGACGCCCCCATGGGCCTCACCAACTACTGGGGCTATGCGCCCGTAGCTTTCTTTGCGCCGCATCGGGCGTACAGCTCGCGGCAGGATGAACTCGGTCCGGTCGACGAGTTTCGCGACATGGTCAAGGCCCTGCACCGCGCCGGGATCGAAGTGATCCTCGACGTGGTGTTCAATCACACTGCGGAGGGCGACCAGAACGGGCCTACGTTGTGTTTCCGCGGGATCGACAACGTCAGCTACTACCTCCTTGAAAATGACCGTTCGCGCTATTCGAACTACAGCGGCACGGGAAACACTCTCTACGCCAATCATCCCGTAGTGCGCCGATTGATCATTCAGAGTCTGCGCTACTGGGTGGAAGAGATGCATGTGGATGGGTTCCGTTTCGACCTTGCATCGATTCTGGCTCGCGACGTGGAGGGTAAGGTAATGTCCAATCCGCCGTTGCTGTGGGACATCGAATCGAATCCAGTGCTCGCCGGAACCAAGATGATTGCAGAGGCTTGGGATGCTTCGGGTTTGTACCAGGTCGGCCAGTTCGTCGGAGATAGCTGGAAAGAATGGAACGGGCGCTTCCGCGACGATGTGCGGAGCTTTTTTAGCGGTGCCAATGGGGCCGTCCCTCGCTTGGCGGACCGGCTCGTCGGGAGTCCGTCCATCTACGCTCATAAAGACCGCGAGGCGGAGCAGAGCGTGAATTTTGTGACCTGCCACGACGGATTTACGCTGAACGACCTGGTCTCCTACAACCAGAAGCACAACGAAGCGAATCGAGAAGAGAATCGCGATGGGAGCAACGACAATCGCAGTTGGAACTGCGGTGCGGAAGGGCCGACGCCGGATCCCGCGATCGAACCATTGCGCAACCGTCAGGTGAAGAATTTTTTCACGGCCACGTTGTTTGCTTTGGGCATGCCCATGATTCTGATGGGCGACGAAATCCGCCGCACGCAGCTCGGCAACAACAACGCCTACTGCCAGGACAACGAAATCAGCTGGTTTGACTGGACTCTCACGGAACGCCACGCCGACATCCTTAGGTTTGTGCGGCTGCTCATCGAGCGGCGGCTGCTGCGCGACACCGACGCCGAACTGAACCGCTTAAGTCTGAACGCATTGATTCGCGGCGCTCCCCATGCCTGGCATGGCGTACAACTCTATCAGCCCGACTGGAGCGAACAGTCGCATAGCCTGGCGTTCAGTACGGAAGTTCCGCGCGAAAAGCTCGGCTTTTTCTGGATTCTGAATGCCTACTGGGCGCCGCTCCACTTCGCACTTCCGCCGACTCGCGACAAGCAAGCAACCCGCTGGCGACGCTGGATCGACACCTACCTGGACTCACCGAATGACATCGTTGCTTGGGACGAAGCGCCGTCCATTTCCGACGCGGAGTACTTTGTAGGGCCGCGTTCCGTCGTGGTTCTGGTAAGGAATCTGGCCTAGAAACGCGGCAAGACCTGCACAGGATTGCCGTTCCGCCAGTCGCAACCCGTCACGCTCGTCAGTTGGCGGTTGCGTCCGAGCTGGTGTGGTCGTGCACGATGCGCCAGCCTTCCGGGAACCGCTGAAAAACAAGGCTGTAGACGCCGCCTAGGTTCCCGGTATGGCGCTTGAGATGCCAGCGGCCCAATAGGAGTGCCGCATCCGGACCGAGCGAGCGCATCTCGAGTTCAGAGAAATCGAGATGCCCCATGGCGGCCTGATCCGGATACTGTTTCTCGTAACGGGCCAACACCGGCTCCCATCCGCGGGTGATGCCGCTACTTCCGGCAAAGGTAAGCTCCGGTGAGTTCCAATAGCCTTGCATGAATGCCCTTACGTCCGCCCGATTCCACGCGGCTTGCTGTTGCACGAGCACGGAAGTGATGGCGGCACGATCGGCTTCCGAGAGCTGGGAGCCGGCGCTACGACTGACAGCTTGCGGCGTCCGATCGATCACCGATACACCCAGAATAACAAACGCAATCAAGACTCTTGAGTTCATAGAGCTGCCTCTCGTCAGCCGCGCCGAAAGATACCGGAAGCGCTCGGGCGCCGCAACCGATGACGGCGCCGCGGCCCTCCTCCGGCACCCCCTGGAATGGCTACTCGGCTGGTACCAGGGTGCTATTGGGCCGAGCCGAGCCAAACCGCATACTCCTCGCGGAGGCTGAGGGATGCTCTCGGCAATCCTATTCTCGATCGCGGTGGTGGCGCTGTTCCAGTTCGCGCTGTACTACTGGAGAGCTGTATTCACCGGCGTGGCGTGTCAGCCGATTTCCCACCGCATCCTCGAAGCGGCGAACCTCGAAGAACCGCAGTTGAGCGGCGCCCACTTTCCAAAATTAGCCGGCTTGTTCGCGTTGACGCCGGAGCTGAAAGGCACTGGCGGTGGCCTTGGTTTCGTTGGCCTGTACTATCAGCTGACCGGAAAGCTCGGGCCAGTCTTCGGTCGGTTCATGCCATCCGCGATAAGGTGGAGCGAGCGCGAACAACTGCTCTGTGCGCGGTACGCCGCCGTGCAGATCGGCCGGCGCCTGGAAACGAACCTCGCGCAAGCGGCTTCCATGCGTTCGAGCTGAAGGCCAAGGCTCTTCGCATTTCCTTGAATATTCACGATTCGCTTTCTCTCCCGGTGCTATGCTTGGGGTCCGCCCTCCAAATCACTCCGGAGGAAGACCCCATGGCAGATCTAGAGCAATTGAAGATGAAGTACGGCTCGGTGTTGAATTCCGTCAATCAACTGGGCGTGCGCCTGACCCACGTGCATATTCAGGACAATAAGCTTTACGTGGAGGGCGCTTGCGGCAGTGAAGCCATCAAAAACAAAATTTGGGACCAGGTGAAGCTTGTTGATCCCAGCTTCAGCGACTTGACTCTGAACCTCAGCATCGATCCTTCCCTGGCTCCAAAACAGCAGGTCTACACGGTTGCCGCCGGCGACTCGCTCTCCAAGATCGCCAAGCAGTTCTACGGCAATGCCAACGAATACATGAAGATTTTTGAAGCCAACAAGGACAAACTGACCGATCCGAACGCAATTAAAGTTGGCCAGCAGCTCGTGATTCCCAACTAGAAACGCGAAGCGAAGGTTCCGCCCACACCTTTCACTGAAATTCCTAGTAGGCCCAGCGCAGCAGGGTGGCGCCGGACGTGAATCCCGCACCCACCGCGGCCAAGAGCACCAGATCGCCCTTTTTCAGTTTCTTTTCTTCGAGCGCGGTCTGCATCGCCAGCGGGATCGTGCCTGCGGTGGTGTTCCCGTAGCGGTCGATGTTGATGATGACTTTTTCGAGGGGCATGCCGAGGCGTTCAGCGGTGGCCGTGATGATCCGCCGGTTGGCCTGGTGGGCGATAAAACAATCCACATCGTTACCGGTCAACCCATGCTTGGCAAGAACTTTTTCCGTCATCTCGGCCATTTTTTTCACCGCATACTTGAAGACATTCTTCCCGTCCTGATGGATGTAGTGCATTTTCTTGTCCACCGTCTCGTGCGACGCCGGATTGAGGCTGCCGCCGCCCGGCATGTACAGGAATTGTCCCCCCACGCCCTCGATCTGGGCCACATGATCAATAATGCCGGGTTCCCCGTCTGCGGCTGGTTGCAATAATGCGGCCCCGGCGCCGTCACCGAAAATGATGCAGACGGCACGGTCGGTAAAATCGGTCATCGACGAGTTCACGTCCGACCCGATTACCAGAACATTTCTGTATTGCCCGGACTCAACGAACTTCGCGCCGGTGTTCAACGCGTAGAGGAAACCAGAGCAGCCTGCGGACACGTCGAAGCCCCAGGTGTCTCGAATTCCCAGCTTGTTTTGCACCAGACAAGCCGTCGAGGGGTACATCATGTCGGGAGTGACGGTGCCGACGACGATCAAATCGACACTTTGCAAATCAAATGGGTGCTGCAGCCGCAGTCTCTTCACCGCTTCTACCGCGAGGTCGCTGGCGGCCACGCCCTTGTCGGCCAAGTGCCGTTCGCGGATACCCACCCGGTCCATGATCCATTCGTTCGTCGTATCGACCATTTTTTCCAGGTCGTCATTGGTCAGCAAACGTGGCGGGACATAGCCGGCTACACCCGTAATTTTTGCGGTGACGCAGCGAGCCATATTACTCCTCGGGAAAAGTGCGAAAGCCAGAAACCAAACGTTGATTGTATGCGATGCCCTTTAGAAGAAACAAGCATTGACCCGTATTTTTACTCCGCGGGAAGGAGTTCGTAACGCCAGGAGATCTCGGCCGTTTTCCTGAGCATGGCGGCCACGGAACAATACTTTTCGGCAGTCAAGTCCATGGCACGCTTCAAGGCGGCTTCTTCCACGGTGCCTCGCAAACGGAAAACAACTTCGATTTGGGTCCAGACTCTGGGCGGTTCGGCGGCGCGCTCGCCCGAACACACCACCTCAAGCGATTCGACCTTCTGCCTCTGTTTCTCGAGGATCGTCACCATGTCGGTAGCGGTGCAGGCGCCGAGTGCCAGGAGCACCATTTCCATGGGCCCGGGAGCCTTGTTCGAGTCACGGTCCGAATCGAAAGGCACCAAGTGGCCCGACGCGCCGGTGCCCAGGAATTTCTCATCACCCAGCCATTTGATGGATGCTGTTTCCATGCTTACTCCCTTGGCAAATCGATACTCGCTTACTCTAGCAGAGTAATGGCGCGCAAGCGGCGGAAGCGATTGGCCGGCGGGGTTTTTACGAATTGCGGGAGAGCAGGGAGGCGGCTTCGATGATGGGGTTGGGAAGTTGCCGCATGGCGCGCACAAAAGCGGCAATGAGCTGGGGATCGAACTGCGTGTTGGCGCAGCGTTCAAGTTCGCTGAGCGCTTCCTCGGCGGTCCGACCCTTTTTGTAGCTGCGGTCGCTGGTGATCGTGTCGTAGGAGTCCGCAATCGTTATGATGCGGGCGCCGAGTGGAATGCCTTCGCCGGACAAGGCGTTCGGATAACCGGAACCGTCAAAGAACTCGTGATGATGCAGGACCATATGCCGGATGCGAGCCATCGGCACGAGCGGTTCAAGCAGCCTTCCGCCGTACGACACATGGGTTTTCATCGTCTCCCACTCTTCCGGGTTCAGAGGCCCGCTCTTGTTCAGAATGCTTTCCGGGATGCCGACTTTTCCGACGTCGTGAAGAATCGCGCCAAGACGGATTTCCTCCACTTCGGGATCCGACAGGCCCAGCGCTTCGGCCAGCAACGCCGCATAGGCGGAAACCTTCTGCGAGTGACCCTGGGTGTACTGATCCTTGGCGTCGATGGCATAGGCGAGCGAAGTGACGGTGTCGAGAATGGATTGTGGCAGTGACAAAGGACCATCCCCAGCCGCGGGATTGGAGGTCTCCGAGGCGGGCAGGGAATCGGTAAACTGGCGAAGCCGCTGATAGATCTCTTCGAAAGCCTCGGGGCCGGTGGCGAACAGCCGTTTCAGCGTAACGCCGAGATAGGCTTCGAGAACATCGCGTTTCCAGCGGCGCGCTTCATTCGGGTCAACGTGGTCGGCGGTGGAAACCGTATTTCCGCCCTGATGTTTCGACAAGTACATCGAGGCGTCGGCTACTTGAATGAGTTCCTGCGGCGAAGAGCCGTGCAGCGGATAGGAAGCAATCCCGAAACTGGCGCTGATGTTTTTCTCGCGGAGCAACTGGTCGGCCGAAATCCAGCTTCGCAGTTTCGACGAAAGCTGCCGGGCCTGTTCCATGGTGGTTTCCGGCATCAGGATGACGAACTCGTCGCCGCCGTAGCGCGCGACAACGTCAGAGCGCCGGCAATTGGTTTCCAGGATCTGCCCAACGCGCTGCAGCACCAGGTCACCCTCGAGGTGTCCGTAGAAATCGTTGACAAATTTGAAGCGGTCGAGGTCCATGAGCACTAGCGCGAACGAGCGCCCGGCGCGCGAGGAACGTTTCCATTCCGAGGACAGCGCCTCCATGAAGAAGCGGTGGGTCTTCACCCCGGTCAAGCCGTCGGTGATGGCCTGTTCCTGTGCTTTCTGGAAGGTCAGCGCGTTATGCAGCGCTCCGGCGATCAGATCAGCGAGCGTGTCGAGCAGCAGGGATTCTTCTTCAGAGAATTCGATGCGCTCGATGGTTTCGACGTAAAGAACGCCGTGGAGATGGTCGGCGTAGAAGATCGGCAGGGCCATCGCCGTGAGCGACTCGGGAAGAACCGGCCCGGGGCCGCTATGCGTGTTGCCGATGGCCCGATACAGAGCGGCTTTGCCGGTGCGTGCCACCTGGCCGATCAGGCAGGCGTCGAGCGGCAAACGCCGGCCGATGGCACCGCGGCGCTGTCCGCCTTCGGCAGAAACAATCAACTCGCGCGTGGTGTAGTCGAGCGTGGCAATACCGATATGGTCGTAGGTGAGGCCATTTTCGAGTTGTTCGGTGATCTTGGACAGCACTTCGTCGGGGTTCAGTGTCGCGATGGCGTCGCGCGAAATCAGATTCAGCAGGCTGAGGTGACGCGCTTTGGTGCGTTCTTCCTGAAACAGCCGAGCGTTTTCGATTGCGATGCTCGCTTCGCTGGCGAGCACGCGAAGCAGTTCCAGGTGACCTTCGTCGAACGCACGGTCCTGGTCGGAGAACACGCAGAGCGCCCCGACAGCGCGGTCATAGGCAACCAGCGGCACGCCGCAGAATGATCCCGCGGTGCGGATCGGTTCGACTCCGAGCTTCCGCACTTCCGTGACATAGTTGTCGCGGATGAGTATCGGCTGGCGGGTGCGAAGGACGTACTCCGTCAGGTGATTGCCTGCCGGCCGCGAGCGCTTGGGCATGCGAACGCCGTTGATGATTTCCAATTCAAAGCGGATCAGGTCGCGCGGCGGATCGAGCGACGCAAGATAGAAGTTCTCCACGTCGAAGAGCCGGCGCAATTCCTCCCAGATCTTCCGAAGCAGGTCTTCCTTGTTCAAAGTGGAGCTGAGCGCACGGCCAATCTCATTCAAGACGTGCAGCTCTTCCGATCGGCGGGACGTTTGCTGAATCAGGTAGCTATTCTCAACGGCCATTCCGATCTGGTGCCCGAGCGCCAGCAACAAACGCAATTCGGCCGAGGTAAAGCGGCGGCTGTCTGGAGTGCCCAGCAGCAGCAGACCAAAGGCCTGTTCCTTGGCCTGGAGGCTGATGACCACGACGCTGCGCAGGCCGTGTTGCATGGCCAGTTCGCGAAAACGGCGTATGGGTTCGTCGCGTTCGAGCGCCGAAAGATTGTCGTCTCGCAAATCGCGGAAGCCCAGCAAGCCGCCCAGCCGGGAGACCAACCCCACGAGATAGTCGTCGAGTCCCTCGTTTTGAGCCGCGCGGCAGAATTCCTCGGGGAGGCCAGCGGACACGACTGAGGTCGGGCCGTTGGGATCGCCGTGATGAAGGAACATGGCTCCCGAAGGCAGGCGCACCACACCCAGCACGCGATCGAGCGCTTGGGCCAGCATGCGCTGGATTTCGCCACCGACGAAACCCGAGGTAGCGAGGTTTAGATTGGATAGCGCTAGCATATTGCGCTCGACCCGCCGCTTCTCCTCCTCGTAAATGGCCATCACCTGCAGCATGGTCACGAATACCGTTGGAATTCCGGAAATCGGCAGGATGGCTTGCCAGAGGGCTTCATGGCCGGTCTGAAGAAACATGACGGTGAGGCCGATCAGTCCCCAGCCGAGAAACGCGAAGCTCAGAAGCCGGTCGGCCATGGTTTCGTGATGCCGGCTCTCTTGCCAGAAAAACAGGCCCACGATGATGTAGATCACCGCCGAGGGAATAATGGAGGGAACCGCGAAAATCTGAAAAGCGTTGGCGGCCGACCAAAGCAGAATAAACCCGGCAGCGCCGATGGACGGCCCAAGCCAGAGTTTCGCGCGCATGTAAAGCTGCGTCCCCAGCAGGAAACAGATCCCGGCCAGCCCAAACAACCCGTAATTCAGCGAATACAGAAATGAACTTGTACCGATCCACGGAGAGAGCGCGGGGCAAAGATAGTGCATGCCATAAAGGCCCCACGCCGTCGCCCAAAACAGAAGGTACAGCTGGCGCTTCAGCGAATAGATGTAGACAAGAAACGCCCCGACCATCAGTGTTGCCAGCAGCAGGGCGAAAGCAATGATGCTTTGGACCATCAGCGCCTGGATCCCTTAGAAAATGCCGATTGGAGTGAGAAACAGCACGATGGAAAAGGAGCGGGCGGGTCGTTCCTTCGTGAATCGCTGATCGGACTGCAAACTAGAACGAGCACCCCTACTTGCCTTTGCTACACACCCCAACCCAAACCTAGCACGACTCACAACCGATTATGAGGCACAGAAAAAAGTAGGAGCAAGCGTACCCCGGTACTGGTAGCCAAAGAGGTACAGGGCCGCGGGCCACCGCGGGATTGCGGCGGGCCTTGTCAGTTACCGGCCCACAGGGTAAGTTGCTTCGAGAGCGGGGCGCGGTTGTATCTCTTGAACGCTCAAGCACTTCTCTGGAGCCGGCCATGAACACGGAACTGGCAGCGCGGGCACGCGCAGCGGGTGTGGTCGCCCGTGCGATCCTACTCTCGGGCGTGGTCGCCCTGGCAGCAAAAAGCCTGAGCCCAGCGGGGAGCCCGGGTGGAAGCCCGGTGGAGGGTACGCCGCAAATCCCCGTGGGCACGATTATCCCCGTGAGCCTGGACCGGGGCCTCAAGGCGGAAGATGCCCGAAAGGGCGAGCTGATCGAATTGCGAGTCAAACAGGAAGTTCCACTGCCCCACGGCGGCAAAATCTCCGTGCGGTCGAAATTGATGGGCTACATCATCTCTACCGAGAAGGACACCGACGGAAGCGGTTTGAACCTGTCGCTGCGGTTTGACAAGCTGAAGTTGGGCGACAAAACCGTGCCGATCGTGACGAGCCTCCGCGCCATGGCATCCTACCAAGCCGTGCGCTGGTCGCAGATGCCCCAAGGAGGATCGGACCCCGGTACTCCCACGGGTTGGGGCAATACGGTCCTGATTGGTGGAGATATCCGTTTCGGCGACGGAGGCAAAGTGCGGAACGCCGCCAAACAGGTCGTCGGCAAGGGAGTGAGGGGCGGGGTGCTGGTGCACATTCGCGCGAATCCCGAGGGTGGTTGCGAGGGGCCCGTAAACGGCGACGACCACCCGCAGGCTTTGTGGGTTTTCTCCTCCGGAGCTTGCGGGCTTTATGACCTGAGGGGCATAACCATCCGGCGCAATGGAGGATCGGATCCCCTCGGAGAGCTCACCCTCAGTTTTGACAAAGCAAGCCAGAAACTCGAATCGGGTACAGGCCTGCTGCTTCGCGTCGTCCCCTCGCAGTAAACGGCGGCTCCGTCCTGCGGCACTGCGGCACCATCCGCTTGGACGGGGCACGGTGGTTCCGTTACACTGAAGTTTTCAGTACTGCTCTCGAGAAGCCGCAGACTATGAGCGAATCAAACAGAATGAGCGGGAACGTCCGCGTGCGTTTTGCGCCCTCTCCGACGGGCTACCTGCACGTCGGCGGTGCGCGCACCGCGCTGTTTAACTGGTTGTTTGCCCGCAAACAGCGCGGCACGATGATCCTTCGGATCGAAGACACAGACGCCGAGCGGAACAAGCCCGAGCTTGTCGAGGGCATTATCGACGGCTTGACGTGGCTGGGTGTCGGCTGGGACGAGGGGCCCTACTACCAGTCACAGCGGACCGCCTTGTATCGTGATTGCGGAAAAAAACTACTCGCGAGCGGCCATGCTTTCCTCTGCTATTGCCCGCCGGAACGCTATGTGGGCGGCGATCACGCCGAGGCGGGCACGGAGAAGGCGCAGGTGCGCAAGGTCGTGCGGTGCTCTTGCCGTGATGGCCTGCCGTCGTCGCCCGATGTGAAGCCGGCCGTCCGCTTCAAAGTACCGGTTGGCGGCACCACAAGGTTTTTCGACGCGGTTTTCGGCGAAAGGGAATTTTCGAACGACGAAATTGAAGACTTCGTGTTGCTGCGCTCCGGACGGGAAGGCGCAGCGTTCGGCCAGGCCATGTACCAGCTGAGCGTGGTGGTCGACGACATCGACATGCGAATCACGCATGTAATTCGCGGTGCTGACCACATTTCGAACACACCGAAGCAGGTCTTGCTGTATGGTGCGCTCGGGGCCGAACTGCCTGTGTTTGCGCATGTGCCGCTCATCCTGGGGCAGGACAAGTCGCGACTGTCCAAGCGCCACGGAGCGACCGACGTGAACATGTACCGGCACGAGGGCTTTCTGCCCGAAGCCTTCCGGAATTTCCTGGCCTTGCTTGGTTGGTCGCCTGGTGGAGACGAAGAGTACTTGCGGACGAAAGACCTGCTCGAAAAATTCACACTGGAAGGCGTAAGCCGTACCAACGGTGTATTCGACCGGGCCAAGCTCGAATGGTTCAACACGCAATACCTGCAGAAGCTACCGATCGAAGACTTGCTGCCTGAAGTGGAAGGTCAGCTGAAGCAGGACGGATTGTGGAAGGAAGAGTGGGCCACCGGCGCCGGGCACGAGTGGTTTGCGAAAACGGTGGACTTGCTTCGCCCGCGAGTACGCTTGCTGCCTGATTTTTCAAGCTGGTCGCGGGCGTTCTTCAGCGACGATTTCATGATCGATCCCGCCGCCAAAGCGAAATTCTGGAAAGACGCAAAAGTGCCCGAGCTTCTCAGGACGCTGGCGGATTCGCTCGCGGCGTTGACGGAGTGGAACCACGACGCTTGCGACCACGCCGCCCGGAAAGTAGCCGAGGAGGCCGGCGTGAAAGCCGGTCTGCTGATCAACGCGACGCGTGTGGCCATTGTCGGCCAGGCCGTCGCGCCGCCACTGTTTGACACGATGGTGGTGCTTGGCCAGGAACGAGTGGTGCGCCGTCTGCGCGAGTCTCTCGAAGAGCGCAAGTAGTTCGCTAACCTGCCCGTGATGCAAACGCTCCTGTCTTTTGCGCCGCCTTTGTCGCGCCCGGGTGGCTTGATTACCTTGCAGTGAAAACTTCGGGGTGAGCTGCCTTTGCCGCGGAGCGATCCGACACCACGTTGATGGTTGCTTCTACATCTTTTGTCACCGGGGGGAGGCAAATCTCTGTGCTGCAAGCCTGATAACGCAGCTTCATGGTCAGATGTTGTGGCCCAAGAGGAGCGTTGGGAAGAACCGTCAGTGGTAGAAGCAGGGTCGCCGCGTCACTGTACACATTCAGCGGCTTATCCTTGGCGAACGTAAAGGTCTGTAGCTTCCCTTTGGGATAAATCACATCGCCGATCTTAAATCCGGCGGGAACGTCCGCGCGCAGCTCCGTGGGAATCAGGTAGTCGAAAGTGACTTCGCGCGCGTTCACGTGAAAACCGGGGCGCAGCTTCATCACCACCGCAACCTGGAACGACTGCCCGCGCGCCACAGGCTCGTAGGAAACGTATGCCGTGGGCGCAACCACATCTTTCCCCGACGGTACCTGCGAGTTAGCTGCCGGAGCAGCGAGCAGTGAAACGAGTAAGAGAAACGTCGGCACTGCGCTTGAGAGAGTTCTCACACGGTCACCTGTGTTCCGACCTGCTGCGAAATGACGCGGGTCATGACCTGATAGAGGTCCTCGCCCGACTTTTCATGCACGAAAGCATTGCGCGACTCCGACCAGCCGAGCTTGAAGCTGGTTGACAATGCCGAAACCCAGATTTCGCGGATGGGGGTGTTCGGAGAAACCACAAATTTCGCCGGCTCCGGCTCTTCGAATATCACTTCGATTTTGCCGCTCTCGCCTTCGACGTCGAAATCGTGCTCATCGCCGGCCGTCAGCAGGCGGCGTTTCAGCTCCTCGAATGTGGCATCCGCCTTTTTCTGGAATTCAAGCTCGGTCAACATCCATTCTCCTAATCACTCGGAGACCGCCCGGGCGACCAAGTCCAGGTCCGGCGGACCCTGAAACTTCATCAGTACCTGCCCGTCACGCGATATCAGGAAACTTGTCGGGTACCCGAGGATTCCGCCGAATTTATCGGACGCCTCGTCGCTTCCCAACAAAATCGGATAGTTGATGTGCAGCTTTTGCCCGTGAACATCGTACAGTTCCTTGGCGACGAACGGGGCCACAACGCCCTTTCCTTCCTCGTCCATGGCGATTCCCACAACCGTGAAACCCTTTGACGCGTACTTGTTCTGCAGCTCAATCAACGAAGGGATTTCGTCCTGGCACGGGCCGCACCAGGTCGCCCAGAAATTCACGAACACTACTTTGCCCTTGAAGTCGCTCAGTGAAAGCGGCTTGCCCTCAAGGTCGTCCAGTCGGAGTTCCGGAGCGGGCTTGCCCATGGTCGTCGAGGCGGCCACCGCGAGGCTGGCCTTGCGGGGATTGCGCGTCGCGTGGTCGGCGTACAACGTCAGAGCGATCAGCACGGCCACGGTCAAAACGATAATTGCGATCTTTCTCATAGAACTTCAACTCA
>Ga0306921_10003889_pt1 | contig 15228 bp, 14 predicted proteins | sample sta12Cox44000080_FD_203760 | JGI IMG/M metagenome (GOLD analysis project Ga0306921, IMG submission 203760) | Lab enrichment of tropical soil microbial communities from Luquillo Experimental Forest, Puerto Rico - statoxic.12C.oxic.44.000.080 (v2)... | ecosystem: Environmental > Terrestrial >...
GACGGCGGCAAGAAGACCACCACCTACATCGTCGTGGCTATGCGGCCCGCGAGCCAGGACAGCGGCACAGAGAGCAGCTCCTACCGGACGCCGGATAAGCCGTAGGCAAATCGACCCAGCCCACTTTCTTCGTATTTCTGGTGCGTCGGGCGTTCACCCGCCGCACGGATGAGGCGGGCGAACCGATGCCTAGAGCCACGGCGCCTGGCCATCTCGTTCTTCGAAACGACCCAGCCGCCGCCCCCGGGTAGCCTTTACTCATAGAACCAACGACGTATTTGCCCGCGAAAATTTTTGGAATCATAGATGGCCATGAAGCCTTTTCTCCTGGCTGCCGCGGCGGTGCTTCTCTCGATTGGCCTCTGCGCGCAGAGAGCCGTCTGGCAGCCGTCGCCGGGCCATACGGAAGTGCCGATCTGGCCGGGGGCCGTGCCGGATCAGCAGCCCACGGCTGGGCCTGAGGAAAGTCACTGGTGGCCGGAAGCCCCGACCGCGCCTGGCGGGTTCGCGGTGTACCACGTCTCTCGACCCACGATCACGGTCTACTCCCCGACGGGCGAAAATACCGGCGTTGCGATCGTGGTCTTCCCAGGCGGCGGTTATGAGGATCTGGCCATCGATCTTGAGGGCACGGAGGTCTGCGACTGGCTCGCCCCGCGCGGCATCACCTGCGTGCTGCTGAAGTATCGCGTGCCGGGCGAGGAGCACTATCCGGCGCCTGCGCCGTACCCCAAATCGGGCCCCTATCCGGAATCACCGATGGCGCTTGAAGACGCCCAGAGAGCGCTAGGGCTGGTGCGCCTTCACGCCGCGGAGCGGAACATCGATCCGCACAAGATCGGCGTGCTGGGCTTTTCGGCCGGCGGGCATCTGGTGGCCGCGATGAGCACGCACTTCGGGAAGCGTTTGTATCCCGCGGTGGATGACGCCGACAAAGAAAGCTGCCGTCCGGATTTTGCCGTGGCTCTCTATCCGGGGCATCTGACGATTGCCGCGACGCGACGGGACGCCAGCCTCACGCGCGGGAAGCGTCCCACGATTCCCCCGAGCGCCTCCGGGTTGAATCCCGATATTCAGGTTACCCGCGACACGCCGCCGACGTTTTTGGTGCAAGCGGTCGACGACCCGGTGGACTCGGTAGAGAATTCGCTGGTCTACTTTGCGGCGCTCAGAAAGGCCGGCGTTCCGGTAGAGATCCATTTGTACGCACATGGCGGGCATGCATTTGGACTGCGGAAGACCAGGTTTCCGATTTCGGCGTGGCCTCAGTTGGTGGCGACGTGGCTCCGGGCGATGGGGATGATTCCGGAGTAGGCGCGGGCGGGAAAGCCGGCCTTGGCCGCCTGAGGCTTTGCGCGCCGGCATCGCCGGGAAGCGAGCTGGCTTCGAGCTGCCTTGGACCGATTACTCTCCGGGAACGCGTGCCCGGTTGGCCGACACGCTTCCCTGCCGGGCGCGTAACATTAGAAGGAACCATGATTTCCGGCACGACCAAGACGTTCTACCTGCATGTGCGCTGCCCGTACGGCGACTTCGAAGACTGGGTCGGCGTGCGCGGGCTGATCGAACCGCTCGAACAGCTTCTCGCCGCGCCTTTTGCCTTTGAGTGCCCGACGCACGGTGTGCAGACCGAATTTCCCCTGGAAGGCTCCGAGAAGCGGCCGAGCACAACCCAGAATCCGCCCCCTGCGACCCGCGCTACCGCTCCGAGAAGACCCGCCCGCTCGAGCGAGCGCAAACTCTTTCATGTACCGGTCTTTGTCTATGGCTGGAGCAAGAGCGCGAACTCTTTCCACGAGGACACTACTACGCTGGTGTTTAACGCGAGCGGAGCGCTGGTGCGTCTTCTCACTCCGGTGGAACTCGGCGAGAGCCTTTTCCTGGTCAATAAATTCACGCGCGAAGAGCAGCGCGTTCGGGTGGTCTTTCGCGAGCCGCATCATGAACGGGGCATGCGCGTGGGGCTGGCCTTCGAGAAGCCCATTCCCACGTTCTGGCGCAAAACCCGCCGCGGCCCCCGCGCTGCAAAAGCGCTGCGGGTGATGGTGCGCGGCAAGGACCGCAACGGAAATCCGTTTGCTCACAGCTCGAGCACCCTGGACATCAGCGAAGACGGAGCGCGCCTCGACGGAATCGCCTATCTCACGGCTCCCGGCGACATCATCGAGGTCAAGCGCCGCTGGCACGGCAAAGGCCGTTTTCGGGTTGCCTGGCTTGGCCAGGTGGGCTCGTTTGAAGCAAATCAAGTCGGCATCTGCACGCTCGAACCGGGGCACCTGCCCTGGCGCGTCAAGGCCGACGAGCCTCACCGCCCGAAGTCCCAGAAGAAGTCCTGAAAGTCCGCTTTTCGCGGCGCTATTGGACGGCGGTTCGGCGCTCCGCTACACTCGTCCGGTGTCCGAGACTCTGCCGCAGGAGCTGGCTAGAAAAGAAGCGAATTCGGGTGGCGCGCCGTATGAGCGGCTCGCTAGCCGGTTCCGACTCCTCAACTGGCGGGAATTCTCTTCGCCATACTGCAGAGTGCGTGCGCGGCGGTCATTGCCATCAGCAGCCTTCGTGTGGCCATCGGCCTAGGGGCGCTAGCGGCGGCGGCGGGCGTCCATGCGCCGGCCCGCGGCTTCCATCAAGACGCCATACGCATTCCCATGATGTTATTGGCTCTCACCGGATCGCTGGTCAACCTTTTGGTGATCTGGAAAATCCGCAAGCTGCGCAAGAAGCCGGCGGCGCGCTGGAGGCAGCAAGAGATTCCCAGGCAGAAGCTGCGCTCCGAGAATTTTCAGATCGCGCTTTCCCTGCTGACTTTGCTGTTGCTGGCCGCTGAATGGATCACCCACCCTATGATCCACCGCCTGCCGTGAAGCCGCCGTTGGTCACTTTTCGAGCTCGTTTCCCTCGCCGCCCAACTCCCTCTTCAGCCGCTCATGCAGCCGCTCGCTGTAGCCCAAGGGCAATTCGAAGGTGCGATTATCCGCCGTGAGCAAAAGAATATTCCGTGTCGAATCGAGAATGGCCGAACAGATTTCGCAGTGCTCCAGATGCCGTTCGATCTCTTCGCGGAGTTCCGCCGGCACGCTGTGGTCGATGTATTCGGAGATGTGCGCCCACACGTGCTTGCAGCTCAGCTCCATGGCATCCTCCCCCAAAACCCTTTGCGCGCGGGCGCCGTAGTCTTCAAATAAGGCGCCAGGGTCCTTTGCAGCATGATGCGCGCCCGGTGCAGTCTCACCTTTACGATATTCTCGTTGACACCGAGCGCCGCTGCCGTCTCCCGGACATTCATCTCCTCGAGATCGCGGAGGGTAAACACCTGGCGGTAGATGTCCGGCAGATCAGCGACGGCCTTCCGCAGCACCTCGCGCAACTCCTTCCGCTCCAGGGCTTCCGAGGGGATCTCGCGCCAGTCGGTCAGCGGCGCCGGAGTAAACTCCTTTTCCTCCCCTTCCATGGGCTCGTCGAGCGACTCTTCTTTCGCGCGCTTGGCCTTGCGCAGCTTCTGCCGCGCCTCGTTCACCACGATCGTCACCAGCCAGGTGCTGAACTTGGACTCGCCCCGAAACCTGGCCAGGTTGCGGTAGGCATTCACCACCGCGTCTTGCGCACACTCTTCGGCGTCGCCTTCATTCTTCACGATCGCAAAAGCCGTCAGGTACAACATGCGCTCGTAGGGCCGGATCAGGTCGTGGAACAGCTCCTTCTCGCCGGCGAGAATGCGCGCGATCAGCTGCGCCTCCCTCCCCTCTCCGATCGCGCCGGTTGTGCCCGCGGTCATTCGGATGCGCTCCGCCACTCCCTCGGGGACCAGTATCGCACGTTAGAATTCTCGAAGCTTGAGCGCACCGGAAATGGCATGACGCCACTCAAAATCCCGCGCCACCGCGCCTCTTGCCACCCGCGCGGAGAGCACAGTTCCTTCGACCGGGCTCGCTCTCTCGGTCGGCCTCGCTTCATGCGAGTCTCGGGCCGCAGCAAGGTTACATGGATTCTCGGGAACTTTCCTTCCTCCCGCTGCGTAGTTCTAGGCAGACGGGTCGAAGTTTTTCTTGATCGCCGCCGACCGTCCTCGAGGAGGAGCTTATGTATCGAGCTAGCCAGCCCGTTCGCCGTCTGGCCATCCTGGTTCTGGCCGGAGCCATGCTTTCAGTGCCGGTTTCGCTTGTAGCCCAGGCCAACTCCGCAACTCCTTCATCTTCAAACACTTCCGAACGCTGGCTGCATGTCCGGGTGATCTGCACCGACAGCAAGGGCGAAAGCGTGCGGGTCAACATTCCCGTCGAGATGGCCGAAAAAGTGTTGCCGGCCATCAACAAGAACCAGCTGCACGGCGGCAAAGTCCACCTGAGCGACTCGGAGTTGAACGGCGTGGATCTAAAGACGCTGCTCGAAGCAGTGCGCAGTTCGAAAGACGGCGAGTATGTGACCGTAGAGGCCACGGACGCCGATGTCCGTGTTGCCAAGCAGAGCGGCTTCATGCTGGTGCACGTCACGGAGAAGAACATCGCAGCGAAAGGCGGCAAGGCGAGCGAGAAGTCCCGCGTGGACGTAAAGGTTCCGATGAAAGTGGTGGAGGCGCTGTTCTCGGCCGGCAAGGATGAGCTCGATCTGGTTGCGGCACTGCGCGCACTATCCGCCAACGGCGATACCGAGCTGTTCTCGGTCAAGAGTGACGACTCGACCGTCCACGTGTGGCTGGATTCGAAAAACGTCGCCGATTAGCTGCTCGAAGGAGAAGACCATGATGCTCCTCGCCAAACTCGCCGTGGGTGCCGCTACTACGCTGGTTTTCGCCACCGTTTACACCTTCCGCGAAGGAACCGTTCGCGTGGATGTGGACGAATTGCGGGAGGGCGGAGCCCACGTGCATGTCTGGGCGCCGGCGGCGGTGGTGCCCATGGCGCTATATTTTGTGCCCGACCGCAAGCTCGAAAAGCTCACGGATCACGCCGAGCAATGGGCGCCCATCGCACGCATCGCCGCACAAGAGATGCGCCGTTATCCGAACAGCACGTTTGTGGAAGTGCAGGATAGCCGGGAGCACGTCAAAGTCAGCACTGCGGGAAGCAGGATCGAGGTCGACGTGGAAGAACCGGACGAGAACGTCCATGTAGCCGTGCCGCTGACCATGATCGATGACGTGATCGCCCGGATCGCCAGAAGCCAGCCCGCGGCCTGAAGCCCGCGGCCAGAATTGCCGGGAGCTTAGCCGTCATTCTCCAGGGCCGACTCGAAGTAGACCTCCTCGAACAGCTGGTCTTTCCTCCAGCCGGAGCGCTCGAGTATGGCCCGTCCGTTTCTAGCCATGCTCGGATGCCCGCAGAGGTAGCCCGTCGTTTCCGCTGCTTTCAAGCCCCAAAGATCGGTGTATTTTCGGATCACGTCTTCCACGCGGCCGCTTTCCCCGGCCCATTCCGTGTCATCTGAGGGCCGGCTGACCGTGCCGACGTAACGGAACCACGGTGCTTCCGCGGCGACCTTTTCCATTTCGTCGCGATAGCCGAATTCGGAAGAGCGACTGGCACCTTGCACGCAGAAGAATCTGTGGTTGCCGGGCATCGGCGAGCCGCCCGTTTTCCAATCCTGGTAGAGTGTGCGCACGTAGCTGACGAAAGGAGCGAGACCGGTTACGGTAGCCAGCAGCAAGTGGTTGGTGCGGCCGCTGCGGAGGTCGAGCATGAAGCGGCCCTTGGCGATTTTCCGGCACAGCAGTTTGTCGCCCGGTTGCAGCCGGTAGAGCTGCGGGGTCAGCTCGCCGTGCGGAACCAGCTCGATGAAAAACTCGAGCCACTCCTGCTGGTACGGTGAGGAGACGATAGAATAGGCGCGCTCGATGCGCTTGCCGCCGTGCTCGACGCCGAGAGTGGCGTACTGGCCGGCCTTGAAGGGGAAAGGGCCGCCGGGATCGATTTTGACCAGCCACAAGTCTTCCGAAAGGTCGCGGCGTTCGAGTATGGTGGCTTGGTAGTGCTTATCGCCCGCCGCCGCCATCCGAAGTTCGCTCCTTCCCTCCACTGCCGGCCCGCTACATGCGCTGTTTCATCATCATCTGCGGATCAAACTTGACCGGCGTGCCGGTGATGTGGGTTTTGGCTTCGGAAATGATCCTGACCAGCACCATGGTGTCGCCGCCGTCCACGTACTTGACCAAGCCCATCGGCGAGATCTTCGAACTCACCCAGGCGTCGCCTTTGCCGCCGTCCTTGGTCCAGTGCTCGCAGGAGAAGGTGCCGGCGGGAACGGTGACGCTCTCGGTTCCGACGGAGTGCCACTTGTCGAGGTTTTGCTTGATCTCCGGGTGGTGCGCCTTTTGCTCGTCCAGGTCCATCTCCACTGGCTGCGGGGCACCGGCCACCAGGACGATGATTTTGTGAAAAGCGAAGTCGTCCGGGGTAACCAGCATCTTGCCGTAGGTAAGCGTTCCGGAGCCTTCCGCGGCATGGCCGACTTCCATCCAGTAGCCCTGCTGCGTGCCGACCATCTCTTTGTCCACGGTGGACATTTCGATCTTGGATTTGGCGCCCTGCTGGTCGGTCTGCTCGTAGGCCGCGCCCGAACCGACGACCGGGTGGAAGAGATTGGCGATGTTAGGTCGTTTGAAGGCGGTGATATTGCCGAGCTGCGCCGGCACGGACGGGGCCAGAGCGCTCGAGAGTGCGGCTAGGAGCAGCAGGGTTTTCCGTTTCATGAATCCTCCTCGAACGACGAGCGTTTGCCAGAGACTCTAGCACAGGGGTCGCGGGTCGTGGCAGGCGGGTGTGCAATAGGTGAGGGAGCGGCCCTCAAAAACGAAGGGAGCTCGGCGGGGCGGGGCCGCTCGCCGACCGTGGTCCTCGATTGCCCCCGATTATTTTGCGCGAAGCCCCCGGCGACGGGCTGCGCGAGGTATCATGTTGGGCAGCACAACACAGTGCGAGGGCACACAACGACATGAGCAAGACGACGGAAGCGAACGAGAGGATGCAAAGGCCGCTGGGGATGGTCGATCCGGCGATCGCCGAGCTGCTCCGGGAGGAGGCACAGCGGGAGGCGACCGGGCTCGAGCTGATTCCCAGCGAGAACCTGGTGTCGGAAGCGGTGCTGGAGGCGATGGGTTCGGTTTTTACCAACAAGTATGCGGAGGGATATCCGGGGAAGCGGTATTACGGCGGGTGCGAGTTTGCCGACAAGGTCGAACAGCTGGCCATTGACCGGACGAAGGAGTTGTTCGGAGCGCAGCACGCCAACGTGCAATCCCATTCCGGAACGCAGGCGAATGTCAGCGTGTATATGAGCGCGCTGCAGCCGGGCGATACCGTTCTGGGCATGAATCTGTCGCACGGCGGGCACCTGACGCACGGTCATCCTTTGAATTTTTCCGGGCGCATGTACAAGTTTGTGGCTTACGGAGTGCGGCAGGACACCGAGCAGATTGACTACGACGAAATCGACCGCCTGGCGGCCGAGCACAAGCCGAAGATGATCGTAGCAGGGGCCAGTGCCTATTCGCGGGTGATCGATTTTGCGCGCATGGCGGAGGCGGCAAAACGTGTAGGCGCGCTGTTCTTTGTGGACATGGCGCACATCGCGGGCCTGGTGGCGGCGGGAGTGCATCCGAGCCCCATCCCCCACGCGGATTTTGTGAGTACGACGACGCACAAAACGCTGCGCGGGCCGCGCGGCGGCCTGGTGATGTGCAAGGCGGCGTTCCAGAAAGAGTTGGACAAGCTGACGTTTCCCGGACTGCAGGGAGGGCCGCTGGTGCATACGATTGCGGCCAAGGCGGTGTGCCTGAAAGAGGCGATGGAGCCGTCGTTTCAAGACTACCAGCGACAGGTGGCCAGCAATGCCAAGGTGCTCGCCGCGGCGGTGGCGCAGCGCGGGTTCCGGGTGGTTTCCGGAGGAACCGACAACCACCTGTTCTTAATCGAAGTGCATTCGCGCGGGATTTCCGGCAGTGACGCCGAAAAGGCCCTGGACCGCGCGGGAATTACGGTGAACAAGAATGCCATTCCGTTCGATCCGTTGCCGCCGATGAAGGCGGGAGGGATTCGCCTCGGAACGCCATCGGTCACGACTCGCGGGATGAAAGAGCCGGAGATGGGGTTGATTGCGGGATGGATTGCGGACGTGCTCGCAAAGCCGGGCGACGCGGAAACCGAGCACCGGGTTCGCCGGCAGGTAGCGGATCTCGCGGCACGCTACCCTATTTATGAGTCGCGCACCAGCGCCGTGCGGGCAGAGGCGCAACACGGCTGACCCTTCCGAAATCGGCCGCGCGGCAGGCTAGAGGAAGGAAGCGAAAGCGGCAAAGCCACACTGCAACGGAAGGCCGCGAAACTGCACTGGCGCGAAAATGCCAAGCTGTACCCGGCTGTCCCAAGACTGTCCCTGCGTTCAGTAGATTTCTTGCGCTAGATTTTCCTACCATTGCTTGACGCATATGGGACAAATCCTCCGAGCGATTCTTGAAAAAACCGGCATCCGGCGGTTCTTCAGCAGCGTGGCTGTGGAGCTTCCGGCGTATTGGCTGCCGAACTTCAACGTGAGGGAGCTTCCCCTAAAAATCGACGCCCCGCGTCGCAGATCTTCGGGCACTCGCTAGCCATTCTGCCGGAACAGGCGGAGAGGTGATCATGACGGAGACCGAGGCATTCAAGGAGTTTAAGCAAGGACTGGCACTGCTGCGGGACAACTATGCAGAAAGAGCGCTGCCGCACATGGAAAAGGCGCTAAAGCTCGAGAAGAATAATCCGTATTACATGTCCTACCTCGGAGTGGTGATGGCACGGTCCGAGCAGAAATGGGCGGAGGCGGAGAAGCTCTGCGACAGCGCAGTGCGCATGAAGCGGAACCAGGCGCAGCTGTATCTGAATCTTGCGGAAGTGTATGCGACGGCGGGGCGGCGCGAGGATGCGGTGGAGACGCTGCAGGCGGGACTGAAGTTCGCGCGTCGCGACGTGCGGCTGAATCTGGCACTGAACCGGCTGATGCAGCGCCGGCCTCCGGTATTCCCCTTTTTGTCGCGCCGGCATCCCCTGAACAGGAGCGTCGGGAAGCTCCGCCACCGCACGCTGGAGCTGCTCGGCAAGTCCTAAACAGTTTCGTCCACCCCCAAACACAGAGAGGGCGTCTCGGGAAACCGAGGCGCCCTTTTTGTTGGCCGTCAGCGCTGGGTCGGCGGGGTGAACGAATAGGAATGCTGCAGGCCCATTTCCATGAGCAGCTTGATGCCGACGCCGGTGAGGCCGTTCGGCAGCGCATGGACGCGGACCACCTCGGCCAGGTATTCGCGGTTAAGCGCCGAGGGAACGTTCGAATAGGGCATGGTGACGAACAGCCGCAGGCCGACTTCGTAGCCCTTTTCGCTGGTCTGGAAGTAGACGCCGCTGCGGGAGACACTGTGCGAGCCGCGGAGATCCTCGAAATGCTCGCGCTCGGGGTCGGACGGGCGGAGGCGCATCAACTGGTTGATCTTGCAGCGACGGCTGCCGCGGCGCTCCGTCTGAGCGGCGCGCGGAAATCCGGAATTGCCTGTGGTCTTAGTCATAAGGTCTGGCGTTGCCATTAGGGCTCTTTCCCCCTTCACTCTGCTGCTTCTGGAAACCAAGTGTAAAAGCGGAAATGCGCGGCTCCAATAGAGGAAAAGTACCTGCGGGAGCAGGAAGAAGGGTTATCCCGGAGACATTACGGAAGTACTGGTGGATTCTGGTACCGGCGAGGCCGCGACAGCTTGGGACCGGCACCTCTTCACGTACCTCAAAATAGCTTCTGAAACTTGCTTCGGGCGCGACCTCGACCGCCCGACCGTCAGCCGAGCAGGATGACTTGGGCGGGGCGAGTGTGCGATGCTGCTCGCTCACCAGCTGGCGAACCGCAAGCAGTAGCGGTCCGGGGTGAATGCGAAGGGAGCAGAAAACCGCGTGCAGAAGCAGTTCAAGGACCTGACGGAACGCGAAATCCTGGCGCTGGCCATCCAGAACGAGGAGGAGGATGGAAGGGTGTTCGGCGAATTTGCGGATGCGCTGCGGGAGAGCTACCCGGCAACCGCAGATATGTTTGAGGCGATGAGGCAGGAAGAGGCGAGCCACCGGGACCGGTTGTTTGAGCAGTTCCGGTCCAGATTTGGCGAGCACATCCCGCTGATCCGGCGAGAGAACGTGAAAGGCTTCCTCGAGCGGCGCCCGCTGTGGCTGGTGCGGCCGCTCGGCGCGAACGCAGCGAGGAAGCATGCGCGAATGATGGAGATGGAAGCAGTACGCTTCTATCAGCGGGCAGCCGACCGGGTGACCCACCTGGGGACCCGGGAGCTGCTGAACAAGCTGGCCGACGAAGAGCGGAAGCACTCGGAAACCGCAGGCACGCTCGAAGAAAAGCATCTGACCGAGGACGCCAAGTCGCAGGAAGCGGAGTCCAACAAAAGGCTGTTTGTGCTGCAGGTGGTGCAGCCCGGACTGGCGGGGCTGATGGACGGATCGGTTTCGACGCTGGCGCCGCTGTTTGCGGCGGCCTATGCCACGCACAAAACCTCGTATGCCTTCCTGGTGGGGCTTGCGGCTTCTGTCGGCGCGGGAATCTCGATGGGTTTCGCCGAGGGTTTGTCAGACGACGGATCGCTGACCGGTCGCGGCTCGCCGTGGATTCGCGGGGCAGTAACGGGAGCGATGACCACGGCGGGAGGATTGGGGCATACCTTTCCCTTCCTGATTGCAAATTTCCACGTGGCCATGACGGTGGCTTTCCTGGTGGTGGCGGCTGAGTTGGCAGTGATCAGCTGGGTGCGGCACCGCTACATGGACACACCGTTTTTGCAAGCGGCTTTTCAGGTGGTGGTGGGGGGGGTGCTCGTATTCCTGACGGGAATTCTCATCGGGAGCTCGTGAAGGCTTCGCTCGGGATTGCGAGCGGCGGGTCGAAGGCGACGGTGATCGGCAACATCGAAGGCGAGAAACTGCAGGCTGGCGAAACCGGAGCCGGCAAAACGCACTGCCGCGGAGGCGGTGGCCTCGAGTAGCCCTCCCGGCTAGTCCGAGTGGGCGGGGACGGGGTGCCGCGCGGAACCCGAGAGGATGGCGCGCCGCAGGCGGGCCTGGAAGCGGTCGAGGTAGAGATAGATGACCGGGGTGGTGAAGAGCGTGAGCAGCTGGCTGACGATCAGACCCCCGACGATGGCGATGCCGAGCGGCCGGCGAAGTTCGGAGCCGACACCGCTGCCGAGAGCCAGCGGCAGCGCGCCAAACAGCGCGGCCATGGTGGTCATGAGAATGGGACGAAAGCGCAGCAGACAAGCCTGATGAATGGCCTCGACCGGCGGCATGCCTTCCTGCATTTCGGCCTGAACGGCAAAATCAACCATCAGAATGGCGTTTTTCTTGACGATACCGATGAGCAGGATGATGCCGATGATGGCGATCATGGAGAGCTGGGTATCGGTCAGCAAGAGCGCGAGCAGCGCGCCGACGCCGGCCGACGGCAGCGTGGAAAGAATGGTGATGGGGTGGATGTAGCTTTCATAGAGGATGCCGAGAATGATGTAAACGGTTGCCAGCGCGGTGATGATCAGCACCAGCATGGAGGACTGTGAATCCTGAAAGGCTTGCGCCGTTCCCTGGAAGCCGCCGTGAATGGTAGGCGGCATGCCGATTTCGCGCTGCAGCTGCTCGATGCGGGTAACCGCATCGCCGAGCGCGCCGCCGGGACCGAGGTTGAAGGAGAGTGTGGTCGAGGGGTACAGCCCCTGATGGTTCACGGAGAGCGAAGTATTGCCGTGCTCGTAGTGGGCGAAGGAACTGAGAGGAACGACGCCCCCTGAGCTCGTCGGCACGTAGATGTGGCGGAGGCCTTCCGGATCCTGGGTGTATTTGTCGGAAACCTCCAGAACCACGTGATACTGGTTGAGACCCTTGTAGATGTTGGAGACCTGGCGCTGGCCGAAGGCGTCGCCGAGCGTGTTGTCGACATCGGACATCGAGACACCCAGGCGCGAAGCGGTGTCGCGGTCGACGACGAGAGCGCTCTCTAGGCCGCGGACCTGCTGGTCGGTGTTGACGTCGTAGATGCCGGGGAGTTTCTGCATCTGGGCCATGAGAATGGGGGCCCAGTGATTGAGGTCTTCCAGATTTTCGCCCTGCAGGGTGTACTGATACTGCGCGCCGCCAAAGCGCCCGCCGATGCTCAGGTCCTGCACCGACTGCATGTACAAAGCGGCTCCCGGAATATTCGCGGTCTTATCGCGTAAACGTGCAATCACCTCGTCGGAACTGATTTTGCGTTCCTCGAGGGGCTTCAGCGTCGCAAACAAGCGCGAAGTGCTGGTGCCATTGCCGCCACCGGTGAAAGCGGTGACGGAGTCCACGGCAGGGTCTGCCATGACGATCTTGTTGAAGGCTCGGAGCTTTTCAGACATCGCGGCGAAGGAGATGTCCTGATCGCCCTGAATATAGCCATTGACGCGGCCGGTGTCCTGTTGCGGGAAGAAGCCTTTGGGCAAGGCGTAGTACAGGTAGCCAGTGACGAATACCGTAGCGATGGTAAACAGCAGGACCGCGAACTGATGGCGAAGGACCACACGCAGCAGGCGATCGTAGAAACGGACCACGCTCTTAAAGGCGTTTTCGGCAAGGCGATAGGCGAAATTGTGCTGGCCGCGGTCGACGCGCAGAAAGCGGGCGCAGAGCATGGGCGTGGCGGTGAGAGAGACGAACATGGAAACGCCGATGGCCACGCTCAGAGTGACGGCGAACTCGCGGAACAACCGGCCAACAATTCCCGGGAACATCAGGATGGGAATGAAAACAGCCACGAGCGAGGCGCTCATGGAGAGAACGGTGAAGCCGATTTCTTTGGCGCCGAGCATGGTGGCGGCGAAAGGCTTCATGCCGCCTTCCATGTGGCGGGCGATGTTTTCAATTACCACGATGGCGTCGTCAACGACGAATCCCGTGGAAATGGTGAGCGCCATTAGAGAGAGATTGTCGAGGCTGTAACCGCAGAGATACATCACGCCAAAGGTGCCTACCAGAGAGAGCGGGACGGCGATGCTCGGAATGACCGTGGCCCAGACGTTTTTGAGAAAAGCGAAAACGACCAGAATCACCAGGGCGATGGAGATCATCAGCGCCCGCTCCACGTCGTGAATCGAGGCGCGGATGGTGGTGGTGCGATCGCTGGCGACGCGCAGGTGGAGCGAGGGCGAGATGGAAGCGCGCAGTTCGGGAAGGATGGCCTTGATGCGGTCCACCGTTTCGATCATGTTCGCGCCGGGCTGGCGGAACACGGCCAGGATCACGGACGGTTCGCCGCTCGAAAGGCCGAGGTTTCTAACGTCTTCGACGGAGTCGGTAACCTGGCCGATATCGCTCAGGCGAACTGGAGCGCCGGGGTGTCCGGCGACGATGAGCGGCTGGTATTCATAAGCCTTGAAGAGCTGGTCGGTGTCGGTGATGGTCCAAGTCCGCGTAGGGTCGGAGACGGCGCCTTTGGCCAGATTGGCGTTAGCCGACTGCAGCCCTTTGCGAACGGTTTCGAGGCTGATGCCGTAGCTGTTGATCTGGCTGGGGTTGACGCTGACCCGGACCGCAGGGCGCGAACTGCCCCAGGTGAAGACTTGACCGACACCCTGCACCTGGGCCAGCTTCTGGGCCAGGATAGAGTCGGCCGCGTCATAGATCTGGGGCTCGGGGATGTTGGTGGAAGTGAGCGACAGGAGAATGATCGGCGCGTCGGCGGGATTTATCTTGCGGTAGGTCGGCTGGTACGGCAGATCCGCGGGAAGCTGCGTGCGGGCGGCGTTAATAGCGGCTTCCACGTCGCGCGCGGCGGCGTTGATGTCACGATTGATGTCGAACTGCAAAACGATGCTGGTATTGCCGAAGCCGCTCGACGAAGTCATTTGCGTTATGCCGGAGATGCGTCCGAACTGACGCTCGAGCGGAGTGGCGACGGCCGAAGCCATGGTTTCCGGGCTGGCGCCGGGAAGGCTGGCGCCGACGGCGATAGTCGGGAAATCGATTTGCGGCAGCGGCGCCACGGGAAGAAAGCGGAACGCGACCGCACCGGACAGAAAGATGGCAATGGTGATCAGAGTGGTGGCAACGGGTCTCTTAATAAACGGAGCCGAGAAGTTGGAGGCGAAGTTCACGGTTAGTCTCCGTAATGCTCCGCGCCAACGTCCTCAATCGGGCTGCCGAGGCTGAAGGTAAACCTACGAGAGAGCCAGTCGAACGCCAGGTAGACGACCGGCGTGGTGTACAGGGTAAGAATCTGGCTCAGAATCAGGCCGCCAACGATGGTAATGCCGAGAGGGCGGCGGAGTTCGGAGCCGACGCCGGTGCCGAGGGCCAGCGGCAGGCCACCGAGCAATGCCGCCATGGTGGTCATCATGATGGGGCGGAAGCGGAGCAGGCAAGCTTCATAGATGGCTTCGAGCGGGGACTTCCCTTCCTGCCTTTCGGCTTCGAGCGCGAAGTCAATCATCATGATGGCGTTCTTCTTGACGATGCCGATGAGCAGGATGACGCCGATCAGCGCAATGATGCTGAATTCCGTTTTGCACAGCAGCAGAGCCAGGATGGCGCCGACGCCGGCGGAGGGAAGCGTAGAAAGAATCGTGATGGGGTGGATGAAGCTCTCGTACAGGATCCCCAGAACGATATACACGGTAACCAGCGCGGCGAAGATGAGGATGGGTTCGTTGGCGATGGACCTCAGGAACGCCGCAGCCGTGCCCTGGAACGTGCCGCGAATACTGGCCGGCATAGCCAGCTCTTGCTTTACCCGGTTGATGGCGTTCACGGCGTCGCCGAGCGAGGCATTGGGAGCCAGGTTGAACGAGAGTGTGACCACTGGAAACTGTCCCTGGTGATTCAAGGCGAGAGCGCTCGGCGCGGTCGAAACAGAGGTGAATGTGCTGAGCGGGACTTGCGTGCCGTTAGAGGAACGGACGTAGATATCCTTGAGCGCGTCGGGATTCTGCTGGAATTGCGGATCGGCTTCCATCACCACGTGATACTGGTTCAGCTGGGTGTAGATCGTGGAGACCTGGCGCTGGCCGAAGGCGTCGTAGAGCGTGTTGTCGATGTCGGCCGGCAGAACCCCCAGACGTGATGCGGAGTCGCGATCGATGGTCAGATTGACCAGCAGACCGCCGTTGAGCTGGTCGCTCGCGACGTCGCGGAGTTCCGGAAGCTGCTTCAAACGATCCATGAAACGCGGTACCCAGCTGGCCAGTTCTCTCGGATCCACGTCCTCAAGGCT
>Ga0306921_10003892_pt1 | contig 15222 bp, 12 predicted proteins | sample sta12Cox44000080_FD_203760 | JGI IMG/M metagenome (GOLD analysis project Ga0306921, IMG submission 203760) | Lab enrichment of tropical soil microbial communities from Luquillo Experimental Forest, Puerto Rico - statoxic.12C.oxic.44.000.080 (v2)... | ecosystem: Environmental > Terrestrial >...
CGACGACTTCACGATCTGAGCAGCACTCTTCAGGATCAGAACGGCCACCAGGACCGACAGGATTGGGTCGATCGGTGACCAGCCCGTCAAGAGGATAACGCCCGCGGCAATAATCGCGACTACGAACCCCAGGAGATCGCCAAGCACATGCAACCAGGCGCTGCGCATGTTCAGATTTTCCCGACTGCCGCCATTGAGAACGAGAAAGGCAACGATGTTTGCCAGTAGACCTGCTATGGCGACCACAAGCATCGTGCCGCCGAGAACCTCCTGAGGAGCTGCGAAGCGTCGGATCGCCTCGAAGACGATCCAGCCGGCGATTACGAACAGCGTGCAGCCATTGACGAAGGCCACCAACACTTCAAGCCGTTTGTAGCCGTAGGTTCGCTCGGCGTCGGCGGCTCGTTTCCCGAGGCGCAGCGCCGCCCAGCTCATGCCCAGGGCAGCGGCGTCGGAAACCATGTGGCCAGCATCGGCCAATAGCGCCAGCGAGTGCGCTATCAGACCGCCAATAACCTCTATGAGCATGAAAATGAAAATGATGATGAAGGCCCAGCCAATCCGCCGCTCGTCGGTAACCGCGGCGTGGCTGTGGCCGTGGTGATGTCCATGGCCGTGATGGTCGGATCCATCTTCATGGTCGGCGGGACCGTTCCCCGGAGGCTCGGAGAGATCTAGCTGTTGGTGATCGTGATCGGACATATCGGGATTTCCGTTCCGCCATTTGGTTCCTACAAGATGGCACAGGATCGCACCACCAAGGTGAGAGATCTATGCGCCTGGAGCGATCCTCAGTCAATCCTCGACCAACTTCTAAATCCACCAGATGCCATCGTTGCCAGAGCCGCGGGGTCGCATCTAAAGATTCAAGAAAACGAATCCTGATATGCCCGCTTTCGAACAGGAATGTCGCTGCTGGCAAAGAATCTCGGAGTTCGGCGTCGGTTGTGGGTTCGAGTCCCACCCAACCTGCCAAACAGCTGCAAAAAGAGCCTCAAGCAGTTGTCCATTACTTGAATCTTTAGATGCGACCCCTGCTTAAGGCATCTTTAGATGCGACCCCTTGTTAAGGCGTGCTCGGCACCAACAGGACGATCTTGAGCGCATGACCCTCGAACTGCCGATATCCGTTATCAAATGTCACTAAATCCGCGCTGACCGACCGAGCGAAAGCGCACAAGTACGCGTCCATCCAACGCTTTGGAGCGGACGTCCTTAACGAAGCGAACGCGAACCACTGAGCCTCTAGGCCTTGAGGCTCGTCCAACCAACCGACTCTTGGATCCTGACGCAACCGCCTGTAAGCTGCGATGGCTTGGTTGTTCGTCATGGTGTCCTCCTCGAAAAGAGCTTTCAGAGTCAGGAGGCGCAGGAATGAATTTTGGGTCATCCGGCAAAAACAGGTTGACGCATCGTTGGCTGCCTTGTCGAACCAATCCGCGGCGTGACGATGATGCTCATGGCGATCGATTGCCAGCGCCACCCAGACGTTGCTGTCGAGCAAACTAAGACTCATTTCCTGAGTCCAATCGCGCTTCGACCTCGGCGATCCTTTCATTGCTGAGGCGCAGTGTTCCTGGCTTTTTTGACTTCACGATCGGTAATTGAATCCGGCGAGCGGGAAGAGCGGAGTGCGAAGAGCGAAGGACAATGCGCAGGCCTTCGGCAACCAAATCCTTGACCTTCCGCCCCCGCATCGCAGCGGCGGCTTTCACCCGGCGATATAATTCATCATCGATTTCGATCGTCGCTTTCATAGAAACAAGCTAACTGGTAAACCAGCTTTCTGTCAATGTGCTGGAGGGCTGCGGTCCCTCGCAACCGCGGTTCATGAGATAGACTCTCCGTCGCAGGTATGCCGCACGCCGATACGCCGATACGCCGACACGCCGACACGCCGACACTAAGCGCCCAATACCCTGAGGAATTCTTCCTGCGGGATGAAAGGCCCTTGCGCTCGTTCCAGACCGCGTCCGCGATCGCAAAGCATGTCGCCTTTGCCTATCAGGTTTTCCCCTCCCGATTCGTCGAGAATGATCTGGGAATTCACGGCGGAAGTTACCCGGAGGCAAATCTTCAGCGGGAGGTTGGCTTTAATAAGCCCGGTAACGACGTTTCGGTCTGGTCGCTGGGTCGCAAGCATCAAGTGAATACCTGCAGCTCGGCCCTTCGACGCAAGACGTACCACAAGATTCTCGAATTCTTTGCGCAGATCCCGCTCGCCAAGGACCAAGTCTGCAAACTCATCAAAAACCAGCAGAAGAAACGGGAGATCACGCGAATCATTCGCCCAAAGATCAGCCAACGAGGTCACGCGTTCCCGAGCGAGTCGCAGATAGCGGTTCTCCATCTCGGTTATGGCCCGGCGCAACAGCGAAACAGCGCCGTCAAGTTCGTGCACGATAGGTTGCCACAACCATCGACTCCGTTCGATGCCAGTGAACGTGAGAATTTTCGGATCGACAATGCCCAGCTGGATCGCCTGGGGAGAGTGCCGGTATGCCAGGGAGGCCACGACCGATTTCAGCCATTCACTCTTGCCGCTGCCGGACGCGCCGGCGACCAACACATGGCAGCTGTTCGGGTCGGTAAGCTCTGCCAGGATTAGCTCGTTCGCCAAGTTTATGCCTACAACGAAGCCCGGGGCTGCGCCGAGTCGCTCGAATTCCGGCCGCTGGACGACATCGCGCCACCAAACCGTTTCGGGATTGCTCTTGAGCACGTCGAAGTAAACAGCTCCGGGTCCTGGCGAAATTTGTGGCTCATGGTCGAGCTGAAGCTTGATCCGGAGATTTACGGCGTGCCATGCAAGCTTGTTAAAGCATACGCCCTCGGCCGGTAACAGCCGAAACCGAGTTAGCTGTGGAGCGTCTTGCCATTCCAGTGCAGAGACCGGCACCCCGAAAGATTTGTACGCTTCCACAATCCGATCGCCAAAATCTTTCAGGTCGGGCGGAGTTCTTGCTTTTCGGGTTGGTCTGCGATCATGAGCCGTTTCTTTCGCGATTCGTTCTAGAATGGGTTGGACCTTGTTATCAAACAACAGCGCCAGATCCTCCGGGGACGACTGGACAACGGCCGGCTCCGCGTCGTAATACTCGAGAGCGGCAGTGAAGCGAAGGGTCGGGGTCGACGCCAACAGCATTCGGGCGTAAATGGCGACCTGAAGCAGATCCTGTTCGAGAGTGGCGCCGCGGGTCAGTTTGTAATCGACGATGGTAAATCCGTTCGCTGTTGCACGAACGGAGTCCGGCCGCCCATTGACATAGACTTCTCCTTCCAACGTAGTCAGTGGAACCCGATCAAACGCAGTTTCGTTCAACGCCAGCAAGTCTCCCCAGTTCTTGAACGATGGCAGATTTCTGCGAGCGGCGGCCAACGAGCGGCACCAGTTTTCCAGCGCACGCGTCAGTTGTTCCGCGCCGGGGTGATCGCCTTGATCAAGAATTGCCAGGAGACGTTTCCTGGCAAAGTTTCGCCAGCACGCGTCCCAGATTTCCTGGGCGTCAGCGAGTGGATCGGCCTCCGGTCCATGGGTGCGCAACCATTTTTCAAAATCGCGCGCGATATCGTGAAATGTCTTCCCGTGAGTACGGCCTTCCAGCGGTGCGGTGGGCCAGGCTGTGATTTCCGCTCCGCGCAGCCACTGGCCGATGAGTTCCGGCTCGAGGCAAAGCCGCTTTAACTGGGTTACCGAGATAGATCCTGCCATAACAGCGTGAGATGGTTTGGATGCGCGATTTTTCGGACCTCCGGGATATCATCGGTAAGTTCTTTGAGGCGGTCCACTGTCAAAGGCGGACCGATCATTTCGACGACCTGTTGGGCCGCGATCAATTTCTTTTGCGAAACCAGGGTTCGAATGCGCCGGCGCAGCTCTTCCTCCTGAGCCACCGGTTTTTCCGCCGTAACCGATTCTGGCGGGCGGCTGACAGGACCAAGAACCGCGGTGCGAAAGCCTTCGAGGCGGCCGCGCAAAAATTGCTGTACCTGCTCTAGGTTGAAGTCTGGCAAATCGCCGGCGCGCGCCTCGAGATACAGTTCGCGAGAGGCGTAAAGCAAAGCGACATCTTTTGGCTCAAGACGGATGAGATGAACATATTTGCGCAGCCCTTCCCTGATGATGGGTCCGGTGAATTTCCAAGTTGGCTTTGGAATTTCGTTCTGGTCCGGCGTTCGAAACACGACTAACTTGGCCATTCCATAGGAGCACGCGAGCTTCGATCGCGTCACCAGCGATTTCCATTGTTGATGCTGGAGCTCGCGGAAAAAAGCAAAAGCCACCCATTTCCCCTGCTGGTCCCGAATAGCCGTTTCCGCGTATGGCGCGAGACGTGCCATTGCAGGCGGTTCCCCTTCGCCGGATTTTCCGGGAAAGACGTCGCCTACGAACCAGCGAAATGCGTCAGCGTTGTAGCCAAGCTTCTTGGGTGTCGCCTCAAAGTCGGCAATGCGCCGCTCCAAAACAACGTCGAGTGACTCTCGCTCCTCGGGTTTGCCTTCCCAGCGCGTCCGGCACAAAGTCATGAATTTGCGGGCGGCCATTTCCCCATCTCCCGGAAAGAGCGTGTCCAGCCAGGCTTCGTCGGCAAAACGTTCGATGACCTCCTCGGGAACCTGCGCGTCCCGGAGTTTTACGGCGATGAATTCGCGAGCACCACTGCGACGGACTCCTTTGAGTTCCAGGGGCGGAAGATCAAATCTTTCTTTCCCCGCAGAATCTATGAAGGACCAGATGCCACTCTCCCAGATATTCTGGTTGGCTGTTACCAACGTCAATTGGCCGGGCAATTCGTCGGTGATTCTCCGGATCATTGTCCCGAAGCTGGTCGCCAATTCCCTCCGGTTGGCGTAGTCCTCAGTCTGATCGAAGCAAAAGAGGAAAGGCCGGAACATCGACGACCAACGGCAAAGGCCCAGAAGACGAAACCAGCATTCCTGATTGATCTGAGTCACATCCTCGGCACGCGGGATCTGCTCTGGTCTGAATCCGAGGCTTTCCGCAAGTTCAGGATCAAAAGGTTCATAGCGCAGCCACGCTGCGCTTGCCCGAAATGCTTCATCGTGCCGTTCTGTTGTTGCGAGGTGAAAGAAAGCTGTCAGCCAGGCCTTCGTTTCCCGTATCCCGAAAAGTTCGTCTCCGATGAGGGGACGGAACGCGTCGAAAAACTTTTCTCGAACGACTTCGCCGATTGGGTCATCGTGCTCGTGGCTCAGCGACACGTTGGCTCCGTCAAACATTGCGAGAACCTCCGGAGCCCGTCGAAATTCTAATCTCCCGTCGCGAATAAGTTCAGCGACGCAGCTACAGACCACCGAGTTCGCAAAGAATTCGATTTTCCAGCGCGAAGCTGCGGGTTCCGCCTCGTCAACCGAGCAAAGTTCGTTGATCGTGTTATTGAGAACGGTTTGCCAGACGAGCGAAGGCGCCTGGAAAGGTGTCTGATTGACAATGGTCGCTGCGTTTCCAAGTTGGTGGTATAGCCGCCCGATCAGATGACTCTTGCCGTAGCCCGGCGAGGGAGAAAGAACGAGCTGCGTCGCAGATCTCCGCAAGCTCTTCGGCAAACTATCGGAGGTCAGCGACCGAAAGCGCTGCACCACGCGGTCAACGATCTGCTTGTTGAGGCTCTGTGCCGAGCTTCCACATTCCTTTGGATCCCGCACCACGGTAGACTCGAACGGATTCAGCGCATAGTCTGGTGAGAGAAATGAGCTCATAAGATGCCCGGAACTGTGTAGAGATTCTGAAAGACAGTTAGAACCGGATTAGAAGCCGGATGGAACCGAGATGTTCGATCGCCGCCGCCCGCTGGTCCTCTGTCGCCGTAGGCCAGTGGCCATCGTCCAGGGAGCCGCGACCTGATTTGATCACATGGTCGCGAATCCACTCATGCAGCTTCGGGACGCCGATCTGGAGCTCGGTCGCCAGGTCCGAAATGAAAACTGCGGACCCGAGCTGCCGCCCTCGCACCCTGTTGTAGGCGTCATGAACCTCCTGGAACGAGAGATCGTGTCCTGGATGCGACGTTGCTCCTTGAGAATGACGCATCTGAGCAGATTTTTGGGGTAAGTGCGCCGAATGGATGCAGAGCCGTTCCTTCTTGTACTTCAACTCAAGTACCCGGCCATCTTCGATAAGGCGCTGCAAAGTTACTGAAGCCAGCGCCCTATCTTTCATAGCCCGCTTGACTTTAGTGCCCGAACAGGAAAGAAGCTCGGGCACGGAATTCAGATACGCGCCGAGGCGCACAGCCTCCGCGTCAATCAACTGCTCGACTGAGCCGACAGGATCGTTGGCGAAGTACTTTCCTTCAATTCTTAAGACTTTTCCTTCGCCCAATAGAGCGTCCAAAGCCGCTTGGCGTGCTCGCCGTCTCGCACTGGTGCCTTTAAGCAGTTCCGTCTTGGTACGCGACTTGGTTTTCAAAAACCTTAACAGCGCTGCTTGTTCGTTGGATTGTACTTCCATGGCTAATGGGAATATCCTTTTCTAATCACCTTTTCGAGCATAGCAGCTTGCGCGGAATCCCGCTTCCAGCTTTTCTTCGGCTCAGGCTTTCTCGTTATTCGAGGCCCAGCAACTAACCGAGCTTTTTGTCTGCTGTCGCACCCAAAAAAGACCCGCCTTTCCTGGATACTCGTGCTCGAATCAGGCCGGGGAAATTGCTCCAACCAGAAGAGGGCTGTCAACTTACCTGCGATGGCATTAGACTCAGGAATGGATCCGCCGCCTGGCGAACAAACTTTAAATTCATGCCTTCGCGTACCTCCGCGTACCTTTGCGCGAGGCTCAAATCGCGATTTACCGCGCAGGGTTTGCGTGAGATGTGGCTAGCGCTAGGCTCCATCGATTGTGCTCTTCCACAACCGGTTCCATGTCGACGGTCACGACGCGCCCGTTATCGACAACTATTCGTCCGTTAACGACTGTATATCGAGCTTTTTGCGGCGCACAGAAGACCGTGGCGGCAACGGGATCGTGAAGCGCTCCGGCGTAGTCAATCGTGTGTAGATTTATACTAAAAAAGTCGGCGCATTTTCCGGGCTCCAGGGATCCTATATCGCTTCGTCCAAGCACGTTTGCGCCGCCGATTGTCGCGAGCTCCAGAGCTTCGCGCGCCGTCATCCATTCCGAAGCTCGAAGCGCATGAGTAACCGGCAATTGCGAATATTTGACAGGCCCTTCCGGCGGCAGTAGGCCCAGGCGCAACCTCGCCAACAGCATCGCCTGGCGCACTTCCTGAAGCATGTGCGAGGAGTCATTGCTGGCAGAGCCGTCCACCCCAAGGCCCACCTTTACTCCCGACGCCATATATTTCTTGACGGGCGCTATTCCCGATGCCAGGCGCATGTTAGAGCACGGGCAATGAGCAACCCCGCATCCCGCGGTGGCCATCTTTTTGATTTCGTCGTCGTCGACGTGGACCGCATGTGCGAACCAGACGTCTGCTTCCATCCAGCCGAGTGAATCCATCCAATCGATCGGCCGCAGCTGGAAGCGTTCCAGCGTGAATCTTTCTTCATCCAGCGTCTCGCATAAATGTGTGTGAAGTCGCACACCGCAACTCCGGGCCATTGAGGCCGACTCTTTCAGCAGATCCGCCGAAACGGAGAATGGTGAACATGGTGCCAGAACGATCTGAATCATGGATCCGATCGAGGGATCGTGGTATTGCTCAATCGCTCGTTGACTATCCTTGAGAATGAAGTCTTCATCTTCAACGCAGGCGTCCGGAGGGAGTCCGCCCTTTGATTCACCGAGAGACATCGATCCACGGCTTGCGTGGAACCGCATGCCGATTTCTTTCGCCGCTTCAATTTGGCAGTCAATATTGTTGCCGCTCTTAAAAAGATAGGAATGATCAAACGCCGTCGTGCAGCCGGACGCCGCCAGCTCTGCTAATCCGACAAGCGTGCTCGCCCGTGAAGCTTGAGGGGTCGTTCCTGCCCAGATGTTGTACTGAGCTTTCAGCCAGGGGAAGAGGTTGTTATTTTGAGCTCCCGGCAAGTTGCGGAACAAAGTCTGATTCAGATGATGATGAGTATTGATGAGCCCTGGCAGCGCGATTTGGCCACTAAGATCAAGCACGATATCTGCCTGCTGCGGCAACTCTGCAGTTGAACCAACCTGCTGAATGATCCCGTCGACCGCAAATAATCCGCCATCTCTCACTTCCCGTCGCGATCCATCCATCGTGACCAGAATTTCGGCATGTTTAGCGAGAATGCTTCTCATGGCCGATCAATTTAATCGATCCGGCGGCAAACAACAGCTCCTGAAGCGTTGCTCGCCGCCAGCTGTCAGCCCTGAAAGCATCGAGGGACGGATCGCAAAGAATTACGCCATCGGGTTCCCGGCGCCGAGGGACCGGCGCCCTCCAGGTCCCGATCAAAACTTCGATAGCCATTGGCGTGGAGAGTTGCGGTCCCTCGCGACCACGGGTTGTGTCTCTTGGTGAATAATCCCTTCAATAAAGATTTGATCGTTCCGGCTGCTCTGTTAGCTGTTTTGTTAGCGAATGGGCGAGCAGCGATAAAGCGCTGCTTTCCCTGAAACGACTTTTGACGACAGGACGGAAAGATGCAGCAAGAAATGCGCACCGCGTTGCCGACGAATGAAGAGCGAAGAGTTGCGGGACGTGCCCTGCGAGAACACGTTAAACGCGGCGATCTGGGCCGCTGGAAACCGAAGAAGGACCGACCCGATCCGATCGATCTCATCGAAGAAGCGCACGTCGGACGGCTCGACCAATTGATTCCCGTGCGGATCGGCCGGATGGTAGCGTCCCCTTATGCTTTTCTGCGGGGTGCCGCCTCACTGATGGCGGCAGACTTTTCGGGCCTGCCCAGAACGGGTCTGGCACCTGTAATCTGCGGTGACGCGCACCTCGGCAACTTCGGGTTCTATGCTTCGCCGGAGCGCGATCTGGTGTTCGACCTCAATGACTTTGACGAAGCGCATCCGGGCCCATGGGAGTGGGATTTATGGCGTCTGGTTACAAGCATCTGGGTGGCCGGTCGATTTAACGGCCTCGCCGAGGCGACATGCGAAGACGCCGCGCTCTGGTGCGCCGCAGCCTATCGCCGGCAGATTTCCCGGCTCGCCGGCCAGCCGCTGTTGGCCCGTTCATTCGACCGAATGGACATCGATCGGATGCGGCTGGAGATGGCGGATTGGTCGCTCCGAGCGGAAATCGAGCGGTCGGCGAATCTGGCGCGTCAGCGGACAACTGACCGGGCGCTTCCAAAACTGACACATGAGCACGACGGAGCGCGCCACATCGTGGACCAACCCCCTGTCGTGACGCACGTTTCTGCCGAAGAGAAGGAGCGTCTCATAGAGGGGCTTCAAGCATATCTGCAAACCCTTCCGCCGCATTGGCACCGGGTGATCGGCACGTATCGGGTCGTAGATGTGGCCCATAAAGTGGTCGGCGTTGGCAGTGTGGGTCTGCGGGCGTTTGTTGCGCTGCTGCAGGGCAACGGCACCCATGACATGGTCTTCCTCCAGTTGAAGCAGGCCAGGCGATCGTGTGTGGCCCCCTTCATGCACGGTGACACCGCCTGGCATGCGCATCAGGGGCAGCGCGTGGTCGAGTACCAGCAGACGTTACAGACTGTGAGCGACCCGCTGTTGGGTTGGACGACGGTGGACAACCGCGACTATTATGTCCGCCAATTCCGCGACATGAAAGGCGCGGTTACCATAGAAGGTATGGACGGTTCCGCGCTGATGGATTACGGCCGAATTTGCGGCGCTCTCCTCGCCAAGGGGCACGCCCGCTCCACCGGTGCCACAATGCTTTCTGGCTACCTCGGAAAGGCTGACGTCGCCGACCGGGCATTTGCACGTTTTGCGCGCGCCTACGCCGACCAGACGGAAGCCGACCACCAAGCCCTCCAGCACGCCGTCAAGTCCGGGCGGCTACCGGCGGAGCATGGGATCTAGCCGGCGTCCACAAAGATTCCTTGAGCATGTGGCGGAGATGACTGGGAATTAGCGCCGCTACCAAGAGCGCCTTGCAGGTATCGCCAGTGGAATCGGCAGCCTGCAAGGCCGTCGCATTTCAGCAAGTAACGCCGCCCGCAGCGCCCAGCGAACTCCGAACTCCGAACCCCGAACGCCAAACGGTGAACGCGCCGCAAGCTACGGCTTGATCTGGCGGGATTCGCGGTCGAGTTCCTCGGCAACCCGGTGCTCGTACTTAGCTGCCTCGCTCGGATCCCGCTTAGAGATAAGATCCAGCTCGACAGCTAATTCCTCCAACTCTTCGCCGCCAGCCATCATCTGCAACAAACGTTCCCGGGTGATTTCGGCTTTCTTAAAGGTTCCGTAGCTCGTGCCCCGGTTGAGCACGGTGAAAGTGTCCCCAACCGCCCAGGCATGATGCACGTTATGCGTAATGAATATCACGCCGATTCCTTTGGTCTTGGCCTGGACGATGTACTTCAACACAACTGCCGCTTCCTTGACTCCCAGCGCCGATGTGGGCTCATCTAGTATCAGCACCTGAGCACCAAAATAAACCGCGCGCGCAATTGCCACAGCCTGACGTTCACCCCCGGACAACGTGCCCACTGCCTGATCCGGATCCCGGAGTTTGATCCCGATCTTGTTTAACTCTTCATTAGTGATCCTGCTGGCCGTCCCCGAATCGAATACTTCCAGAGGGCCCACTCGCTTGCGCGGCTCTCTTCCGAGGAAAAAGTTGCGGGTAATGCTCATCAGCGGAAGCATCGCCAGGTCTTGAAAGACGGTAGCGATGCCCATGTCGAGTGCTTCTCTCGGGGAGCTTAACTCTACCGCCTTCCCTTCGAACTCGTAGATGCCCTGCGTCGGCTTGTGCACCCCCGACAGGATCTTGATCAGGGTCGATTTTCCGGCTCCGTTATCACCCAGTAGACAATGGACTTCTCCGCCATCAATCTTCACCGAAATGCCACATAACGCATTTACCCGGCCAAAGGATTTCGTAACGTCTTTGAGCTCAATGATCGCAGCCATTTTTTGTTCCAGATTACTTTGTTTGTTATCGGCTCCGGAGAGCTCTCTGGCGCAGAAAATTGTTCAGCAACACCGCTGCTAACAGCATGGCGCCCAGGACCGCCTTGAACCAGTTTGTATCAATATTGGTGTAAAAGATACCTTGCTGCACCATCCCGAGAATGAGCGCGCCAATCGTCGCGCCAAAGACCGATCCATAGCCGCCGGTAAGCAAGTTTCCTCCAATAACCGCCGATGCGATCGCTTCGAGCTCCGCCAGTTCACCCCGAAGAACATCGGTGGAGCCCGTATCGATCACCTCGATGGTGGCCAGCAAAGTCGCCGTTGCTGCAGTCAACATGAACAGACTGATTTTAACCCTGGCGACCGGTACGCCAACGTTGCGTGCAGCCACAGCATCGCCGCCCGAAGCAAAAATCCAGTTGCCGTAAGGAGTGCGGAATAGCACCCAGCCAAGGACCAGAGTCAGGCCAATCCACCACCAGATGGAGATCTTCAGGCCGAGCGGCGCTCCGCTGAATATGGTTACGAGCGGATCCCCGCTCAGGAACGCACCCATACCTGAGGCCCGGGTGTAATTTAATAGAGCGATTGTGAAGCCGAAGGTAAAACCACGTAGCAGGTAAAGTGACGCCAGCGTGATGATAAAGGAGGGGAGGCGGGTCTTAACGACTAACCAGCCATTGAGATACCCCACTGCTAATGAGAAGGCGAAGGCCGTTAGGATCGCGAGCCAGGGCGGCCAGCCAAATTTCGTGACCGGTATAGCGATAATCATTCCTGCTGCACCGATCATTGAACCGATCGACAGGTCGAACTCCCCTGCAATCATCAGCAGCGCAACGGACACCGCTAGAATACCATGCGTTGCTCCAACTTCGAGATAGTTGGCAGTTCCCTGGGTTGTCAGGAAGCCCCGGCTTCCGGCAACGATCGAGAAGAAAACAAAGACAGCGATCGCGGCCGTGATGGCGCCAAGTTCAGGACGCACCAATAGTTTTCTTAATGCTGCCATAGCATGTTAGTGTACCGCCTAGCCTTGTGTCGCTACCGAACCGCGGGAGGTGAAGCCATAGGCGTTAAAGATAAACGCAAAGTAGGCGAAGCGCCCTCGCTTTGCATGCCCTGAAGATGCAAGCCGAGGCGGTTCGCCTACATCGCAGTGCGTTTGTGAGCTCTGCATCGCTCATCCTAGCGCCTATCGAGGTGAAAAGCACCCCTCTTCACCTCCCGGTCCGCTCGGCTCTTAACGAATCCCCTTCTTGCTGAGGTCGATGACCTGTTTTGCGTTCTCCGGTGTGACAAACCCGGGACCAGTCGGAACAGAATTGGTCGCAATCAGCAGGCCGTATCTGATGTAATTGGCAAGGAATATGACCGGCAGATACCCCTGCAGAAATTGTTGCTGATCAATCGCGAAGTCCATCTCCTTTTTGTCCAGAGCCTGCAAAACAGTCGGTGAAAGGTCGAACGTGCCAAATTTCATTTTACCCACCTTGCCCGCCTGTTGAAGAGCTTGCAGAGCTGGTTCAGATCCGGTCGGTCCGAGCGCAAGGATCCCTTGAATCTCAGGATTTTTTTGCAGGTAACCGGCAAACGCGTTGCGCGATTGGGTGAAATCCATGGTGACGGGAAGTATTTCGACCTCTCCACCCAACCCATCCTTGAACCCTTTGGCACGAGCGTCCAAACCGGCGTTTCCAACTTCCTGATTAATGCAAACTGCTTTCTTCACACCTTCCGCCTTCATCCTTTCGCCCGCCCCTTTGCCCGCTACATATTCCTCCTGTCCTACATGCATCAGGCAGCCGAGTTTCTTTGAAACGTCCGACCCGGAATTCATGGAAATTACCGGAATCCCCGCTTTCACAGCGGCCTGAATCGACTTTCCGAGAGCGTCTGCGTCGGGAATAGAGACAACAAGGCCATCCGGCTTTGAGGCAACTGCGGCATCGATCAACTGCGCCATCGCCACCATATCAAACTTTTCAGGCGCACGATATTCAACTTCGGAACTGGTATCCTTTGCCGCCTGCTCCACACCGTTCTTAACTACCAGCCAGAACGAATCGGATACCTGGCCGTGAGTCACGACGACTATGTGCGGTTTCTTTTGGGCAAAGGCCGATACGGGCAATAAAAAGCTCGCTGCCAGAGCAAGCAGGATTGCGAGTTTAACTTTCATCTTATTTACTAATTTTTTGGGGGTTAACTAGTTTGTCAGGTTGGGGCTTGGTCACGATCGTTTGGACCAGCGTTGGGGAGAACCAACCAACCGGCCTTTTGCAAGGCCGTGGATCCTATTATCGCACAAAGTCCTCGCCTTGGGAAACCTGCGTATAAGAACTCAGCTCCTATCAATTAGTGACGATTTTGATTTCCAGATCGACCAGGTCATAGACCAGATGCATGCCAAGCCCCTGAAAGTAGCGCCCCGACCCGTACAGAACATTCCAGCGGGTCCGATCAAATGAAAGCACGGCTTGAGCCGCCGCCTTGCCATCGGGCGTCACACCTGCGGCGGCGCAGAATGTCAGAGGACCAGAAATGCCTTTCAAGGTCAGGTCACCCATGATTTCGAGATCGGGTTTGACCGGACGTCGCACCCTCAATCCTCCGTGCGGCATTGATCACATACAACGCTTCGGGAAAGCGAGCGACATCGAAAAAGTCATCGCTTTGCAAATGTTCGATCAAGACATCGTGTAACTCGGTACCATGAAGGTCGGAACATATAATGCTGGTCATATCGATGACGAAACGCCCTCTGCTGAGTTGGCCTTGAACGAATTCCAGTTGACCAGAGCTCAATCCGATTCGCCCATAATGTTTGCTAAGAAGGTTACGCCCTTTCCATTCGACAGAACTCGCTGCCACGTCAATGGAGCGGGGACCATCTGAAATCCGGGACGGGGCCGGTCTCGGCTCGCCTCGGATAACCGGCGCGCCCGCGTGTTGCCAGGTGGCGAAGCCATCCCGATATTCATAGACCTTTGAGTATCCCGCCCTGGACAGTTTCTCGGCCGCCATGCGCGCTTCATAGCTCTCGGACCCGGCGCCGTAAACGATGATGGGCTGCGTCCGGTCTGGTACGGCCGCAATCAGGCGTTTTTGGAAGGCAACTTCAAAAACACAGTTATTAATCGCGTGCGGTATGCGGGCGGTCTCGAAGTCATCCTTCAAGCGCACGTCGATGAGAATCGGAGGATTTGTTGATTCCAGCTGGTTTCGCAGCTCCTCGGTTCGGATTAGCTCTTTCATGCCGGTAACTTATAGAATAAAATCAGCAGTCTGCTTCGTAGTAGCGGCCGGCTCGGAGATCCGGCGCTACTGATCTAGCCGCTGACCCGCATCCCGCGGCCGCGCGATCGGGGTTAGCGGCGAAAAGCACTCGCCCCGAAAGACTTTGGGGCGACGGGTGACTTTCTCATAAATTTACAAAATTTGTGAGAAGTTCAGGTAACGCTCCCCTTTAATTGACCCGTTGGAATTGTACCCCCGCGGTAGGGGCAGATCTCCGAGCTGCCGCCGAGACCAGGCATTTTTTACCGATGTCCGCTTTTCCAGGGAGGGACGGCCTCCGCGCCGTCCCAATCTGCATCCCTCATCGGGTTCACTTTCCGCCAAGAGAGCGGCTCACAATCTCCTGTGCCTGCCCAACGATTGCACTAAGATGTTCGGCGCTTTTCAGGCTCTCGGCGTAGAGCTTGTAGATATTCTCCGTACCCGAAGGACGTGCGGCGAACCAACCGCTGGTAGAGACCACCTTCAACCCTCCGATTGACGCGTCATTTCCCAGGGCGCGGGTCAGTTTGGCTGTGATCGGTTCGCCAGCCAGTTCGGTGGCAGTAACCGCCTCAGGCGAGAGTTTCTTGAGCAGGCTCTTCTGTTCGGGAGTGGCGGCCGCGTCGATGCGCGTGTAGAACGGCGTGCCAAACTTGGCGGTCAGTTCCTGGTAATGGACGCCGGGATCCTTTCCGGTACGGGCAGTGATTTCTGCGGCGAGCAGGCAGAGAATGGGGCCGTCTTTGTCGGTGCTCCAGACTTTGCCGTTTTTGCGCAGGAAACTCGCCCCGGCACTTTCCTCACCGCCGAAGTAACAAGAACCGTCAAACAGGCGTGGTGTGAACCATTTGAAGCCGACCGGGACTTCCCAAAGTTTGCGATCGAGGCTGGCGACTACACGATCGATGAGGCAACTGCTGACTAGAGTC
>Ga0306921_10003893_pt1 | contig 15221 bp, 16 predicted proteins | sample sta12Cox44000080_FD_203760 | JGI IMG/M metagenome (GOLD analysis project Ga0306921, IMG submission 203760) | Lab enrichment of tropical soil microbial communities from Luquillo Experimental Forest, Puerto Rico - statoxic.12C.oxic.44.000.080 (v2)... | ecosystem: Environmental > Terrestrial >...
GAAATGGCGGGGATGTGTCGAGCTGAAGATTTGGTCGCGAAACAGGAACAACCCGAACCCGAACAGGGATACACACGCCGAGATGAAAAGCACGAGCTTTGCAATGTTTGCCATGTCCATGTTGAGCTCCCCAAAAGCGTTCCGGCAGCTTGGTTACGGCGCGGGCATTAATGCCGCGTTAAGTCGGCGACAGATGGATGCAGGAATTCGTTATGCAATGCACGGAACATCACGAATCCGTGGTCGCTTGCGGAACCACAGGAGATTTCTGTTCCAGGGCGATCAATGACTTAGATTTCGCTGATCACTGGTCTGACAATTCGGTTAAGTCTGCCAGGTCTGCGTCAATTTGGCGTAGCTTCTGCGTGTAGGCCTGGCTGTTAGTTACTCAGCCTCTTCCTTATGTCTTTGAAGAGCCGCTCAAGGATTTGCAGACCTAAGTCCTGGTTATCGACGACGGTGCCAAGGAACAGCCATTCGATCTCCTCGTCGGAAGCGCGAGGGTTTTCCCTTACGATACGTTGCCACAACTGCTCTGGAGTAGCGTCCACGTTCTCCGCCTTTACGTCGGGCAAGCTCGGTTTGAATAGAATAGGTTTCATTTTAGCCATCTTTTCTGCTGAGCGGGCCAGCCGGACCCACTACAACAGACGCTGCGATCACATCTTGTGATTTGGAGCCGATTTCTTGGGAATGCGCGCCAAAACCGGTGTCCTGCTGGCGTGGCTAGTGAAATGGGCAATCCTCGCCGTGTATCACCATGCCGGCGACACTCATCGCCCGCGCCGACGAGGTAATTGAATAACAGCGACATCTGTATTTTGCGCTAACCCGCCCTTCGGGTCCGTATCATATCCCCGAACGCCGCGATTGCCTTCTTGGTATGATGTCTGGCATCCTTTATTCGGCGCAAGGCACCCTTCTTTTCATGACTTGAAGGATTTCTGCGAATGTCGATGCCTGCAATGTTCAAGGGGCGTCTGTCGATTCCGGTGATCGGAGCACCGCTGTTCATCATCTCGGTGCCGGATCTCGTGATCGCGCAGTGCAAGGCGGGAATTGTCGGATCGTTTCCGGCGCTCAATGCGCGCCCGCCCGATCTGCTCGATGAGTGGCTGGCGCGGATCAGCCGGGAGCTCGCCGCTTATGACGTGGCCCATCCCGAAAAGCCATCGGCGCCCTTTGCCGTCAACCAGATCGTGCACCGGTCCAACAACCGGCTCGAGCACGACCTGGCGCTGTGCGAAAAGCACAAGGTGCCGATCGTCATCACCTCGCTCGGCGCGCGCGAGGAAGTCAATCAGGCCGCGCACCGCTGGGGCGGCATCGTGTTTCACGACGTGATCAACCAGAAATTCGCGCACAAGGCGATCGAGAAGGGCGCCGACGGCCTGATCCTCGTCTCCGCCGGTGCCGGCGGGCACGCCGGGGTGATTTCGCCCTTCGCGTTCGTGGCGGAGACACGGCAATGGTTCGACGGGCCGATCGCGTTATCGGGCGCCATAGGCAACGGCCGAGCCATCCGCGCGGCGCGTCTGTTGGGCGCCGACTTCGCCTATATCGGGTCGGCCTTCATCGCCACCGTCGAGGCCAATGCAGTCGAGCGCTACAAGCAGATGATCACCACCTCGAGCGCCGAGGACATCGTCTATTCCAATCTCTTCACCGGCGTGCACGGCAACTATCTCAAACCGTCGATCGTCGCGGCCGGCATGGATCCCGAAAATCTTGCGCAATCGGATGCGTCGAAGATGAGTTTCGGGACCGATGCCTCGGGCGAGCGCACCAGGCCGAAAGCCTGGAAAGAGATCTGGGGCTCGGGCCAGGGTGTCGGTAGCGTCGGCAGAATCGTGCCCGCAGCCGAATTGATCGCGCGTTTCAAAAAGGAATATGACGAAGCCTTCGATCCGCCGCTGTGAGGACCGAGCCGGAATGAGATCGAGCTGGCGGGATACCTTCTCCAGCCTTTATTCGAAGTCGATCGGGCGCCGACGCGAAGCCTGTGCAATGGCGCGACGGCGCCGGCATACAGCGTGGTTCCCAACGCATGTCCACGGTCATCTCGGCAGGTTTAACGCGCCGTTAACCAAGGCTCCCCCAGATTCCATCGCAAGGCCGCCGCTTTTTTTTCGCAGAGCAAGCGGCCGAGCCTGCGGGGGCACGAGATGGATTTCGACACGACATTTGCAAAAACACCGGCGACCCTCGACGAGATCAAGCGCCGGGTCGCCCATGCTCTGGAGCGTGATCCGCGCTGCCGCGGCGTGCAATTCGACATCATCAGCATGCCGCGCTCCAGCAAGGGCGGAAACTGGACTATCAGTCTGCGTGCCATTGCTCCCGACGCGGTGTGGGAGGCGTCCGACATCATTGCCGATATTCAGGAAGCCTACGAACTCACTGCCATTGCCCGATCTTGACGATTTCTCGCGTGTTTTCACCGTGATTAACCAAATATCCAAACGGTACCGGCGGCTGGGGCGCCATCGCCTTGGCACCGTTAGGCCTTAATTCTTACCTAGTTGTTGGGGAATTGATCATGTCTCGCCTTGGGACCGGGAGAATTGCTTGACGAGAGCAATGACCATCATCGCGCTGACGTGCTTGCTCGTCGTCGCCGCGGCTGCGGCCAGCATTCTCTTCCGCGACAGCGTGCCGGTGGCCGGAGCGGCGATGGCAACGGCGCCTGCTTCCATCGAAATCCCGGTTTCCAACAAGCAAGCCAAGAGCGACAAGCTGCTCGTCGTCGCCGCTGCAAGCGCTCCGATCGAACCGGTTCAAACCGGCGCGCTCGACGCCGAGCCGCTGCGGCAGGCCTTTGCGGCTACCCCCTCGGCCGAGATCGAAGGGCTGAAGATCGCGAGTCCCGAAACCCCACCGCCGGCTCCGCCACCGCCAAAACCGAAGGCCGTCAGCAAGCCCCCCGCGCAAAAATCCTATGCGCTGCTGAGCGACGCGCAGATCGCCAGTATCAAGGACCGCCTGAAACTCTCCTCGTACCAGGAGTCCTACTGGCCGGCGGTGGAGAAGGCGCTGCGCGCGGTTGCGCGAAAAATCCACGCCTCGCGGCAGGCCGACCCGAACGGAGGCGGCGCGATCATCGATCCGGAATCCGCAGAGGTTCAGCAGTTGAAATCAGCCGCGATGCCGCTGCTGTTTCAGCTTCGCGAGGATCAGAAGCGCGAGGTGCGTTCGCTCGCTCGCCTGATCGGCCTTGAAAAAGTGGCTGAGGCGATCTGAGGTGTTCGTCCCACAGCGGGCCTGCAAGAACATCCTTCCAAGAGAGATGGATCGCAGGTGCCGGAACAGATCTCGTTCGGGACCAATATGTCCCTTTCCTCTGCGCATGCCTTTCCTCCTGATCCGGCATCGTGACCGACCGAAAAAACCGCCATCGGGCAAGCCCTATTTGCAAGGCGAGGTCTTGAAGGCCGGGTGGGCGTTGCAGTTAAATATCGCCTCAAGGCGGAGCGTGTGAGGAAAGAAGCGAGGAGCGAGAGGCCATGAGCTTTGCACGTATCGCGACATCGGCCGCCATCCTGACGCTGCTGTCAGGGGCTTGCGCGTCGGCTAAGCCTGTCGCGGCCATCGGTGAAACCAATTTGAGGAAGGCGCCAGGCATCGACAGCCCGGTCCTCACCATCATTCCGAAGGGAGCAACCGTCGAAGTCGGCAAGTGCAGCAAAGGATGGTGTGAAGCCAATTTCGAGAGCAGGGACGGCTTTGTTATCGCCCGGAATGTCGGCCTGGCTTCGCCGCGCAGGCCGTATCCCGGCTCGCAGGTCTACGACGAGGAGCTTGTCGACGCGGTCGGGCCGCCGCGATTCGCCCCGCCGCTCTATTACGGCTATCACGGGCCGTATTACGGGTTCGGGCCGTTTTACGGCTATTACGCCGGATGGGGATACAGGGGATGGCGCTGGTAGACCATGCGCGGGCCGGGATCGAATTGGCCGCTTGTGCTGCGGAAACTCAAATAGGCGGCACTAGCGCATGATCCGGAAAAGTGTGTAGCGGTTTTCCGAAAAGATCATGCGTGAGCAATAGACTAAAGCGCGATTGCGATTCGACCCAAAGCCGTCGCGCTTTAGCGTTACGCAGCGATGACGTCTTCGATCGCGGTTTCGGTGACGATGCAATTGCGGCCGGACCGTTTGGCATGGTAGAGCGCGCGGTCGCATCGCTCGACAAGGGTGTCCGCTGACTCGCCCATGCGGAACTGGGCTGCGCCGATCGAGACGGTGACGCGTGAAATTTCTTCGCCGGTGGCGCGGCGGGTCAGGCGCGCTTCGAAGATTCGCCGGCGGATACGTTCGGCTACATCATTGCACTGATCGAGATTGGCCCCGGGCAGCACCGCGATCAGCTCTTCGCCGCCATAGCGGGCTGCGAGATCACGCTCGCGCACATTCTCCTGCAGGACCTTTGCCACCAGACGAAGCACTTGATCGCCGACGGGATGTCCGAAGCTGTCGTTGAACTTCTTGAAATGATCGATGTCGATCATCAGGATGCTCAAGGGATCGCCCGTCTCCATTGCGGCGACCTGCGCGGTGCGAAGGAACGCCGCCAATGAACGGCGGTTGGCGAGCCCGGTGAGGGCGTCGGTGTTGGAATGCAACTCCGCAAGTTTCAGCGAATCGCTGATGCTGTCGAGTTCCTGCGACGCCTTGAGGAAACTGCCCTCCAGGCTCGAAGCCCGCGTCGTCGCATTTGACAATTCCTCGACCAGCCTTTCGAGGACCGGCCGGGGATCGCTGACCGTCTGAAACTGCACGGAGACTTCGCCCAGCGCCTCGATCTGGTTGCGGTTGTCGGAGATCGCGGTGCTCAGAAATTCCTTGGCGCTGGAGATCACGCCCTGCAGCTGCGCGGGGAATCCGCCGCTGGTGCTGCGATGAGAATTCGGGTCGATGTAGGTAACGTAGAGCTCGTGGTTGACCGCGGAATCGAACGTGCGTTTGTTGGCGATCAGAACGTCGATGGTTTTTTTCAGCGCCGGCGATGCCGCCATCGCATAGTTGAACCATACGGAAAAATTTTCGGGAGTCGGGGGCACGCCGTGCTGCAACATGAACCGATTGGCCCGATCCGCGATCGTCGTCGCGTACTCGAAGTCGACCTCATCGAATTCGCTGTTCATTCGGGCGTCCGTCGTCCATCATCGGGCAATTGCCTTGGCGAGCGGGCTCCGAAACCGCGGTTAATCCGCTGAAAAACTGGGCATCGCCCTATTTGCGTAATCCTCAGTACTGAAGAATGATTTAAACATATTTACCGCTCGCGTCCGGAGCACACGGATGCGAAGATTTTTGCTCAATTGCAACTATCGAGCGTAGCATCGGGCGGATAGGATCAGGACGGCCCGCTGGCCGCTATCGTGCTTGGAAAACGAACCGTATCCTGATCTCATCGAGTTTTCACGGATATCCCGAGGAGAGGTTGCGATGAGTACGCGACGCGAACACGATCTTCTGGGCGACCGGGACGTTCCTGCGCAGGCTTACTACGGCGTTCACACGCTGCGTGCGGTGGAGAATTTCCCGATCACGGGAACGCCGATCTCGATCTATCCGGATCTCGTGGCGGCGCTGGCCTCGATCAAGCTCGCCGCGGCGAGGAGCAACCGTGAACTCGGATTGCTCGATGTCACGCGTGCCGACGCCATCATCGCCGCGGCGGAAGAGATCCGCTCCGGCCGCCTGCATGAGGAATTCGTGGTCGACGTCATCCAGGGCGGCGCCGGCACCTCCACCAACATGAATGCCAACGAGGTGATCGCAAATCGCGCGCTGGAGCTGCTCGGCCACAGCAAGGGCGATTACAAGTTTCTGCACCCCAATGAACACGTCAATATGAGCCAGAGCACCAACGACGTCTATCCGACCGCGCTCAAGCTTGCCGCCTATTCCGGCATCATGCGGCTGGTCGACACCATGGCGGTGTTGCGCCAGGCATTCGAGGCGAAGTCCGAGGAGTTCAAGGACATCATCAAGATGGGCCGGACCCAGTTGCAGGACGCCGTCCCAATGACGCTGGGGCAGGAATTCTCGACCTATGCGGTGATGCTGGGCGAGGACGAGCAACGTCTGAAGGAAGCCGTGCTTCTGATTTGTGAAATCAACATGGGCGCCACTGCCATCGGTACCGGCATCAATGCCCATCCGGACTATGCCCGCCTGGTCTGTCAGCACCTGCGCACCACGACCGGCATTCCGGTCGTCACCGCGTCGAACCTGATCGAGGCGACACAGGATTGCGGCAGCTTCGTTCAGCTTTCCGGAGTGTTGAAACGCGTGGCTGTCAAGCTGTCGAAGACGTGCAACGATCTGCGCCTGCTGTCGTCAGGCCCCCGGGTCGGACTTGGCGAGATCAACCTGCCGCCGATGCAGGCGGGCTCCAGCATCATGCCGGGCAAGGTCAATCCGGTGATCCCCGAAGTCGTCAACCAGATCGCCTTCGAGGTGATCGGAAATGACGTCACGGTGAGTTTCGCGGCCGAGGCCGGGCAATTGCAGCTTAACGCCTTCGAGCCGATCATCGCCCACAGCCTATTCAAGAGTGTCAATCATCTTCGCGCCGGCTGCCTGACGCTGGCGTTGAAATGCGTAAACGGCATTACCGCCAACCGCGAACATCTGCGCCGCGGCGTCGAGAGATCGATCGGAATCGTCACCGCGCTCAATCCCTACATCGGTTATGCCAACGCGACCGAGATCGCGCAGCAGGCACTCGTCAGCGGCCAAAGCGTTTACGATCTGGTCCTTGCCAAAAAGCTGCTCACCCGCGAGCAGCTCGACGAAATCCTGCAGCCGGAGGTGTTGACGAAGCCGCATTCGTTCGGGCCGGCGCCGGCGACTGCGAAGACGCAGGCCCTCACCATGCGCCGCGACCAGACGGATTGATGGAAATCCGCAACTTTCGGTACTTCTTTTCTCTCCCCCGCGAGCGCAGCGAGCCGCGGGGTCCGAGGCGAGCGAAGCCCGCTCTCGATGTGGCCGGCCGATAGGCCGGTCGGGTGGGGACAATCGCACAGCGCATATCGAGTGTTGCCCCAGTCATGCTCATTAAAAGGGAACAGCGGCTGCTGTTATTGGTCTGGCGAATATCGCAAGAGGACGCTAGGTTCGGCTTCGAAAAAGCCGTCAAAAGGCGGCCAGGACCAAGGGGAGAGACGCATGCATGAACTGACGCCGGAAACTATCACAGACGCGGTGCTTGACCAGATGGCGACGACGGCGGACCCGCGGCTGAAGGAGATCATGGCCTGTGCGGTCAAGCACCTGCATGAATTTGCCAGGGAAGTGAAACTGACGCCGGCGGAGTGGATCAAGGGCATCGCCTTCATGACCGCGGTCGGCAAGATCTGTACGCCGGCGCGGCAGGAATTCATCCTGCTTTCCGACACCCTTGGCCTGTCGGCGCTCGTCAACGGCTTGCATGATTCGACGGCGATGGAAGAAGGCACCCACACCAGCCTGCTCGGTCCGTTCTACCGGGAAGCCTCGCCAAACCTTGCTGCCGGCAGCCAGATCGCAAGAACCGTGAAATCCGGAACCGAACTGTTGCTCTACGGCCGCGTGACCGACGTGAACGGCAAGCCGATTTCAGGCGCAACCGTCTCGATCTGGCAGACCGGCGCCAGCGGTCTCTACGATATCCAGGAAAGCGCCGCATCGATCGACTATCGTGGCGTCTTCACCACCGATGCGAATGGCCTCTATCTGGTGCGCACGGTCCGCCCGATCGGATATTCGATCCCGATGGACGGCCCGGTCGGCGAAATGGTGCGGGCGCAAAGGCGGCACGGCATGAGGCCGGCCCATATTCACTTCCTGGTCGGCGCTCCCGGTTATCGCGAACTGGTGACGGCACTTTATCTGCGCGACGATCCGCATCTGGAAGACGACGTCGTGTTCGGCTCTTCGGGCGACCTTGCCGTCGACATCAACCCCAGGGATAGCGAGAGCCCGATCGAGGGCCTGCCCAGCATTCGCTTCGACATGCGGCTGTCGCGCGAAACCGCGGCCGACAAGGCCGGCGGCCGCGTCGGCGCCGATCCGTCCGCGATTTTGAAGCAGCCGGCATGAACGGTTAATCCGCCGCATCTTCCCCTAAAGGAGGATGCGGCGGATTTGACCTTTCCGCCCGCATCGCGGCAAATTACCCGAGACCGATATCGGTCCTTTCCGCGAACGGGCGAGCAGGCACCGGCGCGGGCGGGAAAACGACCAGCGTGACACAGTGGAGGATCAATGAAACGCAGGACGCTTCTTGGCGCAGCGATCGTCGTCGCCGGACTTGGAATCACCTCGAATGCCGGGGCTGAGCAGCCGCCGATCAAGATCGGCATGTCGATGCCGCAAACCGGCGGTCTGGCGGGCGGCGGCAAGGCTTCGCTGCTTGGCATCGAGATCTGGCGTGACGACGTCAACGCCAAGGGCGGTCTGCTTGGCCGCAAGGTCGAACTTGTGGTCTATGACGACAAGTCGAGCGCCGCGGAGACGCCTGCGATCTACTCCAAGCTGCTCGACGTCGACAAGGTCGACCTGTTGTTTGCGCCCTACGCTACCGTGCCGACCGCGCCGATCTTGCCGCTGGTCAAGCAGCGCGGCATGCTGCTGATCGGCAACTTCTCGTTCCAGGTCAACAGCAAGGTCGGCCACGACATGTGGTTCAACAACGCGCCCTGGGGCCCGGCCGACGCCTGGGCGTCCGCCTTCCTCGACATCGGCCAGAAGGCCGGCGGCAAGACCATCGCGCTTCTCACCTCCGACCAGGAGTTCGCGCAGAACCTGGCGAAGACCGCGCGTGAGGTCGCGGCCAAGCGCAGCATGCCGATCGTGTTCGACCAGACCTATCCGCCGAACACGGTGGAATTCTCCAGCATCATCCGCGCCCTCAAGGCCGCCAAGCCCGACATCGTCTATGTCGCGTCCTACCCGCCGGACTCGGCCGGCATTTTGCGCGCGGTCAACGAGATCGGGATCGGCGACAACGTCAAGCTGTTCGGCGGCGGCATGGTCGGCCTGCAATTCGGCCCGGTGATGGAGAATATGGGTTCGCTGCTTAACGGCGTCGTCAACTTCAACACATGGCTTCCCGAGCCGGCGATGTATTTCGACGGCACCAAGGCCTTTTTCGACACCTACTCGAAACGGGCGGTGGAAGCCAAGGTCGACCCGCTCGGCTTCTATCTGGCGCCGTTCGGCTACGCCAGCGGGCAATTGATCGAGGCGGCGATCAAGGCGACGGGCTCGCTCGACCAGAAGGCGCTCGCCAAATACCTGCACGAGCACGAGATTCCGACCATCGTCGGTCCGATCGCGTTTTCGCCCGATGGTGAGCGCAAGGAAACCGCAACCCTGCAGGCGCAGTTCCGCGGTATCGTGGACAAGAAAATGGATCAGTTCCGACAATCCGGCAAACAGGTGATCCTGTTTCCGGAGAAGCTGAAATCCGGCGAACTCGTCACTCCGTTCGAAGCTGCGCGGAAATAAAACCCTGCAGCTTCTCCGAATTGATGCGTGTAGCCGGCTAGTGCCGCCTATTTGAAGTTCGTGTACCAATGACTGCGAGTCCGACCAGGAACTTCAAATGGAAAAGCGGCACTAGTGGAGTGGATTTGACATTCGCAACCCAACCCGCCGCAATAACGGAAAGCGAATGTCAAATCCAAAACTCCACTAGAATCTTATATTCGCTAGTGGTCCTATGATTCTAACATTCGCAAAAGCGGCTGCCGAGAAGGGATGCGAATGTTAGAATCGGACGACTAGAATCAATATGTTGCTAGAGCTCCTTTGATTCCGAAGTTCGCATCGAAGGTTGCCGCGATATCACGCGAACTTCGGAATCGGAGCTCTAGTGCCCATGACTTTCCGAAGTTCGTGAAAATGGATGCTGCGATGTAGCTTCGGAAAGTGGGCACTAGGCGCAGAGGACTGATGCAGCGCGCTTTTTGAAAACGGGCAAGGGGGACCTCAGTTGTTTTCGATGGACCTGCTGCTCGATGCGGTGGTGATCGGGGTGCTGCTCGGCTGCTTCTATGCCGCCGTCAGCATCGGGCTGTCGGTTTCGTTCGGGCTGCTCGACGTTCCACACGTTGCCCACCCGGCCTTCCTGGTGATGGCGTCCTATGCCGTGTTCTTCCTCAACGATCGCTTTGACATCGATCCGCTGGTCGCAGGGCTTCTGATCACGCCGCTGCTGTTCTTGTTCGGCCTTGCCGCCTATCGCCTCTATTACGAGACATTCGAACGGCGCGGCAGTGACGCCGCCGTGCGCGGCATCGCCTTCTTCTTCGGCGTCGCCTTCATCATCGAGGTACTGATCATCCTGCAATTCGGCGTCGACCAGCGCTCGGTCACCGCCTCCTATATCGGCAAGGCCTGGCGCTTCGGCGACATGCGTATTCCGCTCCGGCTTGTGGTCGCATTTGCGGTCGCCTCGGCCCTGACTGTCCTGCTTTCGCTTTATCTGTCGAAAACCTTCATGGGACGCGCGATCCGCGCAGTGGCGCAGGACGAGGAGGCGGTGCGCCTGATGGGCGCCAACCCGGTTCGCATCAAGCAATGGGCCTTCGGTGTCGCCACCGCCGTGCTTGGCGTTGCGGGCGCGCTCCTGATCATCGTCGCGCCGGTCGATCCGACGCTCGACCGCGCCTATATCGGGCGAACCTTCTGCGTCGTCGTCATGGCGGGGCTCGGCAGCATGAGCGGAACGCTGATTGCAGCCATCATCCTCGGCGTTGCCGAGACGATCGTGCTCACCCTGTTCGGCGCGTCCTGGGCGCCGGCCATTTCCTTTGCGATGCTGCTCGGCGTGCTGGCCGTGCGACCGCAAGGCTTGCTGGGCAGGCGGTCATGAGGCGCAGCGTCACCTTCTGGATCGGAGCGATCGGCTTTCTCGTCATCATCCTGCTGACGACGCAAATCATCGGCAACGAGTATCCTTTCTTTGCCGGCTACGTGATCCTTCAATTCATCGTGCTCGCGGTAGCCTGGAGCATTCTTGGCGGCTACGCCGGTTACGTGAATTTCGGCACCAGCGCGTTTTTCGGCGTCGGCGTCTATACCGCGGTGTTGCTGACCAAGGCGGCCGGCGCGCCGCTGGCGGTGCAAATCGCGGCCGCGGCCATGGTCGGTGCGCTGCTCGGCCTCGGTGTCGGGCTTTTGACGTTGCGCATGCAGGGCATCTTTTTCTCGATCGCGACCATTGCGCTCACCATCGTGATCGAAACCTCGGTAACCAACTGGCGCTATCTCGGCGGCGCCGCCGGCATCCAGTTGGCGCGGCCACCGGTGACGCCGCCGTTCCACAGCTATGTGCAGATGCTGTTCTTCGTTCAGGCGCTGCTCGTGGTGCTTGCGGTGGCGATCGCGCGCTATATCCAGAACTCCTGGATCGGCCGCGGCCTGCAGGCGCTCCGCGACGACGAGCTCGCGGCCGAATGCACGGGCGTGCCGACCTTGCGGCTCAAATTGCTGGCCTGTGTCATCTCCGGCGCGCTGATGTGCGCGGCGGGCGCTCCGGCAGCGATGTATCTGCAATATGCCGACCCGGAATCCGCCTTTAACCTGAACTACTCCGTCTCGGTGCTCGCGATGTCCCTGATCGGCGGCACCTCGCACTGGGCGGGTCCGGTGATCGGCGCCATTCTGCTCGGCGTCACGCAGCAGCTTTTGGCCGTCACCATCTCCTCCGAAGTCAATGTGCTCGTGCTCGGCATCATGCTGGTGTTGTTCGTCGTCGCAGCCCCGCAGGGCCTGATCGGCCTGTTCCGAAAGCTGGTGCACAGCCGCGCGGAGGGCAAGGCATGACCTCCGCCAACGCAACCGACGCACCGCTGCTGCGGATCGGCGCGCTGACCAAGCGCTTCGGCGGCTTCACGGCGCTTGACAATGTCAGCGTCGACATTCGCCCCGGAGAACGTTTCGGCCTGATTGGCCCCAACGGCTCGGGAAAGACCACGCTGATCAACTGCATTTCCGGCGCGTTCCGCACCGAGCCGGGCACCGTGACGTTTCAGGGCGAGGACATCACGCGGTTGCCGCCTTACATGCGAAGGCGCCGCGGGATAGCGCGCAGCTTCCAGATCCCGCGGCCGTTTAAGAGCATGACCGTTGCCGAAAACCTCTTGGTGGCGCTCGACTTCGCGGGTACCGCGCACGATGTGGTCTCGGCCGCGGAGCGGCGCGATGCCGTGATGTCGATTTTGCAGCAGACGGGTCTTGCGGCCAAGGCCGACGCGCCGGCCACGAGACTGAGCCAGGTCGAATTGCGCAAGATGGAGCTTGCGCGCGCAGTCGCCACGCGCCCGAAACTCCTGATTTCGGATGAAGCGATGGCCGGCCTTTCCTCGTCCGAAGTCGACGAGGTGCTTGATTTGCTGATGAGCCTTGCGGGCAAGGACATCACTATCATCATGATCGAGCACATCATGCAGGCGGTGATGCGTTTTTCCGAGCGCATCATGTGCCTCGATGCGGGGCGGATCATTGCGATCGGCAAGCCTTCCGAAGTGATGGCGAATGCGCGGGTGCAGGAGGCGTATCTTGGCACCTGAAACCGCAGTCCTCGACCTTGAGATCACCGGCCTCGACGCCGGCTACGGCGCCGTGAAGGCGTTGCGCGGCGTCACGCTCCGTGTCGAAGCCGGCGAGACGGTGGCGTTGCTCGGCACCAACGGCAACGGCAAGAGCACGCTGATGAAGTGCATCACCGGGCTCGTCCGTCCGTGGCGCGGCGGCATGCAACTGACCCTCGACGGCCGCGCGCACGATCTCACCAGGCTCTCGGCGGAGGCTATCGTCGATCTCGGGGTTGCGATGGTGCCGGAAGGGCGACGTCTGTTTCCGAGACTCACGGTTTTGGAAAATCTCATGCTCGGCGCCTTCCGCAGAGCCGCGCGCCGCGACATCGAGCGCAACCTCGCGCACGCCTTCGATACTTTCCCGGTGCTGAAGGAGCGGTCGAGCCAGCTCGCCGGCACCATGTCGGGCGGCCAGCAGCAGATGCTCGCGATCGCGCGGGCGCTGATGTCCTCGCCGCGGCTGCTCCTGGTCGACGAGCCTTCGGTCGGCCTGTCGCCGCTGCTGGTGTCGCAGATGATTGCCAAGATCGGCGAGCTTTCCCGGAATTTCGGCCTGACCGTGCTGATGGCGGAGCAGAACTTCAACCAGGCGATCCGCATCGCCGATCGTGGCTACATCATCGTCCACGGCGAGATCGTGGTCGGCGCCGGCGTAGAGGAATTGAAAGGCAACGACATCGTCAAGCGGCTCTATCTCGGCGGCGCCGCGTGAGCCATGTGGGATCCCTTCTGTCGTCCCTGCGGACCTAGTGCGGTGATTTGGCATTCGCTTCAGTTTTGCCGCGAACTTTCATAGCGAATGCCAAATCTAAAACCGCACCAGAAACAGATATTTGCTGGTGTCCCTTTGGTTCTGACATTCGTAAACTAGCCAGCCGCGACACGATGCGAATGTCGGAACGGGGACACCAGGGACCCATAACCACCGGCCGTCGCATACCGTCACATCGATAAGTGCCAGCGTATGGATCCCCGCTGTTGCGGAGAACGACCTGGATGCGATAGGCCCCACGAGGCGACGAGCAAACTTGAGGAGAAATGCATGGCGCCGAAACTTCTGCCCACCACCGTCGTCGGCAGCTATCCGCAGCCGGACTGGCTGGTCGACCGCGCGTTGCTGTCGAAAGGCGTGGCGCGCGTGCGCCTCGATCTCTGGCGCGTGGCCGAGCCGTGGCTCGAACAGGCGCAGGACGATGCGACCCTGCTGGCGATCCGCGACATGGAGCGTGCCGGCATCGACATCATCACCGACGGCGAGATGCGGCGGGAGAGCTATTCCAACCGTTTTGCGACCTCGCTGGAGGGCATCGAATGCGACAAGCCTGGTGAGGTCGTCTCGAAGGCCGGCCTCGCCACGGCCGTGCCGCGCGTGGTCGGACCGATCCGTCGCACCCACCCGGTTGAAGTGCTCGACATGGAATTCCTGCGCAAAAATACCGACCGGCAGGCCAAGATCACGCTGCCGGGTCCGTTCACGATGAGCAGGCAGGCCGTCAACGAGCATTATCGCGACGAAGACGAGATGATCATGGACTATGCGGCGGCCGTGAACGCGGAGGCGCGCGATCTCGAAAAGGCAGGCGCCGACGTCATCCAGCTCGACGAGCCGTGGCTGCGCCAGGACCCGGCGGCGGCGAAGCGGATCGCGGTGAAGGCAATCGACCGCGCGCTGAAGGGCCTTAACGTCACCACCGTGGTGCACCTGTGCTTCGGCTATGCCGCCATCGTCAAGGGCCAGAAGCCGGTCGGCTACTCTTTCCTCGGCGAACTTTCGGCCTGCAAGGCCGACCAGATTTCAATCGAGGCGGCACAGCCAAAACTCGATCTCGGCGTGCTCGGCGATCTCGCGCCGAAAAAGATCATGCTGGGCGTGATCGATCTCGCCGATCCCGCAGCCGAGAGGCCGGCGGTGGTCGCGGACCGCATTCGCGCTGGCTTGAAGCACGTCTTGCCGGAACGCCTGGTGCCGGCGCCGGACTGCGGCATGAAATATCTGCCCCGCGAGCTTGCGTTCGCGAAGCTGAAGGCGCTCGCCGACGGTGCTGCGATGGTGCGGGCGGAGGTGGGGTGAGGCCAAACGCGCGCGGAGCTTTCGGGCGCGGCTCGCTTCATCAACAGTCTAAACACCCTCTACCGTGATAACCATGTCCTTTTCATCGGTTGATTCCTTGCGCAACGCCATCAGCGGTTGATATTCGGTTGACGTGTACCAGGCATTGAGGCGTTCCATATTTGGAAACTCGATGATGACGACCCGCTCTGGCCTCCAGTGCGGCCTCTCCGGAAATCTATGGCTGCCGGCTTTGGTGATGTAGCGGCCGCCGTAGCTCGCGATCATCGGTGCGACCTTGACCCGATACTCCTCGAACTTGACGGGATCGGTGATGATGTGTTCGGCGATGTAATAGACGGACATTGGTATTGCCTACCGTCGCGACGCAATCAGTACCAAGTGAACACGTTAGCGTTCAGGCTTGCGGGATCGCAGAACATTCTCAGCCGCTGGCCCTGCCGCGGCGGCGGAAATTGCACCGGGATGACGCGCTCCACGGTCGTCTCAAAGGGCGGGCGGCCGGGCGCGGTGACAAGCAAAGTGGTCTTGATGGTTTGATGGAAAAGCGGCCCG
>Ga0306921_10003895_pt1 | contig 15218 bp, 15 predicted proteins | sample sta12Cox44000080_FD_203760 | JGI IMG/M metagenome (GOLD analysis project Ga0306921, IMG submission 203760) | Lab enrichment of tropical soil microbial communities from Luquillo Experimental Forest, Puerto Rico - statoxic.12C.oxic.44.000.080 (v2)... | ecosystem: Environmental > Terrestrial >...
GATGATCGGCCGCCATCGGCACACCGAACACCAACCCGTCGCCGGGCTGGGTTGGCCTCCCGAGATCGCGCCAAGATTCCTGGATCAGGCCCCCCTCGTAGAGCAGCTCATAGCGTTCGAGGACGAGTTCCTCATTCCAGGATCGGGCGAATGCGAGACCCAGCCTTTCTGCGCGCAGCCGCTGTTCCGTCTCGCTCGCGGCCTGCTTCGCCCATGCGCCGAGACGGGCTTCGAGCGACGGGAGCGTCGCCGGCTGGCCGGCGCGCCAGTCCTCCCAGGGAAAATAGCGGTACCAGCTCTGCCACACCGCTTCGCCAACGCCGCCCGGCCGCGCTTCGCGCACGAGCGCCAGATAGGCCACCGTCAGCGCGCGACCCGCCCGCGCGTCTTCGACGCGGTCGCGGTCGCCAAAGGTATAGAGCTGCTCGACATAGCCGAGTTTTTGGGCCGTCTGCCGTTCGACCCAGGCGCGCAGCCCGACCTCGAGGGTGCGATGCTCGACCTCCAACGGGCCAGACGGCAACGCCTCGATCGGGTCGTGGCCGATGCGCACCGTCAGCACGCGCGGCTCGTCGATCGTCGCCGTCACGATCACCGCGCTGAGCCGGATCGACAGCGAGGCCCCGCGGCCGTTCTCACGCGGCATCAACACGGCGGCGCCGGCGCCGGGCCTCTCCATCCGTCGGGCACCCTTATGGCTACACCGACGAAGTCTAGCATATCCTCGGTTCTCCACAGCCTGCCGAGCCCGGCACCCAAGGCTCCGATCAACGAATTAAATTCCCCCTGCTGCGTGATCGAATTCGTTGATACGCCTCCCTAGGCCAGGTCGAATTTCGTTGTTATTTTCTGCGCTTCTTGTCCACTTACCTTTTGTTATCAACCGCTTGGTAGGAGCAGTCTCGACCTGCGAGCAGGGCGGAAGAAGATTTTCGTTGTTTTTCGCGCTGGAGGCGGTCGTCAGCTTCCCGCCGCAATCATCCTTTCGAGCTCGATCTCGGCGGCGAGGCTATCGCGGTCGCGCGCGATCGTCAGCACCGCCAATTTGCGGCTCCCCTGCCGGTAGTTCACTGTGCAGTCCTTGGCCGCGAGGCTTCCGTCGATCTCGATACGGTCCCATTTCGCGGCGTGCCCGACGTAAGAAAGCGATAAATCGTGCTGCTGGGTCCAGAAGAACGGCACCGCGTCGAACCGTTCGCGCGCACCGAGCATGTTGCGGGCGGCCGTCTGGCCCTGCCGCCCGGCGACCACCCAGTGCTCGATGCGGATCTGCTCGCCGCTCAGCCGGTCCGGCCATCTTGCGATGTCGCCGGCGGCCCAAATACCGGGAATGCTAGTCTCGAGATACGCGTCGACGGTGACACCGCGATCGGCGGCGATGCCAGCCTGCTCAGCCAGCACCATCTCGGGCCGCACGCCGATGCCGACGACAACGAAGTCGGCATCGAGCCGTTGGCCACTCTGCAGCGTGACATGGCTGCGATCGAATGCAGCGGGCGTGGTACCGAGATGGAAGGCGACGCCATGCTCCTCGTGGACCTTGCGCACGAGGTCACCGACTTCCTGGCCGAGCACGTTTTCCATCGGCCGCGCCTCGGGGGCGACGACGTGCACATCGAGCCCGCGGGCGCGCAATGACGCCGCGACCTCGAGACCGATGAAGCTCGCCCCGATGACGACCGCGCGACCCGCGCTCGCCGCCGCAGCGATTAATGCCCGGCTGTCCTCGAGTGTGCGCAGATAATGGATATGCGGCAGATCGCTGCCAGGGACATCGAGCCGTACCGGTACCGCACCGGTGGCCAGCAGCAGCGCGCCGTAATGATGCCGGCTGCCGTCGGCGAGCCGGACCTCGCGGACCTTCGCATCGATCGCCGTTGCGCGGACACCCAGCTTTAGCTCGATCGCGCGCTCGGCGTAGAACTCGGGCGGGCGCAGCGGTATCCATTCTTCAGGTGCCGTGCCTGCGAGAAAGTCCTTGGAGAGATTGGGCCGGTCGTAAGGACCCGAGTCGTCGGCGCTCAGCATCGTGACCGCGCCGGCGTAGCCTTCGCGCCGCAGCATCTCGGCCGCGGCGTTTCCCGCGGCACCACCGCCGATGACGACGACCGACTCTGGGCCGCCCTGCGCTGCCATTCGCGTCGGCCGCGCGGCCGGCTCCAGCTTTACGCGGACGTAGATCCTTCCGTCGCGCTCTTCGACCCGCCAGCACGCGACCGGGCTGAGCGCCGGCGCGCGCACCGCCTCACCGGTGCGCAGACTGAAGCAGGCGTGGTGCCACGGGCAGCGGACAGTGTCGGCGACGAGCACTCCCTCGACGAGCGGCCCATGGTAATGGGTGCATTCCGCGCCGACTGCGAACAGCTTTCCGCCACTGCGCGCGAGCAATACCGCTTCGGCGTTGACGTGCCCCAAAATCATGCCGTCCTCGGCGAGGTCCGCGATGGGGACCCCATTCGCCAAATCGGGTCCGGCGGGGTCCTTATTCTCTTCGCTCATGACTGCCTCCTGCTGCCTGCGTAATTACCACTCTGAAACGAAACGCCGCCCGATGCCATTCGGCGCATGGCAACAGGATTCGCGTGGGGATTTGCGTCACTTGCCATGACGAGACCGAGAGGCGAAGATCGACGTACCGGCCGACCCCGGGGAGGATGACAACCCACCGCGCGCGGTCGGTGCCTGAGAGGAGGAGCTAGCGATGGGTTGGCTCGATGGGCAGGTAGCGCTGGTTACGGGTGGGGGCTCGGGCATCGGCCGAGCCGTGGTGGCGCGATTTGTCGAAGAGGGTGCGCGTGTCGGGGTCCTGGACCGCGTCGCGGCCAGAGCCGAGCAATTGCGTTCTGAGTTCGGCAGTGCAGTGGTCGCCCACGCCGGCGACGTCGCCCAACTCGCGGACAACAAGCGCGCCGTCGCAGAAACCGTCGAGGCCTTTGGCCGCCTCGACATCTTTGTCGGCAATGCCGGGGTGTTCGACGTGTACGCGCCGCTCGCCGAGTTTTCCGAAGAGAGGCTCTCCGAGGCCTTTGACGAGCTGTTTGGGGTCAACGTCAAGGGCTGCTTCTTCGGTGCGAAGGCGGCTTTACCCGAGTTGATCAAGACCGAAGGGTCGATGGTCTTCACCGCGTCGGTCGCCGGATTGAATTCCGGCGGCGGCGGGGCTCTTTATACCGCTTCGAAGCATGCAGTTGTCGGGCTGATCCGGCAGCTCGCGGTGGAAGTCGGGCCACGCGTCCGGGTCAATGGTGTCGCCCCCGGCGGCACCATTACCGATCTGCGGGGTTTGGCGGTTCTTCACCAGGACGACCGCTCGCAATTCACCGATCCGGGCACCGAAGAGCGGCTACGCGGCGGTAACCCGCTGCACATCGCACTTCAGCCCCCCGATCTCGCCGGGGCATACGTATTCTTAAGCTCGAGGACCAGCGCTAGAGGCATCACCGGTACGATTCTGACGGTCGATGCCGGAGCGATGCTGCGGGTGCCGCGCCGCACCCCGCAAAACCATTGAGGTGACAGCCGATGGAAACGGATAATCTCGGATTGGTCGATGCTAAAAACGGCTTGATCAGCCGCCGCATCTTCATCGAGCCGGATATTTATCAGCAGGAGCTGGAACGCATCTTTGCCCGCTGCTGGCTCTTTCTGTGCCATGAGAGCCAAATTCCGCGGGCGGGAGACTTTTTCACCACTTACATGGGCGAAGACCCGGTTCTGGTCGTGCGCGACACGGCAGGCCAGGTGCACGCCTTTCTGAATGTCTGCCGCCATCGCGGCAACCGGCTGTGCCGCGCCGATGCGGGCAATACCGCGACCTTCACCTGCGCCTATCACGGCTGGACCTATCGCAATGACGGGCGGCTGGTCGGCGTGCCGTATCTGAAGGAAGCCTACTACAACGAACTGGATCGCGAGCGTTGGGGTCTGGCCTCAGTGGCGCAGCTCGACAATTACAAGGGCCTGTGGTTCGCCACCTTCGATCCCGCGGCGCCGCCGTTGCGCGAATATCTCGGCGAAGCGGCCTGGTACCTGGACTCCTTCTTCGACCGCCGGGAGGGCGGCATTGAGGTGATTGGCGGCATTCATAAATGGGTCATGCCGTGCAACTGGAAATTCCCCGCCGAAAATTTCGGCGGTGACGGCTACCACGTCTCTTGGAGCCACCTCTCGGCGATCAAGACGGGCTCCGGCGGTGACTTTCGCGTTAACCCGGACCCGCTTGGGGTGATGATGTCACCCGGCAATGGCCATTGCGTCATCGGCGTCGGCCCCGACACGGTCTCCGACCCGCCTGTGCCCGAGATCCTGGAATATGAGAAAGAGATTGCTCTGGAGACGACCAAGCGCCTCGGGCCGCGCCTGGGCCGAGTAAAGCCGATCGTCAGTACGATCTTCCCGAATTTCTCGATGCTTCGAGCTTCGGCGCGCACACTTCGGGTCTGGCACCCACGGGGGCCGGACAGGACCGAGGTGTGGTCCTGGATCTATGTCGACAAAGCAGCCTCGCCGGAGGTCAAGGAGGCGTTCCGGTTGGCCGGGATGCGGAGCTTCAGCCCATCCGGCACTTTCGAGCAGGACGATATGGACAATTGGCAGGGCTGCACCCAGACCGGACGCGGTGTCGTCGCCCGGCGCTATCCCCTCAGTTACGAAATGGGGCTCGGGCACGAACGCTTTAACGATGAGCTCGGGGCATTGGCCAGCGACTACCGCTACAGCGAAAGCAACCATCGTGGGTTCTACCGGCGCTGGGCGCAGCTGATGGCGGCCGAAAGCTGGGCTGAAGTCGCACGAAAGACCTGAGGAGGCTTATATGGGTACGGATATTGCCGGCCTGGTCGATGCCGATCGCGGACTGATCGGCCGCCGCATCTTCATCGAGCCCGATATCTATCAGCAAGAGCTGGAGCGGATCTTCGCCCGCTGCTGGCTCTTTCTGTGCCATGAGAGTCAGATCCCCGAGCCCGGCGATTTCTTCACCACCTATATGGGCGAAGACCCGGTTCTGGTCGTGCGCGACAACGCGGGGCATGTCCGCGCCTTCCTGAACGTCTGCCGCCATCGCGGCAACCGGCTGTGCCGTGCCGAGGCCGGCAATACCGCCAGCTTTACCTGCGCCTATCACGGCTGGACCTATCGCAACGACGGGCGGCTGGTCGGCGTGCCGTATCTGAAGGAAGCCTATCATAACGAATTGGATCGCGAGCGCTGGGGCCTCGCTTCGGTGGCGCAGCTCGACAATTACAAGGGGCTGTACTTTGCCACGTTCGATCGCGAGGCGCCGCCGCTGCGCGAATATCTCGGCGAGATGACCTGGTATCTGGACTCGTTCTTCGACCGTCGCGAGGGCGGGATTGAGGTGATTGGCGGCATGCACAAATGGATCATGCCGTGTAATTGGAAATTCCCTTCCGAAAACTTCGGCGGCGATGCCTATCACGTGCCGTGGAGCCACCTCTCGGCGGTCAAGACGGCGTTCAGCTCAGGGGTCACAACCAAGCCGGACACGACCGGGAGCATGGTGTCTCCCGGCAATGGCCACATTCTAATCTGCATCGGGCCGAACGATGTCGGCGATCCGCCGATGCCCGAGATTCTGGAGTACGAGAAAGAGATCCGCCCGGAGGTCGAGAAGCGATTGGGACCCCGCTCAGGTCGGATCAACCCGATCGTCGGCACGGCCTTCCCCAATTTTTCGATGCTCCGCGCGACTTCGCGCACATTTCGCGTCTGGCATCCGCGCGGCCCCGACAACACCGAGGTATGGTCATGGGTTTTCACTGACAGGACCGCACCACCGCACGTCAAGGAGGCGATCCGGCTGGCCGGAATACGAGGCTTCAGCCCCTCCGGCACCTTCGAGCAGGACGACATGGACAACTGGCAGGAATGCACCCGCACCTGTCGCGGCGTCGTCTCGCGGCGATTGGCGGTGAACACGCAAATGGGCTTGGGGCACGAGCGTTTCGACGCGAACCTCCAGGCCTGGGCCAGCGATTTCCGCATGAGCGAGAGCAATCACCGCCAATTCTATAGGCGCTGGGCGCAGTTGATGACGGCCGAGAGCTGGGCCGCGGTGCCGCGCAGCAACGGATGGGCCGGGAACGGACATGCCGGGCATGAATGAGGACGTCAGCCGCGAGGTCGAGCAGTTCCTCTACCGGGAAGCGCGGCTGCTGGATGAGCGGCGCTTTCGCGAATGGCTGGAGCTGCTGACCGACGATGTCCGCTATTGGATGGGCAGCAGAAGCAACCGTTATCCGAGGTCGAGCAAGGCGATCGCGATCCTCGATCCCGACCGCTACGTCGAGGATGATCTGACCCAGGAAGGCGAACTGGCGATCCTCGAAGAGACCAAGCAAACGCTCAGCCAGCGTGTCGCGCGGTTGGATACCGGCATGGCCTGGGCGGAAGATCCGCCGTCGCGAAGCCGCCACCTGATCACCAATATCGAGGTAGAGTCCGCTGACGCGGCTAACGAGGTCAAGGTCTACTCGAATTTTATGGTCTACCGCAGCCGGGCGGAGACCGAGCAGGACTTCTACGTCGGTGCCCGCCGCGACCTACTGCGGCGCGTCGCCGGCTCGTGGCAGATCGCCGACCGCAAGATCATCCTCGACCAGAACGTGCTGTTGGCCAAGAACGTCAGCATCTTCTTTTGAGCCTCCCGGACTCCTCCTTCTGGCTGCGATTGCCTGACGCGGCTTCGCGCCGGTCTCTCCCCTGCTCAGATCGAGAAAACAGGGCGAAAAACCGAATCCGCATCCGAAATCGCTCGCCCCTTCGACAGAAAATCTTTTTTCATCAACATGTTACTGTTATCGTCCGTGGCTGCCAAGCAGGGGAGATTTTGTCGCCCTGCAGGGGGCCGATTTGGCCTAACAGGGGGAGAACAGGGTGCCTCTTTTCGAGCGGCCGTGCAGGGGTGCGGTCATGGCGCCGGCCCGAAGATTGACCGGCCGCGAACCGGCGGCGTAGGCTCCTCCGGAGGGCGGATCTCTACTGAATTCGGATCTCGCGGGTGGAGCCATGCAAGTCTCTTACTTCGAAACCGCGCGTTACCAGGTACCGCCGACGGTGCCGGCCGAATGGCCCGTGCCGCCCGCGGCCTATGACCCCGATGCCGGAGCGCAGGCTTATCAGGGCATGGTCGACCGCATGCAATTTGTCGAGGAGCTCGGCTTCGACTGGATCAGCGTCTCCGAGCATCACTATTCGCCGCGCATACTGACGCCGAATACCGCGGTTTCGGCGTCCTACATGGCGGCGCGGTCGAAAAAGATCAAGATCGCGGTGCTCGGTCCGATCGTCTCGCAGAGCAACCCGGTGCAGGTCGCCGAGGAATTGGCGATGCTCGACAATCTGGCGGAGGGGCGCCTTGTCGTCGGGCTGCTGCGCGGGACGACCAACGAATATCTGACCTTTGGGCTCAATCCGGCCGAGGCGCGGGAGCGCACCACCGAGGGCATGGAGCTGATGCTCAAGGCGTGGACCGAGCCGCAGCCCTTTGGCTGGCAGGGTCGCCATTTCCAATTCCGCACCGTGTCGGTCTGGCCGCGGCCGTTGCAGCAACCCTTGCCGCCGACCTATTCGCTCGGCACGAGCCGCGAATCCTGCGAGTTCGCCGCCCGTCACCACATCGGTCTTGGCGTCTCGTTCGCGCCGTTCGAGGTCGTCGCCAAGTCAACCCGGTATTACCGCGAGGAATGCGCGCGCTACGGCTGGGAGCCGACTCCCGAGCAAATGCTGTACCGGGCGAATATCCTCCTCGCCGAGACCGACGAGGAAGCCCGGGACCTGTTGGACAAGCTGCGCAAGGGACCGGCGCCGTTTCCGATGCGGGCGGGGGTGCGTGAGGCGCTCTTAAAGCTCGACTCCCGCAATGTCGCGGGCGAGGCCCGCACGCCGAATGTCGGCGGCGTACTGCCGACCTCGTTTTACGGCGGACCCGACATGGTGGTCGAGCAGATCAAGCGCTGCCGCGAGGAGGTCGGCGTGGGCGTGCTCGATCTCGCCTTCCAGAACCCGGGCGCGCCCGATACGGGACGCCTGATGCAGTCTCTCGGGCTCTTTGCCGAAAAGGTATTGCCGCGCATCCGCGAGGTATGACGGCTTAGCGCGCAGGACGGACAGTCACCCTCCCCCTTGATGGGAGAGGGCGGGGGTGGGGGTGACGCGGCATAACGAAAGGGGTCGGATGAAGAAACGGCCAAGCGACACCGCCCGCGAACAAGCCAAAACACTCCGCCGTGAGATGACCGAAGCCGAGAAAAAGATCTGGTGCAGGCTGCGCTTGCGTCAAACCGGAGGTTACCGATTTCGCCGTCAAGTGCCGTTGAGCCCGTTTATCGCCGATTTCGTTTGCCACGAGGCAAAATTGATCATCGAAATCGATGGCGGCCAGCACGATCGTTTGTCGGAACAGGAGATGCACCGCACTCGCTTCCTCGAAAGCCAGGGCTACCGCCTATTGCGGTTTTGGAACAACGAGGTGCTGGAGAACCCGGACAGCGTGCAAACGGTGTTCGCCCAAAGTCTGCATCGGGTCACCCCCACCCAAACCCTCCCCCATCCAGGGGGAGGGCTAAATTTATGACATGAAGGTTTCGTTTTTCGAGACTGCGCATTACCGGACGCCGCGCCGGTTGCCGGCAGAATGGCCGGTGCCGCCAGATGCCTATGACCGCGATGCCGGGACGCAATCCTATCGCGGGATGATTGAACGGGTGCAGTACGCCGAGAGTCTGGGGTTTGACTGGGTCAGCATCGCCGAGCACCACTACTCGCCGCATCGCCTGACGCCGACCCCGGCGGTCTCTGCCGCCCACCTCGCGGCGCATTCGCAAAAAATCAAGATAGCCGTGCTCGGCCCGATCGTCTCGCAAAGCAACCCGGTGCAGATCGCCGAGAACTTGGCGATGCTCGACAATCTGATGCCGGGGCGCCTGAGGGTGGGCCTGTTGCGCGGCATCACCGGCGAGTATCTGAGCTACGGTCTCAACCCGACCGAAGCGCGCGATCGCACCACCGAGGCGATGGAGCTGATCCTCAAGGCCTGGACCGAGCCGCAGCCTTTCGGCTGGCAAGGTCGCCATTACCAGTTCCGCACGGTCTCAGTGTGGCCGCGGCCTCTGCAATACCCGCATCCGCCGACCTTTGCCCTCGGAGGCAGTCGTGAATCCTGCGAGGTCGCGGCGCGGCATGGTCTGGGCCTGGGTGTCGCCTATGGTCCGTTCGACGTGATGGGCAGGGCGACCCGCTATTATCGAGATCTTTGCGCGCAATATGGCTGGGAGCCAGGGCCGGAGCAGATCATCTATAGGGCGAATATCCTGCTGACCAAGACCGACGAAGAAGCCCGAAGCTTGCTCGAAACTCGGGCAGTGCGAAGAGACACCTACCGATTGCGGGCCGGTGTCGGCGAGGCGCTGGCGCGGCTCGACTCCCGCAACATCGCCGGCGAAGCGCGGACTCCTGGAATGGGCGGCGCACTGGCGACGAATTTCTTTGGCAGCCCGGACACGGTCGTCGGCCAGATCAAACGTTGTCGCGACGAGGTTGGGGCGGGCGTTGTCGATCTGATGTTCCAGACCCCTGGTTCGGGTGACCTGAGCGTGCTGATGGACGCGCTTGAACTGTTCGGCAAAAAGGTATTGCCCCGCATTCGCGATATCTGAAATCAGCGCCAGGGAGCGGGCATGCGGATAGTCGTCACGATGGGGATCCGCCAGCTGCTAAGCAAACCGCGGCCGCTGCAGGAGCTCTACGGAGAGCATCTCGAAGAGGCAGTGCTGGCCGAAGAGCTGGGCTTTGACAATGTCTGGGCCAGCGAGCACCATTTCTCGCCGGATGCGTGGAACCCGTCGCCGATCACCTTTCTGGCGGCGGTCGCGGCTCGCACGGAGCGGGTTCGCATTGGCACCTATGTATTGCTTTTGCCGTTCCACAACCCAGTGCGGGTCGCCGAGGAGATCGCGGTCCTCGACAACATCTCTTATGGCCGGGTGGATTTGCCGGTCGGCGTCGGTTCGGCCGCTGAAGAATTCCGCATCTTTGGCATCCCATTCAACGAACGGCTCGGGCGGACCTTTGAGGGGCTGAGGATCATCGAGCGCTGCTTTGCCGGAGAGAAATTCAGCCACAAGGGCAAATATTACGAGTTCCCCGATGTCCATATGACGACGACGACGGTGCAGAAACCGGGCCCGCCGATCTGGGTGGCGTCGATGGGCGACCAAAGTGTGGCGTGGACGGCACGGCGCGGCTACCACCTGGCGGCCGGAGCGGGCCGCGGCCACGCCAAATACGAGGAGCTTCTGCGCCAGTTCGGGCACGACCGGTCGAAACGTCAGGTCGCGTCGGTCCCGATCCGCGTCCACCTCGCCGCGACGCGTGAGCAGGCCTGGGACGAGGCCGAGGCCGGGCTGCACCAAGTCCTGCAGTTCTATCGGACGCGGGTCGACCTCCAGTCAGCGACTTCGGTGGCCGGAGTGCTCGACCCACTCCCGCCGGTCGGCGCCTTCCGCAACGTCCCGGGCATCGGGCATCGCGGGTCGTCGTTCGTCGTCGGGACACCGGAGGAGGTGGGCCGGGCGCTCGAGGTCTACCGCGACAAGCGGCTGACGCATCTCAGTCTAAACTTTCATCAGCCGGGCATGGACACGGCTACGGTGCGGCGCTCGATGCGGATGTTCGCCAAGGCGCTCATGCCCACCGTCAAGGCTTGGTGATTAGTCCACCCTTTGGAAGATTCTTACGGTATACCGGGTTTCGTCATGGCCGGACGTGTCCCGGCCATCCATCGGCCGCATGCGCTGGCCTTGCCGGGTTTCATAGATGCCCGGATCAAGTCCGGGCATGACGAAGACGCGGAAGAGGTCCAAAGTTGGTGCAGGAAAAAAATGTAGCGGCGGGTGCGCCGTTCAAGGAAGGCCATGTCGAGGCCGACGGCTTTCGCATCCGCTATATGGAAGCCGGGCGCGGGGCTCCGCTGGTGCACTTGCACGGGGCCGGCGGGTTGCGGCTGACTCCGGGCCACGACCTGTTGAGCCAGCAATTCCGCGTGATCGCGTTCGAGATGCCCGGCTTCGGCCTGTCGCCCGAGAATGCGCGGACACAGGACATGCCCGAGCTCGCTGCGACCGTGGCAAAAGCCATCGAGGAGCTCGGCATCGACAGCTTCAACCTGATGGGCACCTCGTTCGGCGGCAAGACTGCGCTGTGGCTCGCTGTCCAACAAAGCGAGCGGGTGCAGGCCCTGGTGCTCGAAGCCCCCGCGGCGATCCGTCCCGAGGGTGCGGCGCCGCCCGCCGGCTCACCCGAGGAGATGGCGCGCCGCCTCTACGCCCACCCCGAGCGGGTTCCGCCGATGCCGCCGCCCGACCCGGAGGTGCAGGCGAAGACCCGCAAGCTGGTCGCGCGGTTGCGCGGCCCCGACCGTGACGCCGAGCTCGAGCGCCGGCTGCGAGACCTCTCGACACCGACCCTGGTTTTATTCGGCACGGTCGACCAGGTGATCCCGCCGGAGATGGGTCATCTCTACAAAGAGCTGATGCCAAACTGCCACCTCGTCTTTGTCTATGACGCCGGGCACGCGATCGGCACCGACCGGCCCGAGGCGTTCACTGAGGTCGTGACCGACTTTCTCGAGCGCCACGAGGCTTTTGTGATCAGCCGCACCCCGACGGTGATCCACCCTTAGAAGACGTCATTTCCGAGAGGTGAATGCCCCTCACCCCAACCCTCTCCCCGCGAGCGGGGAGAGGGTTGGACCCGCGTAGCGGGAGGGTGAGGGACGGCAAGTGATGGGCCGCGCAATCGCGTTTTGGTCAGCGCCTTGCGTTGAGCCTGTGCTTCTTCAAGTAGTGGCGGAGCTGATCATAGGTGAGGCCGAGTGCGGCGGCGGTGCGGCGCTGGTTGAACCGGTTGGCGGCAAGCGCCTTGGCCAGGAGGTTCCGCTCGAAGCCCGCGACCCGCGCGAGAAAATCGCCGGACGCGGCAGCCTCGTTGGCAGACGGTTGTGCCGGGACAGTGGCCGGCGCCGCCCGGCGATGTGGCGAGGCGAAGGGATCGAGCACGATGTCGTCGATCGGCAGGTCGGGACGCGGCCAGCGATAGAGACTGCGCTCGACGACATTCTTGAGCTCGCGCACATTGCCGGGCCAGCGATAGGCTAGCAACCGGTCGAGCACCGCTTCGGTGAAGCCGCAGAACGCCGCGCGGCCCAATTCGCGGGTCATGCCGCGGGCAAAATGCTCGGCGAGCAATGAGATGTCCTCGGCACGCTCGCGCAACGGCGGGACCGTGACCACATCGAAGGCCAGCCGGTCGAGGAGATCGCTGCGAAAGCGGCCTTCCTCGGCGAGCGCCGGCAGATCGGCGTTGGTAGCAGCGATGACGCGGACATCGACGTGGTGCGTCTCGTTGCCGCCGACACGCTCGAAGCTGCCGTATTCGATGACGCGCAGGATCTTCTCCTGCACCGCGAGCGAGGCGGTGGCGATCTCATCGAGGAACAAGGTGCCGCCATCGGCGATCTCGAAGCGCGACAGGCGCCGGCGCACGGCACCGGTAAAGGCGCCGGCCTCATGGCCGAAGAGCTCGCTGTCGAGCAGGCCCTCGGCGAGGGCGGCGCAGTTGAGCTTGACAAAGGGCTTGTCCCAGCGCGGCGAGAGATAGGTGAGCCGTGCGGCCACCAGCTCCTTGCCGGTGCCGCGTTCTCCGACTACCAGCACCGGCCGATCGAGAGCCGCCAGCTGCGAGACTTGGGCCAATGCGGCACGAAAGGCCGGCGCTTCGCCGACCAGCGGCGGCAAGTCCCGGTCATTCTCCGGAACAAATGCTAAATTTTGGCTCAAATTCCCATCTCTTAGTGGACAAGACCTAGAGACGATAAGGCAAAAATACAAGGCGTGAAACTATCGTCAAGCGTTTTCAAAGGCTTAGACTCGATGGGCCGAGTTGGCACGTTGCCTGCACAGCAGAATGGCAACGGGCGACACTCGCCTCGGCAGCAAGGACGACGACAATGGGGATCTTTTCTCGCCTCGCCGACATCGTGAACTCCAACATCAACGCGATCCTCGACCGCGCCGAGGATCCCGAGAAGCTGATCCGGCTGATCATCCAGGAGATGGAGGACACCCTGGTCGAGGTACGCGCCTCGGCGGTGCGTACGATTGCCGAGAGGAAGGAGGTCGAGCGTCGCCTCGCCACGCTCGAACGCGAGCACGAGGAGTGGCAGCGCCGTGCCGAACTCGCCGTGACCAAAGGGCGCGAAGACCTGGCGAAAGGCGCCTTACTCGCCAAGGCCCGCGTCGCCGAGGCGCTCGCGGCGCTGCAGCAGCAGCGTCAGCACATCGAGGGTGCGCTCGCCAAGCAGAACGAGGACATCGGCAAGCTGCAGGCCAAGCTCGCCGACGCCAAGCTGCGCGAGAAGGCGATTGCCGCGCGGCAAAAGACCGCTGTCAACCGCATCAGGCTGCGTACGCACCTCTACGACGAGCGCATCACTGACGCCTTTGCCCGCTTCGAGCAGGTCGAGCGCGCACTCGACCACATGGAGGGCAAGGTCGAGGCCTTTGATCTCGGCCGCCAGCCGAATTTGTCGGAGGAGCTCGCCGGGCTCGAAGCCGAGAGCAGTGTCGAGGAAGAGCTGAAGGCGCTGAAAGAGCGGCTCGGCAACAGCATCCATCCGCAGACCACCCGCTAGCGAAGGAAGGATGCCATGTTCTTCCACGGCGAATTTTTCGTCCTGGGGATTCTGTTTCTCGTCGTCGTCGCGCCGATCTGGATCATCTGCCATTACATCACGCAGTGGCGGAAGGCGCGCCGGCTGTCGGGCGATGACGAGAAAACGCTCGGCGAGCTGTGGCAGAGCGCCCGGCGGATGGAAGGCCGCATCGAGGCGCTCGAAAAGGTGCTCGACAGCGAAGCACCGGGCTGGCGCATGCGCGCAGGAGGATGAGAGATGGTGTGGACCAACAGCAGCAGCACGCGCTATCGGCTGTGGCGCGACCGCGACCGCGGCATCATCGCCGGCGTCTGCGCCGGCATCGCCGACTATGTCGGCGTCGAGCCGATCGTCGTGCGGCTGGTCACCGTGCTCGGGCTGATCTTCTTTTTTCCGCCGACGATCGTCGCCTACGTCATCCTGGCGGTGGCGCTGCGGCCAAAGCCGCCGGCACTTTATGCGGGCCCCGACGAGGAGGCGTTCTGGCGCGGTGTCGGCACGGCACCGGCCGACACCTTGCATTCGCTCAGACGCAAATTCGCCGACCTCGAAGGGCGGCTCGGCCAGATGGAAAGCCAGGTCGCCTCGGGCGATTTCGAATTGCACCGCGAGTTCCGCAACCTCGGACGCTGAAGGGAAACCCCATGCCAGCGATGAGCCTGCTCCTCAACCTGTTGTGGATCGTGTTCGGTGGCCTGTGGATGGCAGTCGGCTGGGTCGTGGCGGCGGTGATCATGGCGATCACGATCATCGGGCTGCCGTGGACGCGCGCCGCCTTCAACATCGCCGTCTACACATTGCTGCCCTTCGGCCAGACCGCGGTGTCGCGTGCCGACTATACCGGCCGCGAGGATCTCGGCACCGGTCCACTCGGCGCGCTCGGCAACATCATCTGGCTTGTCCTGGCCGGTTGGTGGCTGGCACTCGGCCATCTCCTCTTCGCGCTAGGCCATGCGATCACGATCATCGGGCTGCCCTTCGCCTGGGCGCATCTGAAGCTCGCCGGCCTGGCGCTGTGGCCAATCGGCAAGATGATCGTGCCTATCGACGAGGCGCGCCGCAGTCGCTACCGCCGCTACGCGGTCTAGCCGAAAGCCCGTCGTCTACGCGCGGCGCTTGGCGCCGGCCTTGTCGAGCAATTGCTCGAGCACCTCGTAGGGCTGGGCGCCGACGACGCCATAGCGGTCGGCGACAAAGGTCGGAACACCGGTGACCCCACAGCGGTGCGACTTCGCCCAATCGGCGTCGACCGCGTCTTTGAAGCGGCGCTCGGTCAACACGGCGCGTGTCTCCTCACCCGACAATCCGACGGACTGCGCGAGCTCGACCAGGATCTCGGGGTCGCCGATATTGCGCGCATCGACGAAATAGGCCCGGTACAAGGCGTCGTGCAGCGCCTCGCCGCCGGGCTGGGTGTCGGCCCATTTGCCGAGCTCTTGCGCCAGCCGGCTGTTGTAGGTATGGGTCCGCCGGCCGTAGGGCAGCC
>Ga0306921_10003898_pt1 | contig 15214 bp, 11 predicted proteins | sample sta12Cox44000080_FD_203760 | JGI IMG/M metagenome (GOLD analysis project Ga0306921, IMG submission 203760) | Lab enrichment of tropical soil microbial communities from Luquillo Experimental Forest, Puerto Rico - statoxic.12C.oxic.44.000.080 (v2)... | ecosystem: Environmental > Terrestrial >...
CCGCCGCGGCGAGCAATAGGCCGCGGTCGACCAAGGGCAAGGCTTCGGCAGGCCGATACTGGCGCAGGCGATCGGCGGCCGCCAAGCGATATGCTTCAGCCGCAGCGGGTGACTCGGCGTGATCGAGATGTAGAGCCCGCAGAGTCGGCTCCCGCCCCTCGAACCAGTCGGCGGCGAGCGCGTGCAACCTCTTGCGCGCCTCGCCCAGCAGCGAGCGCAAGACGGCTTCACGAATCAGCGCGTGCGCAAAGGCCAGTTCCGGCTGATCCATGCGCAGCAGGCCGGCTCGCAGCAGCCCCGCAGCATCGTATCCCGGGTTGCCAACGAGGGCCCTGAGGGCAGCCGGATCGAAACGTTCACCCAAGACGGCGGCGGCATGTATCGCGGCTCGATCGGGCGCGTTCAGGCGATCCACTCGCGCGACGACCAGGCCGCGCAGCGAGGGTGGCAGATCGCCGGCGGCTTCCGCCGCATTGCGCAGGAGCTGTTCGAGAAACAACGGATTGCCGCCCGCGCGCTCAATGCAATGCTTCTGAACGGCCTCCGGGAGCGGCCCCGAATGGGAGACGATCGCCACCGCATCCAGGACGCGCAGCGGCTTGAGATCGATCGTCACCAATGGCGCTTCGGCCGATTGCGCGCGCAATGCCTCGTAGACGTGTTCGTTTTCCGGTCGCGACGTCAGGGTCAAGACCAAGGGGCGATCGGCCACCATGCGCGCGAGCCTCACCAGGCTTTGTGCCAGCGAAGCATCGGCCCAATGGAGATCCTCGATGAGCAGCAGCATTGGCCGCTGAGCGAGCGCCCGCTGGACGACAAACGAGAGTGCCTCTTCACGCTTGTCACGGCGCGTGCGCTCGTCGGATGCATCGATCCGGCTGAGCAGTGCCGGCGTCAAGGGAGCACCCGCGAGCTCGTGCAGGAACGGCTCCAGACTCGCATCGACCGACGCGGATTCGACGAGCGCCCGGACGACAGCCGAGCGACCTTCGGACGATGTATCAGGCCTGAGATCGAGCAGGCTGTCGGCGAGCCGCCGCAGCGGATCTCCTTGTTGGCCAGCGCCGAAGTCCAGCACATGAACGACGTGGCAGGCCATGCCGCGACGGGTCGCGGCTGCGGACACCTCGCGAACCAGCCGGCTCTTGCCGATGCCAGGCTCTCCGCGCACATAGACGATTGCACCCCCGTCCGTCCCGCAATTGTCCAATAACGCCGTGATTTGCGTGAGCTCGGCGGCGCGACCGACGAACGGCGTCGAAAATCCGGCGCCATCCTGCCTTGTTATTTCGACCAGCCTACTGACACCGACGGGCTCTGAAAGCCCCTTCACGGTCCGAGGGCCAAGTGCCTCGAACCGTGCGCTGCCGGCCAATTCGCGCGAAACGGGCTCCGAGACGAAGATTTCGCCCGCCGGCGCCAAATCGGTCAGGCGCGCCGCAAGGTTCACAGCTTCACCGATCGCAGTATAGCCGCTGCCCGACTGACCGACGATCACGTCGCCCGTTGCGATCCCGGCGTGCATGGCAAGCGTGCGGCCGACGGCGCTCGAGAGATCCGCCATTTGCTCGCGCAGCCGTGCAGCCGCCGACAAGGCCCGCAGCATGTCGTCGTCATGCGCGACAGGCGCGCCGAACAACGCCATGACCGCATCGCCAATATGCTTGTCGACGGTCCCGCCATTTTGCCTCACCGTCTCGTCGGCTGCGGCGAGAAACTGGTCCAGCATCCCGTGGATGACTTCGTCGGGAAGCTCCTGGGTGAGCGCCGTGAAGCCACAGAGATCGGCGAACAACACTGTCACGGGCCGTCGTTCCGCGCCGGAATTGGCGGGACTTTCCGCATCCACAGGAGGCTGACCCAGCGCTGCGATTGCGCTCAGCAATCGCCGGCGGTGGCCGATTGAGACAACGCCCATATCGCGCAGATCATCGGCGGTAAGCTCTTTGAGCGTTGCCCAGTCGACGTGGTTTGCCTCAAAGGCGGCGGTGTATTCCGCCAATCCAAGCTGCTTCAGCCAGGCTGAGACGTCCATTTGACCGCACGCCGTCGCTAGTCGTTGGCTTTGTCCGGCATCGTCGACTCCCTTTCCGACTGTGCCTTATCCGGCTGACATCGGCGTATGGGAAGTGGCAGAAGCGTGACCTGCGCGGTGGCGCAGCATGTGCACCTGCGTTCCCAACAAGGCTACGGCACGTGGTTATTCGGTCCGACCCGGGCAAATGTTACGGGCGGCCTCTGGTCGAGGCAAACCGAGCGGGGCGCCATCCTCGCCCCGGCCCCTGCTTCAGGCCCTCTTGATCCACACGGCGGTGTCGTGGAACACCGCGCCGCCATTGGGCCAGCCGGGATCGGCCGAGGTGACGGCGTTGATGCCGATCCCGGTCTCGAAGTTGCGGTTCGGCCAGATGCCCTCGACGATCACGACGCCCTTCTGCTGACCGGACTTGGCCTTGGCATGGACGATGGTCTTGCCGCGCTCGTTGCCGACTTCGACGCGATCGCCGTCGGCGATGCCCATCGCCGTGCAGTCGTCCGGGTTCATCATCGCCGTCGGACGCACCTCCCGCTTCTGGGAGGAGGGCGTCTCGGTGAAGGTCGAGTTCAGGAAGGTGCGCGCCGGTGCGGCGACCAACCGGAACGGCTTCTCTGCCGTGGCATTGTCGATCACGTCGAAATGGTCGGGCAGCACCGGCATGTCCTTGCCGCGCGGGCCGTAGGCCGCCCAGTCAGGCTTGAAGCGGAACTTCTTGTCGGGCCAGGCGAAGCCGTCGAGGAAGTGCGACGTCTCGAAGCCGAGGTGGAAGTCCTGGCCGCCCTTGCGCCAGTTGGTCTCGGCGTCCCACATGCCCGAGGCTTTTAGCGACTCGTCCATGATCTCCCACGCCGTCATGTCGTAGGCGCGATGCTTGGCGCCGAGGCGCTTGGCGAGCTCGGAAATCACATAGTGGTTCTCGCGGCACTCGCCGGGCGGATCGATCACCGCCTTGGTCACCTGGAAGAAGGTGTGGCCGCTCGCGGTGTAGAAGTCGTCGTGCTCGAGGAACATGGTGGCCGGCAGCACGATGTCGGCATACGCCGCGGTCTCGGTCAGGAACTGCTCGTGCACGCAGGTGAACAGGTCTTCGCGCGCAAAGCCCTTGTGAACCTTGTCGAGCTCGGGGCAGACCATCGCCGGGTTGGTGTTCTGGATCAGCAGCCCAGTGACCGGCGGGCCGTTCTTGAGGGCATCCGCCTCGCCGACGAGGATCGGCCCGAGCCGCGACTGGTCGAGCTCGCGCAGCGAGGGGTCGATCATGTCGGTGCCCTCGATCAGCTTCTTGCTGATCGGATACATCCCGGTGTGGCCGTAGAGCGCACCGCCGCCCTTCGCCTTCCAGGCCCCGGTCACCGCCGGCAGGCAGGTGACGGCATGCATGTTATGCGCGCCGTTGCGGCTGCGGCTGAAGCCGTGATGGCAGCGGATGAACGGCGCCTTGGCCTGGCCGTACATGCGCGCGAAGGCCACGATCTCGTCCACTGGAAGACCGGTGATCTTCGATGCCCATTCCGGCGTGCGTGTCGCGACATGCGCGGCCAGTTCGTCCGGCGCGTCGGTGTATTTCCGCATATAGGCCCAGTCGGCGTAGCCCTCCTTGAACAGGACGTGCATGACGCCGACCGCGAGCGCGCCGTCGGTGCCGGGGCGCACGGCGAGATGGACATCGGCCTGCTCGGCCGTGCCGGTGCGATAGGGATCGACCACGACCAGCTTCGCCCCGCGCTTCTTGGCGCGCATGGCGTGGGTCATGACGTTGACCTGGGTGTTCACCGGATTGCCGCCCCAGATCACCACCAGGTCCGAGTGCTCGTCGATCTCGCGCACGTCGGCGCCGCGCTTGATGCCGGTGCCGGCGATCCAGCCGGTGTCGGAGAGCATGACGCAAATGGTCGAGAACCAGCGCGAATACTTCATCTGGTGGCGCAGCCGGTTGATGCCATCGCGCTGCACCAGCCCCATGGTGCCGGCGTAGTAGTAGGGCCAGATCGTCTCGCTGCCGTGCTGGCGGGCCTTGGCGATGAACTGCTCGGCGACGATGTCGAGCGCGTCCTGCCACGAGATCTCGGCGAACTGGCGCGAGCCCTTGGGGCCGACCCGGCGCAACGGCTTCGTCAGCCGGGCGGGATGGTGGATGCGCTCGGCGTAGCGCGCCACCTTCTCGCAGATCACGCCCGCGGTGTAGTCGTTCCTCTGCGAGCCGCGCACGCGGCCGATCCGCGTCGGCGACAGCCGCTCGACCTCGAGCGCGCAGGTGCTGGTGCAGTCGTGCGGGCAGACCGACGGCACGATCTTGATGTCGGTTTCGTGATTCTTGGCCCGTGCATCGGGTGCATAGGCATGATCATCGGGGGACATGTGGACGCTCCGCGAGAAGTACCGCAGCATAGCGCGCGACCGTCCATGGGAACACCCCACCTCCGCCGCGCCACCGATGCCGATGCCGCCGCCGTCGCACGCCTGGTGCCCGGCCTCGCGCCGTCGGCGACCGACGAGCGCCGGGCCACCTTCGTGATCGATGGCCTCGACGGCGCGCTGGTGGCCGTACTCGAGCTGGTGCAGGCCAACGACCACATGCTGGTCGAGCATTTCAAGGCGCCGGATGAACTGCACGCGCAACTGCTGGCGGACTTCGCCGACGCCGCGGCGCGCGGCATCGGATCGAAGGAGATCCGGCTCGCACCGGGCGCCATGGACGATGCGCTCGCCAAGTCCCTAGGCTACCGCGACGGCTGCCGGAAGATCCGACGCGGCCACCTCGAGGCGATCGGCGTGCCGCTGTGGCGCGATGGCACGGCACCCTTCTCGCAGTCGCTCTATTATCGCGGCGTGTGGGCGGCCCTCGCGCTGCTGGTCGGGCTGGGCAGCGTGTCGATCGCCGTGTTCGGCAATGGCGAGCTCACCTGGGCGCATATCGCCGTCCCGGCCGTGCTGTGCATCGTCGGCACGCTGTTCGCGGTCTGGCAGATCTATCTCGTGGTCAAGGCGGCCGAGCGTACCGGCCGGCGCTGGCAGTTCGCGCTGACGGCGGGCGCGGCAGCGGCTTGCGTGTTCCTGATCGGCCTCACGATCTGGGATCGCGCGGTGCCGGCGCTCGACGAGATGTGGAACCTCTACACCGGCGACGCCCGCCTCAGCGGCGACCTCGAGGTCACCGTCAGTCCAGACGGCCGCACGCTCTCTGTCGAGGGCACCTATGGCCTGCGCAGCGAGGACGCCGTGCGCCGGGCGCTCAGCGACAACAAGGGCATCCGCGAGGTCGTGCTGGCCGGTCCGGGTGGGCGCGCCGCGACCGGCTTCGAGCTGTTCCGCATGTTCCGCGAGCGCAAGCTCGCCACGCGTGTCGACGGCGGCTGTGCCTCGGCCTGCACGATCGCCTTCCTGGGCGGCGTCGAGCGCAGCATCGGGCCGAAGGGCCGGCTGGGCTTCCACCGCGCCAGCTTTCCCGGCATGGGCGACAGCGACATGTACGAAAGCAACCGCGGCATCCGCCGCTTCCTGATCTACAGCGCCCGGTTGACGCCTGCGTTCGCCGACCGCGTGTTCGACACGCCGGCCGATTCGATCTGGGTGCCGACGCCGCAGGAACTGCTGGCGGGCGGCGTGATCAATCGCGTAAACCCCTGACATGATCCCGCGCGGCGTCCCCTACGATCAGGCCATGCGGCAGTTCCACTGGCCCAAGCCCGAGCGCTTCAACATCGGACGCGCCGTGTGCGAGCGCCATCCTGGCCACGCGCTGGCGATGATCGTCGAGAACGCCGACGGCAGCGTGCGCCCCTGGACGTTCGGCGAGCTGTTGCGGGCAAGCTCGCGGCTGGCCAACGCGCTCAAGGCCAAGGGTGTGGCCCCCGGCGATCGGGTCGGCGTGTTCCTGAGCCAGGGCGCCGAGCTCACGCTCTGTCATCTCGCCGGCTACCGCATGGGCGCGGTCGTGCTGCCGCTGTTCACCCTGTTCGGCGAGGACGCGCTCGAGTTCCGCCTGGCCAACGCCGAGGCCAAGGCGCTGGTCACCGACATGAGCCAGCTGCCCAAGGTGCTGGCGGTGCGCGATCGCCTGCCTCACCTGAAGACGGTGGTGGTGATCGGCGCCGGCGCCCATGGCGCGCAGTTCCTCGACTGGGACCGCCTGCTGGCCGCCGCCTCCGACGACTTCGCCACCCTCGATACCCAGGCCGAGGATCCGGCGCTGCTGATCTACACCTCGGGCACCACCGGACAGCCCAAGGGCGCGCTACACGCGCACAGGATGATGATCGGCTGCATCCCCGCGGTCGAGCAGATGCTCAGCCACTGGCCGCGCGGCAACGAAGTCATGTGGACGCCGGCCGAATGGGCGTGGATCGCCGGGCTCTACGATGCGCTCTTTCCCGCCTGGTACTACGGCACGCCGGTGCTGGCGCACCGCTTCGCCAAGTTCGATCCCGAGCGCGCCTTCGCCATGCTGGCCAAGCACAAAGTGGGCGTGAGCTTCATCCCGCCGACCGCGCTCAAGATGATGCGCCAGGTCCACAAGCCGCGGGACCGCTGGGACTACAATCTGCGCGCCCTCTTCACCGGCGGCGAGGCGATGGGCGAGGAGCTTCTGGCCTGGGGCCGCGACACCTTCGGCACGACCATCTCGGAGGGTTACGGCCAGACCGAGATGAATCTGATGCTGCTCAATGCGCCGGACTGGTTCGAGGTCCGCCCCGGCTCGTGCGGCCGCGCCTGCCCCGGCCGCAAGGTCGCGATCGTCGATGGCGAGGGCAAAGTCCTGCCGGCCGGCGAGGAAGGCCAGATCGCCGGCTGGCGCGACGATCCCATCGTCATGCTGGAGTACTGGCGCAACCCGGAGGCGACGCGGGCCAAGTTCGCCGGCGACTGGCTGCTGACCGGGGATCTCGGCCGCATGGACGAAGACGGCTACGTGTTCTTCAAGAGCCGCGACGACGACGTCATCACCTCGGGCGGCTACCGCATCGGCCCGGGCGAGATCGAGGAATGCCTGATGAAGCATCCCGCGGTGGCCATGGTCGGCGTGGTCGGCGTGCCCGACACGCTGCGCACCGAGATCGTGAAGGCGTTCGTGCAGCTTCGGCCCGAGATCGCTGCCACCGAGGCCCTGAAGGCCGATCTGGCGGGGTTCGTGAAGACCCGGCTGGCGGCCCACGAATATCCGCGCGAGGTCGAGTTCGTGGCTGAGCTGCCGCTCACCACGACGGGCAAGATCATGCGTCGTGAGCTCCGGCGCCGGGACGCCGAGCGAAAAGCTGGCCGCTAGAAGAGGCCGAGCAGGGTCTGCGCGTTGCTGTCGGGAGCGGCGCTGAGCAGGGCCACGAGGCCCAGGAGCGCCGCCGGCCACCATTCGGCCAGCCGGCTGATGCGGTCACCCGGACGGTGCGCTGCCAAGGGAAAACGAGCGAACATGGTTGGGTCTATCTGGGCAGTGTCAAAATTATGTTCAGAATATGCCTGAAAATTAGCCCGCAGACCACTGAGATTCAACAAGAATCTATACCTATCTAAGGTATTGGATTAACTGGCGGCCGCCGATAGGTTGAATTGTAGCTCGGCCAGCCGGGCGTAAAGGCCGCCGCGGCGCACCAGGTCGGCATGGCGGCCTACATCGACCACCCGCCCCTGGTCCATGACCACGATGCGGTCGGCCTTCTGGACCGTCGCCAGGCGGTGGGCGATCACCAGGGTGGTCCGCTTGTGCATCAGCCGGTCGAGCGCCTGCTGGACGGCCAGCTCGCTCTCGGCATCGAGGGCGCTGGTCGCCTCGTCGAGCAGCAGGACGGCCGGGTCGCAAAGCAGCGCCCGGGCGATGGCGATGCGCTGGCGTTGGCCGCCCGACAGGCGCACGCCGCGCGCGCCGAGATGGGTGGCCATGCCCTGCGGCAGGGCCTCGATGAAGCTGAGCGCCGAGGCCGCTTCGGCCGCCGCGCGCACCTCGGCGTCGCTGGCGTCGGGCCGGCCGTAGCGGATATTGTCGGCGACCGTGGCGGTGAACAGCACCGGCTCCTGCGGCACGATGGCGAGCGCGCGACGCAGCTCGGCCAGCCTGAGGTCGCGGATGTCGACGCCGTCGAGGCGGATCGCCCCCTTCTCGGGATCGTAGAAGCGCAGCAGCAGGCCGAAGACGGTGGTCTTGCCGGCGCCCGAGGGTCCCACGATCGCCACCGTCTCGCCGGCGGCAACGCTGAGATCGAAGCGGTCGAGCGCGAGCTGCTCGGGCCGCGTCGGATAGCGGAACGACACCTCGTCGAAGGAGACGGCGCCCGGCGCCGGCTTGGGCAGCGCCTTGGGCTGGCTGGGTTCGCCGATGACCGGCTGTTCGGCCTGCAGCTCGGCCAGGCGCTCGGCGGCGCCCGAGGCGCGCTGCAGGTCGCCGATGGTCTCGCTGATCGCGCCGCCGGAGCTCGCCACCAGCACGGCGTAGAACACGAAGGCCGAGAGATCGCCCGCGCTGATGCGGCCGGAGATCACGTCGTGGCCGCCGATCCACAGCAGGAACCCGACGGCGGCGAAGACGATGAAGATCACTAACGTGGTCATGATCGCGCGCCGGCTGATGCGCCGGATGGCGGCGCCAAAGGCCCGTTCGGTCGCCTCGCCGAAGCGTTCGGAGGCCCGCGGCTCCTGGGCGAACGCCTGCACGGTGCGCACCGCGTCGAGCGTCTCGCCGCCCTCCGACACCATGTCGGCCACCCGCGCCTGCGCCTCGCGCGACAGCGCCCGCACCTTGCGGCCGAAGATGATGATCGGCGCCACCACCACCGGCACCACGGCCAGCACCAGCAGCGCCAGCTTCGGGTTGGTCACCACCAGCATGACGATGCCGCCCAGGCACATCAGCGTGTTGCGCAGCGCCACCGACGCCGACGAGCCGATCACCTGCTCGATCAGCTGGGCGTCGGACGAGATGCGGCTCATGACGTCGCCCGAGCGCTTGATCTCGAACCAGGCCGGGCCGAGCCGCACGACGTGGGCGAACAGGTCGCGGCGCAGGTCGCCGACCACGCGTTCGCCGAGCCACGACACCAGGTAGAAGCGCGCGCCCGAGGCGATCGCCAGCACCACCGCCACCACCAGCAGCGAGGCGAGCGCGTAGTTCAAAACATCGGGCCGGCCCTGGGCGAAGCCTTTGTCGATCAGGGCGCGCAGGCAGGCGCCGAACGCCAGCACGGTCCCGGCCGCCACCAGCAGCGACAGCAATGCCAGCGCCACCCGCCCGCGGTGCGGCCCGAGATAGGGTCCGAGAAGTCTTAGGCCGGCGAAGCGGTTCATTCAGGTTGCCAGTCCAAGGATACGCCGAGCTCGTCGGCCAGGGTGGTCAAAAGGTCGGTACCGCCCCTGGTGTCCTGCCACAGCCCTGAGTCGGCGGCGAAGGCATAGTGCCGCGCCCCCGATTTGGGCGAGCTCAACCAGATTTGCCGGGTGGGCGCATGTTTGTTGACGATCCAGGTCCCGCCCCCGCCTTCGACGGTCAGAACGCCGCCCTGCCGCTCGCCATCCAGGCCCTCTTCCAGGGCCTCGAGCAGGCTGTCGGCCAGGCTTTCGAAGGTGCTATCGCTCATGGCTGGGGCGGGTCTAACAGGCCGTTCGGGGGCCGGACAACCCGCTTGTGGCCGGCCCTTGCGGCCTGTATACCCCCCGCCTTGTCGCGCGGGCCGGTCGGAATCGGCCCCATTGGCGCAGGAGTTTGGTGATGAAAGAGAAGACCCACCCCGACTACCACAAGATCACGGTGGTGATGACCGACGGCACGACTTTCGAGACGAAGTCGACCTGGGGCAAGGAAGGCGCGCAGATGCGCCTGGATATCGACCCGAAGACCCATCCGGCATGGACCGGCGTGCGCCAGACCGTCGACCGCGGCGGCCGCGTGCAGCGCTTCAAGGACCGCTTCGGCATGACCGGCTCGGGAGTCGCGGCCGGCACCAAGTCGTCCGGCGCCAAGCCCGTCGAGGCAACCCCGGCTAAGGGCGCCGCCAAGAAGAAGTAAGGCCGGTTCCGCTCCGGCCCTCTGATACACTCCGACCGTTGTCTCGATAACGGGAGACGGTGTGTGAAGTCTGTTCGCGTCGTTTGTGCCCACGATTGCCCCGACATGTGCTCGCTGATCGCACAGGTCGAGGACGGCAAGATCGTGCGCGTCAAGGGAGATCCCGACCATCCCTACACGGCGGGCTTCGCCTGCGGGAAGGTGAACCGCGACGCCGACCTCGTGAACTCGCCCGAGCGGATCAGTACGCCGCTCAAACGCATCGGCAAGAAAGGCGCCGGCCACTTCGCGCCGATCTCGTGGGACGAGGCGCTCGACGAGATCGCCGCCAAGTGGAAGACGATCATCAAGGAGAGCGGCCCGCTCGCCCTGCTGGGCTACGCCTATTCGGCCCATCAGGGCCTGATGAATCGCGGCCTGGTGAACGGGCTGTTCCATGCGCTTGGATCGTCGCGCCTGCAGGCCGGCACGGTGTGCGATACCTGCTGCGAGGAAGCGTGGAATGTCACGGTCGGTCCGGTCGGCGGCGCCGATCCCGAAGCGGTCGTGCATTCCGACCTGGTGATCTCGTGGGGCGCCGACCTCGCCGCCACCAACGTGCATTTCTGGGCGCTCTACGAGGAGCAGAAGAAGAAGCGCGGCGTGCCGCTGATCGTCATCGATCCGCGCCGCACCCGCAGCGCCAAGGCGGCCGACCTCTACCTGCCGATCCGGATCGGCACCGATGCCGCCCTGGCGCTGGGCATCATGCACATCCTGGTGCGCGACAAGCGTGCCGACCGCGACTACATCGCCCAGCACACGCTGGGCTTCGACAAGGTCGAGCGCGAGATCCTGCCGAAATTCACGCCAGCCCGGACCGCCGAGATCACCGGGCTTGCCGTCGCGGATATCGAGAAGCTTGCCGCGATGTACGGCAAGGCCAAGGCCGCGCTCATCCGCCTCGGTGAAGGCATGACGCGGCTCGCCGCCGGCGGCCAGGCGCTGCGCACCGTGGCGCTGCTGCCCGGCGTCAGCGGCCACTATGCCGTGAAAGGCGGCGGCGCCCTCCTCCTCACCGCGGCGTCGTGCGACCTCAACTACAACGCGGTCCGCAAGCCGTCGGGACCGGCGACGGCGCGCCTGGTCAACCATCTGCGGTTGGGCGAAGAGCTCCTCAACATGAAGGACCCGCCGATCCGTGCGCTCTATGTCTCGGCCAACAATCCGGCGGTGACCTGCCCCGAGGTGCACAAGGTTCGCAAAGGCCTGGCGCGCGAGGACCTGTTCACCGTAGTGCACGATCCTTTCCTGACCGACACGGCGCGCTATGCCGACATCGTGCTGCCGGCGGCGAGCTACCTCGAGACCGACGATCTCTATCGCGCCTATGGCGCCTACTGGATGCAGTGGGGCCAGCAGGCCGCCAAGCCGCACGGCGAAGCACGGTCCAACTTCGACGTGGCGCAGGCGCTCGCCAGGCGCATGGGTCTCGCCGACAAGATCTTCACGCTCGCCCCGCAGGACGCGGCGAAGGAACTGTTCAAGGGCTCGACCGGCCCCGCCTCGAAGGCCGATCCGGCGAAGCTGTTCGCCGGCGAGCCGATCCACATCGCGCACGACTGGCAGGGCCAGCCGTTCGCCACGCCGTCCGGCAAGCTCGAGTTCTATTCCGAGCAGCTCGCCAAGCAGGGCGTCGCCCCGTTGCCCGACTGGAACGAGGACCCGATCGAGGCGGCCGACGCCAAGAAGTGGCCGCTGCGGCTGCTCACCGCGCCCGGCTACTTCCAGGCGCATACCGCCTTCTCCGGCGTCGCCTTCCTGCGCGAGCGCGAGGGCAAGCCGTTCTGCATCCTGCATCCGAAGGATGCCGACAAGCGCGGCCTCAAGGATGGCGCCCAGGTCCGCCTGTTCAACGAGCGCGGCGAGATCGGGCTGGTGCTGCGGGTCAGCGACGAAGTGCAGCCCGGCGTCGTGCTGGTGCCCGGCCAGCGGCCCTCGAGCGAGACCGTCGCCGGCACGATCAACATGCTCTGCTCCGACCGCTACACCGACATCGGCGAGGGTGCCACCTACCAGAGCACCTATCTCGATGTCGGCCCGTGGACCAGCGCGCGATAGCCGTTTGGGCCGTTTCCACCGTTTTTTAGCGGCACCGAGACACCGCGAAAACGGTCCGGCCGTTGATTCATTGGATGAATCTCGATTCGCGTCGGCCGGAAAAACGGTGAAAAACGGTCGGAAAACGGTGCAAAAACGGTTTTTGCGGCTCTTACGACGATGGGCATACGCTACGCTCCCAAAGCTCAAACTTCGACACGTCAACTATACTCCCATCGCGCCTCGTCCACCTAATTTGGTCATTAGAAGTTCGCGGACGGGTGACCGCTATACTTTCACCGTCTCGTGCGTGCTGGGATGGAACAGCTCGTCGGCACTCACCCGCCGCGGCGACAGGCCCTGCTCGTGGTGATGACTGAGGAAGGCGTCGAGCACGTGGCGGTTGGCGGCGAGTCCGTACGACCAGAAGTCCTGGCCCATCAACGCCCGCGCGGCGCCGAGCTGCTCCTCGACGAAGGGCAGCGTGACCTTGGTCGCCGCGGTGTCGCTGAGATGTTTTAGCGCCGCGTCCTTCGCCAAGGTGAAAGCCTTCAACACCGCGGCCGGCAGCCAGGGATGCTGTTCCGCTAGTGCGCGCTTGATCCCGACGATATGCATGATGGGAAAGATGCGCGTGCGCGCGTAATAGGCCTTGGCGGCAGCGATGGGATCGTCGAACAGCCAGCCCACATGCGCCGCGCCATGGTCGTGGCAGGACGGCGCGCGCGGCGAGATGACGGCGTCGATCGCGCCCTCGGCCAGCAGCTCCGACAAGGTCGTTCCTTCGGCCGCCGCCGCGAGCTTGAGCGACGCGGGCAGGCTTACCGCGACCTTTTCCAACCGGCCGGCCTGCTCGAGCCCGCCGCGCACCCAGGTGACGTCGGTCGCCGCCACGCCCTCGTCGGCCAGCACGGCGCGCGCCCAGACGTTCGCGGTGAGCTGATATTCGGCGACGCCGATCTTGCGTCCCTTGAGGTCCTGCGGCCGCTTGATCCGGTCCTTGCGCACGTAGATCGAGGTGTGGCGGAAGGCGCGCGACACGAAGGCCGGCACGCCGACATACGGACAGTCGCCCAACGCGGTCTTGAGGGTGAAGCTCGACAACGAGAGCTCGCAGACATCGAACGGCGCATCGCGGAAGGCGCGGAAGAAGATCTCCTCCGGCGTCAGCGTCATGATGGTCGGCTCAACACCATCGATGCGCACCGTCCCGTCGATCAGCGGGCGGGTGCGGTCGTAGTCGCCGACGGCGACGGAGAGAGCGAGCTTGGCCATGCCGGGATCACTGTACCACTGGCCGGCGCTCGGGCTAGGCGAGTGCACGCAATCGCAGAGCCGCCGCGAAGCCGAGCGCGGCGGTCGCCACGAAGCTCATCGGCACCCAGAACGTCGCGGCGAGGCTGCCTTCGGCGAAACCGCTGGCGTTGGCGGCGAGGCCCGCGAGGGCCGCCCCTAAGGCGAAGCCCATTTGCTGTACCGTCGCCACCGACGAGGCCGCCACGGTCTCTTCGCCCGCTCTGGCGCCGCTCATCGTGCGCTGGGCGACGAAGGCCCAGCAGCAGCCGATGCCTATACCGACCACGATCACCGCCGGCACGACGGCATAGCCCGGGGGCAGCGTCGTGAGGCAGGCCACGCCGGCGAGCCCGACTCCCATGACGATCGGGCCCGCGATGATCAGGCGAGCCGACCATTCCCGTTGCGCGCCGGCCGTGGCGAGCGTCGCCGCCGTCCAGCCGAGCGAGGCGCCGGCCACGGCGTAGCCCGCGCTCAGGGGATCGAAGCCGTGCAGTCGCTGCAGGAAGATCGGCACATAGATCTGCAGTGGGCTGTAGGTGACGGGCAGCAGCAGGACCAGCCACAGGCCCATGCCTGTACGGCTACCCAAGGAGAAGGCGTCGCTCGGCAGCAGCGGCGTTCGGCTCCTGCGATCGATGGCGAGCATGACGGCGAGCGCGACAACGGCCACGGCGATCAGCAGCGCTTTGCCGACGAGCGCGGATGTGGCGGCGGCGGACGACGTGCCGGCGATGGCGAGACAGACCAACAGCACGCGCCAGATCGGAAAGGTGGCGATCGGCGGGGCGCCGCCCGCTCCCGCGCCGTGCTTCTTGTTGGGGAGGGTGCGAAACGCCGCCAGCGCCAGCACCGCGGCGATCGCCATCACGGCAACGAACACGCCCCGCCAGGCGCCCCACAGCGCGAACACGCCGCCGGCGAGCGGTCCCACCACGATCGCCACGCTCCACATCCCGGAGAGCAGGGCAATGACACGGGACCACGTCCGCTCGGGAAAGGCGTCGCGGACGACGACATAGGAGACCGCGCCGAGCAGCCCGCCGCCGAAGCCGGCCACGAAGCGCCCCGCAATGATCCAGGCCATCGTGGGCGCGAGCGCGCAGACCAGCGAGCCGAGACCGAAGACGAAGGTGCCGAGGCAGAAGGTCGTGCGCGCGCCCAACGAGGCGGTCAGCAGGCCGGTGCAGGTCGCCGCCACGATCGACGAGGCGAGGAACGCCGTGGTCGGCCAGTGCATCAGCGCCGCGCCGCCCAGCTCGCCGACGATGGTCGGCAAGACGGTGGCGAGCAGCAGCACGTTCATCGAATGGAGCAGGATGCCGCCCGCCAGCACGGCCAGCGGCGGCAGCCACTCCGGTCTCAGGAGTGACTGCCAGCCGTCGATTGTGTCCTCGCCGCTGGTCATCCAGCGGGACTATGCGACCTCAAGTGCGCTCGAGGTCAAGCGGATGCTTCAGACGAAGCGATGCTGGCTGCGCTCGCGCTTGGCGAGCCTCGGCACCGCCTGCTCGAGGATCAGGCTCTTGAAGTGCTTGGCCTCCGAATGCTCGACGAACGCCGCCTCGTCGCGGAACACCTCGTAGAAGAAGAACTTCGTCGGCTCGGTCGTCGACTGGTGGATCTGGAAGGCCAGCACGCCCGGCTCGGCCTGGGCCTGCGGCAGGAATTTCTTGATGATGCCGACCAGCGCGTCGACCTCGCCGGGCTTGGCTTCCCAGAAAGCGGTGACGATGAGCCCCTTCTTGAGGGTGTTGATGTCAGCCATTGGCGGTTTCTCCTTCGCGTGGTTGATCGGCAAGCTATGTAGG
>Ga0306921_10003899_pt1 | contig 15214 bp, 16 predicted proteins | sample sta12Cox44000080_FD_203760 | JGI IMG/M metagenome (GOLD analysis project Ga0306921, IMG submission 203760) | Lab enrichment of tropical soil microbial communities from Luquillo Experimental Forest, Puerto Rico - statoxic.12C.oxic.44.000.080 (v2)... | ecosystem: Environmental > Terrestrial >...
TCTAAACAGAGACGCATCTCTATTACAAACGAGAGGATTCGTGTTAACATTCATCAAACGGTGGCGAGTCGCTTTCGTCATTGTTCTAGTGTCGATCGCGGTGCGCGCGCCATTTGCGATTTCAGCATGGCGCACCAAACCCTCCTTGCACGGGACCTCTTCTTGAATGACCCCTCTTTTGTGATGCGCCGCATTTGCTATCCGCATGATCGTTTTCTGGGTCGGCAGCGAAGAAGTCGATTGGCGAGTGCCTTGGTCTGGCATACTAATACATGTAAGACCGTTATTCAGGCTCGTATTCAATCACGCGCTTTTCGCGATACCTTCCTTGACAGGTCTTTTAGGTATGCTCCTATTTATTCGTGAAAGCGAAGACCGTGTTGCAGCCGCGATAATTACGATCGTCATTATCGCATTCCCTATTCCCTACTATGTCGCCCTCACGATGCCACGCTACAGGGCGCCAATCGAGCCATTTCTTGTCTTGGCTAGCGGCAATTGCGCGCCTACCAAATCCGCTCCTGTAGCACTAACCCAGCGCGAAACGAGGCGGTGATAAGATTTTGACGCTTGGTACCCGGTACCCGCGTCTTCGTTTAGTTTGAATCGTTCATAAGCCCCTAGCCGGGCTCGAGCCGGCCAGCCGCGTCTTGTCTGCACCGACGACAACCGCAAGGACGTGGACCCGCGGATCAAGCCCGCGGGAGGGGCATATTATTGGCCGCTCGCTACACTAGGGATCACATTCTAGGTCGAACAGCAGGTCATAGCGCTGACCGACAGCACCAATGTTGTCGTCGATAGCTGTCGGCATGCCAGCGGCTCTTTTCGCTGCGGACGGTCATTTCACCCGCAACGACGCCTCGCCCTCGCCCACGGCGTAGCCGAGGAATTCGCCGATAGACCAAGCGCAGGCAAAGATCACCAGCAACGGCGACGCCTTGATGAACTGTCGGAGGCATCGGCGCTTCCCAACGAGGCAGCGTGCGTACCGCCAGAGAAACAGGGGAGGCAGAAACGGCGAAACGATACTGTAGAACAAGCGCGTACGGGCCGGGGCCGCGGCCACCCGCATCGCCGCGAACGACCGGCCGAAATAGTACCGCTGCATCACAAACTCCCGAAACGCGACGACCTTCGCGTAATAGACGACCATCGACGGTATCAGCCTCAGGCTCAGGTCGTGCTCCGCCAGCCGCGCGTGAAGTGCGCCCTCCCACACCCCCCGGTCGAGCAGGTCGCCGCAGACCTGCTCCAACAGGCGGCGACGGTAAGAGACGTTGGGTCCAGGCAGATCGACTTGGGCGCGCGCCTCGAACGGCAGCATAAACTTGCCATATTCGCAAATGTATGCCGCCCAATCGACGACACGCTCGCCGCTGGCGTTTTCCACCGCCCCGCCGATGGCGGCGTGCGAGGTCGCCCGGTGCAGGCTGGTGATCTGGTCATACCAGTCGGGGCCGAACACGCAGTAATCCTGTGTTGTTACTACGATGTCGCCTTTTGCCTTCCTGATGCCGATCGCCCGCAAGGTCGGGATCGGACGCGCCGCGGGGATCACAGTGACTTCGGGGTGGTCGGCGCCGATGCGCCGCGCGGTGTCGTCTCCCGATCCTTCGACCACAATAATTTCAGCCCGGTCTCGGCCGCGCTGGGCAGCGAGAGAGCGAAGGCACTGGGCGATGTACCGGTAGCCATTTACCGAGGCAATGACCACCGACAGGGCGGGCGGAACGTTTGGGGCGTCCCTTTCACCCATGCCGGCCGCGCACCCGCTCGCGTTTGAGCTCCCGTCTCGTTCCGAACCAGTTGTACAGCCTCGCCACCAGGTAGCCGCCAATAAAGCCGGTTGCGAACCCGTAACCGAAGCCAATCAGGCTACCGACGAACGTCACCCGGTAGCCGCGAAAGAATTGGCCGAGCAGCGCCAGATGAGGGCCGACCGGGTGACCGCCCTCGATGATGAGCCAGTTCGTCGCAACGAAGATTATGCCCCCCAGCATAATCCCGCACACGATACCTTGCACCCTCGCGTTAAAGCGGGCGAGGCTGGTCAGGACGACGTCCGCTTGGCCGTTCTCCAGATCGGCCATCGAACCTAGCAATAGGCGAGCAAGAGCCGCAGTTGCCAGCGACGGTAGACCGCAGCGAGATAGATGAACGTAACGGCGTTGCGGAGCACCGCGAACACCCAGCCGACGACGAAACCGCTGATAAACCCGTACAACAGGCCCGCAAGACTCCCGATTGCAGTAACCGAGTAGCCTGGGAAGTAGTGCCCGACCAATCCCAGGGTGGGTCCCACCACCGGTCCTCCCAGCAGCACGAGGGCAAGAGTGGCCGCGAACAGCCCAAGCCCGGCCGTCACCCCCGTGGCGAGGCCTAGAGCGACGCGATCGACCTGCTGGAACACCTGTGCCAGCTCCTTTTCAACCAGCGCCTCCGCGCCGAGCTCGACCTGCTCCGCAGTGCGCGCGGTTTCATGATACTCCTGATCGGTATTGACATTCCATAGATCGTGCGTCTCGCCAAAGACCATGCTGCGCACCGCCAGCATACCGGTCACCATCGCGTGGTCCTGGTTGTTGTACCGGTGGAGGCCGTTGCGGCCAATCGTGCGAAAGTTCTCCAAGCTGTCGACGAACTCACGAACGACCGCTAGGGCCTCGCGATAGTCCGGTCCGTAGATCGGGTAAGCCTTCCGCACGCGCACCACGCATCCGTCCTCGACGTCGGCGGCGCGGCAGAGCCCGATGCGCTCGAGTTCGTCGGTCGCGAGCCGGATCAGCTCTTCGTCGGACATGGTCCAAAGCGCATCGCCCTCGGTACAAAAATACTCGAGGCCGAGGCTCGTCTTCGTAGGGTCTGGCACCATCTCCGGACTCCAGTTCTTGAAGTTCTGGATCCGGCCGACCTGCACCGCCGGATCGTGGATGTAGATCCAGTTGTCGGGGAACAGATCGGCTTTGTCGACGATGCACACGACGGTAAGGAAATCCCGGTGGCGAAGCCGCGCGGCGGCTTCTACGGCGGGCGCCGACGGCGGCTCGAGACGACTGACGAACTCGGTCACCGGCATGCTCGAGATGAAGTCGGTTCCCACGATCGTCTCTTCACACCCATGGCGGCGGACGACGATGCTATCGATGTGGCGCCCCGTCCGATTGATCCGGACTACCTCCGTCTCCATTCGAACGATTCCGGCGCGGCGCTCGATCTCGCTCTTGGCCGCGTCCCACATCATCCCCGGCCCGTAACGGGGATAGTCGAACTCTTCGATCAGGGTTTTGATCGTTTTTTTGGACTGCAGGAACATATTCAGGAGGGCTGTGCGCAGGGAGAGATCTTTGATGCGTTGAGCGGCCCATTCTGCCTTAAGTTCAGAGCAGGATATCCCCCAAACTTTTTCGGTGTAGGCCTTGAAAAAAATCTCGAACAGGCGCTTCCCGAACCGGTTAGTCACCCAGTGCTCGAACGTGTCCTCGCGTCGATTCGGACCCAGCTGAGATTTCAGATAGCTGAGGACGATCAGCAGGCCTTCCCATAACCCCAGCCCCCTCAGTGCATTCAACGGACGAAGCGGATAGTAGAAAAATTTCTTCTCATAGTATATTCTCGATAACCGCGGTCGTCGGATAAAATTCTCATCAAGCAATTCGTGCCACATCGTTGTTACTTCCTTCACTTTTGTGAAGAAACGGTGGCCTCCCATATCGAAGAAATACCCGCGATACTGCGCCGTGCGCGCCAGCCCTCCGACCAGGCTCTGCTGCTCGACTACGACTGGCCGAAGGCCTAGCTTGGCCAGCTCGTATGCCGCAGTCAGACCCGCCGGCCCCGCACCAATCACGACAAACTGTCCGTCCGCTCTCGCCTCTTCACCCATTGGAGACCGACTCGCCCATTACATTACACTGAACCATACGCAAATAAGATGCCAAGGCTGTAATAGGCTGATATCATGAAATTTTCTGCGTAACCGGGCGTGGCTTCGAGCGCAATTCGAAGATATTCCCATGCGATCGTAAAATATTCCGACACTCCCCGGCCTGCCGCATCCAGATAACGCTAACCGATCTTTCTGCTTTCCGAGACTGCGGCGAGTGTAAAAATCTCCGACAGTGAGCTCGAGACGGGTATCCAACATCGACTGGATCGGAGCGTCGACTGGAAACCGGTCGCACGTCGCCGCTCGGCTGCCGCCAGATTCATCACGAGGCATATGGCGGTGAATTTGGCTGGCGATCATCGAATGCGTAGTATCGAGCGCACCCGGACGTACAGATACCCTAACCCGCAGCACACGTAATACAGCAGGTGGAGGAGGACACAGGCCGCGGCGAAAAGTGTCCCCCGGGTGCGCCGAAAGAAGGCGTAGAGATGCCGATTGATGAAAATCTCGCCGGTCACGCACGCGAACGCTGGGATCACCAATTCGGCGCGGAGCGGGCTCGCCAGAAGGAAGAGACCGGCAAGCCCAGTGAGAGCTAAGGCGGCCCTTTGGCTGCCCTGCAGATTGAGATCGTCGACCACGGCGCCGCATTCCAGAATCAAGCGAGACCACGGGATCGCACGGTAAACAAGATCTGTACGGATGACCGACCAGAGTGTCCACCGCTTCAGGTGCGTGGCCTGCAGCGATTTGTCGAGGAAGATACGATAGCCGGCGCGACGCAGGCGATAGCCCAGTTCGACGTCCTCGATCGAAGGGCGACGGAAACGCTGCTCGTCAAAGCCGCCGACGTGCTCGAAGGCGCCTCGCCTGACGGCGCCGCAGCCGGCCCAGAAGGTAGCCGCTTCGGTCTTGCCATTCTGGTGTACAAAGTGATGCAGGAGGTTGCGATACTGCGATACCAGCCCCGGCGCTGCAGGGGCCGAATCGTATGAGCCGAACACGGCGGCGAATTCCGAACGGGTATCCAGGGTCGCATGAACGCGCCGGATCGCATTCTCAGCCACGACCACGTCGGCATCGACAAAGAAAAGGATCCGGCCCCGTGCCTGCCGTGCGCCATGATTACGTGCCGCCGCGGGGCCGCGGTTCTCGGCCAGGCGCAAGATTTGGGCGCCATACCACGCGGCGGCAGCCGACAAATCTTCGGTTGAGGCGTCATCGACGACGATCAGCTCTACCTCGAGGTCGGCGGCGGCCCGCAGCGCCGACAGACACTGCGCGAGATGGCTTGCGCTATTATAGGCGGGCACGACGACCGAGACGGTGATCGTAACGTCGCCGTGACCGGCCAATCCCTCCGCAGTCGGGCCGGGTATCACAGTGTCAGGAAGGCCTCCCGGCTTGGCAGGTCGTGGCCGCATTTTAGGATCGACCGACTTCCCGAAACAAGGCATGGGCCTGCGCCGCCGCTTTTTCCCAGCTAAACGACCGGACCCGCTCGCGGCCGGCCGTGCTCATGGCGTGGCGGCGCGCCGGGTCGTTCAGCAAATCGCGCAACCCATCCGTGAGTGCCGACGCGTCGGCGGGCGGGAACGCCCACACCGCCGGACCCAGCAGATCCGCCGCCGGTCCCACGTTGCTGGCTACCACCGGAGTGCCGCAGGCGGCCGCCTCGAAAGCGGGAAGCCCGAATCCCTCCTCTACCGATGGGAGGACAACGAGATCGGCGAGGTTATAGAGATGGACCAGCACCTCGTCCGGCACGTAACCGGTAAAGCAGACCCGGTCCTCCAGCCGGTATCGGCCCACCTCCTGGCGCAGGCTTTCGTAGGCCGAGTAGAACACGTCGCCTTGATGGTCCCCGACGAGCAGCAGCTGCAAGTTCGGGAATCCGTCCCGCGCGATAAGGCGCCGGAAGGCTTCAAGCAGGAGAGGGAGGTTTTTATGGGGACTTAGGCCGCCGACGTAAAGCAGATATCGCCCACCCTCGCCCGGCAGCGTGCATTCCGGTAACAGTTCGCGCAACCGATGGGGCGCCGCGCATGGGTGGAAGATCGGGTCCGGCGCCTCGAAGATCGTGCGCACTCGCTGTGGCGCTAAGCCGAAATGGTCGATGATTCCGAGGCGGGCGTGGTCGGAGACGGTCACGATCAGATGCGCCTGCCGCAAGGCCAGCGCCACTTTCAGCCGCCAGAAAAGGGCTCGCCGGCGTCGACCGAAGACCATCGCGGGATGGTGCTCGGCGATCACGTCGTGGATCGCCACGATGGCACGCATCGGGCGCAGCAAGGGGAAGAAGGTGTAGACAGAGGGGAAGAAGAACACATCAAGTGGGCATCGAGCCACCGCCCATCCCATACGGCACAGGTCGCGGACGCTTCGGCGGCCGGCCGCCGAAGCGGCGATAGCCGGTGGCTGCGCGGTAGGTACGACGATTTGGTGGAAATGGCTCGGAAGGTTCGGCGCTCGGGCCGTCTCCCGGTCTACAAAGATAAAGTACTGATCGTCGTCCTGCCGGCGAGCCAGGGCTGTCAGCAAGCCCCGGGCGTATCGGCCATAGCCTCGCCGGTTAAGCCAGCACCCGCCGTCGATGCCAATCCGCAAAGCCGTCACGCGGGGCCGGAACACTCGGGCAGATAAGTGTGCGTCGCCCGGATCATCTATACCTGCCGAGCACAGCCGCCGACCTGCCGCGTTCGCGGACCTGTTTCAACGCCCCGCCAAGCTCGATTCGAGGACCCGCCGAGACCGGGTCTCGCAGCCATCGATCACTCCACCCAGCTTCAGCACGCTGGGCAGGTTACTTGACAGACTGGATCGATTGCAATTGGTTGGCCCGCACTTTGCGCCAAATAGATGAGACCGCTTCGCTTCTGCCATGTGACGACGTTTTATCCGCCGCATAACTTTGGTGGCGACGGCATCACTGTCCAGCGCCTGTGCCGGGCGCTCGTCCGTCGCGGACATCATGCAACGGTCATCTACGACCCCGGCGCATACCGTGCGCTTCACCAGGGTCCGACGGCCGTCCAGACCGGCGAACCCGATGGCGTCGAGGTCGTCCCGCTGCGGCGCGGATCGGGAATCTTCTCCCTGCTTCTGAGCCATCAGCTCGGACAGCCCGCCATGATCGGCGGAGAGATCGGACGACTCTTGGGATCGGGCGAATTCGACATCATCCACTTTCATAACGTTTCCTTGCTTGGCGCGCCGGGGATCTTTCGGATGGGGAGCGCGATCAAGCTCTATACGGCTCACGACCATTGGCTGATTTGCCCGACCCATGTTTTGTGGCGCCACAACCGCGAGGCCTGTCCAGCAAGGGATTGCTTGCGCTGCGTGCTCGGCTACCGACGCCCGCCGCAGGTCTGGCGCTACTCCGGCGCTCTTGATCTCGCGGCGCACCACATCGATGCTTTCATCGCGCTCAGCGAATTCAGTCAAGTCAAACATCGAGAGTTCGGGTTCCGCGCCGAGATGGAGGTGCTTCCCTGCTTTCTTCCGGACCCGGCGGCGGAGGCGCCCGCTGCCGGGTCGAGCCCGCACCCGCATCCCTATTTCCTCGTCGTGGGCCGCCTGGAGGCGAGCAAAGGCGTGCAAGAGGCCATCTCGGTATTTCGCAACGATGCGGAGGCAGACCTGTTGATCGCCGGAGACGGCGGTCAGGCGGCCGAACTCGCGCGACTGGCCGCCGGTTGTCCGCACGTGCACTTTCTGGGGCGGCTGTCGCTCGAAGAACTGAACCGCTTCTATCAGCACGCCATTGCCGTAATTGTCCCGTCGATCGGGTTCGAGACCTTCGGGAACGTGCTGATCGAGGCTTTCCGGGCCGGCGTGCCGGTCATCGCGCGCCGGCAAGGGCCGTTTCCGGAGATCGTCGCCCTCGCCCAGGGCGGCGAGCTGTTCTCGACCTCTGAGGAGCTCGCCGCAGCGGTCCGGCGGCTGCAGCACGACGCTGCGCTGCGCCGGCACCTGGCGCAAAACGCCTACGCCGCGTACCAGGCGCACTGGAGCGAAAGCGTTATCATTCCCCGCTACCTCGACATCGTGCGCCGGGCGGCGCGCCGCCGCTGCGCCAATCAAGTTCTCGAGGCTCTCGGATCGTCCGGGTGATCGCCGCGATGTCGGACAGCGAAAGGCGCCCAAATCGCCACAATGGGCTCAAGGTGCCCGTAGGATTGTCTGGAGCCCGGGCATAGATGTAGAAGCGCCGGTGCGGAAAAAGCGCCCGTAACTCGCCAAGCCGACGCCGAATGTCGAGCGCGTAAATGACATCCTTATCGATTGCAATCCCGTTCCGTGTCAGATCTCGTGGCCTGAATCCTCGCAGCCTCCCGGTGCCGGAATGGATGACCACGACGGCGTTGTGCAAGCCCTGGGCTCGGACCTGATCGTACAGGTCCATGCGCTCATCGATGATCCCGCGAAAAACCCAACCTAGGAAGGCGCCAACTGAGATGCACCACATCGCGTGAGCGAAGACAAGACAGACCGCGGAGGCCACCCATCGCGGACGCGTTCGATTCTGCAGCACTGGTACCAGGGCAGAGACAACCGTCAGCGTGAGGAAAGGGAAGGCCTCGAAATAATAACGCGGGCCATATCGGTTGCCCGGGTCCGGGATGAACAGGAAGGCAGCTACCGTTAAGGGAAAAATGAAATCAAAAAAATTCAGCGTCCTTCGGATGGCCTTTGAGACGAAGGCGGCAAAGTAGCAAAGCAGCAGCAGCGGCGAGGTGAACACGGCAAGCTCACCAAATAAACGCACAGCCATACCCAATTGGTCGAAAGCCGTATGAGAACGTCCATTGGCATCTACCGGGGACAACATAAAGTGCGGGGTTTCCGGGTTCGCTACTTGCGGAAGTGGCGATCCGGCTGTGATGCCGTAAAATAGCAGCAGGACGGCGAGAAATGGAAGGCCACCAAGAATAATCGACGGCGCGAGCACACAGTGCCGATGCTTGGCTCGCCAAAGAAAGGCGACAAGAAAAGGGAGACCGAACAGCACCGGATCAAGAACCCTGATCAGGCCGAGCACCCCGAGTGCGACCCCGGCAAGCAAGCCCCTAGAAAACCGCGGCCGGTCGAGGAAATCCGCAGCCATCCAGCAAAATAACGCGCCGGCGGCCGCGGCCGGTACATGGGTGAAATAGGAGCCGGCGTTGAACAGAAAAAAGGGCGAGAACGCGACCAGGGATAGCGCCATGATGCCGCCGAGCGGGCCGTCTTGGCGCCGGCCGAGCTTGAAGACCGCGAACAGCAGCACGATGCCTGCCAATGGGCCAGCCAACCAGAACGGGAAATCGAAGAGCCGTACCCCCGCCAGCAGCAGCGGCCAACCGGGCGGATACAAGGCGACCCACTTGCCGTCCAACTCGACTATGTGCAGGAAGCTGAAGAAGTTATGAAGCGGCGGCAGCGGATTCCACAGCCGTCCGGCCAGGAAGGTATCGGCCTCGAAGAGGAAAGCATACTCGTCGGCAGAATTAGGAAATGCCCGCAGCAGCCAGACCACGGCGAGCGATCCCGCGAATCCGACACCGATCAAGAGAAGCGCAACCGCGCGCCAACGGGCGGTCAGCGCGCCCGGTAGTGCAGCCAAGCGCGAGACCAGATTAGTGGCTTGAACCGCCGAGACGAACCCGATCAGAGAAAGGATGGCCGCGGCCAAAAGTGGGAGAGGATTGTGAGCGGTCGTGACAAGGAAGCCGTCTGAGGAAGCTCGACCGAGTTTCAACTGCAAAGCGCCAAGGCCGAGCGCAAGGATCGACATCAGCCCGGCAGAACATAGGAACACTAGTTTTAGACGAGGTGAGAAACCTCGGGCTTGGAAATTCTCGTCTATCATGTTTTGCAAGTCACGTTGGCTGGTGCTCTAATTTTGACCAAGGAAAGATCGGCCGCGATCTTATCAGGTTACGACCTCCCGGTGACAAGGGCAATTCTCAAGCAGGGAAGGCCTGGCGCATGCCCCGCAAGCCGCGTGCCAATGCTCGCGAATGCCCCTCGTTATCTGATAACAACTGCCGGTGACCTTCGCCTAGATGAAATAACGGAGTTTTCCGGCGGCAAACGCCTCGGCAAAGTCCCAGCGTCATGCGGAAGTTCGAATCTCCCCGCCCCAGCCACCCTAACACCTGGTTGCAGCTTTTGTGAGTGCGCCCCGGCGGGCTGCCGGGCTGGGCACGAACTTCTTCTTCGAGATCCGCTCATCGCGGCGATTCCCACAGGCACAATCGAACCACCAGATGCGATCTGGCCGGCCCCGGCCTGATCCGGTAGCGCGCCCGCTGTTCCCGTTGTTCCCAGCTTTTCTGAATGATCTTCGCGTACGCGACCCTCATGCGCCTTTTTCCCCTCCCCATCGAAAGGATCGATGATCGAACTACAAGTCTCCAGTTTTGGACCGGGAACAACGGGAAGAATGGAAACCAAATTGTTTTCCAATTGGTTATCTATATCCAAATGGCTCTGCATCTCGCCTCGCAAACGGGAACAACGGGAAGCCGCCTCGCGCTCGAACTCGTCGATAGCCGCGTCTGGGAAGGCCAACGGATCAGCCACTCCGCGCGCCTTGAACCACAGAGAGAGGGCTTTCGGGATCTACGGCATCCTTAGATCGTGCAAATTGTGCTCGGCTCAACGCGTAAGCTTGAACCTTTCCTACCTTCGGTACAAATCGAACATAGAGACAGTCACCCTCGGTGCGCCTCGCAATTAGACCCCGTCGATGGAGAATGGGGGCGACCTGAGACTCGCGGAGGTTGCCTCCGGCCGCTTCCCGCAGGGTCTCCTTCGGGATGTAGATTGCGGCGTCGTCATAGCAGGCAAGGGTCTCGCGATTATTGCGGCTGTCCTCAGGTGTCGTGCTTTTGACCGTCACGTCCCAGCGCTGCGCAATCCACGTAATGAGACGTGCGATCACTTGCGCCTCAGGGTCCAAGGCGGCAACAGCATCGGACGACTGACTGAAGCGGTCCCACGCCCACCACACCACATGTTCGACAGCTGTCTCGACAGGATCAGGCCAAACTTTTTTGCCAGTTTGCCCGCGACTCAAATCAGCGCTAGTGGCAGTGCTGCACGGATTGTGGCCCTGTCGACATTGTCGCCGGCGATCGCCCTCGCCATTTTTAGGCTCCGCTCGCGGAGCGCGGCGGGCTGTCGGTGCAAACCATTTTCGATGAAGCGCTGCACAAAAGAGGAGGCCGGCATGGCCGTAATGATGATCAATGCCGTTAATAGTGCTGAGGGTTGCGGCATCGACTTCGCGGTTCACCCCTGTCACATCGATGTCGACGCTGCGCACGACCATCCCAGCAACCCAATCACCGCCGTCGCTGCGCACCTTCTCCTCTAAACTGCACTCGCCGACAAAATGGCGAACGTCGCCCAGGTGTAGCTATCACGCACGACGGCATCGGCGGTCATCCGCCGCTTACCAACGCTGCCAGAGATCATGTAGATCACCGTTGCAGCTGCCTTGCCGCTTGAGTGCGCCAGCTCGTCGAGCGACAGGACTGTACCGCTGGCCCGCTGAGCCAAGGCTTCGACCGCGTTATCGGTCGCGCGGGCCGATTGAAATAGACCGGCTCGACGGATGTCGGACGCGGACCAAGCCGATGCTGCGAGCCGCTGCGCGGTGGATTTGCCCGACGTGGTCAACCCGGAGAAATTGATCCCACAGGTGTCCAAGCCGGTAGGCGTAATGATCGGGTCCACGAAGGCAGCACATACCCCGAGCGTCCAATGCTTCAGAGCCAGCAACGGAGACGGCCGCCGTAATCGCCTTTCGCCAATCATCAAAATCCCGCCTCAGAAATGTCCGGCGCCATGCGCACCGCGGCGGCCAATTCCAGATCGACCCGATCGGGAGCACCGAGCACGGCACCGCTTGGAGCGACAAAAACTGGGTCTGGGCAACCGAGAACTTGATGCCATCCCGGTCGACGGAGAACGAGGATTTCCTGGGTTGGATCGGCGGCCTTCAGGCTGCACCGCGATCATGTCGCCGTCGGCTTCGGTGCGCAGGCCCGCTGCGAACAGCATCCCGGGACTCTCGGTAGCTCCCATCTTCGAGAGATCGGCGCGGTTTATATCGAGTGGTCGAGGCCGACTGTTCATATCCTGAACTAGGCATCTCAGCCCATATGCGTCGGCCTGATCGACACAGCGCAGCCGCGCTGAAATCCCGAACGCCGTGAAGATTGGAACTAGAGCCGGCTTCTGTTGGTCACGGTCATGCGCTCTGTTCTTGCCATTTAACTTGTGCACCTTGATCTTCCCACTACCCACAAAGGCATAGGACAGGGTCATGGTGTCCATCACCGGCAGCGGATACATCTCGGCAATGTCCTGAGGGCTTTCGCCTGCGCAGTTTTCCGATCGATCTCCTCCGGGGTTGGAACAAACGGGCTCGCGCCAAGAATGCCGGAACGAACCGCTTCGGCGCCGTCGCGTCGTAAGATGTCGAGCCAGTCGATGGACTCGTTCGGCATCCCCGGCAGCGCGATAGCCACCTCGACCCTCCCGTAATGGTGGAGGGCAAATTTTCTGGCGGCGATTTCACCGCGGCGGTACGCAGCGCCCGCTTTTGCCTCGTCGCGATCGGCGCAAATTGTGATCCTGGTAGTCGCCGGCCAGGGCGTAAATCCTTCTAGACCGCCCGCGGTGACCGCTGATGCTACATAAATTTTCCCGGCTTCGATCCCGGAGCGAAGCGCCACAGCACCAGCGGCTGCGTTCTCGATGCCCTCAAATAAGCGAAGTTCAGGCGTTTTTTCCGGGTTCCCCCAGATAACCGCGCAGCCCGCGGTGATGGGTTCGCCGTCAGTGAGCTTGGCTGGTTTCTTTGGATCGCGCGGGTTTCCATCAGCCCCAGTGCCGAGGTCGGGTTTTGCCCGTCCGTCCTCGCTGAGATAATACGTTGGGCGTGCGCGCGGCCATCAGCGGCGACCGTGCTGAATACAGCCAAGGACAAGATCCTACCAGCTTCGGGCTTCGCTCGCGCCTTTGAGGGCAGATCAAAATACTCGAGTGCCCGGATCCCCACCACCGGCGTTGTCGGCCGCGGTACGTGGGCCGGCTCGATGCCGAGCCGCGAGACGAGATAAATGAACGGTAGCCGATCGTCCCTGTTCTCGGTTGGCGGGTTGAGTAAGCTTCGAGCGTCCTGTTTTTGGTAGTGCTTTCTCTCAGTGCGGACGCGAATTAGGTCTGTGCGGCCGAGGATCTCACCTGCTCGGATTTTTGCCTCGTTAAAGGCAATATGCTCGACCTTGGTAACGACATCGAAGACAAGCCGGAGGTGTCCCGTCTTGTGCTGGCACGGCCAACCAAAAGCCTTGGCCGCCACCTTCAAATGGTCGGCCGCGTGCTGCGCCCAGCCCTACACATTGGCAAAACCGACGCGCTCATCCTCGACCACAGCGGCGCCGTCTTTGATCACGGCTTTCCGGATGACGAGATTGTCTGGACGTTGAGCACGGATCGCCGCGTGGAGAATCCGGCTCATGCGTCGCGTGGAATGCAACATGTGCCCGGGTTGTCGATATGCCCGGAATGTTCGGCGGTGCGACTCGAAGGTCGGCCGTGCTCGAATTGCGGCTGGCACTCTGTCGCAACGCCGGCGATCGTAAAGGTCGCCGATGGCGAACTGGGCGAGGTTGACCGCCGCCGTCAGGTTGCGAAGCGCGGATACAGCGATACCGAACGGCGGCGAGTCCATCGGCAACTTATCAGCATCGCTGAAACGCGCGGCTATAAACGCGGGTGGGCCGCTCACAAATTCCGAGAAAAATTCGGGGAGTGGCCGCCATTCGGTGCGGTTGACCCGCTCGAACCATCGCCAGAGGTTCTCGCCTGGGTCCGCTCGCGGCAAATCGCGTTTGCCAAGTCGCGACCCCCGCAATGATCACCGACACCAGTGGGTGCGCCAGTGGGCGATGGCCGGAGATCTTGAGGCAACTCGGCGTCGACAGCCGCTACCTGAGCAACAAGCACGGCCCTTGCCCGATATGCGGTGGCAAAGACCGCTTTCGGTTCGATGACCGCGACGGGTCGGGATCGTTCTATTGCAATCAGTGCGGTGCGGGAGTCGGAATTATCCTGGTTCGCAAGCTGCACGGCTGGGATCACAAAACGGCATGTGACGAGATCGACAAGATCATCGGCAATGGAGCCGCAACACCAACCACAAACAGCACCTCAAAGAGTGCAGCGTGCAAAGCGGCCGCGATCCAAAGGTTGTCGCGCGACGCTTGTCAGCCGGATGTCGTCACCGCCTATTTGCGGCGCCGCGGACTCGCCGTCAGATCGGCGGTGCTCAAAGGCCATTGGCGTTGTCCCTATTATGATGGCACCGGGAAGCTGGTCGGCACCTTTCGCGCCGTCGCGGCGCCGATCATCGGTCCAGACGGCTCGCTGCAAAGCGTGCAGCGGATCTATGATGCGGATCTCGACCCGCGCAAAAAGATCATGCCGCCGATTGACACGGTCAGCGGCGGTGCTGTGTGATTGCACGAACCGGAGGACGAGCTTGGGATCGCCGAGGGCGTCGAGACGGCACTCGCGGCACACCAGTTATTTGGGATCCCAGTCTGGGCCGCGCTATCTGCGGGCGGACTTTAAGCGTTTCAGCCACCTGGCGGGCTGCGACGGCTTCATATCGTCGCGGACAACGACTCCAACTTTGTCGGGCAATCCGCCGCCTACGAACTCGCCCGCCGGGTTAGGCGCGATGGCCTCCATGTTGAGGCACCGCACGTCCCGCCTGACCCCGACACCGACTGGCTCGACGTGCTCTACCAGCGGGACGGCAAATGACGAAGCACGGGCCGTTCATCATGCTTCCGCATGTCATCTTCGACAGCCCCGAGTACAGGGCGTTGCGTCCAATCGACCGCGATGTCCTGATGCTGCTGCTTCGCAAGCACAACGGCCCGCAACAATGGCGCCATCCCGCTCGGTACCAGAGAGGCGGCTGAACACTGTCATTGCAGCCAAAGCACGCATGCAGAGCGCTCGCCAAGCTGCAGAAAATCGACCTTATAAGCGCCACCCGCAAAGGCCACCTCGTGCTCGAAATCGGCCGACCTAATGTCGCGACACGCTGGCGCCTGAATTTCCTAGAAGAGGCGCACCCCATGAGCTCTCTATCGTGTCCCAAACGCTCCCCAAATGCATCATCGGGGTGCTCCGCTGGTGCATCATCACCGGTACAGCCCGTTCGCTCCTCTGTTGCATCATCGCTCCGCGATGAGCTAGGGGAGCGATCTATAGATAATCTTACCAGGGCGAAGCCAGCGAGTGCGGCTG
>Ga0306921_10003900_pt1 | contig 15211 bp, 3 predicted proteins | sample sta12Cox44000080_FD_203760 | JGI IMG/M metagenome (GOLD analysis project Ga0306921, IMG submission 203760) | Lab enrichment of tropical soil microbial communities from Luquillo Experimental Forest, Puerto Rico - statoxic.12C.oxic.44.000.080 (v2)... | ecosystem: Environmental > Terrestrial > Soil...
GCGGCCGCCGGTGCGGATCAGCTCGTCATGGCTGCCGTCCTCAACGAGCCGGCCGCGCTCGATGGTCAGGATGCGGTCGCAGCGCCGCACCGTCGACAGCCGGTGAGCGATGATGACGACCGTGCGGCCGCGGGCGATGCGCTCCATGTTTTGCTGGATGATGCGCTCGCTCTCGTAATCGAGCTGGCTCGTCGCCTCGTCGAAGATCACGATCCGCGGGTTCGTCACCAAAGCGCGGGCGATGGCGATGCGCTGACGCTGCCCGCCCGACAAGGTGGCGCCGCGTTCGCCGACAATCGTGTCGTAGCCCTCGGGCAGTTCGAGGATGAAGTCGTGCGCGCCCGCGAGGTCGGCGGCGGCGATGACGCGCTCCATCGGCATGCCTGGGTCGGCCAAAGCGATGTTGTCGCGCACGGTGCGATTGAACAGCACATTCTCCTGCAACACGATGCCGATCTGCCGGCGCAGCCACGCCGGGTCGACCATGGCGAGATCGACGCCGTCGACCAGCACCCGCCCAGTCTCCGGCACAAACAGGCGCTGGACCAGCTTGGCCAATGTGCTCTTGCCCGAGCCTGACGGCCCGACGATGCCGACCACCTGCCCGGCCGGCACATGGAAGCTGACGTCGTGCAACACCTCCGGGCCGTCGATGCGGTAGCGAAAGCCGACATGCTCAAAGGCGATATCGCCGCGGATCTGCGGCAAGGCCGCGCGCCCCGGCTGGTAGGCCGGCTCGGTCGTGGTGTTGAGGATGTCGCCCAAGCGCAATACGGAAAGCCGGGCCTGGTGAAAATCCTGCCAGATCTGTGCAATGCGCAGGACCGGCGCGCTGACCCGGCCTGCCAGCATGTTGAAGGCGACGAGCTCGCCGACGGTCAGGCTCTGGTCGATGACCAGCTTGGCGCCCCAGAACAGGATCGCGACGGTCACTAGCTTGCTGACCAGCTGGACAGCATTGCTCGCCATATTGCCCAATGACAGCACGCTGAAGCTGGCGCCAACATAACCCGCCAGCTGCTCCTCCCAGCGGCGCTGCATCTGCGGCTCGACCGCCATCGCTTTGAGGGTCTCAACGCCGTTGACGTTCTCGACGAGAAACGCCTGGTTTTCGGCGCCGCGGCGGAACTTCTCGTCGAGCCGCGCGCGAAAGGCCGGTGTCACTCCCGCCGAGATCGCGATGTAGACCGGCACCGAGCCGAGCACGATCATCGTCAATAATGGCGAGTAGAGAAACATCACGCCGAGGAAGACGAACGTAAAGAACAGGTCGATGACCAGGGTTAAGGCCGAGCTCGTCAGAAAATTGCGGATGTTTTCGAGCTCGCGCACGCGCGCCACCGAATCGCCGGTGCGCCGCGCCTGGAAATAGGCGAGCGGCAAGGTCAGCAGGTGGCGGAATAATCTTCCGCCCAATTCGGCGTCGATGCGGTTGGTGGTGTGGGCGAAGAGATAGGTCCTCAGCGTCCCGAGAACCGCTTCGAAGATCGCGATCGTCACCATCCCGGTGACGAGCACGGTGAGGGTGCTGATGCCGCGATGGACCAATACCTTGTCGATGATGACCTGGAAAAAGATCGGCGTGACCAGTGCGAAGACCTGAAGGAAAAACGAGGCGAGCAGCACCTCGGAGAGCAGGCCGCGGTATTTCCTGATGGCGCCGAGAAACCATGAAATATTGAAACGGCGGTCGAGGTCGCCCAATGCCGCGCGCCGCGTCATTAACACGATGTGCCCGTCCCAGACCGCTTCGAACTCGGCCTGAGCCATGATCGCAGGCTTGGGATTTCCCGGCGACTGGACCAGGACCTTGCCGTCGCCGACTTTTCCGACGATCAGAAAATTCCCGTCCTTCAGCGCAGCAATGCCGGGAAGCGCGGTATTGGTGAGCCGCGCCCAGTCGGCCGCGTAGACCCGCGCCCGCAGCCCGAACTCCTTGGCGCAGCGCAATACCTCGGCGACGCCAAAGCTGGCCCCGCCAAACCGGTGCCGGATCTGCCCGGCATCAGCGCCGATGCCGTGAAACCGCAGCAGCATCAACACCGCACCGAGCCCGCTGTCGACCGCCGCAGTGGCCTGGGATTCACGTTGCTCAGACATTTCTGATCCCGTCACCTCGCCGGCCCGCGCTGCCGGCGCTTGCGAATCTTCCCTCTCCGCCCCCAGGGGGCGGAGAGGGCAAGGTGAGGTGGGGGGTACGGTGTCAACCCCCTCACCCTCCCCGTCACCGGCGCGACGGTCCCCTCCTCTCCCCCCCGCAAGCGGGCGGAGAGGCTCCTGGTGCCCGGGTGCATAAGGGCAGCCGCGTCATTGGACTGATCAGCGGATCTGGAAGTTGTTGGCGGTGAGCTGAGTTTTCGCGATACCCACAAAATCGATCGACCCGTAAATGGTACCGTTTTTGGTGAACTGACCAGGCAGCCGTTACCTCCGTCCGACCTAACCGCGGCGGCGATCTGTGCCGGGGTCGTCCAGCCCTCAACGCTCGCCAATGCCGGCACCAGGCTGACCACGGCGTTCGACACGCCGAAATTGGTAATGCCGACCGTGCCGCCCTGCGCCCGATACTGAGCTGCAGTTTGTCACCGCCGCCCGGCGTGTCTACGAGCGTATCGGTGCCGGCGTTCACCGAAACTTTGTCCTGCAGACCCTGCATCGTCAGCCTCGTTATGCTGGCGTCGAGCGTGAAGGCGTCATTCCCCGCTCCCGGCGCCGGTGCTCGAAGCGAGCTGCCGGGGTCCGTATCAGTGATGAGGGATGGTTATGAACGGAGACTCAGCAGGCGGAGGCGATGTCGTCGCATTGTCGATCGAGGCGGCACCCTGGCCAGACCCGCCGCCAAAACCGGCAGCAGCGTATTGCATCAACAGAGCTGCGCTTTGGGCCTGATTTGACTGAGTCAGCGTATCGCCGCCGTTCAGCTGCATGTCGCCGCTGCCGCCGCCCCACAAGCGGCCGTCGAGATTGGCGCTGACCATCGACAGATTGTCGCCCGGAGCCAGAATCACGCCCTGGAAAGCGAGGGGCAGTGGATAACTCGACTCGTTGTTATTGAGATTGATATTCTTCCCGCTGGTCGTGAAATTCCACAGCACCTGGTCATCTCTGAGGCCGCCGGTGAGCGCGACATCGCCACCGAGGTTCACATTGGAATTGAACCCAAAGTTCAGCACAACCGAGCCGCCGAGCCCATCGCCATTGATGGTCACGACATTGCCGTTGCCTTCATTGTACGACGTGACGTTGAAGACATAATTGCCGTTGCTGTCCAATACCCCCGCTGAGGCATTAATCGTCATATTGCCGCTGATCGCGATATTGTTTCCGTTCTCCTTGCCCAGGGTTGTCGACAGCGAATTGATCTCGCTGAGCGCGCTCGTCACCGTAGCGGTACTATAGTTTACCGCAGTGGGACCGACATTCTTGCCGTTGGCATCGTGGTATTGGCCGGTATTGGCTGCGGAGAAATCGAGATGGCCGTTGATCGTGCCTGGGCCGCTGTATTGGACCACGCCAGTGCCGCCGACCCCGACATTGCCGTTGATCGTGACGTTGGCGATCGACAGATTATGGCCGCCCGTCCCTTCGTAGAGGATACCGTAACCCCCCGCATCGGGCACCGAGGACATAAACCCGCCTGGCTTGACCGTAATCGGCGCGGTTTGCGTAGCGCTCTTCCCGTCGGCGGTATCGGTCGCGGTGACCGACAGGCTGTCGCTGCCGTAATAATTCGTGGTCGGGGTGTCGCTGGCCGTCGCCAGCGCCTTGTCGATGTCGGTCGCGGTGCCGGTCAAAGTAAGGCTCGCCGTGCCCGACCCTGCGATCCCGGCACTGCCGCCGCCGGCGGTTGCCGTCAGCGTGCCGTGCGCGACGCTGACCACCACGGACAGCGGGTCGCCCGCATTGGGGCTCGCCGACGCCGAGGCCCCGCCGACCGCAAACGAGCTGTTCTCGCTGCCGCCGTACGGCCCACCCGCGCTGACGCTGGGCGTTGTCGTGTCGGCGATCGTGATCGTCGCCGAGCCCGTCGCGTGCTGCCCGTCGGCGGTGTCGGTCGTGGTGACCGACAGGCTGTCGCTGCCGTAATAATTCGTGGTCGGGGTGTCGCTGGCCGTCGCCAGCGCCTTGTCGATGTCGGCGGCGGTGCCGGTCAGAGTAAGGCTCGCCGTGCCCGACCCAGCGATCATCGCACTGCCGCCGCCGGCCGATGCCGTCGGGACGCCCTGCGAAACGCTGACCACCACCGACAGCGGGTCACCCGCATTGGGGCTCGCCGAAACCGAGGCTCCGCCGACCGCAAACGAGCTGTTCTCGCTGCCGCCGTAGGGACCGCCGGCCGAGACGCTCGGCAACGTCGTGTCGGCGATCGTGATCGTCGCCGCACCGCTCGCCGACTGCCCGTCGGCGGTGTCGGTCGCGGTGACCGACAGGTTGTCGCTGCCGTAATAATTCGTGGTCGGGGTGTCGCTGGCCGTCGCCAGCGCCTTGTCGATGTCGGCGGCGGTGCCGGTCAGAGTGAGGCGCGCCGTGCCCGACCCCGCGATCATCGCACTGCCGCCGCCGGCGCTTGCAGTCAGAGTCCCTTGCGCGACGCTGACTACCACCGACAGCGGGTCACCCGCATTGGGGCTCGCCAAAACCGAGGCTCCGCCGACCGCAAACGGCGCGTTTTCGCTGCCGCTGTAGGGCCCACCCGCGTTGACGCTGGGCGCCGTCGTGTCGGCGATCGTAATCGCCGCCGAGCCCGTCGCCTGCTGATTGTCGGCGGTGTCGGTCGCGGTCACCGACAGGCTGTCGCTGCCGTAATAATTTGTGGTCGGGGCGTCGCTGGCTGTGGCCAGCGCCTTGTCGATGTCGGCGGCGGTGCCGGTCAGGGTGAGGCTCGCCGTGCCCGACCCCGAGATCCCGGCACTGCCGCCGCCGGCCGATGCCGTCAGCTTGCCGTTCGCGACGCTGACCACCACCGACAGCGGGTCGCCCGCATTGGGGCTTGCCGAGACCGAGGCTCCGCCGACCGCAAGCGGCGCGTTCTCGCTGCCGCTGTAGAGCCCACCCGCGCTGACGCTGGGCGCCGTCGTGTCGGCGATCGTGATCGTCGCCGCGCCACTCGCGTTTTGCCCGTCGACCGTGTCGGTCGCCATGACCGACAGGCTGTCGCTGCCGTAATAATTTGTGCTCGGGGCGTCGCTGGCCGTCGCCAGCGCCTTGTCGATGTTGGCGGCGGTTCCGGTCAGAGTGAGGCTCGCCGTGCCCGACCCGGAGATCACGGCACTACCGCCGCCGGCCGCCGCCGTCAGCGTGCCGTGCGCGACGCTGACTACCACCGACAGCGGGTCACCGGCATTGGGGCTCGCCGAAACCGAGGCCCCGCCGACCGCAAACGGCGTGTTTTCGGCGCCGGCGTAAGGCCCGCCCGCCGCGACGCTCGGCACCGACGTGTCGTTGACCGTGATCTGCGCCGTGGCCGACACTTGCGCATTTGTGTCGCTCGTCGTCATGGTCAGCGTGAATTGACCATAACCGCCAGGGTTGGGAAGAAACTCCGCAAAGCGGATTGCACTGCTGATCGCCGTGGCGGTGCCGCTCAAAGTCACCGTTGAGCCGGAACTGCCGCCGACCTGAATAACCCCCGAAGGCACGCTCAGCACCGTCGTCAGCACGTCTGAGTTGTTGACGCCGTTCGATAGCGACAGGGTGAGCGCGATCGGGGGCCCGAAGCTGGAGGACTCGTTGCCGCTATACGGTCCGCCAACCATCTCCGATGGCGGGAGGCTAAACAGAACGGGGTTGATAGAATCCTCGAACACTGTGCCGTCGCCGAACCCGCCGGAGTATGTCGTTCCGAAGAGGTTTCCGGCCGAGTCGACGATCAGAGGGGTGCCATCCGGAACTGCCCCGTTGGTGCCGTTGAATGCGTCAATTAAAAGCGGTGCGCTGGTATAGCCGCTGGCGGTCTTCGTGATCTCGAACACCGTGCCGTTGTTGTCGCCGCCAGCCGTGAGGTTTGTTGTCGTGCCGAAGAGGTCACCGCGGGCGTCCGCGATCAAACCGGACAACGAGTCTGAATAGCCGCCGCTGAAGCTGACAAGCACGGTCGGCGTGGCGGCGTAGCGGCCGGGGTTAAAGGGGACGATTGTGTTGGCGATCTCGAACACGGTGCCGTTGCCGCTAGCCCCGCCCGCTGCTGTCGTGCCGAAGAGGTCGCCGGCGGTGTCCATGATCACACCGCCAAATGGCTGTGCCCCGTCGGAGCCGTTGAAGCTGACGAGCGTGGTAGGCGTGCTGGCGTAGCTGCCGAAACCGCCCGTATTGGCGATCTCGAACACGGTGCCGTCGTTGTAAGCCCCGCCCTGTGCTGTTGTGCTGTAGAGGTCGTAGAAGCGGTCGAAGATTAGAGGGCGCGTTGGGTCTGCCCCGTTGGTGCCGTTGAAGCTGACAAGCACGGTCGGCGTGCTGGCGTAACCGCCGGCGGTCTTCGCGATCTCGAACACTGTGCCCTTGCCGTAAGCCCCGCCCTCTTGTGTCACGCCGAAGAGGTCGCCCGCGGGGTCGGCGAGCAGTTCGCCCTCCGGCGACGCCCCGTCGGTGCCGTTGAATGTGACAAGCACGGTCGGCGTGGCGGCGTAGCCGCTGCCCGTCTTGACGATCTCGTATACCGTGCCGCTCTGTGTCACGCCGAAGAGGTCGCCGGCGGCATCGGCGATCAGCCCGCCATATGGGTCTGCCCCATCGGTCCCGTTGAAGCTGACGAGCGTGGTCGGCGTGCTGGCGTAGCCGGCGCCCGTCTTGACGAGCTCGAACACGGTGCCGTAGCCGGTGGGCCCGCCGTAGGCCCCGCCGTGTTGTGTCGTTCCGAAGAGGTCGCCGGCGGCGTCGAAGAGCAGAGGGGCGTGGGGGTTTGCCCCGTTGGTGCCGGCGAACTTGACGAGCGTCGTGAGGCCTGGATCGACCACGGTGGTGCCGCCGTGCCCGTCGCTGGCGAGGGCAAAGCTGTGCCCGGAGAAGCTCTGCGTCGGTTCGAGCTGGAGGCCGACGGTCTCGCCGCCCTCGCTGATCTGCAGCAGTTGCCGCTGGTCAGCACCGCGTTGCCGGCAGGGTCGAAGGCGACGCCGGTCAGGTCGACCGTCCCGGCCGTGCCAAACCCAGAGATGGCGGCGGCCGGCATCGTCGTGCCGTCGATCTGCAAGGTGCCGCCGCCGGCGAAGGCGACCGAGCCGGCGAACGCGCCGCCCGCCTGCAGGTCGAGTGTGCCGCCCTGTTGAATGACTGTGCCGCTCGCCGTGGCGCCGGTGCCGAGCACCAGCGTGCCTCCCCGCACCACCGCGTTCGCGACCGTCACATTCTCGACCGTGACGGTCCCGGTGGAGACCATGAGGCCCGCGTCGGTGCCGTCGCCGAGTGTCTCGACTTGCGCGCTGCCGGTCCCGTCGGTCCCGGCGATGGTCAGCGACGAGCCGCTGTCCAGATTGATCGCCGGTCGGCCGGCGTCGAGGCTGATCGGCCCGGTCACGTCGATCGTGCAGGCGGTGTCCGGCGCTGCATCGGCGCCGCCCGCATCGATCGCGGTGATCGCATTGTCGAGATCAGTCCCGTCCGCGACAGTGAACGTGGTCTGGATTGCCATCAGCATGCTCCCTATTTTGCCCGCCTCACGAGAGGCCTCTCACCCCGCCCCCGCCTTCGCCAACGGCGCGGGAGCGCGTCGACAACCTCTCCGTCTCGATGGAGGAGCGCGCGCTAAGCCGCGGGCGGTTGTGCCGGCGGGCAGCCCGCGGGTGGGAGGGTGACCGCGCGTTCCCTGACAATCTCCCAGCCCCTCGACGCTTACAACCCAGGGTTGGGGAGAGGCCGTTCACGAGCCGGCGAGAGCTATGAAAACGATTTGCAGTTGTATCAGTTTGTAACATTTTTTGTTTCAAACTGTAACGGATGAAAACGGAAGATGACAGGCCTCGTGACGGAAGACTTTAGCGGCTGCTTAATTTACCATCCGCGTTTCGTCCGCTTTTTGTCAGCGACCGCGGGGCGGCCGCTGGCCATGTGGGGGTGGTTTGCGCCTCTTCTTCGGGAAGCATCGGCTCGATATCGGCCGCCGAGAATTATGGCATGGTGGCGAGCTGGTCGCCGTCCCGCCCCAGATCTTCGATTTGATCATCTATCTGGTCCGCCATCGCGACCGCGTTGTCGGCAAGGATGAACTGCTCGAGACGGTTTGGCGCGGGCGGATCGTATCCGATTCGGCGATGACCACCGCGATCAATGGCGCGCGCCAAGCGATCGGCGACAGCGGGGCCGCGCAAGCCTTGATCCGCACGTTCCAGCGCAAGGGCTTCCGCTTCATTGGCGCGGTGCAGGAGGACGAAACCACCTTTGGGGCGCCGCCGCACGATGCCACGACGGCGTCGCCGGCGGTGTCGTTCGCCGCTAGCGCAGGCGCGTCCGAGATTAAAGATGCCTCGCAAGGCCCAGCGCCGATCCTGCACGCCCAACCCGAGCGCCGACAGATCACGGCTCTTTTTTGCGAACTCCTCGGCCCGGCGGGAGCCGGCGGCATCGATCTCGAAGACTGGCGCGAGGCGGTCGGCGAGTTTCAGAGCTGCGTCTCGGAGACCGCCGGTCGCCACAATGGGGTCATCAACGGCCATCTCGGGAATAACGTGCTCGTCCTGTTCGGTCACCCCGAGGCGCACGAACACGACGCGGAGCAGGCGGTCCGCGCGGGCCTCGAATTGTGTGCAACGGTCAGGGCCCTGAAACCTCATGCGGATGCGCCGATGCGGTGCCGCGTCGGCGTCGCGACGGGCACGGTCATCATCGGCGATCCTGTCGTGGACGGATTTGAGGCCCTATCACCCCCACCGCAGCCCGCCCCCATCAAGGGGGCGGGAGCGCGCGGGCAAACCCTCCCCCTTGATGGGGGAGGGTTGGGAGGGGGTGAGCCTGCTTCTGTTGCGGTCATACCTACCCTTGTCAGCCGGTCTACGCCGCAAACGCACCCCAACATCGCCGTCGTCGGTGACTCACCCAACCTGGCCGCGCGGCTGGCGATATTGACGCCACCGGACACAGTGGCGATCGACCGGGCGACGCGGCACCTGATCGGCAACCTGTTCGACTGCCGCGATCTCGGCGCATTCGAGGCGAACAGGGGCACCGAGCCGCTCCGCGCTTGGCGGGTTGTGGGAGAGAACCTCGCCACGAGCCGGTTCGAGGCGTTGCGCGGATCGACGCTGAACCCGCTGATCGGCCGCGACGACGAGATCAATCTGCTGTTGCGGTGCTGGGCCCGCGCCCAAGCGGGGGACGGGCAGATCGTGCTGGTTTCGGGCGAGGCCGGCATCGGCAAGTCGCGGCTCGGCGCTCAGCTCGCCGCCGAGATCGCGAGCGAGCCGCATACGCGGTGGCGCTATCAATGCTCGCCCTATCACCGCGACAGCGTCTTGCACCCCTTTGTCGGGGCGCTGGGGCGCGCCGCCCGCCTCGCCCTCGACGACCCTGCCGAGACGCAGCTCGACAAGCTCGAAGCCATATTGGTGCCCTCGCCCATCGCGGAAACTGCACCGCTCTTTGCTTCCCTGCTGTCGATTCCGACGGGCGACCGCTATCCGCCGCTCGCACTGAGTGCCGCACAGCAGCGGCGGCTGACCCTGGCGGCCTTACTCGACCAGCTCGAAGGATTGGCGCGGAAAAAACCCGTATTGATCCTGTTCGAGGACGCCCACTGGGCCGATGCGACCTCGCTCGAAGTGCTCGATCTGACGGTCGAGCGAATCCGCGCCCTGCCGGCATTAATGCTGATCACCTTCCGGCCGGAATACGAGGCGCCCTGGACCGGCCTCTCGTACGTCACCAGCATCGCGCTCGACCGCCTAACTCGCGCCGAGGTTGAGACCCTGGCCGAGTGCGTCGCCGGTCGGCTGCTGCCCCCCGGAGTGACCGCGCAGATCGTCGCCAAGGCGGACGGGGTGCCGCTTTTTGTCGAGGAATTGACCCGCGCGGTCATCGAAGCCGGCGTTGGCCATGGAGGCGAGGCGCTGGCCGACACGGCGCAACTGCCGTCCTCCGCTGGTTCCCGGGGCCAGGCCTTCGGCGTGCCGGCCGCATTGCACGCCTCGCTGATCGCGCGGCTCGACCGTCTCGGCACAGCGGCGCGCGAAGTGGCGCAGATCGGGGCGGTGCTCGGCCGCGAATTCCGCTATGAGCTGATCGCGCACGTCGCGCAGCCGCAGCGGGCGGAGGCCGATCTGCAAGCGGCGCTGGGCGCGCTGACCGACGCCGGACTGTTGTTTTGCCACGGCGCCGCGCCGCGGTCCTCCTATCTATTTAAGCACGCGCTGATCCAGGACGCGGCCTACGAAACGCTGGTGCGGGCGCGCCGCCAGGAATTGCATCGCACCGCGGCGCAAGCGATTGCCGCCGAGTTCCCGGCGCTCGCCGAAGCCCAGCCGGAATTGATCGCCCGTCACTGGAGCGGGGCCGGCGACGCCGAGCGCGCTTTCGCGGCCTGGCGCAAGACCGGCGATGTCGCCCGCGCGCGCAATGCTTTTTCGGAAGCGCGGGCCGCCTATCGGCACGCGCTCGACAGGCTTGCCGTGACGCCGCCTTCGCCGGAACGCGATGCGAGCGAGCTCGAGCTGCTGTTGGCCACGAGCCAGATGATCGCCGCAACCCGAGGGTCCACCTCGCCCGATCGGCTCGAAATCACTGCGCGGGCAGCAGACCTCGCGGCAAAGACCGGCAATCTCGGCCGGCTCGCCGAGCATATTTATGGTTCATGGCGGGCGGCAGGCGTCGCTGGCGACCATCCTTCCGCGATGGTCTTGGCCGATCGAGTGCTGGATATCGCGCGGCGGGACGGCGGCGCGTTCACGCGCGGTCTGGCGACCTACGCGCAGTTGTGGACGCGACTCTACATTGGCGATCTACTGGGGGCCGAGGACCATTTCGTCACCGGTCAAGCGTTCCTCTCGGACTGGGATCTACGCCGGTATTTTGTCGCTACCTGGACGCTCTCTACTGCCGGCTTCAATGCCTGGATCATGGGTCGGGCCGATGAGGCGCGGGCGCGAATGCGTCGCGCCGTCGCCACGGTCGAGGGCGATGCATTCGCTAGAATAATTGTACAGTGGAGCTCCTCGTTCCTCCATGTGATGCTCAGAGAGCCCGAGCAGGCGGCGCTGCTGGCGGCGCAAGCCATCGCGACCGCCGATGAGCACGGATTTCACCAATTCGGCTTGGGGCCTCGGATGTCCCATGGCTGGGCGCAGGCACAGCTGGGTCATGCCGATGATGGAGCAAGCCTCATTCGCGAGGCGTTGACGGCCTACCGCGCAAACGGCTCGCTCGTCAGTGTCCCAACGCGCCTGACCTGGCTGGCGGAGGCGCAAGCGCTGGGCAGCGCGCCGGCCGACGGGTTGCGAACGATCAAGGAAGCGCTGAGCGTCAACCCCGACGAGCGGTACTGGCGTCCCGAGACGCTGCGGCTGCGCGGCGACATCCGCCGCCGGCAAAGTGAGGAGGAACTGGCCGAAGCCGACTTTCGCGACGCCATCGCGCTGGCGCGGGAGATGTCGGCCAGGGCCTGGGAATTGCGCGCCGCGACCAGTCTCGCCCGGCTGTGGCGCGACCAGGGCAAGCGCGCCAAAGCCCGCGACCTGCTCGCCCCGATCTACGGCTGGTTCACCGAAGGCTTCGCGACACCCGACCTCAAAGAGGCGAAGGCCCTGCTCAACGAGTTCGCTTGATCTGTCTGCTTGCGATCATATGCACCAGGCGGAGATCCTACTGATTGCTGTGATGTTCGGTTGACCACAGCGCCCGGTGTTGGATCGTAATTGCGATCGCGATGACTTGAGCTCCCAGGGTGATCGACAGCCCGGACCACCGTTCCGCGGCGCCTGACACCGGCGCAACGCGAGGCGTTCCGTCTCGGCGCGCCACCGCCGCCGTGGTGTTACCAACGCAATCTGTTGCCCTTCGCCGATCACGGTCAGCTATATACCGAGATCGGCAGCCCGCCCTGTGGCCCGCCGGTATCAAGCCAGAATGAAAAGCTCGTCGCAGCTTGGGATTGGATCGGTTCGCGGTTTGGCGGAGCTGCTGCCAAGCAAGCGGACCGATAGCCGCCAATCCGCGCGGCGGCTGCCCAGGCCCGGGGAGGGCTCTCTTTACCTTAATCCAAACCGCAGGCAGGATCGCCGGGAGGACAATTCTAAGCGGCGAGCGGCCTCGGCATCCGGGAGGAGGCGAATATGGAAGCGCGGGTTATCAGCAAGGTCAGCCGGAGGCTCGTGCCGTTTGTCGCGCTCTGCTACTTTCTCTGCTATCTGGATCGGGTCAATGTCGGCTTTGCCGCATTGCAGATGAACAATGATTTGGGCTTCACTGCGACAATGTTCGGGTGGGGTGCCGGGATCTTTTTCTTTGGTTATTTCATCTTTGAGGTGCCCAGCAATTTGGCACTCGAACGATTCGGAGCGCGGCTGTGGATCGCGCGGATCATGGTGACTTGGGGATTGTTGTCTGCCGGCATGGCATTAATTTGGAACGAAGCGAGCTTTCTCGTCATGCGCTTTCTGCTCGGCGCGGCCGAAGCCGGTTTCTTTCCGGGGATCATCCTATTCCTGACCTACTGGTTCCCTTCTTATTACCGGGCGCGCATGGTCGGGCGCTTTATGGCGGCGATCCCGATTTCGACGGTGATCGGCGCCCCATTATCAGGCTGGATACTCGGGTTGGACGGGGTGTGGGGGCTGGCAGGCTGGCAATGGTTGTTTATCGTCGAGGGCGTTCCCACGGTTCTGCTTGGACTCGTGGTGATGTTCTACCTGACCGATGGCCCCGAGAAGGCAGATTGGCTCGCAGCCGATGAGCGCGACTGGCTGATCGACCGGCTGCGGCGCGAGCGGATGGTCCGCGAGGCGCACGGCAGGCATTCTCTGTGGGAGGCGTTGAAGCACCCCCGCGTTCTCGTGCTCGGCCTCATCTATTTCGGCACCGCAGCGGCCGGCTATGGGCTCGGCTTTTGGCTGCCGACGATCGTCAAGGAATTTGGCGTCACCGATCTCCAGACCGGGTTCATCACGGCGATACCCTACGTTGTCGGCGTCGCTGCCGTTGTGATTTGGCCCCTTCTTTCCGACCGGATGCATGAACGGAAATGGAATACCGCCCTCGCCTTCCTGGTTGCCGCGAGCGGGCTGGCCCTGTCGACCCTGTTCCCGGACCCGGTGCACAAGATGGCCATGCTGTGCATCGCTGCGGTCGGCATGTTTGCGATAGCGCCGCTGTTCTGGACGTTGCCGACCGCGTTTCTCAGCGGCACCGCCGCCGCCGGCGGCATCGCCCTGATCAATTCGATCGGCAACCTAGCCGGGTTCGCCGCGCCCTACGCGATGGGCTACTTGAAGGACGCGACAGGCGGCTTCACCGCTGGCCTCCTGGTCGTCGCGTTCTTCCCGTTCTTGTCGGCCATCCTCGTGTTGATCCTCGGGCATAACCCGGCGCTCGAACGCGGCCTCGTACCCGAGGGCGCCCATTAGCGACCCGCATTAGCTGACCCGCCATCTTGGCGACAAGATCGTGACGTATGCCACTGTGCATTGATCGGATGCCGGGGTCCCGTCTGCCCCAGTTGCGCCCGGGAAATGCCATATTTCGAGCCGCGCCAATTCTCCCCTGCCAAACCGTCATTTCCAAGGTTTTGGGCATCAAAACGCTGTCAAAGTTCCCCTGAGAAGGGGTCTGAGAACCGCCCCAACCTTATCGTAAGAGGATGATAAAAATGGTATTTTGTCCCATGACGAATTGCTGGCGAAAATTTTTTCCCTAAAAGAGCGCTCCGAGCATCGTTCCTCTGCCACAATTGCTGTCGTGAATACGGAACCGGGCTCTCTGGCAGAAACCCGCTCGACAGCATGGCCCGGGATGACGGCAAGGCAATGGCTGCGGCTCGTGCTGATCGGCCTGGGCACGTCGGTCGTCCCCCTCGACAGCGCGGTGAATATCGCCTTTCCCGATATCACCGGGAGCTTTGGCCTGCCGATCGAGATGATCCAGTGGGTCGTCATCTGCTACGTCCTGACCCATGCCAGCCTGATGCTCGCCTGCGGGCGGCTGGGCGATGTCTTCGGCTACGGACGAATGTTTCGCGGCGGGCTGTTGTGGAATGCCGCAGTGTTCGTCTGCTGCGCGGCAGCGCCAAGCTTTAGCTGGCTGCTCTTTTGCCGGGTTCTGCAAGGGATTGGGGCCGCACTGATCCTCAGCTGCGCCCCGGCGTTGGTGACCGGTCTGTTTCCCGAGAATCGACGCGGCCGAGCGCTTGCCATTTTCACGATGATGCACGCGCTGGGCTCCGCGGGCGGGCCGTTGCTCGGCGGGCTGCTGGTCGATTTCTGGGGCTGGCCCTCGGTATTCTGGTTTCGTGCCCCGATCGCCGTGACCGCACTCGTGTTCCTCAGGGGGCTTCCCGCGCCGCCGCGTCGCGGCCGCCGCGAGCCGGTCGACATCGTCGGCGCCGGCTTGCTCGCGCTCGCGATCAGCACCTTCCTGCTGACCCTCAATCAGCTCCAGCAGCTGGAGCGACATCTTTTGCCGGTGATTGCGCTCGGCGGGATCACCGCTGCGAGCTTCTTCGGGTTTGTGCGTTGGGAGCGCCGGGTCGCTCAGCCGATCGTCAACCTCGATTTCTTCCGGATCGGGGGCTTCGCAACGATCAACGGCGCCAGCGTGTTGGTCTATCTGACGAGCTTTTCGGTTCTGCTGTTCGCCCCATATTATCTCGTGCGCTTCACCGATCTGTCGCTGCCGCTGGCAGGAGCCGTGCTCGCCGCTTCTTTTGCCGGGAGCATTGCCGCATCCCCGTTGGCGGGACGGATGACCGAACGCCTGCCAGCGGCAGGTGTCGCCGCTCTCGGCGCCGTGCTGAGCGGCGCGGGCTTGTTCCTGATCGGCGGCTGGGACGTCGGCACACCTGTGCTCGTCATCATTGCGCCGCTGGCGTTGCAAGGTTTCGGCGTAGGCCTCTTCCAAGTCGCCTATATGGACCTGGTGATGGGAACGCTCCCGCCACAGCATCGCGGTGTTGCCGGCAGCTTGGCGATGCTGACGCGGACCCTCGGGGTCGTGACCGGAGCGACGTTGCTCACCCTCGTCTTCCATAGCCTGGAAGGGTTGCTGCCAACGAACGGGGGTGCTGCGGCGGATGGTTTTT
>Ga0306921_10003901_pt1 | contig 15211 bp, 12 predicted proteins | sample sta12Cox44000080_FD_203760 | JGI IMG/M metagenome (GOLD analysis project Ga0306921, IMG submission 203760) | Lab enrichment of tropical soil microbial communities from Luquillo Experimental Forest, Puerto Rico - statoxic.12C.oxic.44.000.080 (v2)... | ecosystem: Environmental > Terrestrial >...
AGCGTTCGCTGTCCTCAGCGGAATTGTGGGTGCGGTTCCGCGCTGAGGACAGCGCACACTACACCACATTTTCGCCAAAAAACGAACAGCGGCTCACAGAATGATTGTCTCCCCGCGCGCCGGACCGACGCTCACCATGGAGAGTTTTGCACCTGTCAGTTCGGAGATGTATCTGACATATTTTCTCGCGGCGGAAGGAAGCTGCGAAAATTTGCGTGCAGTGTGTATGGACGTGTTCCAGCCAGCGACTTCCTCGTAAACCGGTTCGCAATTCGCCAGTTGATTTGCGTCGCACGGCGGAACATTCAGCCGCTTTCCGTGTAGCTGGTAGCCAACACAAATGCGAATTGGATCGACTTCGTCTAGCCCATCCAGGTTGGTAATCGCGATCTCGTCAATGCCGTTGATCATTCCCGCGTAACGAGTCGCCACAGCATCGAACCAACCGCAGCGGCGTTTGCGTCCCGTTGTCGCGCCGAATTCGCGGCCGAGATTGTGAAGGATCTGCGCCAATTGCGCGTCCTCTGTAGGCAAGGCGCCGTCACCTACTCGCGTTGAGTAGGCCTTCATCACGCCGACGACACGATCCATGCGATGCGGTGGCACGCCGGTGCCGGTGCACGCGCCGCCCGCTGTCGTGTTTGAGGAAGTCACATACGGGTACGTGCCGTGATCGATATCGAGGAATGTTCCCTGCGCGCCTTCGAACAAGATTTGTTTGCCTCGATCCATCGCACGGTGCAGGTAGACCACCGTATTTGTCACGTAAGGCCGCAATCTTTCGCCGGCAGCAAGATACATCTCGTTCACATCGCGAAAACTGATCGGTTTTGCACCGAGCGCCTGAAGGATTCTGTTGTTCTCGATGATCTTGGCCTGCAACTTTTTCGAGAACACAATCGGCTGCATCAGGTCAGACATCCGCAAGCCCGTTCGCGCTGCCTTATCTCCGTAGGCTGGGCCGATTCCTCGTTTCGTAGTGCCGATCCGGCCCCGGCGCAGCTCACGCTGCTCGTCGAGGATCCGGTGATACGGTAAGACGAGATGCGCGCAATCGCTGATGAGCAGGTTTTTGTCGATATTGACTCCCAATTGACGCAAGCCATCCATCTCGGCTACAAGCGCGACTGGATCGATAACCACGCCGTTTCCGATCACGCAGACTTTGCGGTGCCGCAGGATTCCCGACGGAATCAAATGCAGCACATATTTCACGCCGCGGTGGATGACTGTGTGCCCGGCATTATTGCCGCCCTGGCTGCGGACAACGACGTCCGCCCGGGCAGTAAGCACGTCGATAATCTTGCCTTTGCCCTCGTCGCCCCACTGCATTCCAATCAAAATTGTGTTCGCCATGTGAAATCGAAAATTGGCCCGCCTGCATCGCTGGGCGAAGCACTGCGGGCAGGCAAAAAATTTTCCCGACGCATCCTACGGGACACAGTCGGGACTTGCCCACAGATAATAAGTTAGCGGCATCGCCGCGCAACAAATATTGCGGCTGATAAATTTTGTCAGCTCTTGCTGCTGAAAGGTAGGGATAGCGCGCTGCGCTGTCCGGACGCCGCAGCGTGGCGTCGCTACCAATAATCTCAGCGAGGAGAAGGGCTCGGCGCCTCTCGCCCGGATTCCATCATTGTGGGCCGAATCGGGCCCATCCCCTCAATCTTTGTGCCGCGCGATCCGGAGGGGCGAGACGAAGTTTTTTGCTCAATCGGTGTTTCTCTTTTCACGGGCCTGGGAGTCTCGGCAACAGTGGGATTCGGCATCGGAGCGCTCTCGACATCCGTCTCATGGGTTTTCGTTGATTGCGAAACAGATCGGTCGCTCAATCCTTCCGCAGCGCGTGCACCAGCCGCTCGCATTTCTTCAAGCGTCAGTGTTGCAGGGGCGGACTTCTTCTCGCGCGACTCTGGTTTGTGTGGCGCCGGTGTCGGTGATTCTGAAGGTGTCGGCGATTCTGAAGCAAGCTGTTCAGATGGCTGCGGTGTTTGCGCGGGAAGCTCGGGTTTTTTTTCGCGAGCAACGATTACTTCCTGCGCATGTATTTTCCCGATGAGAATGACACTGCAAATCACTGCCGGGAAAAATCGTTTCAGCATGGTGCCGCCTGATAAACGATTTAACCCATTCACAAGCCCTCGTTCATGAGACGTTGGCGACTTCAACCAGGCGGGCGCTGCTGCACCTGAATCACCGGCAACGGAAAGCGCAGCCGCAATTCGTTTTCCAGATAAATCTCGACGTGATGCATGCCGTACTGTTGAAACTGCACGCCGCCAAAATAATGGACATTGGTGGCGTGGCCTTCCATTTCTTTGAGCACGAACTCGACCTCCGCCTGCGCAACTACCTGCTGTTCGTCCACGCCCACGATGCGAGATTTTTGGCGAAATTTGCCGGAACCGCTGCACCAGCGGGTCCAGATGCAGAGCCTAAAATAATTGATGGGCAATGACGGCGCCGGGATCACACTCAGCACGCCGACGAGGGTTTGCATGCCGTTGACTTCACAGCGGACGTCCTCACAAATGACCGCGCTTTGCAGGTCGGGAAGAATGACGTTCTGTTCCATTGTAGCCAATCACATCATTCCACGCATCAAGAGCGTCAACAATGCGAGACCGAGCACAATCCGGTAAACCGCAAACGGCGCGAATCCCCGTGCGCGAACCCAGTTCATGAACCACGCGACGACTACCAGCGCCACAAAGAATGAAACGACAAATCCAATCGCAAGCACGATCCATTGATGTGGAGTGATCGTGAGCGGCGCAATCTCCTCTTCGTGATGGTGCGGTATTACGCTCTTCAGAAAATCGTATCCAGTGGCCACCACCATGGTCGGCATCGACAGAAAAAACGAAAATTCAAGTGCGGCCGGACGCGACATTCCGGCGATTTGTCCGGCAGCAATCGTGGACATCGAGCGCGACGTACCGGGGAAAACAGCGGACAGAATTTGCGCGGCGCCAATCCAGACCGCCTGCGGCAGCGTCATTTCCTCCATGTGCATCGTGCGTGGCCGAGTGAACACGGCATCAACGACCCACATGATAATCCCGCCAATGAGCAGCGCCATAGCCATTACCCAAAGACTTTCCAGGTTTTTGCCAATGACTTTTGTGAGAGCCCACGCGGGAACCGCGGTCACAACAAATGCGATAAGCGTGAGGCTCAACGGGTGCGTGAAGATGGTGCGATTGCCGCGTTCGCCCTTCGGAAACGTGCGAACAAGGTTCACAATGCGACTCCAAAAATAAACCGGCAAAGCGAGAATGGCTCCGAGCTGGATGACAATTGTGTACATTTTCCAGAACCCATCATGCAGATCGATATGGAGCAACGCTTCGCAGATGCGCAGATGTGCGGTGGAACTCACAGGAAGAAATTCGGTCAGTCCTTCGACGACCCCGAGAAAAACGGAAAGTAAGTAGTCGTACATGCGGTTGAATCCTTAAAACGTTACATGGTTACATCGTTACAACGGGGTGGCATATGCAGTCATGAGTTTAGGATGGCAAGCTGGCGTTGTAACCTTGTTAACCGTTGAACGGGCGGACAGTCGCACTCACAGCGCTTCCATTCCTCGTTCACCGGTTCGGATACGCACCGCTTCTTCCACTTCAGTCACAAAGATTTTGCCGTCGCCGATTTTTCCGGTCTTGGCCTTTTCCAGAATCGCTTCGACTGCACGTTGCGCGCGATCGTCGCTGATCACGATCTCGAATTTGATTTTGGGAAGAAAATCCACCGTGTATTCAGTGCCGCGATAGATCTCGCTGTGTCCCTTCTGCCGGCCGCATCCTTTTACCTCGCTAAGAGTCATTCCTTCGACGCCTGCCGCCATCAAAGCTTCTCGCACCGGCTCGGCTTTGAACGGCTTAATGATGGCTTCGATTTTTTTCACCGCGCCAAATTAAACGCGGCTGCCATTAAAATGGCAAGCAGCGCTTCTGTGGCGTTCGCTGTCGTCGGCGAAGTTTGCCCCGAGCCGACGGCGCAGCGATTTCTCTGCGCTGAGAGTAGCGGACACTGAAACCATTGCACAGAAAAGGGTGAATACTTCGTTCTCGACAAGCACACGCGATTTTTTCGAAACTCGCGGGCAGCGGGATCTGATTCGGGCCGAGGACTGCTCCCCGCCCGGTGCTTCGCTCCCTTTTCAGACCCCAACTCAGGGAATTAACACGGCGCGGAAAGAGAAAGGATCAGATCATGAAATCAGGACTTCAGCTGAAGACGGCAATTACGCAGCTTGCCGCCGGACTCGCGCTTGTCTGTTTTGCAATCTTGCCAAGTGCGTACTCGGTCGTTCCACCACCGGATGGAGGCTATCCGAATCTCACCACCGCGGAAGGCACCAAAGCACTTCAGAATCTCACCACCGGCGCTGGCAACACAGGCCTTGGTTGGTTTTCGCTCTTCAGCGACACGGCCGGCAGCTTCAACACCGGTGTTGGCGCTGGAACGCTTGTGCTCAACACGGGGGACGACAATACCGCCACTGGTGTTGCAGCGCTCTTGTTGAATACGACAGGCGCCGACAATACCGCTAATGGAACCGCTGCGCTTGTCCATAACTCGACCGGCAATAGCAGTACGGCTATTGGCGCCTTTGCACTCAATAGCAACACGATTGGAGATGGCAACACAGCTGCCGGTGCTTCGGCACTCCTGAGCAACACAACCGGCAGCGAAAATACTGCTATCGGTGTTGAAGCACTCAAAAGCAATACAACCGGGGTCGATAACACTGCTACCGGTTTTCGAGCGCTTACGAATAATGTTAGTGTCGATAACACTGCAAACGGGTTTGGCGCGCTCCAGAGTAATACGACTGGTAGCGACAACACGGCCGTCGGATCCCAGGCACTCCTTTTCAACACCGAGGGCAGCAGTAATACCGCCGTTGGTGGGTCTGCTCTCTTTAGCAATGTCACAGGCAGTTCTAATACAGCCAACGGTGAGGAGGCGCTTTTTGCTAACACGACTGGCGCCGGAAACACGGCTATAGGGGCCGCAGCACTTACAGCCAACACGGACGGCTTCGGCAATACCGCTGATGGTTTTCAGGCCCTCCAGAGCAACACAAGCGGCAATGGCAACACTGCCGCCGGCCTTGCCGCACTTTCCGCCAACACCATTGGGGTCGAAAATACGGCCATCGGTTTCAATGCTCTTGCTGCCAACACCGACGGCACGAACAACACTGCGATTGGTAGTGGAGCGCTGGTCAACAGCAACGGCGACTTCAACGCGGCCATAGGTCTGGGCGCGCTCTCTAACAACACTACCGGCAGCAGCAATATCGCTTTGGGTCGCCTTGCTGGCGAAGGCGTCACCACCGCCAATAACGTTATTTGTATAGGCGCACTCGTCGATGGCGCTAACGTCAGCAATAGCTGTTACATCGGCAACATCCACGGGCAGTCAGTTGACCCCGGCAGCAGTCTTCCGGTGTTCGCCGATAGCGCTGGGAAATTAGGCACTACGCTCTCCTCGCGACGGTTCAAACGCGATATCAGACCAATGGACAACTCCAGCGAAGCCGTCCTTGCACTCAAGCCAGTAACCTTTTTCTACAAGAGCGACAACAAAAGCATCCCGCAATTTGGTTTGGTCGCAGAAGAAGTGGTGGAGGTTAATCCGGACCTCGTGATACGCGGCGAGGATGGGGAATTGCTTGGCGTTCGCTATGAACAAATCAACGCGATGTTGCTTAATGAGTTTCTTAAGGAGCACAAGTCGTTTCTGGAAGAGCAGGGTAAGGTTCAGAGATTGGAAGCCGCGCTCGAGGCAGTGAATACACGGTTAAAAGAGCAGGAGACAAAAATCAAAGAAGTGACTCAGCAGATGGAGGTCGCCAAATCCGTTTCCCGAATGGCCTCTAACAATCCATAAGATATAGCCACACCGGCCCGCGAACGGCTGTCTCCGAGGGCGCTACAAGTTCGCACTTGCGTCCCGAAGTGCGGCGGGCCCGCTGCCCTTTCATTGGCACACCAAAGATGCTGAAGGCATTCGCTCCCCGACAATCACACCTTGCGTCCGAATTTTTTCTCGAGCTCTTGAAGCGAAATCTGGATCATGGTGGGCCGTCCATGCGGGCAGCAATAGGGCAGATCGCAGTCGAGCAGATCGCGAATCAATTTTTCTAATTCAGGGTAACGCAACGGATCATTCGCTTTAACAGCGTGACGGCAAACTGTCTTAGCAATCATCTCCTCACCTAGTCGCATCGCTGAAGTGCTATTGCCGGCGCTCTTTAGATCATCAATCACTTTGCGCATGAATTGCGCTGCGTTCGAAACGTCGAGAAAGCTGGGAAGACTATCGATCTTGAACGTGTCCGGACCGAAACTTTCAATTCCGATTCCCATCCTTTGCAGGACCGGCAGATTCTGCTCGATCCAATCGGCGTCACGCGGCGGGACGTCGAACGTTTGGGGCAGAAGCAACTTTTGCGTAGGCACTCCCTGCTGTTCCATTCTGCGCCGCAATTCTTCGAACAGAACTCGCTCGTGCGCGGCGTGTTGATCCACCAGGACAAGACCGTTCGCATTTTCCATCAAGACATAGAGCTTGCTGAGTACGCCGATGATCTCGAACTGCTGCTGAGCAGGTTTTGTATCTCGCTCCTGTGGGTGTAGGGCAGGCGTATCGCGTGCTGAATCCAAGCGGCGCTCCGGCAGGCGTGGCGCCTGTCCTACAAACTCTGACGGACGTACCCGACCGGGGTCAGCGACCCCGCCTACAGTGCCCAGATGCGGCAATTCGCGATGCGAAGCCTCGGGACCCGTCAGCTCGGAGCGCAGACTTAGATCGGGAGCCGGTTTAACGGAAACCGCAGTGGTCGGCTCCAACCGCACTGGTGCACGAAATTTTTCCTGCCACTCAGCTCGAGCGTGCTCCAGTGTCTGTTGAATGCAGCGGACAACCGCCTCGCGCACGCCGTTGGGATCGCGAAAACGCACTTCGCGTTTCGCCGGGTGCACATTTACATCTACAGCGGTGGGATCGAGCTCAAGGAAAAGAAACGTAACGGGGTATTGCCCTTTCATAAGAGCCGTGTGGTAACCTTCGCGCACGGCCCCTGTGATAAGAATGCTTTCGATCGCGCGGCCGTTTACGAACAGGAGTTGCTGGCTGCGGTTTTGTCGGCTGAGACCTGCCTGACCGATAAAACCACTAATTCTAATTTTGGGCGAGGCAGCGCCGTTCACTTCAACCAGTCGCTGCAACAGTTCGGCGCCGTATAGGTCGCGGATCCGGTGCCCGAGCGTTGCGGTACCTGGCAACTGGAACAAGATCCGATCATCGCGCATCAACGAGAAGCCAATCTCAGGATGACCGATCGCTTGCAAATGAATCTGATGTTCGATGTTGCGGCTTTCGGTGTTCTCGGAACGAAGAAATTTCCGGCGCACAGGCAGGTTGTAGAAAAGCGAGCGCACTTCGATTTGCGTGCCTGGGGCTTCACCACCGTCCCGCACAACGTCGATTTTGCCGCCGTTGACGAGAATTTCTGTACCTGCGATCGCGCCCCCTTCACGCGTGGTTAGGCGGAACCGCGACACACTTGCGATACTTGGCAATGCTTCGCCGCGAAACCCCAGCGTTTCAACGGCTTGGAGGTCGGCAGCAGAGCGAATCTTGCTGGTGGCATGTCGCTCGAGCGAAAGCAGCGCATCATCGCGGTCCATCCCGCAGCCGTCATCGATCACGCGAACCAGCGAAATTCCACCGCGGCGAATACCGACATCGATGTTGCAAGCGCCTGCGTCTAGACTGTTTTCAACTAATTCCTTTGCCACCGACGCCGGACGTTCCACCACTTCGCCGGCCGCCACCTGGCTGGCCACGGTCTCAGAAAGCAATCGGATCCGGCCCATGCGATTTAACTGTAATTGATTGCTCGGCAAAGCTCCAAGCACCAAGCTCCAGGATCCAGAGAAATCTCAAGCTCCAACATCAAACAGGCAATTGTCATCCTGAGTGAAGCGAAGGGTCTCGTGGCATTGTCTTTCCAACTCCGGCACTAAGTCTCAGATATTCGCTTCGCTAAACGTGACATGATAGCGACCGCGGCTTTTATGGTTGAAATTTCTCTGAAGCTTGGAGGTGGGAATTTGATGATTCACGTCCGCGTCTTTGACTGCTCTTTGACTTGCATATGCCACAGCCGTATTTTTTAAGGCGATGATTGACGTCACCGACAACGCTGTTCGACAGCTCCAAAGTCTGCTTTCGGGGCGACCGGAAAACTCGCGAAAAGGCTTGCGAGTAGAAGTGGCTAAGGGCGGCTGTTCAGGTCTGCATTACGAGATGACGCTTGGCGAACGAGAAGAAGGCGACGCAATAGTCGAGCGCGATGGCGTGCAATTTTTTATCGACGACGAAAGCGTCTCCTACTTGCGCGGCGCGACCCTGGATTTCACCGACGGTTTGACCGGCACCGGTTTTCGAATCGTCAACCCAAATGCGTCGCGTACGTGCGGATGCGGTTCGTCGTTCGAAGCGGCACAGTCAACTTGAAACCGGGAATCGTCGTTCGCTGAACTGATGGACTATGGCACTGAATCGTACAATCCGTACGACGAGCCGTACACGCGTCCGCCGCAGCGAATCAATTATTTCGCCTGGACGGTGGCGATTTTGCTTTTGATCGGATTCGCGCTCGCAGCGTGGCTCGGAAGTTTTTATATCTTCAATCAACCGGAGCGACCTGACAGCTATCGAATCCTGCAAAAGCTGCACAAGATTGAGCCGCCGAAACGATTCGAATTGACAGCTGCGCCAGCGGGCGAATTTCTCAATCCAAGTCAGCTTTACGAGCGCTACGTCGGAATGGGCGCCGCGGAACTCACGAAAACCAACGCTGAGCTGCTGCGCAATTACATTCGAAACTATCAACAGGTCCGCGGCCTGGTTCCGTACATAGTAGGTCGATACACAATCATTGCAGTGCGCGAACTCGGCCCGGGAGATGTGTTTCCATCTGGCATGGCGGCGCTGACCGCTGCCGTCGATAGCGGCGAGCTGCTAATGGAGCACGTTTATCCCGCCAAGCCGGAAGCCTTGCCCCTGATGAAGCAGACGCTCACCGTGGGGTTAGAAGTAAAATTGGAACGCACACACGACATTTCTTCGGTGATTCATGCCGAGCGATTAATTGATGGCCGGATTCTGGTGACGGCGGTTCCTTTGCTATACGGAAGCTATACGGTTACGCGCGGGCTCGGCACATTTCGCCTCGAACCACCGCCTAGTCTGAATCTCGTCGCAGGCTGGCCGTTATTTAAATCGCAGGAACGCACTTCTATTGAACAACACCTGGCCGAGTACCGGCAGAAAATGGCAGCAGCTCAAGCGGGCCCGATCCCCGTACCTGGCGCAAGCGCCACTCCGCCGCCTGCCAGGAATGAACTGGTGCGCATCGAACAAGCCAAGCCTGTTGCGCCACTAGCCATGACCCCACCAGTCGTCGCAGGCAATCAGAAGCTCGCGGCGGTTCCGAAAGGCAAAAAAGGCAAGAAACAAAAGCTCGAATCTCCGGCGCCGGCAGCAAGTCCCGCACAGGCAGTGGTCGCTCAGAACAAACCGGCGCCGGCTGGCACACCGATTACGGTTGCGTCCGCGCTTGCTCCTCCAAGTGCGCTAGACCTTCCTGCCGCCACGCCAGCGCCAGCGTCTAAACCTCCAGACACGAAAACTGGACCGGTAGCACAGACTTCGCCAGTTGCGATGGCTACGGCCGTGCCTGTGTTGCCTGCTCAACCTGCTCCGCCCGGTAGTTCCAATGTAGCTCTGGCTTCGAATGCCGGCGGCGGCAATTGGAAAACATTTGCGCCAGGCAAGATGCCGCTTGGAAGGCTGATTGCGACCGGTGACTTGAACGATGTAGCCGATCACGGAGCCGCCGGCGAACGCATTTACTTAAAAGGCCAGTTTGTGGTGAATTTTTCCGACGCTAACAAGGCGGTGCTGCGTCCGCGCACAACGTTAACAAGCAAAGTGCTGCACTTCGGTGGCGGTTCATCGACGCGGATCATTGTGGAATTTCCCCGTGGCTATACTCCGCCGCCTCAAGGTGCTGTCCTAAACCGGGACGAAATGCGGCCCTATGAAATCACCGAAGTGCGTAAAGAGGAAGACGGACAACTGAACGTCTTCGTGCGCGAGATCATGCAACCGAAGTGATTGGCTCGCTGCGCTCCGGATCTAAACTGTAGGCGTCTGTATCAGACGCCGACCTAATTCCTGCGCGAGCGCAGGATTACTTTGCCGTCGCGTATCTCAATTGTGCCGACGTCGTACGCGTTCCGTTGCTCAGCCAGATACTCGCGCAGTTCTCTGGAACGATACTTCCAATCTAAGAAATCAGTGGGCACCTGCTCGCCATTAATTGTGATTCGGCTGAATCGCGGACCATCCAGTGCCTGCGCGCCCTTTAGTTCCATGATGACGTCGCCATTAAAATAATAGCCGGGTCTGCCGAGAAATCCCCCGATCGGCACGCTCGCCTGCAAACGGAGTTGATCCCCGTCGATCGAGGCAAACACTTTCCCGCGGACGTCCTCGGTCGTGGCGATCAACACATTGATGTCATCCGCGCTCAATTCAATTTCCGCTGGTTGACCTGCGCGCGTTTTCTGTTCGAAGTCCTGCCACCGTTCGCGCACAAGTTGAATCTGTTGTTCCGAACCGCTGAATTCAGGAACGGGCGCTGGCGCTTGAGCGATCGAACGCGTTTTGGCCAGCCAGTAACTGCCATAAAACAACGCCGAGTGGCGGTGAAGACCCCAATACATTCCCGCAAAGCAAGCAATCGCCAGCACAATCGCGAATATCAATAGAGTCAGGCAGCCTCGTGCGAAACAGCCCAGCCCTTTTCTCCGCGGCGGCGCTTCAACCCAGGTGTTCATCGTCAACGATGGTGATTCGTTACATCGGATTCACGATTCACGATTTAACGATCAACCGGTCGCAGCCATCTTTTCCTGCGCTTCGATCAACTTATCGTACAAGGCGCGCAAACCATCCGAGAGCACGCGCGTGCCGCCGATGATCGGCATGAAGTTTGTGTCGCCAGTCCAGCGCGGCACGATGTGGATGTGCAAGTGATCGGGCACACCTGCGCCCGCGCACTCGCCGAGATTTAATCCTATGTTAAATCCCTGCGCCTTTACTACAGCGCGCAAAAGCGCTTGCGCGTGAACCACCAGATTCCATAACTCAACGACTTCCTTCTCGCCGAGCGCTGAAAGCTGCGCGACTTTCCGATACGGCACCACCATCAAGTGTCCAACCGTGTAAGGATATCGGTTCATCATCAGGAACGCATTTTTCCGGCGCGTGATTACAAGGTGCTCGGCGTCATCGCTCGCTCGCCCCGCCGTTGCTAGAAAATCGCGGTCACGCGGTTCCTTCTCGAAGTACTCAACGCGCCACGGAGCCCAAAGCGTTTCCATGTCCTTCTTTGGAAATTCCTTGTTCGACATGCGTATCGTCACTGAAACTAAAATCCTGCGCTTTAAAGTCGAGCGAGCATTTCGTCTCTCTTTTCCTGTCACTCCGAGCGAAGCCGAGAATCGAGCGGCTGGGGAAGCCGCAAGATGGACGGGGAAGACCGCAGGTTGAGCCGAACGGGAAGTGAGCGAATCAAATCTATGGAACCGCTCCGCGGCCTTTCATCGCAAGCTGTGATCCCGCAGTTTAAACTTGCTTGATTTCGCCAGATCGAACATTGCATTCTGTTTTCGCGAACTGAAACAGTATCGGCAGCGATATCAGCTTGAACCAAATTCGCTGGCACCAGCTAAAGCCAAATTTGGCGCCCAGCGACACTTTTTTGGAATACCACGCAACGGGCAGTGATAGCAGAAGGGATGGCGAATCTACTGCCGCTCAAGATTGTATCCTTAAGCGGCGAATCAACAGCGCCATCCTTATCAGACGAGAACCTACGCGAAAATTAGGCGGCGCCCGACTAGACAAGATACGCATCCTTTAGGCATAAATCGTGGCACGACAGCCTAGCCAAGTTTTCTGCTTGGAGCGATTGCTTGGCAAAAGCTTAAGCGGGGGGCCACCATCAATTTCGGTTGGTGGTGGCCTTTTTTACAGGGTGAGGATTTGTTAGGCAGCGAAGAAAATCGCGTTACGGTTCTTTGAAGTTGCCAGTATGCCGGTGCGTTTCAATCACGTTGCCAGCAGCATCGTAAACGCGAACAGCATCCTGTGAACGGCTGCAGTGCATCGCGTAGCCAATTGCATCATCCGACGTTTCATACGACAGCCGACCGAATGGCAGCGCATTGGAAATCAGATCAACGCCGCGTTTATCTTTGCGCGAACGGACTTCGTAAACGTGCATCGTTGATTTGCATCGGTGATACGACATTCAATCACAAAATCCTGTTAGTAATGTCCACCACTGATTGAATTGACTGAATCTTCGGCGCTTCGCTCAGGGGGCGTCTCGTTAGTCTGACTCGTTACGTGTGTTGTTGCCGTCTCGTCGGGTGCAAAAGTGCTCGCGCACGAAGCAAGCATCATCGCCACTAAAGAGAGGGCCGAAATGAAAATGATCGAGTGTTTCATACCAAGAAAAATTGTCGTTGACCGCGCAGTGATTCAATCACACTGCACCGTGTGCCGTAAGGCATGCAGCATGGCAAGAGCGCGTTCACGGTTCAAGGGCAAGCGCATATCGTGTCCACCGCAATAGTGTTGCCGGGATCCGGCAAGGCGAACGGTGGGGACGTTGAGGCAACGCCATGATTTCGAACATCGTTTTTCATTGATCCGCAGCCTGCGAGCATCAGGCCAACGGTCAACATCAGTATTGTTTTCATTTGTGCTGTGCTTTGATTGTGGCCGCATCATTCACCATCCGGCAATCAAAAACGATTCTGACTCCATGCGACATTCAATCACAAAGCGCCGGGCCGTAAAGCGTCGAGAAATCGTTGATGGCAGCCGGGCTGGATCGCGCATACACTGATTTCGCGGAACCAACAAAGACTTAGAACTGCTATTCTGAATCTTATTCTGATTCGCGCAAGATCGGGCTAATAAATTAGTCGTAAATTACTGGTAATAAGGCGCTACTGACGTTTGTGCGAATACATCATTGCTTCGATAATGCGCGGCCTTCACATTGATTACCTGATTGATCACCCTGAGTACATATCCCGACTGGCTCAGTGGCTCTTTGAACAGTGGGATGCCATTCTTGGTGAAAAAACACCCGACGCTCGGATCAAAAAACTAAAGGCGCACATGAATCGAGATCAGTTGCCAATTGCATGGGTTGCGCATGCGAATGGACAACTTCTCGGAACGGCCGCCCTTCGCGTGCATGATCTTGAAGGACGCGAAGACCTGACTCCCTGGCTTGGCGGAGTATTTGTCGGCTCGCAGTTTCGGCGTCGCGGTATTGGTGCGACGCTGTGTGCCACTGTCGAGGACGCGGCCCGCTCGCGAGGAATACAGACCCTTTATCTTTTCACACTCGACATGCAAGAGTGGTATTCACGCCAAGGGTGGACAGTACTTGCTCCTTGTTTCTGGCACGAGCGGCCCGGTGAGATATTGTCAAAAAGACTGCGCAGCGCCTAACGAGTCAATGAAACGACTATTTCGATGGGACGTGTTACTGATCCCATTCCTATTTGTTGTCCTATCAGCGGATCGTCCCTAGGGTCCTCAGGTCCGGTCAATGACCGCGGCTAGTAAACTACCAGCCGACGTGCCGCCCGACTTCGGCTACATCATCGATGCCGCACAAAAAAAAGGCACAGGAACGGCTCACGAAACTTGTCCCGAACGAAAAGCACATTACCAACACAAATAGTGGCCACGAATACACAAACAGCAGCCGCAACTCATGATTGATGCAATCCGCGAAGTTGTCGACGCCGTCCGGCAGCGGAAGAAAGGAGTTGACGCGGTGAGTCAATCTTCGTCCTGCTCTGGTTCGCCTTCGGTTGATGGCTGCGACTGATCTTGTGCTAGCGCGTGCAGGATTTGTCGGCCAATCCCGGTGGCGTGTTGTTTACCACGATTAACGAGAATGACGACGCCTAACTTCCGCTGTGGAGCGAGCCCGACGTAGGTCGATGTGTTGTTCAGTCCACCGTTCTTGTCGAGGATCCTCAGGTTTCCGCTGCTCACGTTCTGCCAGGCAAGGCCTATCTTGAGACGCGGACTTACCGTGAAGACGGGTTGCTGAGCAAAGGCCATCGCACTCTCTATTGCGTCATGATCGGCAAGTTCGCCCATATTCGCCGCCAGGAACGTGGCCATGTCGCGCAGCGACGAATAAATTTGGCCGGAGCCTGGCCACTGGAACGTTCCCCCTTCCATGCCCGGCTTGCCAATCGGCTGACCCTGGGGACTGTACCCCTGCACCGCGCGACCAAGCAAATCGCGCGGCAAGGGCAGTGCAGTCGAGGTCATCCCGAGCGGGCCAGTTATTCGCTGGTGCATCAGTCGGGCGAAAGGCGTGTTGAAACGACGTTGGAGAGCGATCCGCAACAGAACCATGGCGGTGTCCGAATACAGATACTGCTTCCCGGGCTCGTGCGTCGGGTCCGCCTTCCAGGAATTAAGAAACCTGACGAAATCCGGCCACGTGTATTTGCCTCGATGCCACGGCTCGTATTCGCCCGGCCGGTTTGGCAATCCAGAAGTGTGACTCGCAAGCTGTCCCAGAGTTATTCGACGAATATCACCGCCACGCTGTAACTCGGTGACATATTTGGCAACCGGATCGTCGAGGTTGAGCTGGCCGCGCTTCACGGCTTCCGCGAGCGTCGTCGTCGCGAATAATTTGCCCACCGAACCGAGATTGAAAATCGAGTCGGCCGTGACTCGTTCATTCCTCGCGTCATTAGCGAAGCCGTAATTGAAGAAACGAGTCTCACCATTCATCCGGACTGCGACCGCAACGCCGCCTCCTTTCCCATTCGCCGGCAGAATCGGTTGCAGCTTTTGTGCGACGATCTGTTCAACGTTTTCCTGACCCTGCACTGGCAGGGCAGCAAGCAAAGCTCCGATCAAGATCGCAAAAATCTTTGTTTGATTCATCGCGCGATTCTTTACTGCTGAGCCGATGTTGACAATGCCGTTGCAGGACCCCCGCCGACAAAACTGTTTTACTGGAACGTTGCGTCCAAGACGGACGCGGCCGTGCTGTGGAATG
>Ga0306921_10003905_pt1 | contig 15207 bp, 10 predicted proteins | sample sta12Cox44000080_FD_203760 | JGI IMG/M metagenome (GOLD analysis project Ga0306921, IMG submission 203760) | Lab enrichment of tropical soil microbial communities from Luquillo Experimental Forest, Puerto Rico - statoxic.12C.oxic.44.000.080 (v2)... | ecosystem: Environmental > Terrestrial >...
CGATTGCACGGATGTGATCGGCAAGGTCTTCGACGACGTGAACGGTAACGGCCGTCAGGACCCGGGAGAGAAGGGCATACCCGGCGTTCGGGTCCTTACCACCCGGGGTCTCGCCGCCATCACCGACGAGTTCGGGCGCTTCCACATCACCTGCGCGATCACGCCGCTCGAGGGCCGGGGCAGCAACTTCGCCCTCAAGCTCGATGACCGGACGCTGCCGAGCGGTTACCGACCGACGACACCGACGGTGCTCGTGGAACGTGCCACGCGCGGCAAGGCGCTGCGCTTCGAGTTTGGCGCCTCGATTCATCGCGTCGTGAGTCTCGATCTCACGGATGCGGTGTTCGAGCCGGGAACCACCGACATGCGCCCGCAATGGCGCCCGAGACTGGACCTGCTGCTCACAGAGCTGCGCAAGTCGCGCTCGGTCCTGCACCTGTCGTATCTCGCTGACGTCGAGGACAAGGCACTGGTCGACCGCCGCCTCGAAGTGGTCGATCAGATGATCAAGGACGCGTGGCGGGCACTGAACTGCTGCTACGAGCTCACGATCGAACGTGAGGTCTACTGGCTGCGCGGCAGCCCACCCAAGGAGCCCGTCGAGCGACTGCGAGGTGCCCCGTGAGCGGCCTGCGCTGGTGGGATGTGGAGCGGAAGGGGATCGAACCCTCGACCTTCGCATTGCGAACGCGACGCTCTCCCAGCTGAGCTACCGCCCCACCGAAACCAACCCCGCGAAATCACCCCTTCTCGAGCCGAGAAACAGCGCCGGTCACGATGCCTGATTGCGCCGGGACCCCGGGCTAGGGCGCGCGATTCTAGCATCGTGATCCCATAGGTCCAATCGGGTTTTAACGGCACCGCGCGATGCGGCTATGATTCCTCTTGAGGGATGCTGCGCCTCATGGGGGGCGGGAGAATCACCATGCTGCCCCTCGGCGGGCGCGCACCGGAATTCACGTTACCGGATCAGGACGAGCAGAGCGTCTCGCTGAGCAATCTGCTGCGTCGTGGACCGCTCATTCTGTACTTTTATCCGGCGGACTTCACACCGGGCTGCACCCGTGAGGCCTGTCTGATGCGTGATTTGCACGGCGAGATCGAGCAGGCAGGATTGAATATCGCCGGCCTGAGTCCACAGCAACCGGCGACCCACCGCCGCTTCCGCGACAAGTACCAGCTGCCGTATACCCTGCTCTCCGACGTCGAGAAATTCGTCATTTCCATGTACGACGTGCGCGGGCCGTTCGGCATCGGGGTGCGCCGTGCCACTTACCTGATCGACCAGGCCCGCTACATCCGCGCCGCGGTGCTGGCCAACTTTCGCATCAGCGAGCACGAGGCGTTCGTGCGTCGCGCGGTGGCGCTCAGCGCCGGCCGTGGTGCGCGCAGCGAACGCACCACGACCTGACGGCCGGTATCACAAGCGGAAACGCGCGATGTGTGCGCGGCCGATACGCGGGACGCTGACCACGTAGACACCGGCATCGTCCGCCGCGTCGGCGTCGAGCGGGGTCCCGGCGAGCTCCTGCACCATCTCTCGCAGCGCCGCGCCACTTGCAATGATCAGAATCGTGCCGCCGCCGTGCTCGCGCACCGCGCGCTTAACGGTTGCACGTGCCTCCGCCGCGCGGAACACTACCGGCGAGCGGTGCATTCGCTCGATGAGCGGAGCAGCAGTCTGCTCGGCGCGCCGGTCCTCGCTCTCGTATATGCCATCGAGCCGCCCTGCCCCGCGGTCCTCGCCAAACATGTGCGCCAGGCGCTCGGCGCGCGCTTCGCCCTCGGGCGAGACCGGAGGATCGTCGATGGCTCCGGGAGCCTTTGCCACCGGGCTCACGAGAAACACCACGGTGGTGGTCGCAGTGCTGTAGAACGCCCAACCGAGCGCGAACAAGACTGCCGCCGCGAGCAGACCCAGGTACAGGGGCGCCAGAAACGGGCGTCGATGGCGTGTGATGCCAGGTGGCTCCATGTCGCAATCATAGCGTCGCGCAGGCGGCGCGACAGGCCGGGCTGCTGCTGCGCATCAAGGCACCCGGCGCGCGCATTTTTTCCCGTGGGCCGGTAATCTGCGCCTCAGTAAGAACCGCAACAGGGTGAGGGATCAGTGCCATCCGGCGGCCAAACCACGGTCATACAACGTATCCTGGAGCGTCGCGCGCAGCAGCTGCCGAACACTCACGAGGAAACGACGGCCACCATCGCGGTGATGCTGCGTGTCGTGCCGCCACCGAAAGCGCTGCTGGTGTGTCAGGATCCGGCAGTACGCCGGCAGCTCGAGCAGCGCATCACCGCCGGCATGCTCGAGTGCGAATCCGTGCCTGATGAGCACGACGCGTTGCACCGTTGCAGCAACGAGTATCGTGCGGTCGTTGTGACCGACAGCCTGGAGATGATCCGGCGCCTGCGTGCACATCCGACGCAGCGCCCACCGTTCGTGGTGTATGTCGCCAAGCTCGATGAGCCCGGCGAGCGTGCCGCCGGACTCGCTGCCGGCGCTGATGAGTGCATCGCGCGTCGCGCCGCGGAGCGCGAGCTGGATGCACGCCTCGCCTCCGCGCGGCGGATCGCCGAACTCGAGACCGTGCTGCGTATCACGCTTGCCGAGAACCGCAAGCTCTCGGCCACCGATGACCTGACCCGCGTCGCCAGCCGTCGCTTCTTCAGCAAACACTTCCCGCGCGAGGTAGAGCGTGCCGCGCGTTACAGCCGCGCGCTGTCGCTGATCCTCTGCGACATCGATCTCTTCAAGAGCATCAACGATTCGCTCGGGCACGCCGGCGGTGACCAGATCCTGAAGCAGTTCGGCGCACGATTGCAGCAGCAGTTGCGCCGTGGCATCGATTGGGTGGCACGCATCGGTGGGGAGGAGTTTGCCGTGGTCCTGCCCGAGACCGGTTACGATGCGGCACTCGAAGTCGCGCGCAAGCTGCGCGCAGCGATCGCGCAGCCGCGCTTCACGAGTGAGGGAAGAAATATTGCCGTCACTGCGAGCTTCGGTCTGTGCGGGCTCGACCGTGTACCGGCCGGCGAGCGCCGTCTCGCGGAGCGTGTCCTGAAGATCGCCGACGCAGCGCTCTACCGCAGCAAGCATTCGGGTCGCAATCGTGTCACGGCGACCATGTTCAACGCCGGCGGCGAGTGAGTCGCCGCACGCAACGCGCACTCGCGAGCGCAGTAGTGGCGAAAACGCGCTCGGCCCGACGCAACCCCTTGCGTGGCCTCGGCGTTTGCCGGCCGCACGCGCATCTGTCCACACGGTTATGCACAAATTCTGTGGATAACTAGCCGAGGTGGAAACGTGCGGGGCCTTGTGTGAGACTGGTTCTCTTTCGCTTCGCGGGCACCGGATGAAGAAAACAGGCAGCGACCACGATTCTGCAGCCGAACCGCTCGGGCGGGTGCGGCTGCAGGCCGACGTCGCCAAGCAACGCGTACGCATCGCGAAGGATGAGCTCAAGCGCGCGCGCAAGCGCCTCAAAGAGGCCAAGCGCGAGGCTAAGCGTGCCCGCAAGCTTGCGGCTGCCTCACGCAAGGCCTGGAAGCGGGCGCGGCGTGCCCAGAAGAAACGGCCGGCGAAAGCTGCGGTGACCGGGACGAGCGGATCGCGGGCTGCGGGGTCAAAGCGCAGGCCGCGAGCGCGGCCGGTCACGCCGGTGCAAAGAGCCCGTCGCCGTCGGCGCGCGATCCGGCGTCTGCGGCGCGTGGTTGCGCGGCGCGTGGTTGCGCGGCGCGTGGTTGCGCGGCGTGTGGTTGCGCGGCGCGTGGTCGCGCGACGCGCGGTTGCGCGGCGCGCGGTTGCGCGGCGCGTACGACGCGCGGCGCTCAGCGCTGGCCGCCGCCTGCCGGCTCGCCGTGCGCTTAAGGTTACCGCGCTAAGCGGACGAGCGGCGCGCTCTGCTGCGAGTGCACAACGGGTCACCCGTCGGCGCTCGCGGGTCAGCGCATCTGGCCGGGCTGCCGGAATTGGCAACACGCGGACGGCCGCTCGGGTCACCGGTGCGCCAGTGCCCGTGCCCGAGGCTACGCCCGGGCTCGACGGCGCCACAGTCACCGCGACGCCGTCGGACCAGGCACCCTGAACACAGCGCACGGCGCGCCACTGAACCGGGCGCGCATGCGCAACCGCAGCGGATGCGGGCACCAAGACGAGGGGATTTGAGTGTCCATGCACGATGAGGTCAGCAAAGAACCCGGCCGCGCACCGCACCCGCCGGCCGTACCCGTCGGCCATCGCACAGCGTCCGCGCCCTCCAGCTCGCGGATGTTTGCAGCGTATCTCGCCGATATCGAGCAACTGCTCGATGCGCAGCGTCGCGAGGCGGCGCTGCGCGAGGCGCTCGACCTGCCGCGTATCGCGGTCGCGCTCGCGGACGCAGGGTTGCGGTGCTCGCGCGAGCAGCTGAAAACCTGGTGCGAGGAATGGATTCGGCCGCCCGGCGCGGAGCGTGACGCTTACGGCCTCGATTACGAGCACCTCGCCCGCAACATCGCTGAGCGCGTGCTGCAGGCTGCAGGACCTGAATGCGTGCCGACGCGGGCGCTGCGCCGGCTGCAGTTGCGTCGTCACGCGCGCGCGCTGCCGCGCGGTTTTCGCGCGCGGCGCCTCGTGGAGCTCCCGGCCCGCGAGGGCGAAGCCTTCGACATGTGTACGGCGCTCATTGAAGCCGCGCGGCGCTGGTACGCCCGCAGCGCCTGTCACGATCCGACCGTGCAGGCGAATCTCGCGCGTCTCGCCGTACTACGCTGACGCGGACTCCAGCTGAGCTGAGACGCGCGCAGCCCGCCCTTTGCGCGTGCAAGTGCACGCACCGCGCGAGTGCCAGCCCCTGAACGGCCATTCAAACCGCCCGCCACGTGCGGTGTTCGCACGCACCTTTCCGTAGATATCTGTTATTTCAGGAATTTATTGCCGCTCCGTAGCATTCCTTGCGCCGCGTGCGAGCTTTGTGGAATATACCGGCGCCGGGAGGACCCACAATATTGAGTGCGCGTTCAATGCCACACTCAAGCACCATCCAAAGAATTCCCGCGGTAGAGCGCGGGTCGCGGCCACCGCTGCGCGTCGGCATCGTCCTCGCCCATCACTTCACGCTCTCGGCCTTCGCTGTGTTCATCGATCATCTGCGCCTCGCCGCTGATGAAGGCGACCGCAGCCGACCGCTCCACGTGCAGTGGTCGATCATGGCGAGTCGCCCAGAGGCGGTCCCGGCAAGCTGCGGTGTCATGTTGCAGCCCACCCATGCGCTGCTCGCGCCCGAGACACTCGACTACGTGGTGGTGATCGGCGGGATCCTGCACGCCGGTCCGCAGATCGACGAAACGACGACGCGCTACTTGCGCGAGGTGGGGGCCACCAGCGTGCCGCTCATCGGTATCTGCACCGGCAGTTTCATTCTCTGTCGTGCGGGTCTGATGAAAGGCCGGCGCTCGTGCGTGAGTTGGTACCACTACCAGGACTTCCTCGAAGCTTTTCCGACCCACGAGGTCATCGCCGATCGGCTGTTTCTTGCCGATGGTCCGCGCATCACCTGCGCGGGCGGCGCCGGGGCCGCGGCACTCGCGACCTACCTAATCGAGCAGCACCTCGGCCGCGCGGTCGCGCAGAAGGCGAGCCAGGTGCTGCTGTTCGACCGCACGCGCTCCGGCAGCGAAGCCCAACCGCACCCACCACTCTCGGAGACCGTCGGCGAGCCGCGGGTGCGCCGCGCACTGTTGCTCATGGAGCAGAACCTGGCGCGCCCCATCGCGGTCGCGGCGGTAGCCGCGGAGCTCGGTCTCTCCGCCCGTCAGCTCGAGCGTCTTTGCCGGCAGCATGTTGGGATGGGTCCCGCCTCGCTCTACCGGCAACTGCGCATGCGCTATGCCAACTGGTTGATCGAGAACACCGACCGGTCGGTAACCGACATCGCCAACGAGGCGGGCTTTGCCGACTGCGCGCACTTCTCGCGCCAGTTCAAGGACGCCTACGGTCTCTCGCCCACGAGCCGGCGCCTGCAGCCGCAGCGCGCTGCCAACGGCGATCATGCTCGCGCACGCGTTTTCGAGTAGCCGCCGGGCACCCTGCACCCGTCACTTCCGCGGGTAGCCTGCCGTCGTATAAAAGCAACACGCTCGCGCAGACGCACGCGTACCAGCTACCTGACGTGTATATTCAATCGCAACATCGGCGCGTCAGATCCAATCGGTTCGGGGCGGGCATCTCGGCGCAGCCGTGAATGCCGGATTTGGGGAGGCAGACCAATGAAATCGAAAATCTCGTATGCCGTCGCGGCCATCCTCGGGGGGACATCGGTTGCGGCCTCGGCGCAGGAGCAGGCGGCCAGCACCGAAACTACCGCGAGCGGGGGCATCGGCGAAGTGATCGTCACCGCGCAGCGGCGCTCGGAGAATCTGCAGGACGTACCCATCTCGATGCAGGCGCTGACCTCCGAGACACTCAAGCAGCTCAACCTCTCGACGTTCGACGACTACGTCAGATTCCTGCCGAACGTGACGGCTGCCAGCAATGGCCCGGGCCAGAACGAGATCTTCATGCGCGGGGTGAGCGCCGGGTCGCAGGCGAGCCAGGGCAGCGGCTCGACCGGCCTCTGGCCGAACGTCGCGATCTATCTCGATAACCAGTCCGGCCAGCTGCCGAATCGCAATCTCGACGTCTATGCCGTGGATCTCCAGCGCATCGAGGTTCTCGAAGGTCCGCAGGGGACGCTGTTCGGGGCCGGTGCGCAAGCGGGCGTGATCCGCTACATCACCAATCAGCCGAAGCTGAATGTGGTCGAAGCGAACTTCACGGGCGGTTATGGCACCACGGCGCACGGAGACAACAACAGCGTCGTGACGGCGGTGGTCAATGTGCCCTTGATCGAAGACAAGTTGGCGGTGCGTGGCGTGTTCTTCAACGACAGCCGCGGCGGCTACATCAATAACGTGCCCGCGACTTTCACGCGGAAGGATACCGATCTGGGCATCTCCGCCGCAGGCTACGCCACCGGGTGCGCGTTCGGCGCTCCGGTCGGGGGCATTTGCCCCATGCCGCCTTTGGGTCAGGTCCAATCGATTACCTCGTACGGCGTGCCGCCCGGCAGCCCCTCCCTCAACAACAACAACCTGTACGCGAACGCTATCAACCCCGTTACCTATCAAGGCGTGCGCGCCGAGGTACTGTACAAGTTCAGCGATGACTGGGATCTGTTGCTCTCCCAGATGTACCAGGACGTGAACTCCCAGGGTGTCTTCTACGACCAGCCTTACGCCTCTGATGGCGCCCCGCTGCAGCCGCTCGAAGTCACGCTGTTTAACCACGCCTACAACAAGGACAGGTTTTCGAATACCGCCTGGACGGTGGACGGCAAGATCGGTGATCTCAAGTTCATCTATACGGGTGGCTACCTGACTCGCCACGTCGACCAGATTGGCGACTACACCAACTACGCGCGCGGCCTGTACGCCGATTACTATCAGTGTTACGGCCCTGCCTCGGGTGGGCCGACGTGTTTCTCACCAAGCGCTATCTGGCGCAATGAATCGCAAAACAAGCACCAGCAGCACGAGATCCGCCTGAGTACGCCCGACGATTGGCGTCTGCGCGGAATCGCGGGAGCCTTCTGGGAGGACAACAAGCTCTATGACCAGACCGCCTGGCTGTACAAGCACATTCCTCCCTGCACCACAACCCTTACTTCAGCCTGCATGTCGAACGTCGGCACGTTCCCTGGCTCGACGGTCCAGAACCCTGGCGTTCAGGGCGACAACACCTCCTTCTACCAGGACCAGGTGCGCGATACGAAGCAGACGGCGTTCTTCGCCTCGCTCGACTTTGACCTGATTCCGAAGACGCTGACGATTACCGGAGGCACGCGCTACTTCCGCTTCCAGAACTCCATGAAGGGCAGCGTCCTGTCGAGCTTCAATTGCTTCGACGCCGCCCCCGTGCAGCCATCGGGTTGCCACCCGACATATCCCGACATCTTTCCGTGGTACAGCTACAACCTCGATGCCCAGAATCTGAGTGACACCGAATCGGGTTTCAGAAGCCGCGCCAACCTTACCTGGCACGTTACGCGGGATGTGATGGTGTACTACACGTTCTCGCAGGGGTTCCGGCCCGGCGGCTTCAACCAGAATGGCGGCACGGCGCATGCCACGTCAGCGCCCGCTGGCTCGCCCGCCATCTATTATCAGTACTTCACCCCCGTGTCGTACCACTCCGACGACCTGACGAACAACGAGGTCGGCTGGAAAACGGAATTCCTCGACCATCGGCTGCAGTGGAACGGGGCCATCTACCAGGAGAAGTGGAAGGACGTGCAGGTCGCATTCTTCGATACGGGTGTCACCGGCAATGTTTTCTTCAACACCAACGGCCAGAACTTCACCATCAAGGGGCTCGAGCAGTCGCTCATCTGGCGCGTGACCAACGGGCTGACTCTGCAGGGCGCAGCGGCCTGGAACCACAGCGAGCAGACCAACTCGCCGGCCCTGATCGACAACAACAGCGGTCAGCTGGCGAGTATCGGTGTACCCGCGAGTCCCAACGTCGGCAAGCCGATCACTTTCGCTTGCAACCCGCTCGGCAGCTGCAACAATGTCGTGAACCCATTCGGTGCCCAGGGCTCGCCGGTCGCCAACGCACCGCCGATCAGTTGGAGCGCACGCGCCCGCTACGATTGGAACGTGAACGGATACCTCCCCTTCGTCCAGTTCGGCGCTTCCCACACCGGCCATTCGTTCACACAGGCCGGTGCGAATCCCCTGATCACGAGCGGCGGGGCCCTCTCGACCTCGAGGGGACGGTTCGAGAATCCGGCGTATACGGTGTACGAGGCATCCGTCGGTGTTGCGAAGGATGCGTGGTACTTCAACCTCTACTGCCAAAACCTGAGCAACTCGACCGCCAGCGTGTTCCAGAGCACCGATCAGTTCATCGTCGCACGCACTCCGCTGCGGCCGCGGGTGATCGGCGGGACGTTCGGCTACAGCTTCTCCGGGCGGTAGCTCGTTATTGCATCGCCGAGGGCCTCGCGCAAGGGGGTGAGCCAGGGCTCGTAGCGGCGCCACTGGTCGAGGCCCTCGCGATAGAGCGGCTGGCGCACCTGCTCGGAGCTCGCGGTGCGTACGCTGCGCTCGGTCCGGTGGAACTCGACACACGCGGGCTCGAACTCGAGCTCGCAGTGTTGCAGCAGGCGCCGCACGCCTCCCTCGAGATCATCCACCAGGTCCTCATAATGGACGCGTAACACGCGGCCGGGGAGGACCGTATCCCAGTGGCGCATCAGCTCGAGGTAGGTGCGGTAATAGCGCGCGATGTCCTCGATGCTGTACGAGAATTCCTGGCCCTTCGCAAACAGCTGCTTGAGGTTGCCGAAACAACAGGCCATCGGCTCGCGCCGCACGTCGATGATTCTGGCTTGCGGCAGCATGAGATGGATGAGCCCGACGTGCCGGAAATTATTCGGCATCTTGTCGATGAAGTGCGCCCTGCCGGTCCGATAGATGCGGGTGTCGCTCAGGTATTGCCCCCCGAGCCGGCGAAATTCTCCCGCGCCAAGCTGCGCGAGCACCGCCGGGTAATGCGGGTCCTCGGGGTCCCAATCGCGACCCTGCAGCCCTGCCACCAGGCGCGGAACGTCAGCGAGCTCCTGCGTGCCTTCGACTGCTGAATGTGACGCCAGGATCTGCTCGACCAGCGTCGAGCCGGAGCGTGGCAGGCCGACGACGAAGATCGGGTCGCGCGCCGCCGCGCCGCCGCCTGTATGGCGGGCGAACAGCTCCCGCGTGCAGACTTCACGCTGCAGGCGCGTGTTGAGCTCGATGAGCTCCGGACGGTAGCGGCTCTGCGCGCGCTTGAGTGCATTGCCGCGCGCATAATATTCGAACGACGACGCAAACTGCTCGCGGTCCTCGAGCGCCTTGCCGAGCGCAAAGCACAGATGCGCGCGGTCGTCCGCAGAGACCGTCGCCGCAGCTTCCGCAGCTTGCATCCGGGCGAGCTCGTCTTGCTCGAAGCGATAAGTCTTGAGGTTGGCAAGGCTCCAGTAGGCATCGCCATAGCCGGGACGCGCCGCCGCTGCCGTGCGGTATTCGGCGATCGCTTCTTCCCGATGCCCGAGCGTCTTGAGCGCGTGCGCGATCGAGAGGTGCAGCTCGGCCGGCTGCGTGGCACCCGGCAGCAGCTGCCGATAGATCTCGATCGCATGCTCCTGCTGACCGAGACCGACGAACGTCATCGCCTTGAGCACGCGGTAACTGCGCTCGGTCGGATCCTCGGTGAGCAGCCTATCGGCCTGTTCCTGCGCTTGCCGGTACAGGTGGCGGTCGACCAGAAGCTGCGCATAATCGAAGCGCGCCGCCCGATAGTCGGGAGCAAGCTCGAGGACGGACTCGAGCAGCAGCTGCGCATCATCGAGCGCCTCGCGCGCGATTGCGATGCGCGCGAGCAGGCGCATCGCCTCGACATCATGACCATGCTGGAGCAGGAACGCGCGGATGACCCGCTCGGCGGCCGCCAGATCGCCGTCTGAAAACAGAGCCGTCGCCGTCACGACATCGGCGGGCAGCCGTTTCAGCGTCGCGGTGTGCGCCGCCGCGGTCGCGGCATTAGCGGCCTGTCCCGTCATCCGGTACAGGCTCTCGAGCATGCTCCAGCTCGCCGGCAGAGCCGGGTTGATGTTTACGCCGCGCAGCAAGGACTCGATCGCCTCGGGTGCGCGCCTCAGTGTCACGTAGCAGTAGCCGCGCTCCTGGAAAAGGCCGCTGAAGCGCGGATGCTGTTGCTCGAGCTGCGCGAGTGTGGCGAGCGCCCCCGCGATATCGCCGAGCAGGCGCTGCGCCACCGCACGCAAGTACAGAGCGTCCCGATGTTCTGGCGTACTCCCCAGGAGCACCTCGGCCGATTGCAGGGCCTCTGCGAACCGTTGCGCCTTGAGGAGCTCGCGGATGCGGCCCACCTCGAGCTCGCGTGGCGGCGCAGAGTTCATGTCGGCACCTTGCACGCGCGCGCGCTGCTCTCGGCCTTATGCGGAAGAGTCAGGGCGCTGAAGAACATGGTCAGCAGGCAGCAGGCCACCATGGTCGCGAACACCCCGCCCCAACCCCAGCGGTCCGCGATCCAGCCGACCCCGGTCCCCGCAATCGCGGAGCCAAACACGTAACCGAAGAGTCCGGTGAAGCCGGCAGCAGTGCCGGCCGCCTTCTTCGGTACCAGATCGAGTGACTGGAGCCCGATGATCATGATCGGGCCGTAGATGAGGAAGCCGATCGCGATCAGCGCTGCATAGTCGATCCACAACGGCCCCTTGCCGTTCAGCCAGTAGACGATCACCGCCACCAGGGTAAGAGCCATGAACAGCAGCGTTGCCGGCGCGCGCCGTCCTCCGAACCATTTGTCCGAGATCCAGCCGCAGGCGATAGTGCCCGGAATCGCCGACCACTCGTACAGCGACCAGCCGATGCTCGACTGTTGGAACGAGAATCCCTTGGCGGTCTCCAGGTAGGTCGGGATCCAGTTCACCACCCCGTAGCGCACGAAATAACAGAACGCGTTGGCGAAGGCGATCGCCCACAGGTAACGGTTGCTCAGCACCGCGGTGAACAGGATGGCGCGAAATCCGAGTGTGCGCTCGTCCGCTTCGCTGTAGTCGGGCGGAAAGTCGTTGCGGTACTCCTCCACCGGCGGTAGTCCCCGCGACTGCGGCGTATCCTCGAGCAGAAAATACACCGCGATCGCCACCAGCGCGGCGATCAGCGCGTTGAAGTAGAACTTGGCCTGCCAGTCGTGGAACAACGCGACACCGGCAAGCGCGAAGGTTGCCACGAGCGCACCGCCGATATTGTGCGCGGTGTTCCACACCGACACCCTCACCCCGCGCTCGCGCGTGCTGAACCAGTGCACCATGGTCTTGCCGGAGGGCGGCCAACCCATGCCCTGCACCCAGCCATTCAGCACCTGCACCGCCGCGATCAGCGCCAGCGATGTCGAGAGCGCCGGCACGAGCCCGAAGGCGGCCATGATGCCGCTCGAGAGCAGCAGCCCGAGCGGCAGGAAGTACTTCGGGTTGCTGCGGTCGGAGACCGAACCCATGAGGAACTTCGATACGCCGTAGGCGATCGACAGCCCCGTCAGTGCGCTGCCGAGAGCGGCTTTGTTGTATTGCGGGTGCTGCCTGAGGATGTCGGGAATGGCGAGCGCGAGATTATTGCGCACCAGATAATACCCGGCGTAGCCGGCGTAGATCCCGACAAATACCCGCCGGCGCAGGCGCCGGTAGGCGGGATCCACCTGCTCGGGGGGCAGCGGTGCGGCGAAGGCCGCCGGTTTCAGCCAGGAGATCATCGACGCTCCCTGAGGCGCGCTCCCCAGATTGTGCCGCAACCGGCGGCCGGCAGCGCCCGGAGCCCGAGGCCGCGGTACTCAAGTGCCGTTTCCCGGATAGTTAGGCAAATACCGAAGTATCCGCAAAGACACCTGTAAAACCGGTTGAGCACCTGCGCAATACGCGCTGCGCAGCATACTGCCCCTGCGACCTAGCGCTGCTGGCTCTCCCAGCCAGGTGCGATGTAGTACGGTGCGTTCGCGCGCGGCAGGAGCGGCCGGGCGCGGAGGTGATCGGCGGCCTTCTCCGCCAGCATGATGGTCGGGGCGTTGAGATTCCCGGTGGTGATCGATGGCATGATCGAGGAGTCGACCACCCGCAACGCCTCGAGGCCGATCACCCGGGTCTCCGTGTCGACCACCGCCATCGGGTCGGACACGCTTCCCATCTTGCAGGTGCAGCTCGGGTGAAAGGCGCTCTCGACCTTCTCACGAATGAAGGCATCGATCTCCTCATCCGTGCGTACCTGCTCGCCCGGCTGGATCTCGCGGCCGCGATAGCGATCGAAGGCGCGCTGCGCGAAGATCTCGCGCGTCAGTCGTACGCAGGCACGCATCTCCACCCAGTCCGTAGGAAGCGACATGTAGTTGAAGCGGATGATCGGCTTGTCGGTCGGCGCGGCGGAGCGCAATCGCACCGACCCCTGGCTTTGCGAGCGCATCGGCCCGACGTGCGCCTGGAAGCCGTGCTCATGTGCGAGTGAGGATCCGTCGTAGCTCACCGCGAGTGGCAGGAAATGAAACTGGATGTCCGGGTAGCGTATACCCGCGCGGCTTCTGATGAAGCCGCCGGTCTCGAAGTGGTTGCTGGCACCGAGCCCATCGTGGCTGAGCAGCCAGCGCGCGCCGATGAGCGCCCGGCGCCACAGTGACATCTGGCTGTACAGCGTCACCGGCTCGCGGCTCGCGACCTGAAAGTAGAACTCCAGGTGATCCTGGAGATTCTCACCCACGCCCGGGAGATCCTGCACCACCGCGATGCCGAGCGCGGCGAGCTCGCTGCCCGGGCCGACGCCCGAGAGCTTGAGCAGCTGCGGAGAGTTGATGGAGCCCGCACACACGATCACCTCGCGCCGCACGCGCGCCTCGTGGGTGACCCCGCCGCGCTGGTAGCGCACGCCGATGGCGCGCCGCCCGGCGAACTGCACGGCGGTGACGAGCGCGTGCGTGCGCACCGCGAGATTCGGGCGCCGCATCGCCGGACGCAGATAGGCGTTCGCAGTACTGCAGCGCCGGCCGTGCGCCACGGTCATGTCCATGCGCGCGCAGCCTTCCTGCTGAAAGCCATTCATGTCGGCCGTGTAGGGGTAGCCCGCCTCGTGTCCCGCCGCGAGCCACGCATCGTGCAGCGGGTTCTCCAGGAGCCCCTTGCGCGTCACGAGCTTGCCATCGCCGCCCCGATACTCATCCGCGCCGCCGGCGTACGCCTCGGCGCGGCGAAAATACGGCAGCACGTCCTCATAGCCCCAGCCGGCTGCGCCCTGTGACTCCCAGCGCTCGAAGTCGAGCGGATTGCCGCGCACGTACACGAGACCGTTGATCGAGGAGGACCCTCCCAGCACCTTGCCGCGCGGGGTGTGCAGGCGGCGGTTGTTGAGGTTGGGCTCGGGCTCGGTGTAGTAGCGCCAGTCGTAGCGCGCCATGTTGAGCGGAATGTTCAGCGCGCTCGGCATCTGGATCCAGATCGAGCGGTCGGAGCCGCCGTACTCCAGCAGCAGCACGCTGTCCTGGCCGCTCTCGGTGAGGCGGTCCGCCAGTACGCAGCCGGCGGAGCCCGCACCGACGATGACGTAATCGAACGTCTCAGCTGTCACGGTGGGGCGTGCGTCGCGCTGCGCTCAGTAGGGCGAGTCGATGTCGGCCATCGCCACGTACACGCTCTTCAGCTGCGTGTAGTGCTCGAGCGCCGCGCGACCGTTCTCGCGTCCGAGCCCCGACATCTTCACGCCACCGAACGGCAACTCGACCGGGGTGACGTTGTAGTGATTGATCCAGCAGGTGCCCGCCTCGAGCTGCGCGATCACGCGGTGGGCGCGCGTCAGATCGTTGGTGAACACCCCCGCCGCCAGGCCGAACTCAGTGGCGTTGGCGCGCGCGATCACCTCCTCTTCGCTCTCGAACTCCAGCACCGACATCACCGGGCCGAAGATCTCCTCGCGCACGATATCCATGTCATCGTGACAGGCGTCAAATACCGTCGGGGCGACGAACCAGCCGCGCGCGAGCGCACCGGTCGTGATGCGCTCGCCGCCGAGGACGAGGCGTGCCCCCTGGACGCGTCCACGCGCGATGAGACCCAGCACCTTCTGCAGATGCTCCGCGGAGATCAACGCACCCACCTGGGTCGCGGGATCGAGCGGATCACCGACCCGCATGGCCGCGGTGCGCGCGCGTAGCCGTGCGACGAACTCGGCACGTACGCGCCGATGCACGAACACGCGCGTGCCGTTCGAGCACACCTCGCCCGCGGAGTAGAAGTTACCGAGCAGCGCGCCTGCGACCGCGTTGTCGAGCTGCGCGTCCTCGAACACGATCAGCGGCGACTTGCCGCCGAGCTCGAGCGTCACCTGCTTGAGGGACGCGGCGGCATCCGCCATGACGGCCTTGCCCGTACCGACCTCCCCGGTGAGGGAGATCTTGCGGATGTCGGGGTGTCGGGTCAGCAACCGTCCGGTGTCTGCGAAGCCCTGCACGACCTGGAATACGCCCTCGGGCAGCCCCGCCTCGCGGTAGATCTCCGCGAGCTTGATCGCCGTGAGCGGGGTGAGCTCGGCGGGTTTGAAGATCATGGCATTGCCACAGGCGAGCGCCGGCGCAGACTTCCAGCAGGCGAT
>Ga0306921_10003906_pt1 | contig 15207 bp, 18 predicted proteins | sample sta12Cox44000080_FD_203760 | JGI IMG/M metagenome (GOLD analysis project Ga0306921, IMG submission 203760) | Lab enrichment of tropical soil microbial communities from Luquillo Experimental Forest, Puerto Rico - statoxic.12C.oxic.44.000.080 (v2)... | ecosystem: Environmental > Terrestrial >...
GATCTCGGAGTGCTTGCGGATGATGGCTTCGTCCTTGGCGAGATAGACGCAGAAGGTCTTGTCGCCGGCGACGTAGCTCTCGACCCACTGGATGTCGGGCCCGAGCTGGCGCAGCACTTCGTTCGATTTGCCGGCGGCCTGGCGCAGCTGCTTACGCTCGAAAGTGCCGACCTTCGGGATGTCGCGTTCGATCATGTAACGACGCAGCGCCATGCCATCCTCCCTGGTTGAGACGCGGCCATCGTGAGCCATTGGCCGAGCGATATCTATGACCGTATTGCGACAAGCGCCTTCGCCGCCGCCATCGCGAAGTAGCCCGAGCGCGTCGTGCCCTCGGCTTTCGCCGCGCGATCGATGCGCGTGAGCAACGCTTCGTCGATCGAGATCGAGATTTTGACGGTCTTGCCGGGTATCTCGACCGGGATCAACGCGCGGTCGTGCTCACGCGCACCTTCCGAGGCGGGGATGTCATCGATGTCGCGAGCGGGCGGAACCGGCTCGGCGTGCTCGGCCAGCAGCCGGACGTGCTCGTTGGCCAGGTAGAGCAGCTCGGCAAGCGCTGTGGCGCGGGTGGCGCCCATGGCGGAAATCGCCGGCAAATCAGGGATGCGCGCGATGATGCGTTTGGCGCCGCGGCGCTCGAGCACGGCAACATAGAAGACAGTCATGGTATGGAGAAAGTAGCATTTGCAATGATTTCAAGGAGTTAAAAACAGGGGTGGGAGGGCCCAAGCGGTAAAAAGTGGGCAAAAGCCTTGTGCCATCGGCATCGGACGATTCCCACCGGGCGGTAAACTGGCGGTAAATCAGCCCAGAAGCTCGCGGCAGCCGAGATCGTCGACGGCGAGGTGGATGCGGGCGAGGTGCGACCACCAGATCCAGGCCGGGATGCCGCCGGCGTGCTGCCAGACCGGCGTCATCGTGGTCCACAGCACCGAGAGCCGGTAGTCGTCCTGCAGCGCCCGCCGGTCGAAGCCGGTCACACCCTGTTTCATGAGCTCGGCATGATAGATGTCGAGCAGGTGCCGCTCGCGCTCGCGCCTGAGGTCGGGATACCAGTGCAGCGCCATCTGGTAGGCGAGATCATCGGAGGCATAGTCGACGCGCCAGCCGTCCCAGTCGAACAGCTTGGGTGTGCCGGTCGTGCCGGCCGCGGGCAGGAAGCAGTTCCAGACATGGGCATCGCCGTGGACGATCGTCATGTTGCGATGCGAGTGGTAGCGCACCGACAGGGCCTCGAAGCGATCGATCAGCCGCTCGTACAGGACGCGGTGCTCGCGTGACAGGCGATCACCCAGCGCATCGGCGAGCTTGGCCACCGCCTCGATCATGCGCTGCTGTCCCTTTGGCGCATCGGCGGGGTTGGCCCAGGTGCCGACCGAGGTACCGAGCCGCGGGTCGTCCCACCAGGCAGCATGGAAGCGTGCGAACGTGCGGACGACCGTCTCGCAATCGGCCACCATCGGCGGAAACGGCCATCGCGACGGCATGGCGTGCGTGTCCTTGAGATCCTCGAGCAGCAGATGCCAGTCGCCGCTTGTTTCGTCCCAGTGGGAGTCGTGGCAATGCACAAGGATGTCCGCCGGCGCTTGGGGGGCGAGCTTGCGATAGAACACGACCTCGCTGTGGCCCCACGATGGCGCGTCAGCTTTGCGGTCGAGCTGGCGAGTCTTGAAGAACAATGTCGCCGGAGCGCCGTCGGCGTCGCCGTCATAGGCGAGCCGCAGGCGATAGACGTGCGATACCACCGTCGGGTTGGAGACTTCGACGCTGACGGCGCTGACTTTGCGGCCGAGGATGTCGCTGAGCCGCTGCGCGTCGATCGGGGACTCAGTGGTGGTGATGGCTGGCTCCGAAGCGATGGATATGCAGCGGTACCTTGGCGAGACCAGGACAGAAAGCGCCGACCACCTTTTCCAGCTGCTGGTAGAGCTTCTTGGCGCCGGCGGTGAGCTCGGCGCGCCGGGCCTGCGAGGCGGCGGCCTGGGCCGCGAGCTTGGGCAGGTCGACGGTGAGGAGCTTGCGGCTCTCGACGATCATGCGGCCGCCTACCATCACCGAATGCACGCCCGAGCCGTCCTCGGTGTGCACGATCTGGTTCACCACGTCGTTGGTCGGGATCCAGTTCACGTGATGCAGGTCGAGGAACACGATGTCGGCCTTGTAGCCCGGCGCGATCTTGCCGATCTCCTTTTCCATGCCAAGCGCGCGGGCGCTGCCTTCGGTGGCGGCCGTCAGCGCCTCCTCGGTGGTTAGCCAGTGCTCGACGTCCGGGCCCTGGGCCTTTGAGACGATCGAGGCAAGGCGCATCGCCTCGTACATGTTGAGATTGTCCGAGCAGTTGGCGCCGTCGGTGCCGACGCCGAGATTGATCTTGGCTGACAGCATGCCGCGCACGTCGGCCAGTCCGTTGCCCAGCCGCATGTTGGAGCCGGGATTGTGCGCCACCGAGGCGCCGCGATCGCCCAGCCGTTTCATGTCGTCGCCGTCGAGCCACACGCCGTGCGCCACGGTGAAGCGGTCGCTGACCAGGCCGAGCTTGTCCATGTGGGCGGCGAGCGACGTGCCGTAGCGCTGGTAGCCCGCGATCACCTGCACCTTCGATTCGGCGACGTGACTGTGGATGCCGACCTCGTATTCCTTGGCGAGATCGCGGCAGGCGATCAGGAAGGCGTCACTGCAATGGTGCGGGATGGTGGGCGCCACGGCGGGATGCACCTTGTCGAACGACCATTTCTGCAGCGCCTTCTTCATCTGCTTGGTGGTCGCCTTCCACGGCGCCAGGCGGAAGCTCTCGACCTCCTTCTGCAGGGGCGCCGGCAGGCGATCCATCAGGCCGGGGATCGCCTCGAAGAAGGTGAGGTCGGCCACCATCGGCGCCAGCACGCAGCGCATGCCGACGTCCTCGTAGGCTTGCGCCATCGCCGACAGGCCCTCGACCGTAGGCAGCGGGAACTCGGCGGCGAGGTCGTAGGCCGCTGTGCAGCCCTTCAACACCATCTCCGCCGCGCCGATCAGGGTCGACAGATACTTGTCCTCGAGATTGCGGCCGATGCCGTTCCATTGGCTGGCCGTGAGCAGCAGCTCGAGCGACCAGCGGTCGTGCAGGCCCTTGGAGAGATTGCCCGGCCCGTGGGTGTGGGCGTTGATCAGGCCGGGATGCATCAGCCGGTTGCGGGCGTCGATCACCGTGGCGCCGGCGGGCGCAGAAAGGTCACGCCGTCCGATCTCGGCAATGGTGTCGCCTTTGATCAGGATGTCGACCGGCAGCGCCTGGCGCCTGGAAATGTCTAAAAGCTTGCCGCCGCAAACGACGGTGTAAGGAGATCGCTTGGCCATGCCTGCAGTCTAGCGGCGGAAACCGCTTCGTGCAGTTTCTGCAACTGATAGTGTGGAATGAAACCCGCGCAGTTGGTCCGAGGAGTGGCGTTGGTCAGAGGGATTACAAGGCGTCGCCTGGCATCGATCGGCGGGGCTCCGCTTGTGCTGGGCGCATGGCCGTCGCGGGCGCAGCGGGCTGAGCTGCCCAGGGAATGCCGCATCTTTATCGGTTTCGCTTCCGGCGGCGGCATCGACCTGATTGGCCGGGCCATTGCCACTCGGCTGGGCATGCGGACCAGCATGCGCATCTCCGTCGATAATCGGGCCGGACGGTGGGGCGCCATTCCCGGCGAGTTGCTGAAGACCAACCCGGTGGGCTCCACGCTGGCCTTTCTGTCGTCGACCACGCTGGCCGACAGCCTGCTCGTCAAGGGCTTTCCCTTCGATCCGCAAAAGGACATCGCGCCGGTGATCGTGGCTGCAGATTTTCCGGTCGCGCTCGCGGTGTCGCCACGCCTCGGAGTCAGGAGCCTTGCCGACTATATCCAGTTCGTGAAGTCGGGCGATGCCAACGCGCGGCGGGTCGGCAACACCAACATCAACGCCGTCTTCGCCGTGATCAATCGCACGATGAGCGAGACGCTGGGCGCAAACCTCGTTTCGGTCGACTACGGCGGCGCCGTGTCTCTGGTCAGCGACCTCGAACGGGGAGCCATTCCTGCCGGTCTGTCCAACATCGCCTCGTTCCTGCCCGCGCATCGCGGCGGTCGCGTACGGTTGCTCATGACGACCGGAACGGAGCGCCTGGCGGTGCCGGGCATCCCCAATGCCGTGAGCCTCGATCTGCCCGAACTGAACATCGAGGAATGGGCGGGCTTCTTTATCTCGCCCGAAACGGAGCCGGCGCTGCAGGAGGAGTGGAACGACCGGCTGGCCTCGGCTCTGACCGACTCGCTGCTGATCGATGATCTCAGGGGCCTCGGCGTGCGCGTCACGGCGACCACGATCGAAGAGGCGAAAAGCCGGCTGCGGCTCTATATGACGACCTGGCGGCAGCGGCTCGACAATCTCGGCCTCGCATCGCAGGACAAGCCGCGGTAGGACGTGCCGGGCCAGGACGGCCGCTATGCGAACCATGACCACGGCAATTATCCGCCGCCCTGGATGAGGGGCTAGCCGGGCCGGAAAGAATGCCCCACGATGTCGGCATCCAAGGGAGAGCGGACGCCATGCAGCACAAGCTCATTTCCGGCGACAACCACATCGATCTGACCTATTGCCCGGCCGACCTGTGGTCGTCGCAGGCGCCGGCCAAGTGGAAGAAGAACGCGCCGCGCGTCGAGGAGCGCAACGACGGCCAGCACTGGTTCGTCGACGACAAGGACCGCGGCATGTGGAACGGCGTCGGCCCCGGTTTCCTGCCCTACACCAAGGGTTCGTTCGGCCATATCGACGAGATGAAGGATGCGGGCTTCGTGTGGGACAGCTATCCCGGCGCCCAGCCGCGTCCGACCACGCCCGAGTTGCGCATCGCCGATCTCGACCGTGACGGGCTCGAGAAGGAGATCATCTACGGCTGCCTGATGGTCAACGACCTGATCGACGACGCCGAGCTCAGGGTGTGGACCAATGCCCGCTACAACGACTGGGCGGCCGACTTCGCCAAGCGCGCCGACTCCAACCGCGTGTTTCCGCTCGCCATCATCCCCAATACCGATCCCAAGGCTGCGGCCGACGAAGTCCGCCGCTGCGCCAGGCTGGGGCTGAAGGGCGGCGACCTCGCCTTCAAGCGCATGAGCCTGCCGCTCTGGCACAAGGACTGGTTCCAGCTCTGGGAAGCCTCGGCGGAATGCAAGTTCCCGATCTCCTTCCACTCGACCGGCTTCAAGGCGCTGCGCGCGCCCGACAGTCCGGAGATGGAGAAGGAGTATTTCACTCAGTATCGGCTGGTGCGTTCGTCGCTGTTCCAGCTCGACACCATGGAAGTGCTGGTGTCTCTGCTGGCGTCCGGCGCCTGCGAGAAATATCCCGACTTCAACTTCGTGCTGGGCGAATCGGGCGTGACCTGGCTGCCCTACGTGTTCGATCGCCTCGATACCGAATACCATGATCGCGCGCAGAGCCTGGGCTTCAAGATGCGGCCGAGCGATTACTTCCGCCGCCAGGGCTACGTCACCTACCAGCAGGACAAGTACCTCGAGCCGATCGTGCCGCTGATCGGCGAGGACAACATCATCTGGGGCGCCGACTACCCGCACCCCGATTGCATCTGGCCGAATTCGCGCGAGACCTTGACCAAGAACCTCGCCGGCTTCTCCGACAGCGTGCAGAAGAAGATCGTGCACGACAACGTGGTGAAGCTATACGGGCTGAACTGACGAAACAGTCCGCGATTACTCCGCCGCCAGCGCGTTGACGAAGGCCTGCGCCTGGCGTGCGGCGGCGACGAAGGCCGGCTCCGCGGCCCCGCGCTCTTTCCAGCACTGGTTGAAGCGCGTCTGATTCTCTTCCGACCAGGCCGGCTTGTTCGAGTCGCCGCAGGCCTCGATCGGCGTGAACTTGGTGGCGAGCGTCATGTCCGCGAGAAAAATGCGGTCGCGTTTGCGGACGTAGAACGAAATTATGTTCGGCGGCCAGATCAGCGAGCCGTTGCCGGATTGGCCGAGAAAAGCGAACGCCGCATCGACGCCCGCCGGCTTGTCGATCGCCAGCGGGGCGAATACTTCCCGCCAGGCTTCGCGATCGGTCACCTCGGTGTTGAGCTGGCTGGTGCGGAACGCAGCATCGAGGTCGGTCTGCAATTGCGGTCGATCCGGTTCGTTCTTCTTCAGCCAGCGGCGCAGCAGGTCCGTGTTCGTCACCAGCAAGCTCGACCAGTTGTCGCCAGCGCCGGTCCAGAAGCGGATACCATCGAGCGCGTCCGTGCCGAGCCCGCAACCCAGCCCTGGATTGAGTGTTCCTTCGCCGAAAAGCGGCCGGGGCACGCTGATACGACCGACGACCAGCCGCATCAGCGGCTCGAGCTCGCGGTTCAGGCGCTCGGCCTCGGCGTCGTAGTCCTCCATCTTGACGCCGGGCTTGGGGTTGGCGCACGGGCCGTACTTCTGCGCGAGTGCCGCTTCGCCGCGATCGACCGCGGCGACGTAGTCGTCGAGGGCCGGGCTCTGCGCCCAGCCGGCGGGCGCAAGGAGCAGGGCGACAACCAGGGCGAGGACACGCTGCATCGCCGGATCGTGCAGGCCGCCGGGGCGCGCGTCTACTGTGCCTGGGCCCGCCCGCCCAGGAAGGCTTTCCTTGCAGTCGTGGTGATTTCGGTTATGCGGTTGATCACCGCGCGCACCGCGGGCGTGCGGCCGACGTCGCGATTGAAGAGCAGCCAGAGCTCGCGGCTGGGCGGCGGCGGATCGGTCGGCACCTCGACCAGCTCGGGTTCTTGGTTCGCCATGATGCAGGGCAGGACCGCGAGGCCCAAGCCGGCACGCGCCGACGTCACAAGCGTGATGAGGTCATTGGAGCGCAGCGCGAAGCCGCGGTCGCCGGCCAGAGCTTTTAGCCAACGCTGCTGCGGCACGTGATCGAGGCTCTCGTCATAGCCCAGGTAATCCTGATCGGTCGCGCGGCGGGCGACGCGCTCGCGCGAGCCGTAGAGTCCGTGGCCCACCACCGCAAGCCGGCGCGCCACGATGCCTTTCTCGCGCGGCCGCACGAGGCGGAGCGCAAGATCGGCCTCGCCCTGGCTGAGGTTGGCCATGCGTGCCTCGCCGACGAGATCGATGCGCAGGCCAGGATGCTCCCTCTGCAGCGACAGCAGGCGCGGAGCCAGGAAGCGCGAGAGCAGGGTCGGCGGGCCACTCACCCGGACGATCCGTTCCGGTGAGCTGTCGGTATCCTTGGCCAGCCGCTCTATCTCGGCGATCCCGGCCTTGACCTTGCGGGCCTGCTCGCGCACGCGTTCGCCTTCGGCGGTGATACGGTAGGAGCGGGTCAGCCGCTCGACCAGGCGGACGCCGAGCTCGCTTTCCAGCGCCTCGACGCGGCGCGCGACCGTGGAATGGTCGACACGGTGCTGCTTGGCCGCGCGCGACAGGCTGCCGGTTTCGGCCAGCGCCAGGAAGAATTTCAGGTTATCCCAGTCCATAGCCAATTGCGTATCGGTGCACATCCTTTGCGCAGAAATGCGCATACCGCCGAGCCCGCGATCAGAATATCTCCCGCCATGGTTGTCAAACGGGCTCACACGGAGTTTGTCATGAAGAAATTCTTCTTTGCGGCCGCCCTGACGGTCGCCGGCGGTGCAGCGGTCCCGGCCGCGGCCCAAGTGACCGAGGATTCGGCCCGCGCGAGCCTCGTGCCCTTCTACAAGGCCCTGAACGCGGCGTACGTCAATGAAGCTCCCGAACTCATCAAGCAATCGACCGCACCGGACTGGGTGACCTGTCGGGGCAACGACCTGTGCAATACCCGCGAGGAGGTCATTGCCGGGATCGGGCCGCGTCTCAAGGCCATTCCGGATCTGAAATGGGAGATCAAGGAGGTGGTGGTCTCCGGCAACCGGGCCGTCGTGCGCGGAGAGGCGACCGGCACTCCGGTGGGCAACTTGATGGGCACGGCGACCAACGGTAAGTCGTTCAAGCTCATGTCGATCGATATCCATACGATCGAAGGTGGCAAGATCGTCCGCACCTATCACGTCGAGGATTGGCAGGGCGCGTTCCGCCAGCTGTCGCAGCAGTAAGATCATGCGCGCCGTCTTCGTGCTCCTGCTGTTGGCCGTTGTGGCGATCGCCGCGCAGGCTCGCGCAGAGCAGACTTCCGTGGAAGCGGCCGCCAGGGCGGCCGGGCTGCGCGTCGATACCGGGACGATGCCGGTCAACAACGTGGCGCTCTACTACCGTGACATTGGTCCAGCGGGCGCGCCGCCGGTCGTCCTGCTGCACGGCTTCCCGGAGACCGGCGATGCCTTCGCCCCCGTGGTCGCGGCGCTTGGCAAGCACTATCGGCTGATCGTGCCCGACCTTCGCGGCGCCGGCGCCTCGCAGGTGCCCAGTGCGGGCTACGACAAGCGCATCGTCGCGAGCGATGTCCGCGCCCTGATGGACCGGCTCGGCATCGCCCGTGCCCACGTGATTGGCCACGATCTCGGCGCGCGCGTCGCCGTCGCCTTCGCCGTGCAGTATCCGGACCGGCTGCTGAGCGCCGGGGTGGCCGAGGCGTTCATCGAAGGCCTGGCCGGTACTGCGGAGTTCAAGCGCTTTGCGGCGACCAATCCACGCCTCCAGCATTTCGCGCGCTTCGCCGACGTCGACCACTCGGTGATGGAGTATTGGGGCAGGGAGGAAGAGCTGGTGCTCTGGTTCATGAACTCGCGCTCCAAGACCCGGAAGTTCGTGCCCGACGACGTCACGCGCTACGTTGCCTCGTTGCAGCGCGACGGTGCCTTGCGCGCAGCCTTCCTGGGCTACGAGGCGTTCGATCGCGATGCCGCGTTCCTCGAGAAGGCGGATTTCTCGACGCTCGCGCAAGTGCCGGCGCTGGCCGTGGTCTGCCAGAGCCCGGCCGGCAACGGCCTGCAGCGCCAGCTTGCCGCGGCCGGCCTGCGGAACCTCAAGGCGGTGGCGCTGGAACGCTGCACGCACTGGATCACCGAGGAGAATCCCGACGAGACCGTGCCGGTGATTGCCGACTTCCTCGAGGGCGCGCGATAATCCTCCAGCGGAGGAAACGCCGATGAAGCTCGGTCTCTACATGGCGACGCAATGGCGGCAGGGCGCCGATCTCGGCCCCGAGCTCGCCAACCTGATCGAGCAGGTGAGGGCGGCGCGCGCAAGCGGCCTTGCCTCGCTGATGGTCGGTCAGCATTTCGTCTCGAGCCCGCTGCAGATGTTCCAGGCCATGCCGCTCCTGGCGCGGCTGGCCGCCGAGGCCGAGGGTATGCGGATCGGCCCAGGCCTACTGCTGCTGCCGCTGCTCAATCCGGTGATCGTCGCCGAGGAGACCGCGACCCTCGACTGGCTCAGCGGCGGCAAGGCGATCATCGGGCTCGGGCTGGGCTACCGGCCGGAGGAGTTCGCTTCGATCGGCGTGCCGATCAAGGAGCGCGTGCCGCGCTTCGTCGAGAGTGTCGAGGTGATCAAGAAGCTGTGGCGTGACGACGTGGTCGAGCACAAGGGCCGCTACCACACGCTCAGCAAGGTGCAGGCGAGCATCAAGCCCCAGCAGAAGGGCGGGCCGCCGATCTGGATGGCGGGCGACGTCGAGGTCGCGGTCAAGCGCGCCGCCAAGCTCGCCGACGCCTGGATGCCCTCGCCGATGGTGAGCGAGGATAATGTCGGCAAGTTCAACGCGCTGTTTCGCGACACCCGCCAGGCGGCGGGCCTACCCGCGGCCAAGGAGTTCCCGATCATCCGCGAGTGCCATGTCGGCAGCGGTAGCGGCAAGGCGCTCGACGAGGTGCGCGAGCCGCTGTTCTTCAAGTACGAGGCCTATGCCAGCTGGGGTAGCGGCGGCTCGTTCATCCCGGCCGACCGCATCCGGGCCGACTTCGACAAGTTCGCCGCCAACCGCTTCGTCATCGGCAGCGAGAGCGAGGTGGTCGACCAGATCGGCCGCTACGGTGAACGCACCGGCACCGACCACATGCTGCTGCGCGTGCAGTGGCCCGGGCTTGGCCAGAAGACGGTGCTGCAGACACTCGAGCGTCTCGGCCGCGTCGTCGAGAAGCTGAAATAGGGCAAAACAAAACCCCCGGTGTTGCCGGGGGTTGGTCTTTTAGTCGCCTTCGCGCCTAGTAGCCTTCACGCTCCAGACGCTTGCGCATCAGCTTGCGGGTCCGGCGGATCGCCTCGGCGCGCTCACGGGCGCGGCGCTCGGAAGGCTTCTCGTAATTGCGGCGGAGCTTCATCTCGCGGAAGATCCCTTCGCGCTGCATCTTCTTCTTCAGGACGCGCAGCGCCTGATCGACATTGTTTTCGCGGACGAGAACCTGCACTTCGATCGCTTCCTTCCAAGGCGGAAATTCGAGAGGGCGGGTAGGTATCACAGGGAGAAACCCTTGGGAAGGGGTGTGGAACCCCTCTCTGGTACCTATATTTCACTCCATGGACGCAACCAATTCCGAAAACGACCCGGATCAGCCCCTGCGCGACCGTTTGGCGGACGCTGTCCAGGGCGAAGCCACGTTCGACGGCTGGACCCGGGCGGCGCTGACGGCCGCGTCAGGCCGGCTCGACCTGCCCGCCGGCGAGGCCGACCGGCTGTTTCCCGGTGGGCCGGTGCAGGTCCTGACCTATGTCAGCGAGCGAGCCGACCGGCGCACCGTCGAGGACATGGAGAACGAAGGCGTCGCCGACCTCAAGATCCGTGATCGCATCAAGGCGGCGGTGCGCATCCGTCTGGAGCGCCATACCGGCGACCACGAGTCGGCGCGCCGGGCGTTGGCGTTGCTCGCCCTGCCGCTCAATGCCGGGTTGGGGCTAAAGCTTCTGTACAAGACGGTCGACGCCATGTGGTACGCCGCCGGCGACACCAGCACCGATTTCAATTTTTACACCAAGCGCGCAACCCTGGCCGGCGTCTACTCCTCGACCCTGCTTTATTGGCTGAACGACCGCTCGGAGGGCAGCGCGGCGACCTGGGCGTTCCTCGACCGGCGCATCGACGACGTGATGAGGATCGAGGAGCTGAAAAGCCGCGTCAGGTCGTGGACGTCTCCGCGGACCCGGACGGCGACACGTAGGTAACATGGCCCATCTTGCGGCCGGGGCGGGCTTTGCTCTTGCCGTAGAGGTGTAGCCGCGCGGTCGGGTCCGACAGGAAGCGTTGCCAGTCGTTGGCCTCGTCGCCGATCAGATTGATCATGCGCGAGGGCGCCAGGATCTCGACCGAGCCCAGCGGCAGGCCGCAGATCGCCCGCACCAGCTGCTCGAACTGGCTGGTGACGCAGGCGTCGATCGTCCAATGGCCGGAATTGTGCGGGCGCGGCGCCATCTCGTTGGCGAGCACTTGGCCATCGCGGGTGACGAACATTTCCAGCGCCACCAACCCGACGAGTTTGAGGCTCTTGGCGAGCTGCAAGCCGTGGCGCTCGGCGGTGGCGATCGTGCCCGCGGGCAGGCCTGCCGGAACCGTCGTGGTGCGCAGGATGCCGTCGCGATGCTCGTTCAGGCCGATCGGGAAGCATGCCGTCGTGCCGTCCAGCGAGCGCGCCACGATGGCCGAGATCTCGCAGATGAAGTCGACCACCGCCTCTAGGATGCATTCGCGCCGGCCAACCTTCTGCCAGGCTGACGCGAGCTCGGCGCGTGTCGTCACCCGGAACTGGCCCTTGCCGTCGTAGCCTTCCGTGCAGGTCTTCAGGATGCCGGGCAAGGCCGTCGCTTTCGCGATATCGGCCTCGCTCGCGATCGGCTGGTAGCCGGCGGTGCCGATGCCGGCCTTGCGGAAAAATTCCTTCTCACGCAGCCGGTGCTGGGCGAAGTGGATCGGTTTGACGCCCGGCCGCACCGGCTTGTGCTTCTCGCACTCGGTGACGGCCGCCTCGGGCACGTTCTCGAATTCGTAGGTGATGACGTCGACCTGCTTGGCGAAGCGGGCGAGGGCGGCCTTGTCGTCATAGTTGCCCTGGACGTGGCCGGCCGAGACCAGCCCTGCCACCGATTCCGCCTCGGGTGCGAACACGATACAGCGATAACCGAGCTGCGCCGCGGCCAGCGCCGTCATGCGCCCCAACTGGCCCCCGCCCAGGATGCCGATGGTCGAACCCGGCGGCAGGACTTTGACGGCCGTCATCTAGCGGTGGGCGGGCGCGTCGTCTTTGGGCGCCTTGGCCACCGCGCCGGTCTGGCGGGTGCGCCAGCGCTCCAGCGCCGCCATGACCCTGGCGTCGCCCAAACCGACAATGCTGGCGGCCAGCAGGGCAGCGTTCACCGCGCCGGCCCGGCCGATCGCCAGGGTGCCGACCGGGATGCCGGCCGGCATCTGGACAATGGACAAGAGGCTGTCCTGGCCCTTGAGCGCCGCGCTCTCGACCGGCACGCCCAGCACCGGCAGGGGAGTCATCGATGCCGTCATGCCGGGCAGATGGGCGGCCCCGCCGGCGCCGGCGATGATCACCCGCAGGCCCCGGCTCTTGGCGCGCCGGGCATAGGCCATCATGCGCTGCGGCGTGCGGTGGGCCGACACGATACGCGCCTCGAACGGCACGCCGAGCGCCTCCAGGGTTTCGGCGGTGTGGCGCATGGTCGTCCAGTCCGACTGGCTGCCCATGATCAGGCCCACCAGTGGGCTCTTCTTCGAAGTCTTCTTGGCCATGCGTCAGGCGATAATGTCGGGAATGAGCTGACTCTCCAACTTGATAATCTGGTCCTTCAGCCCGAGCTTGCGCTTCTTCAGGCGCTGAAGCTGCAGTTGGTCGAACGGGGCCTTCTCGATCAGGCGGTCGATCACCTCGTCGAGGTCGCGGTGCTCGCTTTTCAACGCCTCCAGCTTTGCCTTTATCGCCTCGGCGTCCAGCGGTTCTGAAGTGTCATTGCTCATCCGCTGTGCGCCGTGTACCCCTTCGGCCGCCCCCAGGGAAGCCCGAACGGAAGCATGTCCGATTTTCTCCCCCACCCGTTCTGGAACTTCTCCCTGGAAATCTATGCCGGAGAAGGGGTTGCGGCGGCGTGCCTCGATCTGCAGGCGCGCCGTGGCTGCGACGTCAACATATTGCTGTTCTGTTGCTGGCTTGGCGCCTCGGGCCGGCCGACGCTGACGGCCGAGCGGTTGCGCGCCATCCTCACGGTGAGCGACGTCTGGCAGGCCGAGATCGTGCGGCCGTTGCGCCAAGTGCGGCAGCTCCTGAAGGACAAGCCGTGGATCGAGACCCTGCCCGAGACGGTCGAGGCCGCCCGCCGGCGGGTCGCCGAAGCCGAGTTGGCGGCCGAGCATGCCGAGCAACTGAAGCTTGCCAGCCTGCATGCGCCACCTGCCGACCGCGACCGACCGGTCGAGAAGCGGCTGCGCTCGGCGGTCGGCAACCTCGGCGTCTATGCCGTCTGCCTGGGCGTCGTGCCGGATGCCAAGGATCGCGCCGCCGTCGCCACGCTGATGCGGGCCACCTTCCCCACGCTCACTGCGACTGAAGTCGCCCAGGTCGTCGGTGCAGAAGGCTAGCGCCAGCGCTTGATCTTGCCGGTGTCGAGCCCGAACAGGTCGAGCAGGCGGCCGACCGTGTGATCAATGACGTCGTCCAACGTCTTGGGCTTGTTGTAGAAGGCCGGCATGGGCGGGGCGACGATCGCACCCAACTCGGACACGGTCACGAGGTTGCGCAGGTGAATCGTGTGAAGTGGTGTCTCTCGTGCAACTAAAACAAGGCGGCGCCGTTCCTTCAGTACGACGTCGGCGGCTCGCGTCAGCAAATTGCTGGAGATGCCGTGGGCGATTTCGCCGAGGCTGCGCATAGAGCAGGGGGCCACGATCATTCCGATGGTCTGGAACGACCCGCTCGAAATCGCGGCGGCGAGGTCGCCGATTGGATATGCCACATCAGCGAGCCGCCGTACGTCGGATACTTTCATCTTAGTTTCATGCGCCAGCGTCACTTCGGCTGTGCGCGTCATGACCAAGTGAGTTTCCACAGGCAACGGCTTCAGCGCCTGCAAAAGACGCACGCCATAGATCACGCCGGAAGCGCCGGAAATGCCGACGATCAGCCGGTTCGGCGGCCGCGAAGGGTCAGTCATTCTGACCATCCTAGCCGACTTATGCACAGCCGGGCGAGGCGCCGATTTGAGCGTGACTCGGGGCATTCCAGGAGTCAGAGTTTTACTAGTTCGCAACCAGCTCGGAGGTCGCCTATGAGCACTGTGGACCACATCGAAGCGTTGAAGGCCAAGCATGCGTCACTCGAGCATGCCATTGTCGAGGAAAACTCGCGGCCGCACCCCGATGACGACACGATCTGCAGCCTCAAGAAACGCAAGTTGCAAATTAAGGACGAGATTACCCGGCTGAGCGCGCGATCCGTCGCGCACTAACGGGTCCCCTTTGTGATTGGGAGCGCGCAGCCGGGTGGCTGCGCGCCTCTCTCAATTTATCTTGTGAAGATTGACCTGCCACGACACCGGCCCGAAGGCGCCGCGTGAGCTGCCGCCGCATTGCGCGACGTTGTCGGCGCCGCGCTGGCAGACCAGCGAGTCGGCGTACCAGTGCGAGCCGTCGTTGCAGGTCGTGTCGGCGTCGCGCAGCCTGAGCGTCGAGCCCTCGAAGCGCGCCTGGGCGCGCGTTCGGCAGGCGGTGCGGCCGCGCCGCCATTCGAGCTGGCCGTAGCCCGATGAATCGAAGCAGTAGGACGATACGCCGGGCTGCGACTGCATCGCCTCGTGGCGGAACGGATCGGTGCGCCAGCAGCCCTGCATGAAGGAATAGTCGCCGGTCGGCGCCGGCGGCAGCCGCAGCCGGCCGTCGTTCGGTGGCGGCACATTGCGCGGCGGTTCGGGCCTGGGCGCGGGCGGCGGCGTCGGTGGCGCGGTGGCGACTTGCGGCGGCGGTTTTGGCGCCGGCGGCGGCTCTGGCGGCTTGCAGTCGGCGATGCGCTTCTTGAGCTCGGCCTCGATGGCGGCGAGCTCGATCTTCAGCGCCTTGGCGCGCGTCTCCTCGGAATTGAGCGACGCCTTCATGACCGGCAGCGGATCGGGCGCGGCGACGGGCGGTGGCGCGGGCGGACCTTCGCGGGTGGCGAGCGTGAGCGCCGGATCGTCGGGCAATAGGCTGCGCAGCAGCCAGGCACCGGCCAGCAGCAGCAACAGGAAGGGCAGCGCAGCGAGGAACGTGCGCAGCCACGGGATACCGGCGGGAACTGCGCGCGTCGCCGCCACCGGCAGCACCGCTGGCGCCTCGAGCACC
>Ga0306921_10003910_pt1 | contig 15199 bp, 12 predicted proteins | sample sta12Cox44000080_FD_203760 | JGI IMG/M metagenome (GOLD analysis project Ga0306921, IMG submission 203760) | Lab enrichment of tropical soil microbial communities from Luquillo Experimental Forest, Puerto Rico - statoxic.12C.oxic.44.000.080 (v2)... | ecosystem: Environmental > Terrestrial >...
CTCCGCGGGCGCGGCCAACACCCTGCTGCGGGCCGGCACCGGTCTGCGGCTGGCCTCGTTCCCGCAGATCGGCCAGCTCCAAAACACCGTGCTGGTGACAGCGGTCCAGGCCGGGCCGTCGTTCTGCAACCTCAACACCTTGTGGGCCACCGCACCGCCCAACGTCACCGTTCGCGACGTCACCTGTTACACGCCCACGGGAATCATGGCCAACAGGAAATTCATGATCACTTATACCTCCAAGACCTGACGGCCAGGCTGGCGTCGGGGGCCGGGCCGCGCCGTAGCCTGGTGCGATGACGGGCGAGCCGTACCGGGAGCTGGGGGAGGCGGCCTGGGCCTGGGTGCTCGGCCAGGTCCGGGACGAGCAGGGCCCCTGGCTGCCCGATGTGGTGGCCGGCGATGCGCCTCCCGCGGGGCCGGCTGCCGATCGTGACTCGGTGTACGCCGGGATCGGCGGCCTGGCCCCGGTGCTGGCCGAGCTAGGCCAGTACCGGGCGCTGACCGGCGCGGAGCAGGCCCTGGCCGACGCGATCGTGGCGCGGCTTCGCGCCGGGGTGCCGGCCAGGACCGAGCCGTCGCTGTATGACGGCCTGGCCGGGGACGCGACCGCGCTCAAGCTGCTCGCCCCGGGCAGTGAGCATGCCGCGCTGGCCCGGCTTGCGGAGCTGATGACTCCCATGGGGTGGCCCACCACGCTGGAGGCCGAACCGGGGTCCACCGCGCCGGTGACGGAACTGATCCAGGGCACCGCCGGTGTGGTGCTGGCCGCGGTCTGGGCGGGCGGCGAGCACGCCCAGAGCATCGCCGCGACCGGTAGCCAGGCCCTGCTGGCGGTGGCAGACGAGACCGAGGGCGGCCTTGACTGGGGCATCGTGCCCGGATCGCCGTCCCGGGCGCCGAACTACTCGCACGGCACCGCGGGGATAGCCGCCGCGCTGGCTATCGCCGGGGTAGCCCTGGGCCGCGCGGACTTCGCCGCCGCCGCCCGGCGCGGCGCCCAGCACCTGCTCACGGTCGGCTCGCTCGACGAGAACGGGTTCATCGTCCCGCACACCCTGCCGTACTCCACCCGGGACGTGGAACCGGTGACCTACAACTGGTGCCACGGGCCGGCCGGAACCTCGCAGCTGTTCGCCGCGCTGGCTGCCGCCGGTGTGGACGAGGTGTCCGGGTTCGGTGCGGCGTGGCTGCGGCAACGATGCCTGGACGCCGTACTGAACTCCGGCGTGCCAGCGCGGCTCCGGCCTGGTTTCTGGGACAACGACGGCCGCTGCTGCGGCACCGCCGGGGTGGGGGACATACTGCTCGACGCCGCGCAGGACTGCGGCGACCCGGCGCGGGCCAGCGTATTGCTGCGGGCCGCCCGCACGATGGCGGACGCAATCGCCGAGCGCGCCATCCGCGACCGGGCCGGAGCACGCTGGCGGTTCACCGAACACCGCCAGGATCCGCCGCTGCTGCCACCGGGCACCTCATGGATGCAGGGCGCCGCGGGGATCGCCGCGTTCCTGCTGCGCATGGCCCACGTCATGGACAGCGGGCTGACCGGCGCCCCTGTGGTCGATCGCCCGGACCAGTGGTGGGCCGTCCCGGGCCGGCTGCGGCTGTCACAGCGGGGATCTCCCGATCGCATACAGGCAGCCGGCCCGTGAACCGCGCTGGTGCCGTTACTCTCCCGAGCGCAGCACGTCGGCCTTGAAGTAGGCGGCCGCCGCGGCAACGATCGTGGTGGTGGAGCCGATCAGTGCGGCAAGCGTTTCCGCGCTGAAGGTGTTCTTCCAGAACGTCGCGGTGGCAATGGTCCAGAAGGTGAAGGCGATTGCCCCGCCCAGGGTGCTGGCCCACACCTTGGGCGAAGTCTTGGCGGCCTTGGCCTGCCGGGCAACCTTGGCCTTCGCCTTCTTGGCAGCCTTCTTCGCCTTCTGGAGCGCCACGCTGTCGCCTGGTGCGCCGGCCGGGGCCGCCGGGGCGACCGGTGCCGCCGGAGCAACCGGTGCCGCCGGAGCAACCGGTGCAACCGGTGCGGGCAGCGCGACCGGCGTGAGCGACGCGACCAGGGCCGCCTGGGCAGTCAGAGCATCCGAATCCGGCGCTGCTGCCGCGGCTGCGCCGCCCGGGTGCGTTGTGTTTCCGTTGTCGTTCACGAAACTCTCCTCCGTGGTCACGGTTGACCGATGACCCGAGGATGATCCGCGCCGGTGTGCTGGCGCTGCGCCGAGGCTGTCTTGGGGCTGTTTTCGCAGCTCAGAGGCCTGATTCAGGACTGGTCCAGCCGCGCGTGAAGCTCGGAGGCATACGCGGGAAGGTGCAGGCCCTCGAAGATGCGCAGGGCGTCCTGCCAGGCCCGGCGCGCGGCCTGGAGGTTGCCGACCGCCTCGTAGATGTCTCCCAGGCCCGTCAATGTTTCAGCGCGCTGAAGGACCGTCTGCGGGCCCACTTCGGGGAGAACGCCCAGGGATTGCTCGCAGCAGTAAATCGCCGCCTGGAACTCACCGCGCAGCCTGTGCACGAAGCTGAGGCTGTCCCAGGCGAAGGACTGGCCTTCGAGATAGCCGATTTCGCGGCTCAACTGCAGAGCCTGCTGGCAGGTATCCACGGCCAGGTCGAAATTGCCCAGAATGGCATGGTGGCTGCCGGCGGTGGCAAGGGTGCTCGCCTCGTGGTTTCGCCGGCCTAGCTGGCGGTGCAGGGCCAGGGCCTGCCGGGCGTGACCGAGGCCCTCCTCGGCACGCCGCCGGTGCTCCGCCGATGGCGCCGGAATCCCGCGCTGGTAATCATGCAATTGCAGCTCGTACCAGATCGTGTCGAGCAGTGTGCCGGTGATGCCGGTGTGGGCCACGGATTGACCGGCCAGGTCGCCGGCCTCATGAAGGTGCGCCAGGGCCCGCCGGTACCAGGCGTCGGCCGCTTCGTAGTCGCCGAGCATCCAATGCAGATAGCCCATGCTGGAGCAGGCCCAGCCCTGCCCCACGTGGTCGTCGGCCTGCTCGGCGGCGGCGAGGGCGATCCGACCCGCGGATTCCCAGTCCGCCCACTTGCCCTGCCAGTGCGCGGAGAGCCCGAGAAAGAAGAAGATCTGCCATGCCTCGGTCTCGAAGCCCGAGTCGGCCGCCCGCTCAACGGCTTGCAGCAGGACCTGATGCTCGGCGCGAAGCCAGGCCAGCAGGTGCGCGTGGTCGGCTATCCGCTCGGGGCGCACGCCAGGCCGCGGCCCGGATACCGGGAACGCGGCCGCCCAGAAGCTGGGCAGCCCGGCCATCGTGTGCAGGTAGTGGTCCAGGCTGCGGCCGATGGCGGCGCCCATCTCCGCGTCGGTGCACACCTCGGCCGCGTGCTCGGCCGCGTAGGCGCGGAGCAGTTCATGCAATTGGTAGCGCCCGGGCTGGTGCTCGTGCACCAGGTTCGCGGCGGCCAGTTCGGCAAGGGCGGCCCGGGCGTGTGGCGCTGGCACCCCGGCCAGGCTTGCCGCCGCCGGCACGGTGATGTCCGGCCCGCTATGCAGCCCCAGCAGGGCGAACATCCGCGCCGCGGCCCCGCCGAGCTGCCGGTAGGACCAGGAGAACACCGCCCGGAGGCTGGTCGCCTCGTCGCTGCTGTGGAGGGCGTCGAGCCGGCCGGGCTCGCTGGCGAGCGCCGCCGCCAGCGCGGCCAACGGCAGGTCCGGCGATTCCGCCGCGCGGGCCGCCATCACCGCCAGGGCCAGCGGCAGCCCGGCACACAGCCGGATCAGATCGGCCACGGCGGCCGGCTCGCTGGCCACCCGCTCCCGGCCCAGCCGGGCCTCGATCATGCGCATGGCCTCGTCTTCGTCCAGCACCCCGAGCCTGACCAGCCGGGCATCGTCGGTGGCCGCGAGGCCCGCCAGCGATGACCGGCTGGTCACCACCGAGAGGCATCCTGGCCCGCCGGCCAGCAGCGGCCGCACCTGGGCGGCGTCCCGCGCGTTATCCAGGACGATAAGCACCTGTTTGCCGGCCAGCACGCTGCGGTACAGTCCCGCACGCGCCTGCGCCTCGGCGGGTATCGCCCCGGCCGGCACCCCGAGCGCGGCCAGGAACCAGCCGGTCACCACGTTCGCGTCCACGGGCGCGCTCTCCGGGTCATAGCCGCGCAGGTTCACGTACAGCTGGCCGTCGGGGAACCGGTCCGCGATCTTCCGCGCCCAGTGCACCGCGAGCGCCGTCTTCCCCACGCCTGCCATTCCGCCCAGCGCCGTCACCACAACTGCGCCGGCCGCGCCCGGATCGCCCGGCTGGCTCAGCAGTTCATCCAGCGCCTTCAGCTCACGCTCGCGGCCCGCGAAGAACCTCACCCCGGCGGGCAGTTGCCGCGGCACGACCGCATCCCCCAGCGCCGGGCCCCGGCCATCTCCCGCCCCGCCAGCAAAACGTTCGGCGGCCGGGTTGCCCGGTTGCACGCCGCCACGGTCCACCGCAGCCGCCGGTATCGCCAGCGATGCGTCGTCGGCCAGCACCAGCGCGTGGATCCGGGCCAGTTCCGGCCCTGGGTCAATGCCCAGTTCCGTGGCCAGCACGCGCCGGGTGGTGTCGAACGTCGCCAGCGCCTCGCCGCGCCGCCCGGACCGCCACAGCGCCACCATCAACTGCCCCGCCAGCCGCTCACTCAGCGGAAACTCCGCCACGAGCGCGGGTCCCTCCGCGACTACGTCGCCATGCCGGCCCAGCATCAGGTCACACTCGACCCGCTCCTCCAGCACCCCGGCGCGCAGCTCTTCCAGCCCCGCCGCATCCCCCGCCAGCCGTGGGCACAACCCCAGCACGTCCGCCAGCGCCGGCCCCCGCCACAGCCGGAGCGCCTGGGTGAACAGGTCGGCCGCCGAGGGTATATCCCCTGCTCTGGCGGCCTGCCTGCCACGGGCCGCCAGCGCGCGGAACAACCCCGCGTCGACCTCCTCCTCGGTCAGCGCGAGCCGGTACCCGCCACCCGACCGCACGACCCGCGATCCGCCCGATGGCAGCGCCGCAGCCATCCGGCGGCGCAGCGCCGATACGTGCGTGTGCAGGTTCTGTCCGCGCTCCCGGGACCACTCTTCCCCCCACAGCGCGTCCACCAGCGCCTCGTCGGGCACCGCCCGGCCCGCCATCACGCCGAGCATTGCCACCAGGATCCTGAGCATCGGCTGCGCCAGCCCGGTCAGGCCGCCTCCGGGGGACACCAACTCCACCGGGCCCAGCAGTCCTACCACCAGTTCGCGATCAACCGTGGCCCCGCCCCCGGACTCGGCGTCCATGACCGGCATCGTAATTAGCCGTGAAGCAACATGGAATAACCAGGAGCGATGCAACCACCACACGCCGGACACGCCGCGGTCAGCTATGTCAGTCCCGGTGTCTAGGGTGATGTGACGTGACGAGGGCACGGCTGGGCCTGACGCGGCCGCAGATCCTGGCTTTCCGGCGGCACACCGGCGGGCTTGACGAGCGGCTTCCGCCCGGGCGGGAGTCGCTTCGGCGTGCCGCCTGGGCAGGGCTGCAGGACAGCATGCCCCGGGCCGCGCTGCTGTCGATCCACGCGCGCGTGGCGCGGACGCAGCCATCCACGTGGGAGGACCCTTCGCTGGTCCAGTTGTGGGGCCCGCGGTTCAGTGTGTTCGTGGTCGCCGCGTGTGACCTGGCCGTCTTCTCGCTGGGGACGTTGCCCGGCCATGCCAAGGGCCTGCGCAGGGCGGAGGACACCGCCGCGCGCCTGCACGCCATGCTCGGCGGCGCGAGGATGACCTACGGGCAGGCAGGCAGGGTGCTCGGCGTCCATCACAACAGCCTGCGGTACGCCGCGGCGACCGGCACGGTCCTCATCCGGTGGGACAGCGCGCGGCAGCCGGAAATCTGGACCGTGCCGCCGCCCGACGCCGACCCGCACGACGCTCGCCTGGAGCTTGCGCGCCGGTACCTGCATATCTACGGCCCCACCACGCCAGAGGCCTTCGGCCAGTGGGCGGGAATCGGTGCGCGGCCCGGCGGCGAGGCGTTCGGCGCGCTCGGCACGTCGCTGACACCGGTGGGCACACCGATCGGGGACGCGTGGATCCGCACCGAGGATGAAGCCGCCCTGCGCGCCGGCCCTGGGCCCGTGGCACCCGCCCGGCTGCTGCCCAGCGGCGATGCCTTCCTCCTCCACCATGGGGCCGCTCGTGACCTGATGGTCCCCGACGCCGCCCGCCGTAGCGAGTTGTGGACCCCACGCGTCTGGCCCGGCGGGCTCCTCGTCGCGGGGGAACTCGCCGGCACATGGCGCCGCGCGGACACGCTGATCACGCTGCAGCCGTGGCGTGCTCTGTCGCCTGCGGAACGCGACGCGGTCACCGCGGAAGCGCAGTCCATGCCGCTGCCCGGCGCCACGGGCCGGATCGCCGTCCGCTGGGGCGATTAGGGCATCCCGCGTCCACACCGTCGCGAGCGGCGCCAACAACCGCACCCGGCGTGCGGTCTGGGTCTCACGACTCGGTCAGCTCGGCCGGCGGCCGGCGGGCGGTGGCGCGGGTGGTATGGGCCAGGCCTATTTGCAGGAGCATTTGCGGGGAGCCGGGCAGGGCTAGGCGGTCGCGGATCAGGGCGCGGATCGCCCCGGATTCCAGCGGCTGGGTGTGCAGGCTGGCGAACACCCATTTGCTGGCGGCGTGGGCCAGCAGCCGGTGCAGCGCCTGGCCGGCGCGCAGCCAGTCGGCCCGGCCGTCGCCGGTGGTGAGCAGGACTGCGGTGGCGGCGGGCGGTGGACCGCCGCTGGGCAGCAGCCCGAGGCTGCGGCCGAGGTCGAAGTCGCGCTGCGGGAGCCGGCCGGGTTGCTGATCGGGGGTGGCGGGGAAGGCTTGGGCGGGGACGCCGTCGGGAGCGGGATCGTCGGCGCTGCGGCTCCACCGGCGCATCTCGTCCCGGGCCACCGGGTCCCGATCTTGCCGGTGGCCGGCCGCCCGGGCGAGGTCGGCCAGCTTGTGATAGGCGAGCGCCCGGTCGATGAGTGCCAGCTGAGCGCCCTCGGCCAGCGCGTCGTGCTGCAACCCGGCAAGCAGCCCGGCAGGCAGCGGGCCAGGTTCCCAGGGGCCGCGGTGTGTGTGCCGGTGGGGCAGTGCCTCGAGGAGCTTGTGCTCCAGCGGGGTGATCGGCTCGGCCTTGCCCAGGGTCACCCGGGCGAGCAGCCGCAGCCGGGCGGGGTCGGGGAGCAGTTCGACGACCGGCAGGTAGCCTAGCGACCGCACCGCCAGCCGCAGCCCGAACAGGGCGGCGCCGCAGCTGATCAGCATCTCCCGCCCGGCCCGATCCACCTGGAGCTTGCGGCCGGGGTCGGCGTACAGCTCGATCACATATTCGCTGACCCGGAACCTCCATGGCTGGGTGTTCTGCACCGACGGCGCGCGCGCCGCGGTGGCGATCAGGTAATCGGCCTGGTCGGCCGGGATGGGCCCCGCCCGCCAGGCATCTTCGTCGGTCATGCTGCTCACCTCCCTTCGCTGATGTTGATGTCTTCGATGCCGGTTCCGGACAAAATGTCATCGGGTGGGCGCCGGACGCTGTCCGCCGTTTGGGTGACGGCGCCGAGCCGGAGGATCAGTTGCGGGCAGGCGCCGTCGCTGAGCTGTGTCCGGATGGACTCACGGAGCCAGCCAAATTCCAGCGGCTGGGTGTGCAACGCGGCGGCGATCCCGGCCGTGCTGGCGGTGAGCAGGATCCGCTGCAGGGCCTGCCCGGCGTTGACCCAGTCCGGCGGGCGGTCCTGGGCCGTGGTGAGCAGCCCGACGACCCCGGCGGCCCGGAACGGTGACCCGGTGCTGAGCGGCGGCAGACCCCATCCGTGGCCGCGGGCGAAGTCCCGGCCGGGGAAGTCCGGGTCGGTGTGCTCGGCCCGCGCCGGGTAGGAGGCCGGTGGCACTCCGTCGGCTTGTGCGGTACCCGGCGCGGGGGCCCACCGGGCGAGTTCCCGGACCCGCTCGCCGTCTCGCCGCTGGATGCGTTCGGCGTCTTGGACGGCGGCGGCGAGCGCGGCCCGCCGTCCGTCGTCGGCGACGATGCGCAGCATCGCACCGTACCGGGCGGCGCCTTCGCGCAGCGTGGCAAGCAAGCCCGACGGCAGCGGCACCGGGTCGAACCCGCCGCGGTGCGTCCGCCGCTGCCGCACCTGGCCAAAGAGCCGTTGCTCGAACTCGGTCCGGGCGGCCCGCCGGCCCCAGTTCACCCGCGCGACCAGCAGTGGCTGGCTCGGATCGGGCAGCACCTGTGTCTCGGGCAGACAGCCGAGCGACCGCAGGGCCAGCCGGACAGTGAACAGCGCCGCGCCACAGCTGATCATCATCTCCCGGCCGTCGGGGTCAGCAACCCGCAACTGCCGGTCGGCGTCGGCATACAGGCTGACCTGTTGCCCGCTGGAGCTGTACCGCCACGGCTGGGTGTTGTGCACCGACGGCGCCCACGCCGCGGCCGTCACCACGTACGTGGCGATCTGCGCCGGAGCCAGCGGCTCCAGGCTCGCCTTTTCCCCTTCAGGCGGCGCAGCGTGCGAGCGGCTCTGGGGGGCAGGAAAGCGGTTAGTACCCATCACGCCAGTTCAGCCCGAAGGCCCATCGGCAGGCAGGTCCGAAGGTCCCGCGGCCCGCGGGACCTTCGTACCTGCCCAGCGCCGCCGATGACGGCGCCTGTCGGACGAGATCGACATGGCGGGCCGGGCCGCCGGTGAGCTGGTCCAACGCCACGAGAGGAAGGGACGTTCGGCTCTGGATGACCAGGGCGCGGCGCTGGTGAGGGTTGGGCATGTTCGTCGCCCACGAGCTGCCGGTTGGTGCCGGCCGTCGCGAGGCCCAGGCCCGGCTTGCGAACCTGCTTCACGGCGCCTGGCTGGCCGAAGCGTCTGCCGCCGCCTACGACGGGGCCGTTACCGGCCTGCTGCGGGTGGGCCCGGCCGGTTCTGCCTCCGCCAAGCTGGTCCGGGTGAGCCTGCTTGACCCGGTGTACCGCGATGAGATCATGACGGTTGGCCTGAGGTGGGAGGCGACCGGCCCCGCGGGCAGCCTGTTCCCCGTGCTGGACGCCAACATCAGCATCCTCCCCGGCCAGAACGAGGGCACCGCCGACAGCAAGCAGACGGCCCGGCTAGCGCTGACCGGCTCCTACCGGCCCCCGCTTGGCCGCCTGGGCACCGCGTTGGACAAAGTGGCCCTGCACCGGGTGGCCACCGCGACGATCCGCGCCCTGTTGCAGGATGTGGCGGCCGCGCTCACCGGTTCCGCTCCCGCAGAGAACCCCGCAAAGGACGTGTGCCCTGGCTTGACCGCGGTCCCGGACGCAGGCATGCCCTGAGCAACGCCAGGTTTGCCGATGCGGCGCAGGGCCGCATTCCAGAAGTCGCCCGGATGACCAAGACCGCAGCCCTCCGGACCGCATGGTGCATGCTCATCCAGACAGGCTGTCCCACGCCGCGCAGTTGCGCCCGGCAGAGCTCTGCGGCGCTGCGCCGGATGGGTGAACCAGGGCAGAGGCCAGCCGGGTCACATTCACGGCGTCCGGCGTGGCAGCGTAAGCCTGAAGATCACGCCGCCGCCCGTGCCGCCGCCGCTTTCCGTCGTGCCGTAAAGGGACCCGTCGGCGCCGAGGGCAAGCTCGTCTGGCCCGGCGCCGTTCCTCCCGTTGAACGTCGCCACGATGCGGAAGGCCCCGGCGGGCGTCAGCTGATACACCCACCCGGGGTGGTGTACGTCGCCCATCAGCGTGCCGTAGAAGTTGCCGTCGGGGGCCTGTATCTGCGGGCCGAACGAGCCGCTGCCGGGGAAGTGGTAGGAGCGGAGGAACTTCAGTGTCGCGGGTGGTGTGAACCGGAAGAAATGACTCCGGTATGTGTAGAAGTCCTGCGTCAGGCCGTACAAGCTGCCGTCGCGCCCCAGCTCCAGGTTCCACGGCCGGTCCGCCACCGTGGTGTTGAAGTTGACCTCGGTGCGGAACTTCGGCGTGATGGCAAAGAGCTGGCCGTTGTTTCCGAACCCCTGCTTGTCGCCTTCGGAAATGCCGTACACGTTCCCGTCCGGCCCGATGACCAGGTCGATGGGATACAGGCAGTTTTGCAGGGTGCAGGAGACGATGTTGGTGAAGGTGCCGCCGGGCGAGAGCCGGTAGGCGTTGCCGTCCCCGTGCGATCCGCCGTAGTAGGTGGTGCCGTACAGGGTGCCGTCCGGGGCCTGGACCAGCGCCGTCGGGTACATGCCGTTCGTGCCGTTGAAGGCGAGCACCGTCGTGATCGTCCCGTCCGGCTTGATCGTGTAGATCGATCCGATCCCGCTGGATCCCCCGTCGAAGGTGAGGCCGTACAGCAATCCCCCCGTGCCGAGGAACGGCGCGCCGAACGGCCCGCCGTCCTTGGCGTAGTCAAGGGTGGCGAGCCTGGTATAGGCCGAGCCGCCGCTCAGCCTGAACACCGTGCCGTTCGACAAGCCCACGGCCGATGTCGCTCCGTAAAGGTTGCCGTCTTTGGAGAGCGCCAGGTACTTAGGCGTGGTCACCAGCGCCGAGGGGAATTGGTGCACCACCGACAGGGTGAACCCCGGGGACGCGCTTCCGTGGACGCTGTCAGGTACCGCATCGGCGGGCCGCGCAAAGGGCAGCGCGAGCGCGATAGCCAGCCCGGCCAGGGCCGATGTCCTGAACGTGACCGTTTTCCGTAAATGGCCCATCATGACAGGCTCCGATGTTGTTGCGGCCGGCCCAGGTGCAACATACACCGCGGCCTCCACATCGTGAACCCGAAGCAATGGCTGCAACCCATACGACAGAATCACCCGTGGGAGGGTGACGACACACCCGGGTCCGCACGGAGAGGATCAGCCATGGCGCACGAGACTGTGGAGCCGCCGAAGGGCCCGTCATCGAGTGAGCATCCGGATAGGCCGGCCCAGATTGCGACCGACCCCGTTGAGGCTGGTCAGCCGGCCGCGGCTACCGAAGCACCTACGCCCGCCGCGCCGCCAGCGGCCGCCGAGGCGACTACGGCTACCGAACCGCCCGCGGCTACGGCTACGGCGACCGAACCGCCCGCAGATGCCGGGACGGTCACGGCTGCCGAACCGCCCACGGCCGTAGCAACCGGCCCGGGCGTAACTCCGGCCGAGGCCGCCCCAATTCCGGCCGAAGGCGCTCCTCCGGCGCCGGCCGAGCCCGCGAAGCACCGCAAGCTGCTTTACGTCACGCTGCCCGGCTGCTGGGGTGCGATCATTTTCGCGGCCCTTTCCTTCACCCCCTCGCTGCTGCCGCGGGGCGGCCTCATCCAGGGCATCATCTGCGGCATCACCGCCGCCATCGGTTACGGGCTCGGAGTATGGGCCGCCGCCATCTGGCGTGCCTTCGCCGACCGGGAGCCGCGCCAGCCGCGCCGGTGGGCCTGGCTCACCTTCTACATCTGCGCGATCGTGCTGTTCGCCGTCGCCTTCGGGCTCGGGCAGTACTGGCAGAACGAGATCCGCAATCTGATGGGGGTGACGGAGTACAACATCCCCCTGGCCGTTGCCTCGCCCATCATCGCGGTGCTGGTGTTCTGCCTCTTCCTGGCGATCGGCCGCGGCCTTCGTGGCCTGTACCGCTGGGTCACGAAGCTGCTCCACCGGTGGATCGGCATGCGCGCGGCACGCGGGCTCGGCTGGATCCTGGTGGTTGGCCTCACCTACTTGGTGGTCAGCGGTGTGCTGCTGCAAGGGTTCATCGACCTCATGAACGCGGCCTACGGGACGCGCGACCACAAGACCGCCGAGGGGATCCACCAGCCCACCACCAGCCTGCGCTCGGGCGGCCCCGGCTCGCTCATCCCGTGGGACACGCTCGGCTGGCAGGGCCGCAACTTCATCGGCAAGGGCCTGTCGGTGAGTGACATCGAGAAGGTCACCGGCAAGCCGGCCATGGCGCCGATCCGGATCTACGCCGGGCTGGCCTCGGCCAAGGGCGCGGAGGCCCAGGCCGCGCTGGCGGTCAAGGACCTCGAGCGCGCGGGCGGTTTCCAGCGCAAGTACCTGGCCGTGGTCACCACGACCGGCAGTGGCTGGGTCGACCCGGCCCTGGTGAACAGCTTCGAGTACCTCACCAATGGCGACTGTGCGACCGTGGCGATCCAGTACTCCTACCTGCCCTCGTGGATCTCCTACCTGGTCGACCAGGCAAAGGCCCTGGCGGCGGGGCGCGCGCTCTTCGACGCGGTCTACGGCGTGTATGCGAAGATGCCCACTTCGGATCGCCCCAAGCTGGTCGTCGCCGGGGAAAGCCTGGGCTCGTTCGGCGGGGAGGCCGCCTTTACCGGCGCGAACGACATTGCCAACACGACCAACGGCGCGCTGTTCGCCGGCCCGCCCAACTTCAACACACTGTTCAGGCAGTTCAGCGACAACCGCGAGCTGGGCAGCCCCGAGGTGGAGCCGGTTTATCAGAACGGGCAGACCGTGCGGTTCGCGAACAATGCGGGCAAGGCGATCCCGCCGACCGGCCAGCCCTGGAACGGCACCCGGGTGCTGTACCTGATGCACCCGTCCGACCCGATCGTCTGGTGGAGCCCGCGCCTGATCTTCAGGCAGCCGGACTGGATCGGCGAGCCGCCGGGCAGCGATGTGCTCGGGACCATGTTCTGGATGCCGCTCATCACGTTCTGGCAGGTCACCGCCGACCTTCCGTTCGCCACCGGCGTCCCGGACGGGCACGGCCACCGGTACTCGGCCGAGTACGTCGATGGGTGGAACGCCGTGCTGCGTACCGGGGCCTCGTCCCAGGAACTGGCCGAACTCAGGCCGATCATCACAGAGGCGAGGTGATCGCGCACCAAGGCAGGCGCGCAGGCAGCGCCGCTACAGCCCGGCCAGCAGGCTCGCGTGGTGCACCGTGAACCACGCCACGGTGAGCGCCAGGCCGTTGGTCGCGACGTGCGCCAGTATCGGCGCGATCAGGCTTCCCGACCGCAGCCTGAGCCAGCAGAACACCAGGCCCGCGCAGGCCGTCACCAGGACCGCGCCGAGCACCAGCAGCGTCTGCCCGGTCAGGCTGCCGACCTCGCCCCGCAGCATGTGGTTGTCCGACATCGTGTGCAGGCTCGGCGCGATATGCCACAGGCCGAACAGCGTCGAGGTGACCAGGCTTGCCCGCCACGGCCCCCACCGTTTCAGCGCCGACCCCAGCAGGACGCCGCGAAAGGCGAACTCCTCGGGGATCGCCGTGAGCAGCACGATCGAGACACCTAGCTCGTAACCGAGCCGCCCGGCGCTGATCTGTGCCCGCGAATCGTGCAGGAAGCCGTTCGTGGCCGGGATCAGCGCCGCGATCACCAGCACCAGCAGGACAAGCCCGAAGGCGGCGCCACCGTACCGCAGGCCCGCGGGCACCTGTCTCCAGCCGAGCCCGAGGTCGTCGCGCGTGAGGCCGCCGTCCCAGGCGACGATGATCAGCGCCACCATGAGCAGGCCGGCCGCCACGGCGGGGGGGCCGAGCAGCCCGAACGTGCGCATGATCGTGAACACGACCAGGACCGCCACGGTCTGCACAAAGCAGCGCGTGGCGCCGTCGCCGCGGCGGTTACCTCTGATCGAGAATGCGCCGCTTGGCAGTCTCATAATGAGCGTCGGAAAGGACGCCTTCCTCGTGCAATTTTGCGAGCTTTCGCAACTGCGCCAGCCACGATGTCTCGTCCTCGGGCGCGGGCGGGGCCGGAGCGGCCTGGGCCGGGACGGGAGGAGCCGGGGCGCGAGGGGGCGGCGCGGGCGGCGGGGCAGGTACGGCGCCAGGGGGACCGCCTGCCCCCACAGGCTGGCCGGTGACATGCACCCCCATCGCACGCCAGAACAACTCGGCCTGTGCCGCATAGTCGGCCGCGCTGAGCCTGCCCGCACGGAACGCCGTCGTGGCCCGTTTTATCGAGGCCAGGTGGGGGAGCTGGGTCTGGCTGAGCTGCATACCCCGGCTGCAGATCGGGCACACGAGGTAGTCGTCCGTGCCGTAGGGCACCACCGGCACGAAGTAGAGGCGCACGGTCTTCTTCGACCGGACGTGGTGCAGGACTACCTGGTTATTGCAGTTGGGGCAGACCACCTGCACGGCCGCGCCCAGGTCTTCCTGCTTGCCCGGCCCGAAGCCGAAAATCACCACCATCAGGCAATCGAATCACAGCATGCGCGCGGCGGTTCACCCTTCGCCGGGTGATAGTGGCGGCACCCGCCGACAGCCAAGGCGCCAGCTCAGGACGGCACCCGCTCCGCGCCGACATGCCCGGCGACGTGCTTGGTGTACGCGGCGGCGCCGGCCGTGATCGGGTGATAGGGCCCGCGGATCCGCTGCAGCTCGGGTGAGACCTCGCGGTAATCCAGGTCGGGGTCGTCACCGCAGTCGCAGCAGACTATCTCGAACGCGTCGGTGTACCCGCCTTCCTGCTGGCCGGCGACGATCCGGATAGGCATGCGGCGCAGAACCACGGTCCAGCCATGCCCCGGTTCGTCACCGACCGTCATGCAGGCGCCCGGTGGACGGCCCGCCTGACTACGAACTTGCCAACCTCCCACAGGGCGAACAGCGCGACGGCGGGCACCAGGGCCCAGCCGAACTGCCGCAGGTTGATGTCCACGGTGCCGAGCAGCCGGTGGAAGACGTCCATCTGGGTGACCAGCACGGCGAGGATGAACTCGCCGATCATCGCCCAGTTCATCTGCTTGCTGTCGAACGTGGCCGTGGTCAGCGCGGTGGCGGTCTCGCTGCGGCACTCCACGGCGGCCACGATCAGGCACAGCGCGAACGTGGTGAACGCGATCGAATTTCCGATCGCGGCACTGTGGTAGACCGACGTGCCGATCTCCAGGACGGTCAGCAGGCCGATGGTGATGGCAAGCCCGGCGAGCGCCACCGTAGTGACCATTCTCGTGGTCAGCACGGATTGGCCACGGGGTGCCGGGCGCCTGCTCATCAGGCCGGGTGTCTCCCTGTCGAAACCGAGCGCGAAGCCGAATGGCGCGTTGACGAAGAAGTGGATCCACAGTACTTGGGCGGGGGTGAATGGCTCGCCATTGGCGATATTGAACAACGTGGCGCCGAGGAAGGTCAAGACAAAGGCGACCAGCAGCACGAGCACGAAGCGGATGTACTTGGTCAGGTTGTCGTAGATCTTGCGGCCCTGCTCGACCGCGAACACGATCGTGGCGAAGTTGTCGTCGGACAGGATCATCCGCCCGGCGTTCTTGGCGACC
>Ga0306921_10003912_pt1 | contig 15196 bp, 10 predicted proteins | sample sta12Cox44000080_FD_203760 | JGI IMG/M metagenome (GOLD analysis project Ga0306921, IMG submission 203760) | Lab enrichment of tropical soil microbial communities from Luquillo Experimental Forest, Puerto Rico - statoxic.12C.oxic.44.000.080 (v2)... | ecosystem: Environmental > Terrestrial >...
TGGAGTGTCGACAAACGCCGGCGTGATTCTGCAGACCCTGCCGCAGGATCCGCTCAATCCGCGAACGGAAAAGGCTGTGTCGGTCTTTGACGTGACGCACGTGTTCTCGCTGAGCCTCATTCAGGACTTGCCGCTCAACAAAGTGAGTTTTCTGAGCCCTCTCGGAAAATATGTCACCGAGGGCTGGCAATTCCTGAACATCACGACGCTGACGACCGGGCCGCCGTTCAGCGTGTACTCGGGGATTCAGCAGACGGGAATGGGCGCGGGAGGCACGGACCGGCCGGATTTGGTATCCATGCCGGATTTTTCGACTTCGCGGAAAACTCGGGAAGATTACTTTGGGCGCGGCGCGGAGAATGCGTCGTTTTTCTCATTGCCGATCGGAGTACCCGGGGGGACCGGCCCGAATCAGGGGAGATTTGGAACCTTGGGGCGGAACACTTTCCGCGGGCCCGGATTTCATCAGTTCGATATTGCGTTGATTAAGAACACCTCGTTTGGGCGGCGGGCGGGAGGGGAGTGGGGGATTCTGCAATTTCGCGCGGAGTTCTTCAACATCTTCAACGTTGTGAATTTTGGAATGCCTTCGAACACCGTGCTCGGCAGCGGATTCGGGACGATCAGCCGCACGGCGGGCTCGTCGAGGCAGATTCAGCTCTCGCTGAAGCTCGTGTATTGAGATCGCCGAGGTGACTCGGGCCGAAAGCTAGGCGCAAGGCCGGCAGCAAAGACAGGGCCCGATCGTCTCTGCTAGGCGTCCACGTGGGCGCAGTGCACGGCATCAAGGGCGGCCCACAGGGCGTCGAGCGCTTGATTCGCGGTGGCCAGAATCTCTCGCTCGTCGTTTTCCCCATGGACATGCTCGGCGAGCCAATTGCGCCAGGCTTCCCGGTGCGTCTTGTCGGCCTCTTCGTGCACGGTGAAATAGGCGAGGCCCTTCGCTGAAGTCACGCCATAGAACTTCTTCAGGCCGTCGATTTTGGTTGTAGCGATTTCCGGCACCTGCGCTTCGTAGGCGTAGAGAGCCGCAACCGCTTCAGCCACGGTGCGGTCGCCTACAATTTCGCGGAAGGTCTCGACCACGGCTTGCGTGCCGGGAAGGGCCGGGCAGCAGGTAATATCTTCTTCGTTGACGCCAAGAGAGGCGGCAAAATCGCGCCAGAGTTTCGGATGCGGTTGCGAGGGATTTTCTTCTTCTGCGAGATTGTCGAGGATGACGTCGCGAATGGGACCTTCGGTGCGCGCGGCGAGGACCCGGAGATGCTTGGGGAAAGCTTCGACGTGCCGGTAATACTGTGCGGCATAGAGTTGGAGGGATTCGCGGCTGAGCTTGCCCATCTGCCAGTCCTGGTAGAAGGGATGTTTCAGAAGACTTTTTTCGGCGATGACGGCGTCAATTTTTTCGAGAAGTTGGGCGTTTTGCATGGAATCCCTCCCGTAGTTTTAGCGGACGGGGGATTATCGCCCGGCCGCTGGTGCGCTGCAATAGGACTGCGGGATTTTATCAAAGTTCCCGAGAATTTTGGCGAAAGGATTCAGCATTCTCTGAGAAATGCTTCACGCCGCAAGTTCTTGAAAACAAGAAGGAAACTTTCTGATTACGATTTGCCATGGAGGCGTTCAATATCCGCGCCGACGCCGGAGAGTTTCTCGACAATGCGCTCGTAGCCGCGGTCGATGTGGTATACGCGCTCAATGATGGTTTCGCCAGAGGCGACCAGCGCAGCGAGAACCAGGCCGGCGCTGGCGCGCAAGTCTGAGGCCAGGACGGTGCTGCCGGACAGCGGAGACCGACCGTGGATGATGGCGCGGCGACCGTCGACGGAGATGTGCGCACCCATGCGGACCATTTCACTGGCGTGGAGGAAGCGGTTTTCGAAGATAGTCTCGGTGATCACGGAGGTGCCTTCGGCTTGCGTGGCGAGGGCCATGTATTGCGCCTGCATGTCGGTGGCAAAGCCCGGATACTCCTCGGTGGCGACATCGGAGGCAACGAGCTTGTGGCTGCCGCGGACCCGCAGGGTGGTGGGGTCGGGAGTTTCGACGGCTACTCCGGCGGATTCGAGCTTCCCGATTACGGCGGAAACATGGGCAGGAGTGCAATGGGTAATGGTGAGGTCGCCGTCGGTGATGGCTCCGGCGACGAGAAATGTTCCCGCTTCAATGCGGTCGGGGATTACCGAATGTGTAGTGCCACGGAGCTTGTCTACGCCGCGGATGAGCAGCGTGCCAGTGCCGTCGCCCTCAATGTTTGCGCCCATTTTGCGAAGAAGGTGGATGAGATCGGTGACTTCGGGTTCGCGAGCGGAGTTTTCTAGGACGGTAACGCCGTCCGCTAGGGTTGCCGCCATCAAGATGTTTTCGGTACCGGTCACGGTGATCTTTTCGAAGATGACGTGGGCGCCCTTAAGACGGCCGCCGTTCGGAACACGCGCCTGGATGTAACCGTGCTCGGTGGCGATGACCGCGCCCATTTTTTCGAGTGCGGAGAGATGCAGGTCGACCGGGCGAGCGCCGATGGCGCAGCCACCGGGGAGAGAAACGTGCGCGACGCCGGAGCGCGCAAGGGCCGGACCCAGCGTGAGGATCGACGCGCGCATGGTCTTAACCAGTGCGTAAGGAGCGATCGCGTCATTCAGGGATTCGGAAAGGATGGTGTAGGTGCTTGCAGGAAATTCGGTGGTGGTCACCTTCGCGGACATGAAGGCAAGCAGCCTGCCCATAGTGATAATGTCGCGAACCATGGGGATGTTGTGAAGAACAACCGGCTCGGGTGTGAGAAGCGCGGCAGCCATCAGCGGAAGCGCGGAGTTTTTTGCTCCGGCAATTTTCACCGTGCCGTAAAGAGGCTTTCCGCCGCGAATTCGGAATTTGTCCATGGGTATCTGGAAGTCACTCGCCGAGGGCTCGGCGCAGATCGCCGTTGGCGGATTCGAGGAACTTGCGGGCTCGGTCAGCGGAAATGCGACGTTTGAGCATGACCAGAGCGACGCGGAGTTCGTGTTTGCTTTGACGCAGTGCGTGTTCCACGTCGGACACATTTTTTCCGGTTGCCTCCATCAGAATCCGCCGTGCCCGGTCCCGAAGCTTGCGGTTCGACTTCGTGAGGTCGATCATCAGGTTCTCGTAGGCGTGACCGAGCCGCACCATCGTGGCGGTGGAGAGCATGTTGAGGACCATTTTCTGGGCCGTGCCGGCTTTGAGGCGCGTAGACCCAGTAAGGACTTCGGGGCCGACGTCGGGAGTAATGGCGATGTGCGCGGCTTTGGCCAGAGGTGAATGGCGGTTGGCGGTAACGGCGACGGTCAGCGCGCCATGGCGCTTTGCGTAGCCGAGCGCGGCGAGGACGTACGGAGTCGTGCCACTGGCAGCGATCCCAACGATGGTGTCGTTTCGCGCGATGTGCAGCTTTTTGAGGGCGCCGCGCGCGTTGACGCCGTTGTCTTCCGCGCCTTCGACGGGCTGGGTGATGGCTCGATGCCCACCGGCGATCAGCGCACGGACAAGCTCAGGGGACGTGCCGAAGGTGGGAGGGCACTCGGAAGCATCGAGGACTCCGAGACGGCCGCTGGTACCGGCTCCCACGTAGATGAGACGGCCACCGGCCTGCATCCGGGCAACGATGCCGTCGACGGCACGAGCGATGGCAGGCAGCTCTCGCGCAACGGCGGGCGGGACTCTGCGATCCTCCCGATTCATGAGCTCGACGATCTCCCGGGAGGACATGTGGTCAAGATTTCTGGAGGCTTTGTTGCGCTGTTCGGTACGCCGGCTTTCCGTGCGACGGCGCGCTCTATGTGCAGAGGGCATCTGTAAATTATAGCCGGGGCTTGCAGGGCTTAGGAAATTTGCGACCCGAAGAGGAACAAACTAGACATACGAACGCCGGTGTCGAAATTGATTTGGAAACTTTGTTCCAAGCAAGTCCAGTAGAGGGAAAGAGGTGTGATAGAACAGAATGAGGTTCCGCTTCACGGTGACAACGCAACGAAGAACGGGCGGCCGGCCCCAGAAGGTGCCGCTTCACAACGTTGCGTGGGCAGGCGAGCGCTTTTATGAAAGGCAAAAAACGGCCTAGCAGATTCAGGCGATAAAATTCATGGATGTTTTGAAGAGATTGTTTGAAGAACATTTTCATTTGCCGCCCGAACGCATCCAGCCCCTACAAGGAGATTTGGGCGCGTCAGGGCGCAAGATTGTGCGGCTCGCGGGCGGGAAGACGACCGCGGTCGGAATTCTTTATGGCGTACGTGAAGAGAACCTGGCGTTCCTAGCGTTTTCGCGGCATTTCCGGAAGCACGGATTGCCGGTCCCAGAGATTTATGCCGAAGATTTGGCTCACGGTGCGTACCTCGAAGAGGATTTGGGCGATACTACGCTGTTCGGTCTTCTTTCGAAAAACCGCGTGGGAGAAAAACTCGCGCCGGAGGTGATCGAGGCTTATCGCCAGGCGGTGGCAGTGCTGCCGCGTTTTCAGGTAGAGGCCGGGCGCGATCTGGACTATTCCGTATGCTATCCACGCGGGAGTTTCGACCGGCAGTCGATTGCCTGGGACTTGAACTATTTCAAATACTACTTCTTGCGGCTGGCGGCGATCCCGTTTGGCGAGCAGGCGCTCGAAGATGATTTTGGGCGTCTGACGGATTTTCTGCTGCAAGCGCCGAGCGACTATTTTCTGTATCGCGATTTTCAGTCGCGAAACATCATGATGCGCGCCGGCGAGCCCTACTTCGTGGACTACCAGGGCGGGCGCAGGGGCGCGCTGCAATACGACATTGCTTCGCTGCTTTACGACGCCAAGGCGGACTTATCTCCAGATGTGCGGCGCGATCTGATGGGCAGCTATCTGGACGCGCTGGGAAACTATGTCGATCTCAACCGTGAGGCGTTTCTCCGCTACTACTACGCCTACGTCTATGTGCGCATTATGCAGGCGCTGGGCGCCTATGGTTTCCGCGGATTCTACGAACGCAAAGCGCATTTCCTGCAGAGCGTTCCGTATGCGCTGAAGAACCTGCGGTGGCTGCTGCACAACGTAAACCTGCCAATTGAACTGCCGACGCTGATGAGCGCATTTCGCAGCATGCTGGCGTCGCAGAACTTGCTAGGCCTGGCGAATGAGGCGCAGAGCCTCACCGTGCGAGTTTTCAGTTTTTCGTTTCATGGCGGACTGCCGAAAGACGAAAGCGGCAACGGAGGGGGATTCGTTTTTGATGGACGGAGCTTGCCGAATCCCGGGCGCGAAGAGCGGTTCAAGGCCTTGACGGGAAAAGACGCGCCGGTGATCGAATACCTGAATCAGCAGGAGAGCGTGCACCAGTTCCTGGCGAGCGTGATGTCCCTGGTGGAGGCGAGCGTCAGCAACTACCAGCAGCGGGGATTCCGGAATCTAATGGTCTCGTTCGGATGCACCGGCGGGCAGCACCGGTCGGTCTACCTGGCGGAACAGTTGGCAAAGCGGTTGCGTGCGAAGAGCGGCTTGGATGTCGAATTGCGGCATCTGGAATTGGAGAAGATGGGAAAATGAGGGCGCCGCAGTGAGGGCGATGGTGCTAGCTGCGGGGCTCGGAACACGACTGCGACCCCTAACGGAGAGGCGGCCAAAAGCGCTGGTGGAAGTGGGCGGACGCACGCTCCTCGAAATCACGTTAATCCGATTGCGAGATTTTGGAATCCGTGAAGTGATGGTCAATGCCCACCACTTCGCGGACATGATTGTGGAGTTTTTGAAAACCAAGAACAATTTTGGAATGGAAATCAAGATTTCGCAGGAAGACGTGCTGTTAGACACGGGTGGCGGACTGAAAAAGGCCAGTTGGTTTTTCACCGACAAGGAAAAACCCTTTCTCCTGCACAACGTGGACGTGATCAGCACGATCGATTTTGGCCGCATGGTCAAAGCACACAGCGAGAGCGGCGCGCTTGCGACTCTGGCGGTGCAGGAGCGGGAGACCTCGCGGTATCTGCTTTTTGATGACACCGGGAATCTCAGTGGGCGGCGCATTGTTCGGGAGCAAAAGGACGAACTGGTCCGCCAGGTGGCGGGTGTGAAGGCCGAGGCGTTTACAGGAATTCACGTGATCTCCCCACGAATGCTGTCGATGATCAAACAAGAGGGCGTGTTTTCGATCATCGATGTGTATTTGCGGTTGGCGGGGGAAGGAGAGCGAATCCGAGCGTTTCACGCCGACCAGTACTACTGGCGTGATCTCGGGAAGCTCGAACAGGTGAAACAGGCCCAAGAGGATTTCAGAAGCGGATTGTTCTCTTGAGGGCGGTGTCACCCGAGGATTCCCGTAGCAGCACCTTGCCAGAGCAAGCTTCCCCGAAGATCTTGATTGTGCGCACCCCAGATGACGAAAACAGGGTGCAGCGATTTACGGGTGCGTGACTTCGGCGGCCAGGCCCAGGCCTTTCATCACGGCGTCGTGGACAGCGGGACGGACCTGGGCGATTTTCATATTCTCGCGGGTCGGATTCACACGATTGGTGAGCAATACGACGAAGAGTTGGCGATCGGGGTCGATCCATATAGAGGTGCCGGTGAAGCCGGTGTGGCCGTAGCTGTGCACCGAGAAGTAGTGACCGCTGGAGCTGCCTTCGGTCGGGACGACCCAGCCGAGCGTGCGGGTATTTTGCGCGAGGGGTTGCGGCGCGGTAAATTCGGCGACGGTGGCACGCTTTAAAACGCGATTGTGGGCGTACACGCCGCCGTTCAGCAGCATTTGGCAGAAGGCAGCGAGGTCCGGTGAAGTGCTGAAAACTCCGGCATGGCCTGAAACGCCGCCAATGGCGTAAGCGTTTTCGTCGTGGACTTCGCCCTGCATCAAGCGATGACGCCAACGCTCGTCGTATTCCGTTGGAGCGATTTCGGGCCAGAGTCTTTTCGGCGGGTTGTACATGGTATTTTTCATACCAAGCGGCCCGAAGATGAATTCGTTCGCCAACTCGTCGAGAGGCTTGCCGGTTAGACGCGTGACGATTTCGGCCATCAAAATGATGCCGAGGTCCGAGTAAACCATCTTGGTTCCGGGTTCATAATCGAGCGGTTCCACGAAAATGTGATTGAGGGTGTCCTGCTTACCGGTTGACGTTCGCCAATATTCCTTGAATGGCGGGAGGCCCGAAGTGTGGGTCATGAGGTGACGCACGGTGACTTTGTGGCGCCATTCGGGCTGCGGTCCGGCGGCCCACTCGGGAAGGAAGCGCTCGATCGGAGCATCGAGATCGAGCGGAGCGGGGAAGTCGCCTTCCGCGAGTTTTTCGACGAGGGTGGTGGTGACCACCACCTTGGTGAGCGATGCCAGGTCGTACATGGTGTCGATTTTGACGGCAGGTGCATCCTGGTCGTAGCTGAGCTTACCGAAGGCGTGATAGCTGACGCTGGCGCGATAGCCGACGGCGATGGTCGCGCCAGGAAAGGCTTTGTCGGCAATGGCGTTTTCGACGACGGTGAACGCGGGCTGCAGTTGGGCTTCGCCGCGAACGTCCATGGGCTCGAGCTTCATGGGATCAGCCGGGAGTTCGATACCGAAGCCGGCTTTCATGTCGACGCCGGGTATGCTGACAGGAAGATGGCCGCGCACCGGGATTTCCCCGAAGAGCGCGCGGGCCATGGAAATTTGTGCAACGTCGCTAATGCCGAAGGCGGAGAACCAGGTCTCAGCCTGCGGGAAACGTTCGATGAGATAGGGGCTGCCGAAGCCAAGAGTGATAACCGATTTGCCGGACTTGTAGATTTGGTCGATGACCGGAATCTGGTCGGCGGGAACGTCGATGTCGCCCTTGCGGTCGCTCACGCGGACGAAAAGAGCGAGGATGACAATATCGTAGGAGTCCGGCGCAGGGAGCTTGAGGGTGTCGGCGCGGGCGAATTTTGTATCCGCACGAAGAACCATAAGCGAGTCGAAGCGGGAGCGCAGCTGAGGTTCGAGGTCCGCGCCAGGATAGGGTTCGGGGTCGGAATAAAGGTTCACGAGCAGCGCGCGCATAGGCTTGGAGGCATTCAGCGGGACGAGATGCTGACGGTCGCGAAGCAGCGTGATGCCGCGGTCGGAAATCTCCTGAGCGCTCTGCTGCCAGGAAGTTTTGCCGAAATTTTCGTTGAGCGTGGAAATGTCCACGAGGCGGTTCTTGCCCAGTCCGAGGCGTGCTTTGGCTTGCAGGATCCGGCGAACGGAGGCGTCCAAGCGTTCCTGCGAGATGCGGCCCGATTGCGTAGCGGCGAGAACGGCTTCGTAAGCGGCATCGGGAACAGGTGGCATGAGCAGGGCATCGGCACCGGCGAGAAAGGCGCGAATGGCGGCTTCGCCCGGTGCATAACGGACGGTGATACCCCCCATGTCGAGCGCATCGGTGATGACCAGTCCCTCGAAACCGAGCTGCTTGCGCAGCAGGTCCGTCAAAATGTTTGGGGAAAGGGTGGCGGGCGTCCTGGGATCGGGTTCGAAAGCCGGAACGTTGAGATGGCCGGTCATGACGCTGCCGACACCGGCAGCAATAGCGGCGCGAAACGGAATAAGTTCAAGGTTCTCGAGACGCGCGCGGTCGGCTTGAATGGTGGGAAGGTCGATGTGCGAGTCGGTGGCGGTGTCGCCATGGCCCGGAAAATGCTTTGCGGTGGCCAGCGCTCCGTTGTCTTCAACGCCGCGAACGAATTCGGTGACGAATTCGGCTACACGCTGGGGATTTTCGCCGAAGGACCGTGTATTGATGATGGGATTGCCGGGATTGTTGTTCACGTCGCAGACAGGAGCATAGATCCACTGGACGCCGACGGCGCGAGCTTCGAGCGCGGTGATCATGCCCATGGTGTAGGCATCTTTGGGGTTGGCCCCCGCGGCCAGAGCCATGGCGGTGGGAAACGAAGTGCCTTCATCCTGTCGCATGGCCGTGCCGCGTTCATAGTCAGCGCCGATGAGAAGCGGAAACTTGGATTTCGATTGAAGCTGATTGGCCAGGACGGCGGTCGGGTACGCCTGATCCTTGACGATACCGAGCGGCGAGCCGTGCGTGATGGTGATGAACCCGCCGACGTGCAGATCGTTGATATCGTGCATCAAGAGCGCGTAAGTTTCGGAGTCCTTGGCGGTGAAGCTGCCATGATAAGTGGTGAAAAGAAGCTGACCGACTTTTTCTTCGACGCTCATTTGACGGAGCGAGGATTCGACCCACTTGTTTTGCTCCGGGGTGAGCGGCGTACGCGGGGAAGTCGATTGCGCGTCCCTGGTGAACATAGGACCAGAGGAAGATTTGCTGGAACTGGTGCGGCTGCGCGCCTTGGCTGTCATAAACGATAGAAAAAGGACGGGCAAAAACAGAAGTGCGGCGTGGCGCCTGTTCATTTTCGGAAGTTCTCCCGGCCGCTCGCCCTGCGCCCAGACTGTATATAGCACGCGCACTTGGTGCTCACAATGCAGGCGCGAACGGAGGGTTCCAGAATATCATTGGAGAGTATGAAACCATTCTGGAGTTTGCAGACGGGTGGAAGAAAAGCGCTGTACCTTGCAGCGACCATGCTGGCGGGGTGTGTGATCGCCGCGCCGCGAGGGGACGGTGCTGCGGCGGCACAGAAGAAAAAAGTGGCGAAGGGCTCCGCGGGACGAGTGCAGACCGGTTTGGACATGCTCGAAGCGCAAAAGTTTGCTGCGCTGCGGGGCAAGCACGTCGGACTCATCACAAATCATACCGGGCAGGACTTTCAAGGCAAAACGACCATCGAGCTTTTAGCGCGTGCGCCCGGTGTGCAGTTGGTGGCGTTGTTCAGCCCGGAGCATGGGATCGCGGGGCACGCGGATGAAAAAGTGGCATCGTCGAAGGATCCGTCGACGGGACTGCCGATTTTCAGTTTGTACGGAGAGCAACTGCGGCCAACGGACGAGATGCTGCAGGGAATCGACGCACTGGTGTTCGATGTGCAGGATGCGGGTGTGCGGTTTTATACCTACATGACAACGATGGGCTATTGCATGGAGGAGGCCGCGAAGCGTGGAATTCCCTTCTACATTCTGGACCGGCCAAATCCCATCGGCGGGGAGATTGTCGAGGGCCCTATGCTCGATCGTGACAAGACCGGGTTCGTCGCGTACTTTCCTCTACCGGTCCGCTACGGCTTGACCATCGGTGAACTGGCGCAGGTGTTCAACGAAGAGAAGCAGCTTCATTGTGATTTGCACGTGGTGCAAATGAAGAACTGGCATCGCAACTACTTTTATGAGAATACCGGGCTGCGGTGGATTCCTCCGTCGCCGAATCTGCGGACCATGAAGGGGGCCATTCTGTATCCCGGACTCGAGGTTTTGCAGGCTGGGGGATTGTCGGTCGGACGGGGAACGCAGACGCCGTTTGAGGAGTTCGGCGCGCCTTGGCTCGACGGCGAGGAGGTCGCGGGAGCCCTTAATGGGCGAGGTCTGCCTGGCGTGCGGTTCGTCAATCAACCGTACATTCCAGTGAGTGGATTGTACGCCGGGCAACACTGCGGCGGCGTGGGGATTCGCGTGACGGATCGGGCGGCGGCGCGGTCGATGCGCATCGGGCTGGAGATTGCATCACTGCTGTGGAAGAAGTATCCCGAACAGTTTGACGTTGCGAAGACGATTGTGTTGCTCGGAAATCAGGCGACGGTGGATCAATTGAAGGCCGGAGAGGCGCCCGAGAAGATCGTTGCAGGTTGGGCCGCGGATTTGGCGGGGTTTGACCAGCTGCGCCGAAGGTATTTTCTCTACAAGTAGGAACGACCCGCCTCCCAAGCGGTGGCAGTAACCCGCCTAACTGGCGTTTCCGTTGAGATCCTTCACCGGAAACTCCGCGGCCCTCAGGATGACACGTCGTTCGGTCGCGAGAGCCCCGGACATACAGCATGTTGTCGAAGCACACCGGGAACGGGTTGTGTTAAAGTCCCGGGATGCGCATTGTGTCCCTGCTGCCTTCGGCGACGGAAACCCTGTTTGCCCTGGGGTTGGACGAGGAGATCGTGGGTGTCAGCCATGAGTGCGACTATCCCCCTCGGGCGAAGACCAAGAAATCGGTGGTGCGTTCGCGCTTGCCGAAGGATGCGACCCCTGGGGAGACCGACCGCTTGGTGCGCGCGCATGTGGAGCGCGGAGAATCGATCTACGCAGTAGACCGGGATGCACTGGAGTCGCTGTCGCCGGATCTGATCATCACCCAAGACCTGTGCCACGTGTGCGCGGCGACTCCCGAGGAATTAGGAGCGGCGCTGGCGCAAATTTCTGTGCAACCCGAAGTGTTGAGTCTCGACCCTCTCGATCTGGGAGATGTCTGGCGGGATATTTTGTGGATCGGTGAAGCCACCGGGCGAAGACAGCGGGCACAGGAATTTGTGTCGAAGGTCGGCGCACACTTGGCACAGATTGACGCTGAGGTGGCGCCGATCAAACACCGCCCGCGGGTGGTGGTGCTCGAGTGGCTCGACCCGTTCTATGTGGGTGGCCATTGGGTGCCGGAGATGGTCGCGCATGCGGGTGGGATGGACCTGATTGGAAAGGCCAAGACGCCGTCGCGCCGGGTGACGCTGGAAGAAATTGTTGCGGCTGCGCCGGAGGTTCTATTGATTGCGCCGTGCGGGTACCACGCAGCGCAAGCGCGGGCTGAGTATCTGTCGATGAAATTCCCGCAGAATTGGCTGACGATTCCGGCGGTGCGCGATGGGCGGGTATATGCACTGGACGCCAACGGCGTGGTGTCGCGGCCGGCGGGACGATTGGTGACCGGTATCGAAGCGATGGCGAAGGCCATGCATCCGGGAGTGAAGGTGCGCGAAAAAGCCATGGCGTCGTTGATGCGCGTGGGGACACCTGGTCGGCATGCCCGGTCGGCGGCGCAGGCGGATTAGTTTAGAGACGAGCTTTCATGCAGTCCCGACTCCCCGGTGTCGCGCTCGGAAGCCAATGGGTTGCTTACCCATTGCGCGTGTTGTCGTCTCCAATAACGGTAGAAAGGAAGCCCGGCGACGATGAGCAGCAGGCCGATGGTAGAGCGGCCAGGGCGAACGAACCAGAGGTTGACGGTGAGAACCACAGCGCCGAGAACGAAAAGCCCGGGCACCCAGGGGTAGCCCCAGCAGCGATAGGGACGCTCAAGGTTCGCTTCGGTCTTGCGCAAGCGGAACAGAGCGACGACGGCAAGGCCGTAAAAAATCCACGCGGCGAAGATAAAGAGGTTCGTGAGTTCTTCGAACGTGCCGGTGAGGGCCATCAGGCTGGTCAGGGTCACCTGGAAAATCAGCGCGCGGCCGGGAGTGCGGTATTTGGGATGGATGCCGTCGGCGACGCGGAAGAAGATGCGGTCGCGGGCCATGGCGTAAGGGACACGCGCACCACTGAGGATGGAGGAGTTCATTGAGCCGAGTGCGGAGAGGACCATTGCCAGGGTCACCCAGAACGCTCCGCTGTGGCCGATGATGCGCTCCACCACATCCGAGGCGACATGTTGGGAATTTGCCACGGCGTCGAAGGGCAGGACTTTCAGGCAGGCGGCGCTGAAGAGCAGATATAGGAGGGCGGTGAACCCGACACCGCCGAGGAGCGCGCGAGGGAAATTGCGCTGGGGATCGCGAACCTCCGAGCCAACCAGGTTCAAGTCTTCCCATCCATCGTAGGCCCATAAGGCTGCCGCTAGGGCGGTGAGAAACGCAGCGAGCAATCCACCGCCGGCCGCGGGCCAAACCGGATCGCGAGGATGAGCGCCGGTGGTCGGAAGAAGAAACGCCACCGCGATGATGAGCCCGATGCTCAAAGCCTTGATGCTCGTGAGCAAGACCTGCACATCACCGCCGAGTCGAACTCCTAGATAGTTAACGCCGGTCATCAGCAGCAGCCAGAAAACCGCGAGAGGCTGCGCCCAGGTGAACGCGAAGTCGTACGGATGAATCCAGTGGGTCAGGCCGGGCACGGCGATGTGCACGCGGAAGAGGGGCGCAGCGATTGCCGGCGCGAAAAAGCTGAGGAAGCGCACGAGTCCAGCGGCGATGGAAGCCGTGGATGCGGGACGGCCGACGATGGAGTGCATCCAGCCAAAGGTGAAACCCCAGATCGGACCGAAACCTCGGCGCAGATAGGCGTACTCGCCGCCCGCTTCCGGGATGGCCGCGCCGAGTTCGGCGAAGGCCAATGCGCCGAACAGAGAGAGCAGAGCGCCGACAATCCAGGCGGCAAAGACGACGGACACGGAGCGGCCTTCACGAGCCATTTCGGCGGGTTTCAGAAAAATGCCGGTACCGACCATGGTGCCGACGACAATCGCCGCGGAGGCCCAGGGGCCGAGGCCACGGACAAGCTCGAGACGCTTCTCGGGCGGCGGGGTCATGGCAGACGAGTGTAGATCATTCTGGGATGGAGGAAAAATCGAAGAGGGGGATAAGCGAAAAAGGCGAAGTGAAGGAGTCAAAGCGCTAAGGCGACGCCGATTGGGGAACGACGCGGCTTAAGAGAGCGCCGGTAGCAAAGGTAACACAAGCGCCGATCATGAAATACCAGGTGTAGGCAACTTGCGAGGTCAGATAAATGGTCATGACCGTGGCCAGTCCGGCGAACATGCCGATAAGCGAGCCAATGGAATTGGCGCGGGAATCCAGGGTGCCAAGGAGGAAGAGGCCGAGCAAGCTACCAAAGGGCAAGGAAGCCACGGTTAGGCCAGTTTCGAGCAAGGAGTGCTCCCATTTGACAAGACCGAAGCCAATGAGCACGAGACCCCAGACCAGGGTCATACGCCGGGAAATTTTCAGAAACCTGGCGGGATCGATGGAACGTCCGCGCAATACGTTCAAGTCCATGACGCTAGAGGCTGCGAGGGAGTTCAGCGAACCGCTGGCGTTCGACATGGCCACTGCCAGAATGGAGGCCAGAAGGATCCCGGCCAAGCCGGTAGGCATTTCGCGGACAAGGAAGATGGGTAAAACACGATCTGTGCGATCGACGGGGCCAAGCAAGGGCCAGCGCTGTGCGAACACGAAAAGCATTACGCCGACTAGTAGAAAGACGATGAATTGGAAAAGGACGATGAAACCGCTGGCAATGATGGCGCGGCGGCTTTCCGCTTGCGTGCGTGCGGCCAGAAGGCGCTGAACGATGGTTTGATCGGTGCCATGGGTGGCCATGGTCAAAAAGCCACCGCCAATCACGCCGGACCAAAAGGTGTAGGTGGTGGTGAGATTGAACGCGAAGTCCAGGAATTGTAACTTGTGGCCGTTGGCTGCCGCGACCTGCGTGATTTCCGTCCAGCCGCCGGGAATCTTGTGAAGAAGAAGGCCGAAAGTGACCAGACTTCCAGCTAGATAGAGCAGAAACTGGGCGACATCGGTCCAGATCACGGCCTTCATGCCCCCTTCGAAGGTGTACAGGATCGTGAGTGCGATGACCAGGAAGACCGCGAGGCGCTCCGAAGTGCCGAGAGCGACGCTGACGACCAGAGCGATAGCGGAGACGCGAACACCTTCGGCGAGGGTACGCGTGCCGAGGAAGGTCAAAGCTGCCACCGCACGCATCTTGGCGCCGAAGCGTTTTTCGATCAGCGCATAGGCGGTAAGAAAATCGCCGCGAAAATAGCCGGGGAGAAAGAGAAGGGAAATGAGGAAGCGGCCGACGATGTAACCGAAGACGAGCTGCAGGAAAGTGAGATTGCTGGCATAGGCGATGGCCGGCGTGCCGATGATGGTCAGCGTGGAGGTTTCCGTGGCCACGATGGAAAACGCCAAGGCCCACCAAGGTGCGCTGCGGCCACCAAGGAAGTAGTCGTTGAGGTTGTGTTGTTGCTGGCGAAAGCGGAGGCCGAGGAGTGTGACACCGAGCAGATAAGCGATGACGATGGTTAGGTCGAGAGGATGGATGCGCATCAGGCTCCCGCTTCGCGGCGAAGTGCAACGAGGATAGTGGTGGAGCAGGGGAGCGTCAAGGCACACGCCTAGTGATAGAAATCCGGACGCCCATAAGGGGCGAGCCAGAGGTCGCGGTATGGACTATTGAGCGAGCGCCGCAGGGCCAATTACGAAGCCGGCCCTTAGGTCGCGTATGCTTTGGGTATGCGATTTGTCCTGGGCTTTGACGGCGGCGGAACAAAGACCGAATGCGTACTGATGGATCAGGCCGGACGGGTGCGCGCAGAAGGACGCAGCGGTCCTTCGAATCCCATGCGCGTGGGATTTGGCGGCGCGTTGGCTGCTGTGTGCGAGGCAGGG
>Ga0306921_10003914_pt1 | contig 15194 bp, 24 predicted proteins | sample sta12Cox44000080_FD_203760 | JGI IMG/M metagenome (GOLD analysis project Ga0306921, IMG submission 203760) | Lab enrichment of tropical soil microbial communities from Luquillo Experimental Forest, Puerto Rico - statoxic.12C.oxic.44.000.080 (v2)... | ecosystem: Environmental > Terrestrial >...
GGCGACAATGTGAACCTGGAGATCGAGCTGATCACGCCGGTGGCGATGGAGAAGGGCCTGCGCTTCGCGATCCGCGAAGGCGGACGCACGGTGGGCGCCGGCACCATCACTGAGATTATTGCGTAGGACCGTTTCATGAGGTTTTGGGGGCATAAAACCGACGTACCTCAGGGGCTAATGCCCGGTTTTATACACCTCTAACGGCACGGCTGAAGCCGTCTTTTCAAGACCGGTTCTTGAGATGGATTGCAGGTTTTCATACCGGGTGCGGCGCAGTACACCGCACCCACTTACTAACCGCGGCAAGAGTCGCAGGGCAGTTCGCGGAAACGCTGACGAGCCCCAGCCTTGGTCTTTGAGAGATAGAGAGAAACTAACGTGATTGGAAAAGAACGAATCCGGATCCGCCTGAAAGCTTATGATTATCGCGTTCTCGACCAGTCCACAGGCGAAATCGTGGACACGGCACGCCGTACCGGCGCACAGATTGCGGGTCCGATCCCGCTGCCGACGGTGAAGAACAAGTACTGCGTGCTGCGTTCCCCCCACGTGGACAAGAAGTCGCGCGAGCAGTTTGAGATCCGCACGCACAAGCGTCTGCTCGACATTCTCGAGCCTACCCAGCAGACCGTGGATGCGCTCATGAAGTTGGAGCTGCCCGCCGGTGTGGACGTCGAGATCAAAGCGTTTGGAAAAGAGCATAAATAGTAGCTGGTGACTGGCAACTGGTCACTGGCAAAGGCACAAAAACAAAACTTCCGTGGCGTAGAGTCCCCGGTGCAGCAAACACCCGAAACAGGAAGCGGAGTTAGAGGACAGAGATGGCAGTTAACGGAATTCTTGGCAAGAAGATTGGAATGGCGCAACTGTTCGATGACAAGGGCGATGTTCGCCCGGTCACGGTGCTGAAGGCCGGACCCTGCTTTGTGACGCAGCGCAAGACCGCAGCCAAAGATGGATACGACGCCGCCCAGATCGGGCTGGTGGAGTTCGTGAAGGAATCGCGGCTAACCAAGGCGATGAAGGGCCACTTCGCGAAGAACAACCTGCCGCCGATGCGCTTCCTGCGCGAGGTGGAGATCGTGGCGGACAGCGAGAACCAGGATGGCGCCAAGGTTGGCGACAAGGTCCTGGTCGATATGTTCGAAGGCGACAAGTTCGTGGACATTGTGGCCACCAGCAAGGGACGCGGTTTCGCGGGAGTGGTGAAACGTCACAAGTTTGCGGGTGGCGCCGCATCGCACGGCTCGATGTTCCAGATTACGGGTTCAATCGGCTCCTCGGCGTTTCCGTCGCGTGTTTTCAAAGGCATGCGCATGTCGGGACACATGGGTGTAGATCGTAAGACGATCCGCAATTTGCGTGTGCTGGGCGTCGATCGCGACGAAAACCTGCTTGTGGTAGAAGGCGCGGTGCCGGGAGCAAAAGACGGCTATGTGGTGATCTCTAGGGCAAAGAAGCCGCCCAGAGAGCGTCGTGGATTCGGCGGCCCGAGCAAGGTTGATCCGTTGAAGGCGTCGAAGCGCCAGGCGGTGAAGAAGAAGTAACGGGTGACTGGTAACTGGCTACTGAACGGAAAAACATTATGGCGACGATTGATGTACTAAATCTAAACGGCGAAAAAGTGGGCCTGCTTGAGCTGGCCGATGAAGTATTCGGCGCGGTCAACGAAGACCTACTTTGGGAGGCGGTGAAGCACTACCGCTCCGGTCTGCGGGCCGGGACCCATTCCACCAAGACCCGCGGTCTGGTGAGCGGCGCCGGCAAGAAGCTGTGGAAGCAGAAGGGCACGGGACGCGCGCGTATCGCGTCGATCCGCTCGCCACTGTGGCGGCACGGCGGTACGGTCCATGGACCGAAACCCCGCTCCTATGACTATGCGCTTCCCCGCAAAAAGCTGCTGGGTGCATTGCGCTCGGCGCTGGCGGCGAAGCTCGCTGACGGCAAGTTGGTGGTGGTGGAGAGCTTTGAGTTGAAGGAAGCCAAGACAAAGCCATTCCGCGCAGCCCTAAACAAACTGAGCGCCAAGGGAACCACACTGCTGGTGGAGAGCGGGGTGACAGAAAACAAGAACCTGCACCTGAGCTCGCGCAACCTGAAGGGCGTCGAGTTGATTGCGGGCAACGAGGTCCACCCCTATCACCTGCTGCGGTACAGTTCTGTGGTGTTCTCGCGTCCGGCGCTGGAAAAGCTGCAGAACTCGCTGAAGGCGTCGGCGCCCAAGCGGAAGCACACGCCAGAGCATGAGGAGGTCGCGTAATGAAATCGGCATACCAGATCATTCGCCGTCCGGTAATTACCGAAAAAGGACTGGGCGTGAAGGAGACCGAAGCCACTCTGGTGTTCGAGGTTTCTTCCAAGGCGTCGAAGACCGAGATCAAGCACGCAGTGCAGAGCATTTTCAAGGTGAAGGTAGACACGGTCCGCACAGCCAACTTCGTCGGCAAGGAGCGACGCCGCGGCAAGTTCACCGGCTATCGCCCCGACTGGAAGAAGGCTTACGTGCGGCTGAAAGCGGGCGAGAAGATGCCCGAGTACGCGGAGAACCTCTGAAGCAGTGGCTGGTGGCCAGTGGTCCGAGAGTTTCAAGTTTCGAGTAAGAGCGAAAAGCCAAAAGCCAAAAACCAAAAGCCAAAAGCCAAAAGCAAAGAGCAACGCTGAGAGCGAATGGACGACAGCAGGCAGTAAGAAGCGAGTAGAGACATGGCAATCAAGACTTACAGACCGGTAACTCCGACGCGGCGCTTCACAACGGGCGCTGTTAACGACGACCTGACGACGAACCGGCCGCACAAGCCGTTGACCGAACCCAAGCAGCGCACCAGCGGACGGCGCAACACCGGCGACCTGACCATCTGGCACCGCGGTGGCGGACACAAGCGCAAGTTGCGCATCATCGACTTCAAGCGCGACAAGTTCGGCGTTCCCGCAACCGTGGCCTCGATCGAGTATGATCCCAACCGCTCGGCCCGGATTGCGTTGTTGAACTACGCCGACGGTGAGAAGCGCTACATCATCTGCCCGGTCGGCCTGAAAGTTGGTTCCAAGATCGTGAGCGGACCCGAGGCCGATATCCTGGTGGGCAACGCCCTGCCGTTGCGCAATATTCCTCCCGGCACAACCGTACACAACGTCGAGTTGAAGCCCGGCAAGGGCGCACAGATGGCGCGTTCGGCAGGAGCCCAGGCGCAGTTGGTTGCCAAAGAGGGCGACTACGCGCTGCTCAAGCTGCCCTCCAGCGAAACCCGCAAGGTGCTGGTGGATTGCATGGCGACCATTGGCCAGGTGGGCAATGTCGATCATGAAAACATTTCCATCGGCAAGGCCGGACGTACGCGGTGGTTGGGTATTCGCCCCACCAACCGTGGCGTGGTCATGAACCCGGTTGATCATCCGCACGGCGGCGGTGAAGGCAAGACCAGCGGCGGACGTCACCCGGTGACTCCCTGGGGCCAGCCGACACGCGGTTACAAGACTCGTAATAACAAGCGGACCGATAAGTTCATCGTGAACCGCAGACAGAAGTAGGACACTGAGACGATATGGCACGTTCAACGAAAAAAGGTGCGTTCATCGATAAGCACTTGCAGGCCAAGATCGATGGCATGAACGAGCGCAACGAAAAGAAGGTTGTGCGCACGTGGTCGCGCCGCTCGACCGTGATCCCGGAGATGGTGGGTCACACGCTGGCGGTGCATAACGGCAAGAAGTTCATTCCGGTGTACGTCACCGAGAACATGGTGGGCCACAAGCTGGGAGAATTCAGCCTCACCCGTACCTTCAAGGGACACTCGATGAAGGCGGCGACGGAGACTGCGGCCAAGCCGGCGGCGAGGTAAGGAAGAAACATGGAATTCACAGCCAAACTGAATTACGTGCGAGTTTCACCGCAGAAGGCGCGCCTGGTGCTGGAACTGATCAAGGGCCGCCGGGTGGAAGAAGCGCTCGACACATTGCTGTATACCAAGAAGGGCATCGCTCCGCAGATCTACAAGCTGCTGCGGTCGGCGGTGGAGAACGCCAGCTACGTAAGCGCCGAGAAGGGACTGGATGTCGATCTTGACCGGCTGTACGTAAAGCAGGCGATAGCCAATGACGGCCCGCGCATGAAGCGCATCCGTCCGGCCCCGATGGGACGTGCGTTCCGCTACCAGCGCCGTATTTCGCATCTTCACTTGGTGCTGGCGGAGAAGGCCGGGGACAACAGAAACGCAGATACTTCAGCCACGACGGACGAAGCGGCATCGAAGAAGGCTGCGAAGAGGGCTCGGTTGAAGAGGGCGGCTGCGAAGAAGGCCCCAGGGAAGAAGAAGCTCGCGGCCAAGAAATAGAAGCAGTTCCCTCGCGGACTAAAAGTCCGCTCGGGATGACAAATATAGCGAAGGGTGCGGCACGAATAAAGTCGTGCTCTGACACCAGACAGGTTGATGGGGTCGACTATAGGTCGTGCCCTGACACAAGGCGAGTTGATCGGGACGACAAGAGTCGCACCGTGACGCAACAGCGGCGATGCCGGTAGGCAGTCGTCGCGGAGAGTAAACGAGACTATGGGACAAAAAGTCCATCCTTACGGATTCCGCCTCGGCGTTACCAAGCCGTGGAGGTCGCGCTGGTTCGTGGAGCGCGACTACGACAAACTGCTGCTGGAAGACGTGAAGCTGAAGGAAGAGCTGAAAGACAAGCTCAAGTCGGCCGGCGTCAGCTCGATTGAAATCGAGCGACCTGGCAACAAGCTGCGCATCATTATCCGCACCGCGCGTCCGGGAATCATCATCGGCCGCAAGGGCGCCGAGATCGACAAGCTGAAGCAGGAGATCCAGAAGCGTACGGGCCGCGACGTGTACGTCGACATTCTTGAAGTACACAAGCCGGAACTCGACGCGCAACTGGTGGCCGAAAACATCGCGCTGCAGCTGGAAAAGCGTGTCAGCTTCCGCCGCACCATGCGTAAGGCCGTGGATTCGGCGCTGCGTTTTGGATGCAAGGGCATCAAGGTGCGCGTGAGCGGCCGCCTGAACGGCAACGAAATCGCGCGTTCCGAGTGGTATCTGCAGGGACGTTTGCCGCTGCACACGCTGCGTGCCGACATCGATTACGGCTTCGCAGAAGCGCATACCACGTACGGCATCATCGGCGTGAAGTGCTGGGTGTACAAGGGCGAAATCCTGCGCGAGCGGAAGCGTGAGCCGCAGGGCGTGCAGGCGGGAGCGTTCTAAAAGCAGTGACTAGTGGCCAGTGGCTAGTGGCTAGCCAAGGCAATTAGCCAAGGCAAGTAACAAGATGCAGGGCGGGAATTGAGAATAGCCGGGGCGAGGGAAGCCGGAGCAAGATGCTTTCAGCCAATGGCTAAGGAAATTGGGAGATGAGCTGGCGTTAGCCGGCCTGGTGGACGTTAGAGAACGTTTTTCTGACCACTAGCCACTAACCACCAGCCACTAGAATTTATGTTGATGCCAAAGAAAGTTAAGTACCGCAAGCAGCAGCGCGGCCGGATGTGCGGCAAAGCATGGCGCGGCGGCGAGTTGTCGTTCGGCGACTTCGGCCTGAAGGTCATGGAGCCGGGCTGGATCACCGATCGGCAGATCGAGGCCAGCCGCGTGGCCATGACGCGTTTTGTGAAGCGTGGCGGCAAGATCTGGATCCGCCTGTTTCCCGACAAGCCGGTGACCAAGAAGCCAGCCGAAACCCGCATGGGCAAGGGCAAGGGAGCTCCGGATCACTGGGTCGCCGTGGTACGCCCGGGCAAGATCCTGTTCGAGATGGAAGGCGTTTCCGCCACCGAGGCCGCCGAGGCAATGCGCCTGGCTTCGCACAAACTGCCGCTGCGCACCAAGTTCGTGGCGCGCGAAGGCGTGCTGTAAGGAATTCTGAAATGAACGCAGACAAGATCCGCAATTTAACCGACGTCGAGTTGGCGCATCAGCAGCGCGAGCTGGCCGATCAGCTCTTCAAGCTGAAGTTTCAGTTGAAGATGGGCCAGACCGAAAGTCTGAAGAAGATCCGCGATCTGAAGAAAGACATTGCACGGGTAAAGACGATCGAGCGCGAAAAGAAATTGGCCGGAGGCGACGGCAGGGTAGCGGTGAAGCCCGCGGCGTCGGCGGCGGAGACCGCGGCAAAGACGAAGAAGGCGGCCAGCAGGCAGGCTGCAACGGAGAAGAAGTAAGCCATGGCCGAAACAACAACGACGTATACCGAAAAAGCCGAGGGACGCCGCAAGACCCTGATTGGCGAAGTGGTTTCCACCAAGATGGCGAAAACCATCGTGGTCGAGGTGCACCGACAGAAGGCGCATCCGTTCTACAAGCGCGTGGTGAAACGCAGCAAGCGATTCTACGCGCACGACGAAAACAGCACCGCGAAGCTGGGCGATGTGGTCAAGATCGAAGAAACGCGTCCGCTGTCGAAGCTGAAGCGCTGGCAGTTGAAAGACATCGTGCGCCATGCTGCGCAGGTTGCGCCGATCGAGGAGCAGCAGCCGGCCTAAACCCGCCCTTTCGCCAAAGGCGGGCGAAAGGATGGGGCACCCGGGGGCGGTTAGGAGAGAACGCAATGGCAGTGATGATGAGAACCATGCTCGACGTCGCCGACAACTCGGGGGCGCGCAAGCTGCAGGTGATCCTGCCGCTGGGCGGCGGGACCGGCCTGGTGGCGCATCTGGGCGACGTGGTGACGGCGTCGGTGAAGGAAGCTTCGCCCGACGGCACCGCCAAGAAGGGCACGGTGGTGAAGGCCGTGATCGTGCGCACCCGCAAGGAGCATCGGCGGCGCGACGGCACCTACATCCGCTTCGACCAGAATGCGGCCGTGCTGATCAACGAAGGCGGCGAGCCGGTAGGGACCCGCGTATTTGGTCCCGTGGCGCGCGAGCTACGCGAGAAGAAGTTTTTGAAGATCGTTTCGCTCGCGCCAGAAGTTCTTTGAGCAGCTAGCGACTCGCAATGAGCAACTAGCTTTGCCAGTCGCAAGGAATGAAATTCGATCGAAAGTGGCATTGGTGAGCGGCCACACGACAGGGAAACTGAAAGAGCCAGTTGCTAATTGCTGCGACTGCTCGAGGGTTAGGCGAGATGCATAAGATCGTAGATATACGGCGGAACGACCAGGTCCGGGTGATCAGCGGACGCGACAAAGGCAAAGAAGGGCGCGTGCTTCGCGTGATTCCCAGCACCGGCAAGGTACTGGTGGAGCACGTGATGATGGTGAAAAAGAACGTGCGCCCCAATCCGCAGAGGAACGTGAAGGGTGGCATTGCCGAGCAGGAGAGCGCGATTGCTATCAGCAACGTGATGCTGATGTGTACGTCTTGCGCGCGGCCGGTCCGCGTGGGCCACGAGTTGCGCGGCGACCGCCACCTGCGGGTGTGCAAGAACTGCGGCACAGCGCTGGAAAAATAGCCACTAGCAGCTAGCGATCAGCAACTAGCTGCTGGGATAAAAAGGATTCGAGAGCTAGTTGCTATTCGCTCGTTGCTCAAAATTGACGACCTCACGAACCGGACGAGAGCCGAAACCGTGAGAAAGGTGATGCAGGAAATGGCGAAGGACGAGAAACAAAAAAAGGCGCCGGAGCAGGGCAGCAAGCCGCAGGGCAGGAAAGCTAAGCCGGAACAGGTGGAGGCTGCCGGTGGCGAAGCGGCATCGGGCAAGCCGGCGCGGCCGAAGGCAAACAACCGTTCGACTGCGCGCATGCGCGAGAAGTATGTGAAGGAAGTTCTGCCGGCGCTGATGAAAGAGTTCAGCCTGGACAATCCCATGGCCGCCCCGAAGCTGGAAAAGATCGTAGTCAACATGGGCGTGGGCGAGGCGACGCAGAACGCGAAGCTGATTGATCCGGCGGCCAACGAAGTAAGCCAGATCACGGGCCAGAAGCCCATCATCACCAAGGCGAGGAAGTCGATCGCGCAGTTCAAGGTGCGCGAGGGAAACCCCATCGGTGTAATGGTGACCCTGCGCGGCGACCGAATGTACGAGTTCTTTGACCGGCTGGTGAACATTGCTCTGCCGCGCGTGCGCGACTTCCGCGGTGTGCCAACCAAGTCGTTCGATGGTCGCGGCAATTTCACGCTGGGCGTACGCGACCAGTTGATCTTCCCTGAAATCGACTACTCGAAAGTTGAGAAGATGAAGGGAATGAACATCACGATTGTAACCACGGCGGGGAATGATGACCAGGCGCGTGCACTGCTGAAGCACATGGGCATGCCGTTCCGCCTGGCGCAGTAGTTACGAGTTTTGTTGAAGCAGAGCGCAGGCTCTGAGTAAAGGAAACGATGGCTAAGACATCCAGTATCGCCAAGGCGAACAAGAAACCCAAGTTCTCTGCCCGCCGGCACAACCGCTGCAAGATCTGCGGGCGCCCGCGGGCCTATCTGCGTAAGTTCGGCGTCTGCCGTCTGTGCTTCCGCAGCCTGGCACTCAAGGGAGAGATCCCCGGGGTTTCCAAGTCGTCCTGGTAAGCGCCTCGCGGACTATGTCCGCTCGGGATATAACCAGCGAGCTGAGCGGCACGACTAAAGTGGTGCCCTGATGGAAAACGAGCTGGACGGCACCCTTCGGCTTCGCTCAGGACAGGCTCTGAGGTCGTACCAAGACGCAGCACGAGTTAGAAGGCACGCGGTCGAATTTGACCAAGCGCTGAGGTAAGTACGTCGCGGCTGGTTCTTTCATCACCCCATCACGCGCTAGCAAGGTGCGATGGGGACCCCGAGAGTAAGTCTCGGACACGAAAGCTAACGGGCGATGATTTGAGGAGATATCGAGCATGAGTTTGACCGATCCGGTCGCAGATTTTTTGACGCGCGTTCGCAACGCCATCAACGCACGGCACCAGAAGGTGGACGTCCCCCTTTCCAAGTTGAAGCTGGAGATGGCCCGCATTCTGAAGGACGAAGGCTACATCGCGAACTTCAAGTCGACGGAAGAAGAGGGCCGCAAGGTGCTGCGGGTATACCTGAAGTACGGCGCTGACAATGCTTCCCCGATTTCGCAGCTGAAGCGCGTTTCGCGCCCCGGTTGCAGAGTTTACGTCGGCCACACCGAGATCCCGCGCGTGCTGGGCGGATTGGGAATCAGTATCCTGACCACTCCCAAGGGCGTGATGACGGGCCGGCAAGCGCGCAAGGAAGGGCTCGGGGGCGAAGTACTCTGCGAGATTTTTTAGCAACTAGCAGCTAGCGACTAACACTAGCTGCGGACTGAAAGCCGAAGAGCGGAACCTAAAGAAAAGTTGGCAGAGCGGCGAGCGCGCAGCAAAAAGCTAATTGCTAGTTGCTAATGGCTAGTTGCTCAGTGAGAGACACATTATGTCAAGAATTGGAAAGAAGCCGATCCCGCTGCCCCAAGGTGTCACCTACGCCGTCGAGGGCAACACGGTGACGGTACAGGGACCGAAGGGCAAAGTAACGACGCATATGCCGAGCGGCGTGAAGCTGGAGACGCAGGATGGCAACCTGGTGGTCGTCCGCGATGACGACTCCAAGGCCGCGGTGCACGGATTGGTGCGCGCCCTGGTCAACAATTCCGTGGAAGGCGTGACCAAGGGTTGGACGAAAGAGTTGGACATCGTCGGCATCGGTTATCGCGCGGAGATGAAGGGCAAGGGCGTGGTGGTATTTACGCTGGGGTATTCACATCCCATCGAGTATCCGCTGCCTGCAGGCATCAATGTGACCATCGATCCCAAGCAGACCCACCTGACGGTGAGCGGCATCGACCGCCAGAAAGTTGGTTTCGTCGCCGCCGAAATGCGGTCGCTGCGTCCGCCCGATCCGTATAAAAACAAGGGCGTCCGGTACAGCGACGAGCGGCTGAAGAAGAAGGTCGGCAAGACCGGCGCGAAATGATGACGTTTGTTGGGCGTGTGAGCCCAACGTCATCATCCCGAGGCGAAGCGAGGGATCTGTCGGGTCGGAAGAAGGTACGTGGGTGGTATAGGTCCTTCGACTCCGGCAGCAAAGCTGCCTCCGCTCAGGATAACAAGATTTTGGACGGGCTCGGCGGCAACGCCCCGTCTCCCCGGTTCAGAACCCCGGGAGTTAGGAAGAGCAGAAATGATTGGAAAGACATCGAAGAACCAAACGCGGAGCAAGATCCACTCCCGCATCCGCAAGAAGATGGCGGGAACGGCGGAGCGTCCGCGGCTGAACGTGTATCGCTCGGTGAGCCACATTTATGCCCAGGTCGTTGATGACACCAAGGGCACGACTCTTGTGTCGGCGGCTTCGGTGGAGAAGGGCAAAGGGGCTAAGGGCGAGAAGCGGCCCACGGGTGGGAACCGGGCTGCGGCCAAGGAAGTTGGCAAGCTGATTGCCGAGCGTGCCAAAAAAAAGGGCATCAAGAAGGTGGTCTTCGATCGCGGCGGGTACCTGTATCACGGCCGCATCAAGGCACTGGCGGACGCCGCGAGGGAAGCCGGGCTGGAGTTTTAAAGGCGATGACTGGTTGCTGGTAACTGGTGAACGGCACAGCAACTGGCAACTAGCGGTTAGCGACTTGCAAAAGCAGCAGCTCCTTCGACTCGATCGCAAGACGACCTCGCTCAGATGACGAGATTTTGGGTGCCGCAGCAGTGTGCTGGCGCCAGGAGAAACAAACGGAATGCCAACAGTGAAGAAGAAGCTTGACGCCAATAATTACCAGCTCAAGGACCAGGTGGTCTCGATCAACCGCGTCACCAAGGTCGTGAAGGGCGGCAAGAACATGTCGTTCGCGGCGCTGGTGGTGGTGGGCGATCCGTCCGCCGCCGTCGTGGGCTACGGTTCCGGCAAGGCGAAGGAAGTTCCGCAGGCGATCCGCAAGGGCATCGAGGCGGCCAAGAAGAACCTGCTGCGGATCAACCTGACACAGACCACGATTCCTCACCAGGTGCTGGGGCGCTACGGCGCGGGAATGGTGATGTTGAAGCCGGCCCCGGAAGGAACGGGCGTCATCGCAGGTGGGGCGGTACGCGCGGTTATGACCTCGGCTGGAGTGCAGAACGTGCTGACCAAGTCGATCGGTACCACCAACCCCCACAATGTGATCAAGGCGACGTTTAACGCATTGGGCAGGCTGCGCGACCGCAACGAAATTGCGGCGGCGCGCGGCAAGGCCGCCGAGGAACTTTAATCATGGTGCGCACTCGAAAGGTAAATACGACCAAGGCCGCTCCCGCGAGCACGAAACTGCATCTCAAGTACGTGCGTTCGGCGATTGCTACGCCGCAAAAGCACAAGCTGGTGGTTAAGGGGCTCGGTTTCACGCGCCTGAACCAGGTGATCGAGCGCGAAGATACGCCGTCGATCCGAGGCATGGTGGCGAAGATTCCGCACCTGGTTGAGATCGTGGAATAGTGGATACTGCCCAGTGGCTAGTGGTTAGCAACTAGCAATTGGGCAGCTAGCTCGGGCGGCATGGCGGAAGCAGACGCCGCCCAGGAGTCCCGGCGATAACTGGCAACCGGGTACTGGCAACGGATAACTAGGCAGGTACAGAATGAATTTGAGTAATTTGAGAGCACCCCGCAAGGCGAACGAGAACAAGAAGCGTGTTGGCCGTGGCATGGGCTCGGGTATGGGCAAGACCTCGACTCGTGGCCACAAGGGCCAGGGATCGCGGAGCGGCTCCAGCCTGATGCGTGGTTTTGAAGGCGGCCAGATGCCGCTACATCGGCGTTTGCCGAAGCGCGGTTTTACCAACATCTTCAAGACTGAATACGAAGTCGTGAACGTGGAGCGGCTGGCCAGTCTGAACGAGACGGAGATCACGCCGCAAGTGCTGCGCAAGGCGGGCGTCGTCACCGCGAAGAACAAGCTGGTGAAGGTGCTGGGCCAGGGCGAGCTGCCGAAGGCGATCACGGTTCACGCGCACAAATTCTCCAAGTCGGCCCAGGAAAAGATCGAAAAGGCCGGCGGCAGGGTGCAGGTTCTGTAAGAAGTGGCTAGTGGCTGGTGGCTAGAAGAAGCGCCTGGCAATTAGCGATTATCAATGAGCGAATAGCGAGTCAGAATTGTGGCTGAATGGGGACAGGTGCGGTTTACCGAACCACTAGCCACTGACCGCTAGCCGCTGGTTTTTGAGGATTTAGTTCAATGCTTGAGAAGCTGGCCAACGTATTTCGCGTTCCCGATCTGCGGAAGCGCATTCTGTTTACGCTCGGGCTGCTCGCCGTGTACCGGTTTGGTGGGCATATCCCCACGCCTGGCATCAACGCGGACGTGCTGGCGCAGTTCTTTGACCAGAACCGCGGCACCTTCCTCGGATTCATCGACCTGTTCAGCGGCGGCCAGTTGCGACGTCTGACGATCTTCGCCCTGGGCATCATGCCGTACATTACGGCGTCAATCATTCTGCAGTTGATGACCGTGGTGTACGAACCGCTGGCGAAATTGCAGAAGGAAGGGGAACTGGGCCGCAAGAAGATCACCCAGTGGACGCGCTACCTTACGCTGCTGCTGAGCGCGGTGCAGTCGCTGGGCATTGCATTTACCCTCGAGCGCCAACCGGGTTTTGTGAACAACCCGGGCATAGGTTTCGTGTTGATGACCATGCTCACGCTGACCACGGGCAGCGTATTTATCATGTGGCTGGGCGAACAGATTACCGAGCGCGGCGTGGGCAACGGAATGTCGTTGCTGATCTTCGCCGGCATCGTGGTCGGATTGCCCCGCGCGGTTGCCGATCTTTACGACAAGGTGCGCACTCAGGCGTGGGGAGCATTTACGGTTCCAGCGATTCTGCTGCTGATTATGGTGATGATTGCGGTTGTCGCTTTCATCGTGTTTGTGGAACGAAGTGAGCGGCGAATACCGGTGCAATATGCGAAGCGCGTTGTCGGCCGCAAGGTCATGGGAGGACAGTCCACCCATTTGCCGCTGCGTGTGAATTCCGGCGGTGTGATGCCGGTCATTTTCGCATCATCGGTGTTGACCCTTCCGCAGACGCTGGGAGCGCTGCCGATGTTCAAAGACAGCCGCTACTTCGGTCCCATCTTCAACGCGCTGCGTTGGGGAGAGCCGCTCTACACCTTGCTGTATGCGGTCGGAATCATCTTCTTCGCGTATTTCTACGTGTCCATTGTCTTCAACCCCAATGAAGTTGCGGACAACATGCGAAAGTACGGCGGATTCATTCCGGGCATTCGGCCGGGCGCGCGCACGGCGAATTACATCAACGACATTCTGACCCGCATCACCCTGGTGGGTGCGCTGTACCTGATCCTGATTTCGTTCATTCCGGAATGGATGATCACTGGCATCCACTTGAACCACCTATACGGCCCGGTGGGGGCGTTCTTCGAACACCTGCCAGCGTGGATCACCAGCGGTTTGAACGTGAACTTTTACTTTGGCGGTACCTCGCTGCTGATCGTGGTCGGCGTGGCCATGGACACGGTGAACCAGGTGGAATCGCAGTTGATTATGCGGCACTACGAAGGTTTCACCCCGCGCAGTGGACGGGTTCGCGGACGCCGAGCGACTTGGTGAGGCAGTCGTCCGTGGTTAGAGGATTCCTGGATCGTAGTTTCGTGTTTCAAGTTTCGAGTTTCGAGTTGGGGATTCGGGGCGGGTTTGGGATACCAATCAGGGTCGGTGGCGGACGGTCATGGACCGCGGAGGGTTGCACTATCCCCTGACCACGATCAACTAAACAGTTGGTTTTGCGGAGTCACCGGGAGGCTCCGGCCCGCTGAGGCGGGCAGAAGGGCCAGTAGTTCGGCTCACGGGAGTGTGAAGTGCAAGCCCAGACCTCCTCGTCAGCAGCAGCCGTCATGAAGACAGAACGCGTAGTCGGTCCCATCATTCTGTTTGGACCGCCGGGCGCCGGCAAGGGAACGCAGGCCAAACTGATTTCCAGCACCTACGGCATCCCGCAGATCTCGACCGGAGACCTGTTGCGTGAGAACGTGGATCGCCACACCGAGTTAGGCGCGACGGCCAAGTCGCTCATGGAGCGCGGTGAACTGGTTCCCGATGGGTTAGTGTGCGACATGGTGGCGGAACGGCTGCAGAATGCGGATTGCGACCGTGGATTTATTTTGGATGGCTTCCCGCGAACCGTGGGACAGGCCGAATGGTTGGACAGATATTTGAAAAGCCGGCAGTCTGGGAATGGCTCGCGGCCCCCGTTTAGGGTCGTCGCGCCAGTTGTGATTCGATTGGTAGTCGAGTATAATCAACTACTGCATCGGATTGCGGGGCGTCGTTCTTGTCCCACCTGTGGACGGATTTACAACGTCTATTTCCAGCCTCCAAAAGTAGAAGGCATCTGTGATGTCGACGGAGGGCGGTTTGTTGCGCGTCCCGACGACAAGGAAGAAGTTGTCGCAGAACGCCTGAAAGCCTATGAGCGGCAGACACTTCCCCTGGTGGATTACTACAACACAAAGGGACGGCTGGTCGAGATCAACGGTGAACAGCCTGTGGAAGCAGTTGCAGCACAGGTGTTTAGCGCGATAGAGAATGTCAATCGTTTGTAAGTCCGCATCCGAGATCGAAAAGATGCGCCGCAGCGGGCGCATCGTCCGTCAAGTGCTTGAAACCGTGAAGGAAGTGGTGGCTCCGGGAGTCACCACGATGGAACTGGAGCGGGTGGCGGAAAAGAAGATCCGGGACTTGGGCGCGAGGCCGGCGTTCAAAGGGTATTACGACTATCCGTGTGTTCTGTGCACGTCGGTGAACAACGAGATCGTGCATGGCATCCCGTCAGAACGCCGGGTGCTGAAAGCGGGAGACATCGTCTCCATCGACACGGGTGTGGTGCTCGACGGCTTTTACGGTGATGCGGCGATCACGGTTCCAGTGGGCGGCGAACTCACTCCGGAGCTGGACAAGTTGCTCGAGGTCACCCGCGAGTCGCTGTACAAGGGGATCGAGGCGGCGCGGATCGGCAACACGATTGGCGATGTCGGAGCCGCAGTGCAGCAGGTCGTTGAGGCCAACGGCTTCAGCGTGGTTCGTGAGTTCGTGGGCCACGGTATCGGCACCAAACTGCACGAAGATCCGCAGGTTCCGAATTACGGAACGCCGGGAAGTGGCCCGAAATTGCGCGACGGCATGGTGCTGGCAATCGAGCCGATGGTGAACGTGGGCCGATCGGAAACGCGGTTGCTGGACGATAAGTGGACGGCGGTCACACAAGACGGTAGCTATAGCGCCCACTTCGAACACTGCGTCGCGGCGACGAAGAATGGGCCAGTGATTTTAACGGAATAGG
>Ga0306921_10003915_pt1 | contig 15194 bp, 11 predicted proteins | sample sta12Cox44000080_FD_203760 | JGI IMG/M metagenome (GOLD analysis project Ga0306921, IMG submission 203760) | Lab enrichment of tropical soil microbial communities from Luquillo Experimental Forest, Puerto Rico - statoxic.12C.oxic.44.000.080 (v2)... | ecosystem: Environmental > Terrestrial >...
TAATCTTTCGCCAACTCCGTCTTTGGAATGATCCGGTCCGGCCCCAGCAACGCTAGAACGTACTCCACCGGATCTTTTCCCGCCGCGTGCGCCAACTCATCCGCAAACGATTGGATTCCATAGGCGTGATAAACGTTTGCGACCGAGCGGAACCAGCCGATGCGGGTGTGCGCCTGTGCCGGACCGTTCTCCGCCCGATGATTCGGTATTGCGAACGGCACGTCGCTGAATCCCAGTCCGATCTCGCCCGCGTCCGCATACTCTCCTTTTGCGTCAAACGTCGACGCAATCGGTGGAAAGACGCTTCGCTGCAGCCACGCCGTCGGTTGGCCATCCGGCCCGAGCGAAGCTTTGAAATACATCGCCGCCACGGCGTGAAACGCATCGAACTTAATATCGTCTTCCCGGCTCCACACCACTTTTACGGGCTTTCCCGTTTTCTTCGAGAGAACCGCTGCCTCCACCGCAAAATCCGGAAACGATTTTCTGCCAAAAGCTCCACCAAGCAGCGTCACATTCACCGTTACATCTTCCTTTTTGATTCCCACCGCCCCGGCAATTGCTTCCTCGGCGCCTTGTGGGCTTTGTGTCGGAGCCCACGCCTCCACTTTCCCGTCGCGGTACACGGCCAGCGCCGCCGGCGGTTCCATCGCTGCGTGTGCGAGCATCGGGGCGTAGTACTGCGCTTCAACGATTTTTCCGCCCTTCGCGAACTGCGCGTCCACGTTTCCGTTTTCTCGCACTACTTTGCAAGGTTTCAGCGAGGTCGCCTCCAGTTCTTTGCGGTACGCGTCGGAGGTCCACACGCTGTGTTCGCTCTTCTCCCATTCGACCTTCAGCTTCTTTTTGCCTTGAAACGCAGCGTACGTGCTGTCTGCCAGCACGGCCACGCCACCCAGAGCCTGCATGGTTACCGGCGGCTTGAACGTGTCAATCACTGCCGTCTGCTTCACGCCGGCGATCTTCAACGCTGCCGCATCGTCCACACTCTTCACCGAACTGCCATACACCGGCGGGTGCACCACCGAAGCGTATAGCATTCCGTCCATGCGCAGATCTTGGCCGTAGGTTGCCTTTCCCGAAACCATGTCTTTCAGGTCGTAGGACGACGCCGGCTTGCCGATGTAGTCCCATTCACTGCGTTTTTTCAATTGCAATTCTTCTTTTTTCGGTACCGGCTGTTTCGCCGCGGCCGCCGCCAGTTCGCCGTACCCAAGCTTTTTTCCGCTCGCCTTGTGTACGACCGTGCTCGATTCTGTGGTGCATTCTTTTTCGGGAACTCCCCACGTCTGCGCGGCTGCCCGCACGAGCATCAACCGCCCCGTTGCTCCGGCTTCCCGCAACGGAATAAAGAAATCTCTCACCGAATGCGATCCGTCTGTGTCCTGGTCGCCGTATTTCGGGTCGCCAGGCGCTTGCACGACTTTCACGCGGTTCCAGTCCGCATCCAGCTCATCGGCCACGATTCGCGGCAATCCCGTGCGATTTCCGCTCCCCATCTCCGCGCGGTGACACACGATATAGACCATGCCGTCCGTATCGATCGCCAGATACACGCTGGGCTGCAGCACCGCCTTGCTCATACCGCTTTCGCCCGCGTTCGTGCTCGCGCCAAACAGCCGGTCGGGCAGAATCTGCGCGCTCAGCACCAACGCACCGGCACCCAGCATTCCCTTCAGGAATCCACGACGGCTCACATTTTCGATTTGCATCATTTTTCACCTGGCGTCTGTTCGACGATAATCACCTAAAATTCGTCTACCACTGTCCTCTATCCTACCTGCATTGCAATTCCGTGCAACTCGTTACACTCATCCATGGGACCCCGACCTGCCTGCCGCAGGCAGGCGAAGCGACTGGTTCGCCTATTTTTCGGAAAGCAACACCTCTTGCGGCATCCCCGGTAGTGGGTGCAGGCTCGTCGCGGGAAAACCGGCCTTACAGAACATCTCCTGGTATTCGGTGAACGTATACGCCTCCCCCGCGTCCGTGCCCACAAGCATAAGTAAGCTGAAGGCCGCCTCGGTCGGAGGGGTCACGCGGTCCTCGTTCGGAACAAATTCGAGCGTCACTGCTCTTCCGTCGGCCTTCAGGGCTTGATGCGCGCGACGCATCAATTGCACGCAAGTCTCTTTGTCAAAATGATGAAAAATGTTGGTCAGCAGCACCACGTCGTAATCGACGCCCAATTCCGCTTGGAACGCGCTCCCCGGCCGCGCCGTGTAGCGGTTCGCGACCCCTGCTTTCTCCGCGTTTTCCTTTGCCACTTCGAGCACCGCCGGCCAGTCCACCGCGGTAATCTGAGCGTTTGGATTCTTTCGCGCCAGGGTGATCCCATACATTCCATGGCCGGCCGCAATATCCAGCACTCGCATGGGCCGGCCTTCCTGGGCCTTCAGAAGCTGCGCGATGAACAAGGCCCCGGGGACGGTCAAGGGCGCCATCGACCGAGCGAATGACACCCAGAGGCCGTCGTTTGGTTCGAAGTTGCTTCCCCGTTCGTTTGCAGCGCCGCCGCGCCGCACGGCCTCGGGTAAGCGCGCCAGGTTCTCGAAATGCTGCTCGTTGGTCAGAAACTCGACAATGGTTCCCATGTACTGGGGCGAACGCCGGCTCAAAAACAGCGCCGCCTCTTCGGACAGGCCGTAGCGCCCTTCTTCTTTTCTCAGAAACCCGAGAATCGTCAGATAATCGCACAGAATCCGGACTCCCCGCTCAGACGCATTCAAGCGCCCAGCGATCTCTTCCACCTTGCGATTGCCTTCGTCGATCGCGGTGAACAAATCGAGTTCGATCGCCGCCTTCAGCGCCGCAGTCTGTTGATGCGCGTTGAGTGTCTGATGGATATGTTCCGGCGTTGGCCGCCGCGAGCCGGCAGATGTAGCCATCGGCGTGTGGCTCCCGTTCGAGGATTGGTGCGCGTCCATCCAACTATAAACACAGCCGTCCTTGCCTACCTAGCGCAAACTCGTTGCTCCCCGGGCGCCACCGCTGGCATACTGCTTTCCCGCAGTTCACAAGGATTCCCTTTATGAGACGCGAATACCATCGTTGGCATTCTCCCCGTCTAGGCATCGAACTGGGCGTCGTCGTTTACGGTCATTGGGGACCGCCGCTTATGGGCTTCCCCACGAGCGCCGGAGACGAATGGGAACTTGAAGGCCAAAGCATGGTAGGCGCGCTCGCCGATTTCATCGACGCCGGCCGCGTCAAACTCTATACCGTCAATTCCCTCAACGGACTCAGCTTCTACAACAAGGACGCTCATCCCTTCCATCGCAGTTACGTTCAATCCGTTTTCGATTCGTACTTGCGTGAAGAAGTTGTGCCTTTCATCTGGGACAATTGCCAATCCCGCATCGGCATCTCTACCATGGGTTCTTCCTTTGGCGCGTATCACGCCGCCAACGCGCTCTTCAAGCACCCCGACGTCATCAAGCGCTGTTTCGCCATGTCCGGCGTCTACGACCTGAAGAGTTTCATGGATGGGATGTACGACGATAATTTCTATTTCAACAATCCCGTCGACTACCTCTCGAATCTTTCCGATCCGTGGTATTACCAGCATCTTGCGTCCTGCGACATCCACCTCATCACCGGCACGGGCCAGTGGGAGCACAGTGGCCCCACATACCGTCTCTCCGAGGTCCTTTCGAGCAAAGGCATACGCCATTCCCTCGACAACTGGGGCCCCGAGGGCGGGCACGACTGGCCCTATTGGAAGCACCAGATGCGCGAGTACCTTTCTAAGTTGTTTTGAAGGGTATTTTGGAGTGCGACAGCCTCGCGGTCCCTTTTTGCACGCCACAAAAAAAATACAAATCTAAATAGGAAGGAACACGGGTGGCGCGAGTTCAGCCAAGTCCCAGGTGGTCCATCTGGTAGCGGCCCTTCTCGATCACCTGGTCGTTATCGATCCACACGTCGCAGTCCCGCGCCAACACATCCACGTGCGTGCGCGACTTCCAATTGGCGTGCGTCTGGCTCCCATACGGATCGCCAAACGCGATGTGTACGCCCGGGAATTTTTCATCCTGCAGCAAAACTCCGATCATCCGCGACAGACCGAGATTTGTCCCAAACGCTAATTCGCCGACTCGGTCGCTATTCTCGTCGGTGTGGCAGTACTTCCAGAATTCCTCTTCCAGGTCCTTTCGGGGACACTCCACACCCATCAGCCGTCCAACCTCGATCTCCATCACCAGCGGCGTTGCCTGCAAGTCTCCGTACTTGCCGTTGAAGTAATCGCCGGCCGTTGCGTCGCAGACAAAAGTTCCATCCACGGTCGCGGGCGTCGTGAAAACCTCTCCGGCCGGCAGGTTCGACCAATACCTCGGGCTGATCAGACCACTGGTCTTCACCCAATCGAGTTGCCGGTCAAAGTGCGCGCTGAATGAGGTCCCGGCATCAGTCTTCACCGTCAGTGTTTCGGCTCGCTGCATCCGCTCGCGCAGGCGGTCGCTCAGTTCGTCTACTTTGTGGTAATCTGCCCGCATTCCTTGCTGCATGATCTCGGGTGTCACTCCCACCATGTGCGCGTAGCGGATCTGTCTTCGCTCGACCACCCGCACGATCGCCATTCGCGCGCCCAGTTCGCCCGGCTGAGGTGTCATGCACAACACGCCAACGTCCGTCTTTTCGAGCGCATCCAGCACCGGTTCCGGCGCACCCGTCATCGGCCTTGGGCCGAAATCCTCCAGCAGCAGGCCCGTGAATCTCGCCCCGTGCTCTTTGAAGGCCTGTTCCAAGCTGGCGGCCACGCTGCGGCTCACTTCATCCGCAATCACTACGACTTTTTCGCCCGCGCGCACACCCAGGCACACTTCCACGGCGTTTTTCGCGCCGGGCATCAGCTCACGGGGTGCGACTCCAAAGGACATTCTTATTATATTAACCGAATTTTTACAGAAGCCAACGTGCTGCGGGCCAATTATTTGCCTGCGGCCGCTTTCCGCGCTTCCTTTCGCGGCTCCACGCGGAAGGAGGGAATCTGGCCCCCGCCGCTCGTCACATTGGCCAAACTCGTTGCGCTCAGTCTCGTCAGGAATCCGGCCACGCGGCCACGGAACAGGTACGGGGCAAAATCCACGAGCATGTTCTTGAACTGCACCTTATTGCCTTTGCCGATATACGGGAAGACCCCGCGCCGCATCGGGATTCTTTCCTGCACGATCCAGCAGCCGCTTTCTTTCGCCAGTTTTCCTCCGGGCAATGCGCCCTCAATGGCGCTTTCCCAATGCTTCTTGTCCACTTCCCAACCGAGCGTGACTCCTTTTCCTCCGTACTCGTCACTCGGCTTCATCACCAGTTCCTTCTGGTGCTCACGTATATGCTTCAGCAGCTCAACCGGCTCGCCGTCATACTCCGTCTTTACATCGTCAACCACCCGTGTCCAGGGAACATGCCTGTGAATCAACTCGCGTTCTTCGTCCGAGAAGAGCCTTGCATTCTGACCGTCTGTCAATACCGCAAAGAACGCTTTCACGTGCGGGATCTTGCAGCGGAAATTGTTTGCAACGCACACCGCTCCTGCGGTGTAGGCTTTGACCAGCGCCTCGCACTCCGACGGTCTTGCCACGATGTCGTTGATCAGCACCCGCCGGTACAGCAGATCGATCTTCTTCCCCTTCGCGGCGAGCCGCTTGCCGTCGAATTCCAGCTCTTGCGGATCCGCCAGCACCACCGGAATTCCCATCTTTTCGAAACGTTCCCGAAGAATCTCGAATTCGCTCCACGTCGGCACTTCTTTCCAGTCCACAATTGCCATCTGCGGCCGCTGGGTCTTGCCGCCCCAATCCACGTAGGTTGTCACCAGCGCATCTAGCAGCTTCGCGGTCAGCGGATAGCTGTGCACCTCAAAGCGCTTCTGGAATTCCTGCATCACCCCTAATTCCCGGAAAATGTCCGACATCGTTTCCGAGTAGCCTGCCCCCGCCGGCGATTCTCCGTTGTACTCGGTGAACTTCAGCGACTCGGGCAGTAGGAATGCATCAAGCCTCGACGCGGTGCTGGCCGGTCCATAACCGGTGGTCAGCCGTACCAGCCGTTCTTCTTCGGGCCGCAGGTGGAATTGTCGGAAGAGCGATTCGTCTTCGAGCGCGACGGTCGTCAATCGTTCGGCAATAGCCGCGATGGTTTCCGCTACATCCAGCACCCGCTGCTCATCCTGGGGATTCAAGAAAACCGGCCGCAGAAACGGGCAGTGCACCCTGTCGCCAAACGTGAGCTTCGCGCCGCGCACTTCCGTGAGAAAGCGCTTGGCCATCTCCGGGGATTTCTTTAATAGCGGCCGGAGCAGCTCGTCCCAGTATTCGACGGGGTCGCTGCTCCTGGACGCGAAACGCTTCGCAGTTTTCATTGTGCTTTCGTTCCATGCATCGTCTGCGCAGCCTGCGCGACTCGCGGAGTGCCAGTGAATCCGCTGGGCGCGCCAATGCCGAGCATTTCTTCCCACCGTGGCCAGGTGTTGGCGACCTGGCCGTGAAGCGCGCGATCGATCGCCAGCCGCGACATCTTTTCGACGACGTGTTCGAAATAGAATTCCGTGATTCGGTCGCGTTCAAAATCAGGGGCCGGGTTCAGGAAGTCGATCGCGTAGGGTACCTCGTCCTTCACCGCGAACTCAATCGTGTTCATCTCGTACCCCAGCGCAAAATTGATTGTCTGCGCATCTTTCACCACGCGCGCGCCAAGATCCGGCCTCAGGTAGTTGTGTTCGACCAGGTAGCGCCTTTCCTTCGGGTCATAAGCCACCGGCAGGACGTCCGTTTTTCCAAACGTGAAGCAACGCACGTACTGCTCGAAATCGATGAACTCCTGCAAGGTCATGCAATACGGTGAGGTCTTGTCGTACGCCTGCAGCAGCTCCTCTTCGTTGTGGACCTTATATACGTGCTTCCAGCCGCCTCCGGAGAACGGCTTCAAAATCGCTGGTCGGCCCACGTAGTCCAGCATCGCCACCCAGTCGAGCGGATACTTCAGGTTTCGCAACGACTCCGAATTGATATCCACATCCGCCGGATAGCCCTTTTGCGGCAGCAGCACCGTCTTGGGGATCGCGATTCCTAGCTTTGAAGCAATCGTATAGTTGAAAAATTTGTCGTCCGCCGTCCACCAGAAGGGATTATTGATTACATAGGTCCCCTGCACGATCGCGTGCTTCAGAAATCCACGGTAGTAATCCACTTCGTGCGAAATACGGTCCACAATCACGTGAAATTCGGCCAGTTCGCCCATCTTCGTTCCACCGACTTTCACGTACTCCGCGGTCACGCCGTCTTTCTTTCCCAATTCGTTCACGCGCGCCAGAAACGCCGGAGGAAAACTGAACTCCCGCCCGCACAACAACCCCACCTTGGCCATACCCATCCTCCTGTCGGTGACTCGTGGCTCGAAACCGTTCTCAATGCACCGTGCTGCCTGCGGAACTCGACCTCGTATCCATCGCGCTGGCTCGCGTCTCGGCCACCAGGTGCCTCACCACGTCCTTCAGATCGCCGGTCTGCTGCAGCACCCGCAACTGCCGTTCCGCGCTTGTTCCTTCGTGCAGAATCGTATGCACATACTCGACCGCTCCCCGGCTCCCCAGATCGTCGAGCACATCGTCGACGAGCTCCAGCAATTCCGGGATCAGCTCTTTCATCGGCACTTCAGCTTCCTTGCCGAAATCGATCATCTTTCCTTCAATCCCGTAGCGCGCCGCCCGCCATTTGTTTTCCTCAATCAGCGCGCGCCGGTAAATCCGCCAGCCCATGTTCCGTGTGTACAGCCGGTGCAGTTTGACCACGATCGCCTGTGTCAGCGCGGCAATCGCCACCGCCTCTTCCACCTTTGTTGCGGTGTCGAACATGCGGAATTCCAGTGTTCCATAGGTCGGGTGCGGCCTCACGTCCCACCAGATCTTTTTTCCATTGTCGATGCAGTTCAGTTTGATCAGCAGGTTCACGAAATTGTCGTACGCACTCCAGGAATCAAACGTCTCTGGAATCCCCGTGCGGGGAAAGCGACGAAATACCGTCGTCCGAAATGACTTCAGACCCGTGTTTCTCCCCATCCAGAACGGCGAACTCGTCGAAAGCGCCAGCAGATGGGGCACGAAGTAGCGCACCATGTTCATCATGTCGATCGTAGTCTGCTTGTCGGGCATCGCAACGTGGATGTGCATCCCGAAAATCAGCAGCGAGCGCGCCAGCTGCCCCATCTCTTCCACGATATGCTGGTAGCGTTCCCCCGGCGAAATGACCTGATCGATCCAGCTCGAAAACGGGTGCGTTCCCGCTGCCGCCACCTGCAATCCCGTGCTTTCCGCCGCCGATACCAGTTCGCTTCGCGTGCGGTGCATTTCCAGACGCAATTCGCTCACGTTCTCGCAGATTTTCGTCCCCGTTTCCACGATCGACTGATGCATCTCCTGCTTGACCTGGTCACCGAGACCTCGGGAAGCGGCCGCCGAAAGCAACTGCACGACATGCGAGCGCAGCTCCAGTGTTTCAGGGTCAATAATCTGGAATTCCTCTTCGACACCGATGGTGAAGCGGTGAGCCATGTACAGGCCCTCCGGATCGTCGAGTTCACGACTGGGGACTACGAGGCCAGTATCATACTCTCTCGCCTCTCAAAACACACCTTGGCGGCTCGCCGTGCCGCGGCGCCTTGATTGACAGCCTTTTTTGCATGCCATACACTCCGCCACATTGCTCATTTCAACCCAACTTGTTCAGTCCATTCCCATCGAGGAGCGGATATGCCAGCCATCTCGAGGTGTTTCAAGCCAAAGCCCAGCCGGGTTCTTGTTCTCACGTGCTTCGCGCTGCTCGGACACAACTGTCGCGCGCAAGAAGCCGAGAAAAAGCCAGAGGAGGCCTCCAAGGTCGCCACCGTTGAAGTAACTCCCGCGCAGGCCACCTCACCTGTCGGTGGCAAACTCGAATTCAAGGCCGTGGCCAAAGATGCTTCAGGTCAGCCCCTGCCTGACGCCGTGAAATATTGGTTCGCCGCTCCCTTTGACGCCGCCTCCGCTGATCAAAAAGGAGAAGTCTCCTTCGTTGAGCCTGGCGAAATCACGATCGGCGCGGTCATCGGCAAGAAAATCGGATACGCTCATGTCTCGGTTGCCAAGCCTCACATCGCTAACATCACCGTCTCTCCTGTGGCTGCTCCCTTAGCTGTAGGTTCCAGTCATCGCCTCGTGGCAACGCCCCGCAATCCGAGCGGCGACCCTCGCACCGACATCACGTTCACCTGGTCCTCGGAGGACCCGGCCATCGCTACGGTTGATACCGCAGGAGTGCTGCATGCTCTTAAGCCGGGAAAAACTCTGATTCGAGCCTCCGGCGATGGTGTCACGGGCCAGACCACCGTCAGCGTGGTGAAAAATTCCGTCTCTGGTTTTGCCGTTTCTCCCGAAACCTCGGCTGCCAAAACCGGCGACGTCGTGCACTTCTCCGCGAAAGACAAGAAAGGCGCATCCATTCCGGCCGAGATCGCCTGGTCCATCCGCGAGAACGGCGCACAAATCTGGCCCGACGGCGCTTTCGTCGCCGACCTTCCCGGCACGTATACCGTTCAGGCTGCGGTCGGCGACCGGCTCGCTTCCGGCAGCGTCGTCGTTCTACCTCGCGACATCGCTCGCGAAATGGACGTCGTCGGCCACGTGATGCCCAAGGACGAGCAATTTGCTGAGGAGTGGATTTGGGATCACTACGCTTATCTCTCCGCCATCAGCGACAAACTCTACATCTTTGACATTTCCGATCCCGCTCACCCGCAAGCCGCCGATCCCTTCAAGGTTGATGCTCGCCTTATCAACGACGTCAGCGTCACACCCGATGGCAAATTCGGCGTCATCACCCGCGAAGGCGCTTCGAACCGCAAAAACGGCATCGTTTTCCTCGACACGAGCGACCCCATGCACCCCAAAATCATTTCCGAGTACACCTCGACGGTTACCGGCGGCGTTCACAGTGCCTATGTCAATTCGCACTACGTTTATCTCACCGACGACGCCACCGGCTCGATGCGGGTGATCGATTTCGCGGATGTGAAAAATCCCAAGGAGGTCGCGCGCTGGCAAGTGGAAAGCTCGGGCCAGGCGCAGATGAAAGTGGCCGTTCCCACCGAAGAGGGCGGCGGATTCACCCTTGCCGGGCGCTATCTTCATGACCTTCAGGTCGTCGACGGTCTCGCTTATCTTGCCTACTGGCGCGACGGCGTGATCATCCTCGACGTTGGCAACGGCATCAAGAGCGGCGGCCCCGAGCATCCTCAACTCGTCTCATCTTACCGTTTCAATTACGACGAACTCTACGGCTCCGGCTGGCTTGCCGGTTCTCACGCTGTCTTTCGCTACAAGAACTACCTTTTTGTCGGCGACGAGGTTTTCCCCGAGTCTTTCAGTCTTAGTTCGCGCGACCGCATTCCGGTGCGGGGCATTGTCCATATTCTCGATGTCGGCGACATCCACGATCCGCGTGAAGTCGCCACGTACAGCGTTCCCGAAGCCGGGTCACACAACATGTGGGTGGTTGATGACGTGATGTATATCGGCTACTACAACGGCGGTGGCCGCGTCGTCGATGTTTCGGGGGAGTTGCGCGGCGAGCTCTACAATCAGGGCAGGGAAGTCGCTCACTTCTGGTCCGGCGATGCGGGGGCGTTTCGTCCCAATCTTCCTTTCGCGTGGGGTGCGTTCCCGTACCGAGGCCTGGTTTATATTAACGATCTCCACGGCGGCCTCTGGATCACGCGCCTTGGCAAGCACAAACCGTACACCCAAACCACCGAGCCGCCCGTGACCGGCGCCGCCCGCAAACCTTGAGATTGCGGCGGCCGCCGGGGTGGAGCGAAAAGATCGTAGCGTGATCACCAAGCGGCCGAAGGGTGATTACAAGCTCTTCCTTACTCCATCTTCCAAAAGTCAATTCCGGCCGCCTGCGGTGGCGTGTCCACGCTGCCCGCGCTTTTCACCGCCAACAGATCGATTACTTCCACGGTCCCCGGTTCTTCGCCTACTCCTTCCACGGTGACAAACGCATACCGGCTATCTGGCGACACGGTCACTCCGTGCACCACCTTCCTTTTCGTTGGGATCTTCGCTACTTCCTTGGCGCTCTCCGTTTCGAAGATCGAAACGGACGCGTCTCGTTTATTCGTCGCGATCAGCAGCTTCCCGTCAGGCGTCACTGCCAGGTTATACACTCCATTCGCCGCCGGAATTCTTCGCGCGACAGCCCAACTCCCGCGATCCACTTCGACGATCTCATTCGATTTGTTGCAGGCAACGAACACCCGTTTGCCATCCACGGATGGTTGGGCCCACGTCGGTTGGCACGTTGCGGCGGTCAGATTCATTCCCGGATGACCGTCATGCTTACCGGGCGCAGCTTCCGGCGGTGGCAGGCCCGTAAATCCTTGCTCTTTTCCCGCGCTCAGCCGGAACGTTCGCGTCAAACGCATCTGTTCCGCGTCAATTTCGACCAGCAGGTCGTCCATCATGCAGCCCGAATACTGCCTCCTTCCGTCGCGAGTCACTCGCGACCCGTGCGGCATCACGCAGGTCGGAATGCGCGCCAGTTCGAGCATCTGGTTGGTATCCACCACAGACACACTGCTCGGCACCATGTCTCCATGCAGATTAAAATTCACGACATACAGAAAATTTCCGTCGGGAGAAACGTCGGCCGTCGCCGGAAATAGCCCTAATCCCACTTGACCCACCACTCGATCATCTTCCGTTGTGTACTTCACCGCCGTCCCGTACGGCCGTCCATGCCCGATTGAAACATAAAAGTTTTTCCGATCCGGCGAGAATGCGATCCCATGCGGTCCGCTGATGTCACTCTGCAAAATTCGGGTTTCGGTGAGCTTCTCGACCTTCGCGCCGCCTGGCCCAAAATGTACGGTCGCAATCCGGTCCGAGGATTCGCACACCAGTTTGACCCAGTAATCTTTTGCTGCGCTTTCTCCGCCGCGCGCGGCCAACCCAGCTAGTGTCAGCCCGCACAGTAGAACTGCAGTTGCGATGTCCCGCCGCCTCACGGTGTCACCTTGATCCGGTTCCTGATTGTGCCGACCTTCGATGTTCGATGAGCTTCAATGGGTGGCTCTCCGTCAATTTGGTCCTAGACGCTTCCCGTCAGCCTTGGCACACTCTCCCTCATGCAAATTACTCCCTTTCGCATCGAAGAGTACATGGGCAAGTACGAATTCGCCGCAAAATACTTGCTTTCTTCTTCCGACGCCGAATCGCAAACGATCGAAGAGCTTCTTTCTCTCGAACCCGGTGCACACGACGCGTTTCTCAAGCATTGGTGCGGTTACACGGAATCGCCCGGGGCGCCTTGGCTCCGCGAAGTTCTCGGCACGATGTACTCGCAAATCCGGCCGGATCAGCTTGTGGTCGTTTCCGCCGCCGAAGAGGCCATCTTCCTCTTCTATCACGCCCTGCTCACTCCGAGCGACCACGCCATCGTCGAAACGCCATGCTACGAAAGCGCGCTTACCGTTCCCGTCAGCACAGGTGCAGCTGTCAGCGAGTGGCGCCGCCAGCCCTCGAATGCATGGGCTCACGATCTAGGGAGCCTCGAATCCCTGATCCGCCCGAACACCCGCGCGATTTACATCAACTCGCCGCACAACCCTACGGGCCTGCTCATGCCGCGGCCCGTCTTCAACGGCGTACTCAAACTCGCCGCCGACAACGGCATCTACCTTTTCTCCGACGAAGTTTACCGTGAACTCGAGCACGACCCGGCCACGCGTCTCCCGGCCGCCTGCGACCTCTACGACCGCGCCCTCAGCCTCAGCTCCGTCAGTAAAAGCTACGGCCTGCCGGGGCTCCGCCTCGCATGGCTCGCCTCGCATGACGCCGCGTTCCTGCAAAAGATCATTTCTCTCAAGCACTACACAACGATCTGTGCCAGTGCGCCCAGCGAATTCCTTACCGCGCTCGCTTTTCGCCATCGCCAGAAATTCGTCGATCGCGGCCTCCAGATTGTCCTCCGGAATCTCCCCCTGCTTAAAGCGTTCTTCTCGCGTCACCCGGATGTGTTCGAGTGGACGCCTCCGAACGCCAGCACGATTGGCTTCGCCCATTTCAAACCGAAGTGGGATGTTCGCGAGTTCTGTGAAACCGTCGTACGTGAGGCCAGCGTGATGCTTCTTCCCGGCACGGTCTACGACGAACCGCACCACATTCGCTTCGGCTACGGCCGGCGCAATTTCCCCGAAGCGCTGGCCCACTTCGAATCGTGGCTTTCGGCTCGTGCCGCTTCGAAAACGGCTTAGCTGGAGCTTCTCCTCAGCGAAAATATTTCTGTCCGCGACCGCTCAGGTGGGTTGTGATTCGGAGGACCGTATTGTTGGCAGGCGAAGGATCTCAGAGCGTACGGCGTCGAGCCTCGATTGGAAACGAAAAAGGGCCATCGTCTCGGATGGCCCCGCTATGACTGCTGACTGTGAAATTTTTTACGCCGCTCCCATCGACCGCCTTGCCTGGAAGCATTCTCGGCAGAACACCGGACGTCCCTGGGTCGGCCGGAAGGGAACCGTTGTTTCCTTGCCGCACTGCGAACAGGTGGTCTTCGTCTCGGCTCGCGGCTGGTTTCCGCCTCCTCCGGCTTCCGCTCTTTTCGCCTTGCAGGCCTTACAACGTTTCGGTTCGTTCTTGAATCCCTTGTCGGCGAAAAACATCTGCTCGCCGGCAGTAAAAACAAACTCGGCGCCACACTCCGAGCACTTCAGGACCTTATCGTGGAATTCCATGAGCCGCTCCCCCCTGGACCCCTTTGGGGGCAGCGGGGAGGACTCATCGTGCACGGGGGCCTTTCCTGTTTCGCGGACCTGTACGCCGGGGTCGCCGGGCACGGATCCCCTGGGCCAACGGGCGAAGAATCTGAACAACTTCCCAACTTCTCTGCCTGAAAAGGGGCCTGATCCCGGAAGCGCGGCGCCGAAGCGCGTCTCGTGCAGTTTTAATCCTGCTCGCGACGCTGCTTCTTGCGCAGTCGCTTCCGCGAAAGCGCTTCTTTTGCCCGGCGCTTCTCGCCGGGCTTCATATAGAAGCTGTGCTTCTTGATTTCTTTGATGATATCTTCCTGCTGCACTTTGCGCTTGAAACGGCGCAATGCGTTCTCCAGAGATTCACTCTCCTGGATAATCACCTCTGCCAATGAACTTCACCTCTATTCCGGCTCTGAATGGTTGCTTGCAGTGCCTACCGTTGACCTGCGGCACTGCTCCTGTCTCTATTATCTCACGGGGACGCTGGCTTCTTGTAGCCAATTCCTCCTGCGCAAGTCAAGTACTCTTTCTGCGAAGGAGGTAACCCTCCTTTTTCGTACCTTACGAGGTACTGTTCACTTTGCAGCTAACCTTTGTATTCGCTGTTCTTGCCGTCTTCTTTGCTGCCTGCCTCTTGCCTGTGCTGATACACTAAGGGACCTCACGCACCAGTTTCGGGGGTTGACGTGATGCCCGATATGCGCGATTCCATCGCGGTCCTTCTCGCTGGTGGTCAGGGCGAACGACTCTGGCCTCTCACGCGCGATCGCGCCAAGCCCGCCGTCCCTTTCGGCGCGCTCTACCGCATTATCGATGTCACACTTTCCAACTGCATTAATTCCGGCCTGCGCCGCGTCTTTGTCCTCACCCAGTACAAAGCGCTCAGCCTCACGCGCCATATCCGAGCGGGATGGTCGTCGCTCATGGGCCTCGGCGAGTACATCGAAGTTCTTCCGCCGCAGATGCGTGTGTCTCAGCAGTGGTACCAGGGCACCGCCGACGCCGTTTATCAGAACATTTACTCTGTAGGTAGCGAGCGCTGCAAATTCGTGTTCATCCTTTCAGGCGACCATATCTACAAAATGAATTACGCCAAGATGCTTCAGCAGCACATCGATTCTGGCGCTGACGTTACCGTCGCGACCATCGAAATTCCAGCGGCGGAAGCCGCCAAGCAGTTCGGCGTGATCGAAACCGACAAGCATTGGCGCATCTGCGGCTTCGAGGAAAAGCCCGCCAAGCCGAAGACTTCCCCGCACAAAGCGACGCACTGCAACGCTTCCATGGGCGTTTATATCTTCAATACCCAGCTTCTCATTCCCATCCTTCTTGCGGACTCCGAGGATCCGAAATCGGCCCACGATTTCGGCAAAGACATTCTGCCGCGCATTATCTCCAAGCATCGCGTCTTTGCG
>Ga0306921_10003917_pt1 | contig 15189 bp, 14 predicted proteins | sample sta12Cox44000080_FD_203760 | JGI IMG/M metagenome (GOLD analysis project Ga0306921, IMG submission 203760) | Lab enrichment of tropical soil microbial communities from Luquillo Experimental Forest, Puerto Rico - statoxic.12C.oxic.44.000.080 (v2)... | ecosystem: Environmental > Terrestrial >...
CGCAACCGCTGTTCACACAGCATCCGGATGTGTGCGCGTTGCTCTAGGGTCAGTTGCTTCGCAGAGAGGGAGACGAGTTCACCAGCACTAGTGATAACACCGTGCTTCTTGAGAACCTTAACTGGCACTTTCTTGATTCGCTTCTCGTAGTAGAGAACTTGGCTCTCATCCTCAACAAGGAGCATCTGCGCAAGTTGTCGGACGGTCGCCGTTCCACCAGCTGAATGAAAGCAAAGCGCGTATCAGAACCGGCTGGTATACGTGGCTCGGCCTCATTCTATTTTCAATAAAGTCGACTAGCTCTTCGTAGGTCATCGCACATCACCGAGATGCTGGGACTGCCTTGGCGTGCCTCAATTGTCCACTATTTCGAGCGTGAACTGTACATCCTAGGAGTGTAGAGTTCTTGATCAGTGTCATGCCTGATCTGCGGTAGTTGTCGGGGGCTACGCCCCGCTCAATTCATTCGATACCGGAGATCTTTGCCAGCGCCTGCCAGTGCCTCGGGTGCGGGAGCCGCTTGCCCGCGCGGATGGCGGACGCGTAAGGCATGGAGATGCCGAGCGCTTCAGAGATTGCTCCAACCCTGAGCAACACAAGCCGTGGCCGCACATCATGACGATAGGTCTCTTCGTCAATCGAGCTTTGCTCGTTAGACTTTTGCCACGCCCATCTGGCGGACGTGTTACGGCGCTGAGTCTGTGCCCGTTTGGCTTGTGCTTCCTGTGCGTGCGACTTCGCACGGCCAGCAACTCTCGCCCGCTCGGAAGTCTTAAGCATCTGCTCGGTGACAGCGGCAATCGCACATGGTTTGCAATAACTCGCACCTTTCGAAGCGGAAGTGCCGCAGGTTTTGCAGATGTTCGGATGTGTCGCAGGTCTCACCACCGGAAACAAGGTGCTGCCCTTTGCCTCGCGCCTGCGCTGCTGGGTCAAGTTCGTAGCCGGGCCGCTATCGGTTACCGATCGGCGCGACCAGAGCATGCGGGCGGTCCATTCCGCGAACGGAGCCACAGCACGCGCCCAGGTCGGAGCAGTTTCGGAGAGCCGGGCGGCAAATGAGGTCATTAGCCGGCAATTGCCGTCCCGCTGCTCGAAGAACCATTCGCGGGCCAACGGCTGTTTGGTGATCCAATCCAGGAGAAATGCGTCTACCTGAGGCCGCACAGGTTCCATGAGGTCGCAGGCCAAGCTATCTCGTGCCGGTCTGTCCATATGAAGCACGCCGATGCACGGATCGAGCCCGACGGCTGCGGCTGCGAGCCGGGCCTCTGACTCAAGCAGCGCATAGAGATAGTTCAGGATCGCATTCGGCGGATTGACTGCCAAGCGTTGTGAACCTGTGAGCGGCGACTTGCGAGTCCCGAAGACACGCCAGTGATCGGGCATCCGGAGCAGGTCGTTACGAGGGAAGCTGACAGGCACGTCACGCCATGCAGCCCAATAAGCGGCAGCGCCTTGAGACTCCAGCAACCGGATCGCATCCAGAGTGTCCACCACATCCACCTGAGCCCGGAAACGGGCAATGACTTGGGCGGTCGCAGGGTCCTGGAGTTTCTCCCGCACTACATTTTCTTGGCCTTGCAGCTTCTTGCCAATCAACTCTTTCGCGATTTGAAGCGCTGCTCCGGACTGAAAAGCGAGAGCTTGGGCACGACGCAGGCGAGCATCAGCTGAGCGGGCTGGGCCGGTGTTGGCAAGCACTCGTCCATCGCGCTCCAACATCACGAAGGCCGCATTCTGATCCGCAAGCCAACGGAGAGCGGCGAGCGAGATCATCCCGTCGGAGCCGATCACGACCAAGCGGCGGAGACCATGCCCCACGCGTGGCAGTCTAAATTTCCGCCGCTCCGGGCCGACACCGTCTTCGATTTCGAGATGGCCGCACTGCACACTGACGCGGATGCCGAACCCATGAAGCGTCAGAACACCATGTTTGGGAATTTGCGAGGTCGCGTGCGGATGCAGCTGGCGCAGGCGGGTAAGTTGAAGCTCAACGACTCGTTCGGCAATTACCTCACCGACTATCCCAACCAGGAGCTGGCAGCGAAGGTCACGCTTCACCAGTTGCTGACACATACAGGAGGCACCGGCGACATCTTCGGGCCCGACTTCGACAAGCACCGGAACGAGCTGAAAACGCTCGAAGACTATATGAAGCTCTATGGCAACCGCGCGCCAAAGTTCCCGCCAGGCAGCAAGTGGGAGTACAGCAATTACGGCTTCATCTTGCTGGGCCTCGTGGTTGAGAAGGTCAGCGGCCAGAACTATTACGACTACGTGAACACACACATCTATGATGTCGCGGGAATGAAAGACTCGGGCTCCGAACCGGAAGACAAAGCGGTTCCCAACCGTAGTGTTGGATACATGAAGCCGCCCGGCACTAAAGACTGGCAGCCGAACAACGATACGCTTCCCTATCGCGGAACGTCCGCAGGCGGAGGGTACTCCACCGTCCGTGACCTGCTGAAGTTCGCCGACGCGCTCGAGCAACATAAGCTGCTTGATGCGCATTACACCGAGCTGTTGACCACAGGAAAAATGGACGAAGGATTCGGAAAGTATGCTTACGGTTTTGAGGAGAAGCTCGTCAACGGCACACGCTGCTTCGGACACGGCGGAGGTGCGCCGGGAATGAATGGCGATCTTCAGATCTGTCCCGGGTCAGGATATGTCGTGGCTGTGCTGGCGAACCTGGATCCTTCTGCGGCCACGCGGATCTCTGACTTCATTACCAGCCGCATGCGCGGGCCGGCCCACTGACGTCATTGCCAATTGCGTCTCGCAGGAAATCTCGCGCTCCCCGCTGACTGAACAATTGGCCGATAGCGTTGCCTCCATCGCTATCACCGCCGTGATGGTGTATGGTGGGCGGTTGGGTTTTGCAGGTCCTTATGCAGAGCCGTAAAGTCCTGCTGTGCGGCGCTGCGGTTAGCAGCTTTCAGATCGGCGGCGAGTTGGTTGAACAAAAGTCGGCGATCGGTGCCGAGGCGAGGTCGGCAAACCTTGCCGACTTTCAGGAGTTGCAGGCGGGCAACCTATCCACTGCGCAACAGGCCTACGCCGCACTGCAGCAGGATTTTTCGCGGTATGCCCAAGTGAATGCACTGCCCGCACAGTCGAACACGTCAACCATTTCGCTGAACGCCTGATTCGTCGCGGCTAAAAGCACTCCGGGCATGCGCCCTCTGTTTGAGGGTGCGGCTGGCAAAAGTAGACTTGTTCGACGTCCTCGCTCGAATCCGGCTGCGATTCGGGTTACCATACCTCGCAGAGGATTCTTCCATGAGCGATGATGGCCGTGAATTTGTTAGTGAAGGTGAGTACGAACCATCGGGACGTAACACGGTCGCCTTTGGCCTGGCTTTGTTGTTGATTGGCTTCGCGGCTGGTGCGATTGCTGCCGCGTTAATGACCCCAAAGACCGGCAAGCAAATGCGCCGCACCCTGAAGCGCAAGCTCGACGACGCGCGTGATGCCATGGGCGAGTGGAGCGAGCAGGCCGGCGACTGGGCAGAAAAAGGATCGGACCTGGCGAACAAGGCTTCCGACTGGGCCGACGCCGCGAAAGAGAAAGTGGCCCCCTTGGCACAGAAAATCCGGCGCTAATACAAGTCAATTGGCAAGCCTTAAGCTTAAGGCAGGACTTCTGGGAAAGCGAAGCCCGAGTTGCGCCTGCTTGGTTAGGGCCGCACACTCGGGCGTTAGTTCAACCCGCGATTGCTACTGCTTCGTCGATCCGCTCAGGCAAGTTGACATGAAGGCCTTGCGGTCGTCTCCCTTGAGCCCCTTCGCGCTCGCTTCCTTGTTACACGACTTCATCTTCTCCTGCTGAGTCTCCGACACACCGGCCGCGCTGAGACACTGCGACATGAACTTCTTCCGATCATCCCCGGTCAGGTTCTTCGCCTTGGCCTGCGCATTGCAGTCTTTCATCTTCTCCTGCTGCGAGTTCGGCGCCGTCGCCTGCTGCGAGCTCTGTGCCAGGGCCGGCAAGGCCCACAGGGCGAGAGCGATCAGTACTAACGAGATTTTGCGGTTCCGCATGAGACGTCCCCTTTTCACCATGGATTGAGCTGAGATCCCCGCAGGGACCTCCAAAGCGCAGATTCTACAACGGCCGTCGGAGGGATTGCGAGACGCAAATGCGAGTTGCCGTGAACGGAGTCAGTAGAGGCGGAAATTCACTTCGACGTTGATCATGACTGGAACGGCCTGGCCATCTTTGCGCGCCGGCTCGAACTTCCACAGCCTCACGGCTTCGACAGCCTTTTCGTCCAGGCCCATGCCCAGAGCGCGCTGCACGCGAATCTGTTGCGGACGCCCGTTGGCATCCACCACCAGCCACAGCACAACCGTGCCCTGATACTTGGCCTTGCGAGCCTCTTCCGAATACTCGGGGTCGGGAGCGTAGAGAGCTTTCGGGGCGCTCACGCCACCGCCGACGCGATAGGCTCCGCCGCCATAACCGCCGCCGTGTCCCGGTCCAACGCCGGGGCCGGTTCCGGAACCCACGCCACCGCCATAACCGCTGCCGATTCCACCGCCCGCGCCGATGCCGTTCGACGGCGGACCCAGCACCTTAGACATCGGATCACCTAAGTCTCCGTTAGTCGGCAGCTTGATCTGTGGAGGAACGACTACAGAAGGATCGACCGTGAGCTTCGGGTTCTCGTTGCGTACCACGATGGCCGGAGGAACAATCTGGTCTTTGGAGAGCTTCGGCAGTGCGCCTTTTGGTGCCTGCAGCTTGTCGCGATCACCACCGCCGCCACCGCCACCAGCCTTGGTCTTCGACACCGGCAAGGGCACGTATGGACTGATGTCCGTCGCCAGTTGCACGACCTGCTGCTTAATCTCTTCCTTGTGCTGGTTCACCCAGAAGCCCGACCAGATGATAAGTCCGGCCGCAATCACGTGGAAGATGAACGAATAGACGAAGGTCTCCTTGCGCTGACGATACAGCCCCTCTCCTTCGCCAAACAGAGTTGGCAGGATATCGTGCCGTTCCTCAACGTCAGGGGGTTTCGGTGCCTCCGCTTTCGTCACAACCGGGGTCGACATTTCCACCTAGCTACCTATAAGTATAGACCCAGCCTCAAACCCGAAGGTGCACAAAAAGTAGTACGCAAAACACAGACCGCTGGTTTGAAAAAGATTCCACGCCGCGTAAGGAATCTTCCTAGTTTTTAGACGCTTTTTCCAAGTACTTTGTCACCGATTTATTACTTCAACCAGTTAGACGCCGACAATCACCCGCAAGGCTGCTCGTTGCACGCCAAGTTCCACCGGTGTCGGGCAGACATATTCGCCGTCGGCGAAAATCTCCAGGACCGGATCCGTCTGGATGCCGACACGCGTCGCCTTCCAGTATTCGACTTCTTTCATTCGGATGTGCGTGCCGCGAAAAACAGCGGGAAACAGTCTTAACAAGCGCAGCTTGTTGAGTTTGCACACAAAGCAGACGTCCAGCAGTCCGTCGTCGAGTTCGGCGAGGTGCGCCAGACGCATGCCACTGCCGTAACGCGGGCCGTTGCCGGCGGCGATCAGCATGCCGGGTTCGCGAATCGGCGTCTGCCAATCACCGTCGATCTCAAGCGACAGCGTGATTTGTGGCGGCTGAAATCGCACCAGTGTCTCGACCAGCGCGAGCACGTATCCGCCATGTGACCGCAGCCAACGCGGATGTTTCGTCGTCTGCCGGCTGATGGCTGCGTCGAGCCCGGTTCCGGCAACACATGCGAAGTAGCGGATGCGCGAGGCTTCATGTTCAGCCTCAATCCATCGCCTTGCCTGCGACTGCTCGATGCGCGGGCCGAGTTGCGGCAGATCGTGGCGCGGTCCACTGGGAACGAAGTGCAAGGTGTCGAGCGATTCGCCGCGCCAGGGAAGGTTGGGATCCGATGAGCGCGCGGGCGGCTTTAGCTCAGTAGCCTCGACAGGATCGAGCCGCTGAATCGTGCCGAGGTCAATCAGGCACGTATTCTCACGAGTTTCGCAAAAGCGCCTCCACGCCGCAATGGCATCTTCAACGCTATGGACTCCTACTGTGGCGGCGAAGTCGTTGGCGCTACCGATCGGCACCGCTAGCGTCGGGATCTTCTTCAGAGCCAGCGTGCCGAGATGACGGTGAAGCGTTCCGTCACCACCGAACATCAGCGCCGCATCGGCTTCGTCGGTGGGATCAAGTTCGTTGCCAGTAAAGATGTTGACGCCTGGCAGCTCGAATGGCCGGACGTCCTGCTCCTTCGCGAAGAGTGACAGCATGCCGACAGCGCGCACTGCGAAAGGGTCGCATACCCGAAAGCAAAACTCAAAATCGAGACCACGGCATAAGAAGGCATCGCCGCGGCGACCCGCACGCAGGCTCCGTCGACTACGCTCAGGATTTCGGGTCGCAGCCTCAACCCCCCGCAAAGCGCCGTAACTCGGCAGAGTGGAATAGGCCTTCTGTCCGAAGGCTCAGTCGGGTTTTGGACATGACCGGGCCGATATTAGGCCACGGCATCAAAAGGATTGAATCCAAACAGGGCGTGGTTCTGTCTTCGACGGCGTCTGGACGACCCCCGAGGCCGTCAGCTCCGAAGCCTCATCCTTGTCCCACAGCGCAACTTGCGAAAGCCGCCCGTCCCGGGCATGACCTCCCCAGCCTCGGGATACCGCGATCCATTGGCTTATCACACACCCTAACGAACTTCGACCTGTGATGGGCCCTGCTCGCCCTCGATTTTTCGTCCATCTTCCTAGTCAAGCCCACGTCCAGCTCCCGGCCTAAGTTCTTTGCTGAGAGGATCTTACCCGTAACTGTCACTCGCTAAAGCTAAACCTAAAGGCCTTGCGAGTCGAACTCGGCATGTTCGTCCAAACAAGGAATTTGCAAAACAGGGGGAGGGTACCCCCATGCTGGGTCCCCAAACTGGAAAACTCTTACAACGGTATGTTCCCGTGTTTCTTGGGTGGGTTTTTGTCGCGCTTGTTTTCCAGCATATCCAGAGCCTGGATTAGCTTGCGGCGGGAGTCGCGGGGGCGGATGACGGCGTCGAGGTATCCGCGCTCGGCGGCGACGTAGGGGTTGGCGAAGCGGTCGCGGAACTCTTCGATTTTCTCGGCGCGCTCCTTCTCAGGATTTTCTGACTTCTCCAGCTCGCGGCGATAGACGATGTTGACCGCGCCTTCCGGGCCCATGACGGCGATTTCCGCAGTCGGCCAGGCGTAGTTGACGTCGGTGCGAATGTGCTTGGAGGCCATGACGCAATAGGCTCCGCCGTAGGCCTTGCGAGTGATGACGGTGATCTTAGGCACAGTGGCCTCGGCAAAGGCGTAGAGCAGCTTGGCGCCGTGAGTGATGATGCCGCCGTACTCCTGCTGGGTGCCGGGGAGGAAGCCGGGCACGTCTTCGAACGTAATGAGCGGGATGTTGAAGCAGTCGCAGAAGCGCACGAAACGTGCGCCCTTGATGCTGGCGTTGATGTCGAGGACTCCGGCGAGGAAGTTGGGCTGGTTGGCGACAATGCCGACAGGCTTGCCGTTGAGGCGCGCGAATCCGATGACGATGTTTCTGGCGTAGTGCTCGTGCACTTCGAAGAAGTAACTGTCGTCGACGACATGCGTGATGACATCTTTGATGTCGTAGGGCAGGTTGGATTCGACAGGGACGATGGTGTCGAGGACACCGTCGGCCCGATCGATGGGATCGGTACAGGCTTTGCGGGGCGGGTCCTCGAGATTGTTGGACGGCATGAAGCTGAAGAGCTCGCGGATCATCGAGAGACATTCGGCGTCGTCGTGCGCGAGGAAGTGCGCGACACCTGACTTGGCGTTGTGCGCCATGGCTCCGCCGAGCTCGTCTTTGGTGACTTCTTCGTGCGTGACCGCCTTGATGACTTCGGGGCCGGTGATGAACATGTAGGACGTGTTCTCGACCATGAGGATGAAGTCGGTCATGGCGGGTGAATAGACGGCTCCGCCGGCGCAGGGGCCCATGATGGCGGAGATCTGCGGGACGACGCCGCTGGAGAGCACGTTGCGCAGGAAGATGTCGGCGTAGCCGGCGAGGGACATCACGCCTTCCTGGATGCGCGCTCCGCCGGAGTCGTTGAGGCCGATGACGGGCGCGCCGACGCGCATGGCAGTGTCTATGATTTTGACGATCTTGGCGGCGTTGGTTTCCGAGAGCGAGCCGCCGAAGACGGTGAAGTCCTGGCCGAAGACGAAGACGAGTCGGCCTTCGATGCGGCCGTAGCCGGTGACGAAGCCGTCGCCGTAAACCTTTTGCTCGTCCATACCAAAGTCGGTGCAGCGGTGGGTGACGAGCTTGTCGGTCTCTTCGAAGGTTCCTTCGTCGAGCAGGAACTCGATGCGCTCGCGGGCGGACATCTTGCCCTGCTTGTGTTGAGCGGCACGGCGGGATTCGCCTCCGCCGGCTTCGGCGAGCGAGTCGCGGCGCTTCAGTTCGGTCAGCTTTTCCTCGAGGTTCATGCGGGGGATTATAAAGTGCCGAGTAGGGGGAAGAGTGTGACCGATGAACATTCAGTGGATAGTGGATAGTGGATCGTTAAAACAAAAGCAGCCGCGGATGAACACAGATGAGACGGACCGGACGAAGCAACTCGAACCCGGGATCGACTCGGACTCGCATCGTTCAACGCGTCCTCGCTGAGGATGACAAAACAGTGAGAGTTGTCGGTCCCATCATCCACATTGGTTGTGATCGCGGCGAATAGCAGATCCCTCGCGGTCCCGCAGTGCGGCATCGCTCGTGATGATCATTCTCCAGATTGTTACGAGACAAAGAGTCCTGCGACTCCGGCGTCGCAAGTGGCGACGCCTGGGCTCAGGATGACAGAAGAGAGAGGAAGTTACGCTTACGCGAAATGTTGCCAGCCGGCGGCGGGGAGAGGCTTGAGTTTGCCGTCGGGGAATTGCAGTTTGATTTGTCGGCCGCGCGTGATGGCGCCGATGCGGGTGATGGGGACGCCAGCGATTTTGGAGGGAATGGGTTTGTTAGCGGGCGCGGTGAAAAGCAGTTCGTAGTCTTCGCCGCCGTGCAAGGCGAGTTGACGTGCGTTGCCGGCGCGAGTGGTGGGAACAGCGGCGCCGTCAATGATCGCGCCGACGCGGCTTTCATCGCAGATGTGGCGAAGATCGGTGGAGAGTCCGTCGCTGGTGTCGATCATGGCGGAAGCCAGCTTGTGCTCGCGCAGGTATCGACCGAGAGCGATACGAGGATCGGGATAGAAGTGACGAATATGCCCTCGAGGCCGCAGCTTCTTTCCTGCGCGAAGTTCTTCCAGCGTGGCGAGAGAGGCGCCGAGGGTTCCGCTGACATAAACGATGTTGCCGGGGCTCGCGCCGGAGCGAAGCACAGCTTTGCCTTTCGGAATGATGCCGCTGACGACGATGTCGGCGAGGATGCCGTTGGGTGATCGCGCGATATCGCCACCGGCGAGAGTCACGGAATAGAGGCGCGCGAGGTTGAGGAATCCGCGGATGAATTCGTCGACCCAATGCTGAGGCAGATCGGCCGGGAGAGCGAGCGAGAGGAATACGGCCCGCGGGATTCCTGCCATGGCGGCGATATCGCTGAGTCCGCGGGCAAGGCAGCGATGTCCGATGGAGTCGGGCGGATGCCATTCGCGGCGGAAGTGAACGCCCTCGAGCGAGAAATCTGTTGTAACAAGCACTTCGTGTCCGCGAGGAATGTCGAGGACGGCGCAGTCGTCGCCAATGCCGCGGCCGAGTTTGCTGCGGATGGGGGAGGCGGCACGGCGGATTCGTTGGATAAGTTCCCGTTCGGGCAGCGGCACAACAGCAGTTTCAAGTTTCGAGTTTCAAGTTTCAAGTAGTCAGTTGGTAGTACCAGTTGTCAGATACGAAGAAGAGAGCACTACTACTGCGGGTAGGGACGAATTGCCACTTTGGTGGATGAATGTGACAGGGATAGCGTTGACTCTGGGTTGGTTGGTCTGTTACGGTTTGATGTCTTTTGAAACTGAACCGCGCGCCCGGGTAGGTTTAGCCACATTCGCCGGGCGCAGAGCCAAACACCTCTGGGCTCGCTAGGGACCCGGCACTAGACGTTGGGCCCGAGTACCACAAACGCTCTGGCAATTCATAGGCAATAGCAATTAGAGCTGGGGCCATTTCTTAGTTGAGGTGAGTGTATTGCGCAAGCGCTTTTATATCCTTTTTGTAGCTCGGGACGCTGAGGGACAGCTTCGCAAGATCCCGATTCCGATTCATTATTTGTATGTCTTTCTGGCCGGGGCCCTGATCGGAATGTTCACGATTACGGGCATGGCGGGTTCGTACGCACGCATGCTGTTCAAGGTGGCGAGTTTCAATCAGCTACGCACCGAAAAGACGGCGCTACAGACACGGTATTCGCAACTCTTGCAGGTAAGCCATGAGAAAGACATCGAGGTGGCTTCGCTAGGCTCGATCGCGAATGAAGTTTCGGTTATTTACGGGCTCAAGCCGAATTCGAAGTTCCTCGCCACCTCAGACCAGCCGCTCAAACCGGAACAGTTCAATGACGCTATCAACGGACTTTATGCGCTACGGAGTTCCGCGCTGACCGGAGCAACTGCCGCGGGGGTCGGAATGGGCATGAACCGGCAGGCGTCGCTGGCGGATTGGGTGGCGACGACGACAGCACCGACAATGTGGCCGGTGATGGGTCCAATCACAGGATCGTTTGGTGCGCGGATCGATCCGTTCAACGGCGAAGGCGCATTCCACTCCGGCGTGGATATTTCGTGCCCGTACGGGCAACCGATTATCGCACCGGCAGACGGCGTGGTGACATACGCGAATTTCTACAACGGCTACGGACGCTTGATCGAGATCGACCACGGGAACAACATCACCACGCGCTATGGTCACCTGTCGGGTTTCGCAGTGACGGATGGACAGAGCGTTCGCAAGGGCCAAGTGATCGGCTATGTGGGCATCAGCGGACGGAGCACGGGAACCCATCTCCACTACGAAGTGCGCATTCACGACACGCCGGTGAATCCGCATAAGTATTTGCGGACGTCGGTCGCGTCGGTGGTTGGAGGCGCGAGCGGGAACTAAAAGCGATCAATTATTTCGGTTTATCAGTGGCCGCCGGAGATGGTTGAACCGGCGGCTTTGTTGTGTCTGAACTGAAATCGACCGGCGCTTCGCTGACGATCTTCTTGAAAAACGCAAACGGCACGCTGGCTGTAAGGACAGCTTCGTTCTTTGTCTGGCGGACCTGGAAGCTATCGAAGGCTTTCTTCACGTCGGGATCGGGACCGCCGCCGTCCATGGAGATGTTGATGGTCTTGAAGATGGCGAGAAAGGTATTGACTCGGCCGGTGAAATTGCCGGCTTCGGTTTCGTTCTGCAGGATGACGTTGGCACGAAGGTAAACTTCGTTGAGCGGCCGGGCGGAGGCGATTACCGTGCTGCCGCATGGGAGCAAGCTGCTCCACGAGCCTGGAAGTAAGAGTTCGCTGCGATCCTGCGGCTTGGCGGTAGAGGGAATGCGGGCGATGGTCCAGACCACGCTGCCGAGCGGAACGCGCGAATAGTAATCACGTGCGAGGTCCGGACCGGCAAAGGGCAGAGCCGCTTGTTTATAGCGATCAATCATGCCGTGAATGGCGTCGCTGCCTTCTGTGTTCGACGCGGCAGCGGTGTCCCAACCGAGTAAGACGACACGCAGCGTGCGGCCTTCAAGCGGAATGATGAAGATGTCGAAGTCTTTGTAACGTTCAGTCTGCCTGGACAATTTGCGCAGGTAGTCGGTTACGCGCTGTCCGTCGTAGCGACCTTGCATGATCTCGCTGTAACGGGTCTCGGAGGAAGGATTCAGCGGCGATCCGCCGTAGTGAATCGCGATTGCTGCATGGTCGAGGTCGCGCTCGAATTCGAAGCCCGTCTGGCGGGCAAACTCTTCGTACTCGGGCTCGCGATTTTTCGGTGGATTCTTGCCGAAATCGGTCATCAGGCGAATGGGCTCAAGGTTGACGTAGAGAATGGCGTCAGAGTTGGGGAGCAGGCGGACGGCATCGGGAGCAGCGCGCTTGCGAAGGAAGACGGCGAATCCGATAGCACCGAGAACGATGAGAACAGCGAGGGTGACCCAAAGAGTACGACGGCGATGTCGCATGGATAGGAAATGATGATACGTCGTTCGGCTGTCAGTTGTCAGTTCTCGGTTGTCCGCAAAAGCAACCAGGAATTGGCATGGATGAACACGGATAAGAACAGAAAAGGATTCACCCATAAAGAGATGTAGAAAGACAGGCACTTTTCAAACTGGAGACTATTCAACCAGGCGGAGGGGCTCGATCCTCGGAAGGTTGAGGTTCGGCGCGCATACAGGCGTGATAAGGTGAGCGCTAAGCCGGTAGAGGAGCTGCTTGGATGGCGCTAGGAACTGTCACCCGTACGCCCTGGTGGGCATGGCTATGGCCAGTGCTGGCATGGGCGCTGCTGATCGCGCAATTTTTCTTGCCGCAGAACGGACTGGTTTCGATCCTGGAGGCGGGCTTGCTGATTGCGACGGTTTTTGCGGCCGTCTATCACGCCGAGGTGGTGGCCCATCGGATAGGGGAGCCGTTTGGCTCGCTGGTGCTGGCGCTGGCGGTAACGATCATTGAAGTAGCGCTGATCGTTTCGGTGATGATTAGCGGTAAAGGGGACACTTCGGGGTTAGCGCGGGACACGATTTTCTCGGCAGTTATGATCGTGTGCAACGGAATTGTCGGACTGTGCCTGCTGGGTGGGGGAATACGGCATCGCGAACAGGGATTTCAGCTGCAGGGTGCGAATGCGGCACTGTCGGTGTTGATTGCGTTGACCACTCTCACGATGGTTTTCCCGAACGTTACGTTAACTACGGCGGGACCAACCTTCAGCTCCTCGCAACTGATTTTTGCCGCCATTGTCTCGATAGTCCTGTATGGCTCGTTCCTCTTCATACAGACAATTCGGCACCGCGACTATTTTCTTCCCGCCGGTGGCGGGGCTGAGGAACACGCCGAACCACCTTCGAACAAAGTGGCCGGCATCAGCGCAGGGCTTCTTATTGTGTCGCTGTTGGCCATTGTGGCGATGGCGAAGGTGCTGACTCCGACCGTGGAGATGATCATTGAAAGGGCAGGAGCACCGAAGAGTGTTATCGGAATCGTGATTGCTGCGCTGGTGCTGTTGCCTGAGGGCTTAGCCGCATTTCTGACCTCGAGGGCGAACCGCTTGCAGACGAGCATGAACTTGGCCCTGGGTTCGGCTCTGGCCAGTATCGGTCTCACCATTCCGGCGGTAGCCGTGGTGTCGCTTGTAATCCATGTGCCCCTGACGCTGGGTCTCCCCTCTAAGGGGGTGGCTTTGTTGCTTGTGACGCTTATCCTCAGTCAGTCGACGTTGGGGACCGGGCGAACTACGGTGCTGCAAGGTGTAGTGCACCTGAGTCTGTTCGCGACTTTCTTGTTTTTGGCGATTGTGCCGTAGAACGGTCGGCAATTGGCAATTGGCAACTGGCCAGTAGTTCCCATCGATTCGCCAAGAGAGCAGCGTTTTGGTTATCATCTAAGCACCGCTTCACAGTGTCGGCCGAAGGCGGGGACGCTCTGGAGAATCCTCAGCCGGCGGGCCCCGGGGAGTGGCGAGTTGCAGGTCGCGATGCTTATAAAATCATGTATTTTGAAAGTCTTACGGGGAATGGAACGCAGGTTGCAGGGACGTGTACGTTGTGTTATCCTTAATGATTGTCCCGGTAAGCAGGGAGAACTATGCTTGATTGGGGCACGCGCCCATAAGGGTAGTGCGCTGGCGTAGCTCAGCTGGTAGAGCATCTGATTTGTAATCAGAGGGTCGGGGGTTCAAGTCCCTTCGCCAGCTCCAGATTCGAAGACATGAGCGCGCCGAGCGCGTAGCAGCAGGAGCAAGCCAGGTAGGTCGCAGAATTCTCCGAGAGAACTGACCCCAGCAGCAGCTTCCAAGAATCGATTTTGCGCGAACGCCGTAACGCGCGGCCGTTGGAGAGTCTTGCAGGTGCGACACGAAGCTGGTGAGTGGCTCTTTGATAGCAGGGCTGGCCGTACCGGGCCGAACAATTTGCTCGGCACGATGTGCACAGGTGGCCGAGTGGTTAATGGCAGCAGACTGTAAATCTGCCGCTCCTAGCGGGCTACGGAGGTTCGAATCCTCCCCTGTGCACCAGGATTTGGAATGAAGCGGCTGTGGCTGGCGATGGGCGGTTTCGCCGTGCTGACGATCCTGGCGTGGACGACGCTGGACGATCCAAGGTTTCGCTTCGGAGCGCTGGCGATTGTGGCGATGTTCGCGGTGCGGACGTGGAGCCACCATCGGAAACTGCGGCACGAAGCGGAGCGTCAGGAGGACGAGAGCGATTCCCGCAGGGCTAAGCCCAAGTGTTAATGCGGGCTGATCGTCACCCTTTGGCTTCGTTCAGGGCCGGCTTGAAGTCGTGGCCTGGCGGAGTTGGAGAGAGCAGGACGAGGGCGGGAGTAACTCAGTGGTAGAGTCACAGCCTTCCAAGCTGTTGGTCGCGGGTTCGATTCCCGTCTCCCGCTCCAGAGTTAGCCGCAGCGACGAGTAGCGGAAGCTGATGTAGCTCAGTTGGTAGAGCACTCCCTTGGTAAGGGAGAGGTCACCGGTTCAATCCCGGTCATCAGCTCCAGAGTTCGGTGGTGGGAGAGAAACCAGTTTGGTGAACGCACAGATGGCAGAGCCTGAATCGCGGGTTCCGTTTCAGCAAGCTGGAATTGGCGTCGAGAAGCAGGCAGAGTTTGAGCAGCTTCGTTCGGCGCTGGAGAGAGTGTTCAGCGCCGGCAGGGTGGATAATTTTCTGCGGCTGCTCGAACGCAAAGAGGTTCCGATCCGCGACTTCGCTGCCGTGTTGCACGAGAAGTTGCTCGAGCAAGCCGACAGCGGGCTGGGCAGGAGCGGCCGAAGCGCCAAGCAATGGTACGAGGCGCTTTCGGTGGGCGACCAGGCGCAAGTCCGAGAGTTTTATTTAACCGCGTTGGAGGCGGTGGACCTGCCTCTACGCGAGAAGTTCAAACAGCTTTACCGGTATGGCTAGGCGAGGTTATGGCGAAAGAAAAATTTGATCGCAGCAAGCCGCACGTGAACGTAGGGACAATCGGGCACATCGATCACGGCAAAACCACGTTGACGGCGGCGATCACC
>Ga0306921_10003920_pt1 | contig 15184 bp, 9 predicted proteins | sample sta12Cox44000080_FD_203760 | JGI IMG/M metagenome (GOLD analysis project Ga0306921, IMG submission 203760) | Lab enrichment of tropical soil microbial communities from Luquillo Experimental Forest, Puerto Rico - statoxic.12C.oxic.44.000.080 (v2)... | ecosystem: Environmental > Terrestrial > Soil...
TGGGACGAAGCTGGGGATTATCCCAGCCCACGCTGTCGCCGTTCTGTCGGTTATGGTTTGGCTCGCCTGTGCAGTCTCGGTGATCCGCCGTCGGTTCGGCTCTAAGCGTCCGTACGAGCCGTTTGGCAGCAGGGCTGATCGTCCAGAAACGTGTGAGATGGCATTGATAGATGGAGCTTCGATGTTAAGTCCCACGACAAAAAGACTGACCACCCAGATTTCATCCGAATTTCAGTTCATTAAACCGATCTCGGGCCACTCTGGTTCGACGCTTTATGGTGTGGTCGTGGGAGAAGCAGGCTGGGTCGGGGCGGTCCAGTTGGTGAGATTCCATGGAGAGAATGGGTGGGTTCCGTTGCCTCGAGCTTTCGGGCCCGCCGTCTACTCGACTCGATCAATGGGCTTTTTGGAACAGTCTCGCGGGACCTTCTACTGTTTTTGAAGCAGGGCTAAGCTCATGAGGATTCTGGTTCGCTCATATTGGTTCCCGAAGTAAAAGTCAAAGTGGGAATGAAGCAACCCGAACGTGCGATTCGGTTGGTAGCAACGCCGTTTGTCCCGCGCGTATCCTGGGGTGATTTGGCTTCAGGCACTTACGCAAGTGAATGAAAACAGAAACCAGCGAAATCCATAGACACCGCTCCTACGAACTTCGAACCAGTAGGTCGTAAGTTCGAGTCTCTCCGGGCGCGCCAGAAATTTCCTCAGCTTGAAGCGGTTGCGGTTCCAAGCGGTTTTCGCGGATGCACATTTTTGGCGGTATGCCGAAAGTATGTCCACCTCGCGCTCGATCTATGGCAGCGCGGACGGTCTACTCCCGTGCTGCTTACGCCGAAAAAACGTCTTGCGTTTCCTCCATGTTTCTCTACCGGTTTTTGGACCCATCCGGATGTGGTTTGCTGATCGGCTCGCGGCCATTTGTTCACTACCGGATCCGGTTTCACGAACCCCACCCACCGAACACAGGAGGAGCCACCGCCGTTTGATCGCGCTTCGTTACGCCAGGATGTCCTTCACCACGTGCCCGTAGACCACCGTGGGGCGCTCCGAGCGGCCTTCGTGCAAGAAGGTCAGATTGACGTGGTTCAACCCCAATTGGTTGAGGATGGTTGCGTTGAGGTCGTGTGTGTCGACGGCGTTGGAAATCGCACGCAGACCAATCGCGTCGGTCTCCCCGTAGGCTAGACCGGCCTTAATTCCTCCGCCCGCTAGCCACGAGGTGAAGCCCCAGGGATTGTGGTCACGCCCATCGCCGGACTGGCTGTACGGGGTCCGGCCAAACTCGGCGGTCCACACCACCAGCGTCGTATCGAGCAAACCTCTTGACTTAAGGTCGGTGAGAAGTCCCGCCACCGGTTTGTCGACGATCTTGGACATCTGGCCGTGGTTCTGTTCGATGTCGTGGTGGGCATCCCAGGAGCTCGACTGCCCGGAGTAAACCTGAATAAAGCGCACACCGCGCTCGACCAGACGTCGCGCCCGCAGCAGGTTGGTGCCATAGGGAGTAGTGACATCGTCGTCCAGGCCGTACAGCTTCTTGGTGGCCTCGGACTCCTTGCTGAGATCAACGGCTTCGGGCGCCGCGACCTGCATGCGATAGGCCAGCTCGTAGGATTCGATGCGGGCCTCCAGCTCGTCGTCGGTGGGATACTTGCTGCCGTAATGCTGATTGACGTTCTTCAGTAGATCCAGCGTGGCTCGCTGTTCGTTGGCTCCGACCAGGCCCGGCCTCTGCAAGTCGAGGATCGGAGAGTCGCCCTGGCGCAGAGCTGTTCCCTGATAGACAGCGGGGAGGAAGCCGGAGCTCCAGTTGGCCACCCCGCCTACCACACCGCGTCCTTCGCCGATGCCTCCCGAATTATCGGTGAGCACCACGAACCCCGGCAGGTCTTGATTGGCCGAACCCAAACCATATAGGGTCCAGGCGCCCATGGAGGGACGTCCCGCCGTCAAAGCGCCCGTGTTGCAGCGATACAGACAGATGATGTGGGTGCTTCCTTCGGTCTTGGATTTGATAAAGCACAGATCGTCGGCTTTCTGGGCCAGATTGGGCAGCCAGTCGGAGAACCATGCGCCACTCTGTCCATACTGTTTCCAGCTGCGCTTGGTAGCCAACAAGGGCCCCCGGCCGCCGGCCGTGCCCAGCTCAATTTTGCCGAAGGAATCCGGCACCGGCTGTCCAGCCAGACGGATCAGGTCCGGCTTGTAGTCGAACAGGTCGATGGTGGCGGGAGCACCGTGCATGTGAAGCCAGATCACGGACTTGGCCTTCGGCGGGAAGTGAGGCGCTTTAGGGGCAAGGGGGTTCACGGCGGCCGCTTGCGCCTTGGGCAGTAGCCCGTCTTGTTCCAGCATGCCGGCCAGCGCAACTGCCGAGAGTCCGCGTCCAGCACTCATTAACATCTGTCGGCGGGATGGCTTATTCATAATCTCGTCTCCTCTTTTGAAAACCGTCAGAACCTGTACATAAACTCGTTCGAATTCGCCAGCGCGTGGACCAGGTCCACAAAAGCCGCGGCTCGCGTGGCGTTCAATTCCTGGGTCGCTGTAAATCCGGTGGGAGCCGCAATGGACTTGCCGGCTGCCTGCTGTTCGGCAATCGTCTTTTGCTGCGTGGTCATGAACGTTTGCAGCGTATCCTTCTCCCACGGATCCGGAGAGCGTGCATAAAGGAGCTGATAGAGCCGGTCGAGGTCGGCGTTGTAATCCGTGCCGGCTTCCTTGATTACCCTGCCCGCGAGCGCCTCGGACCATTGATAGTAGAGATCGTCGTTGATCAGCGTCAGCGCCTGGGGCGCCGTCGTGGTGACATCGCGCTTGCTATGCACCTGCTGCGGGGACGCCATATCGAAAACCTCTAACATCGGATACGGGATGTTGCGCCTCGTGAACACGTAGACACTCCGCCGGTTGTGCTCCTCAACCTTCGGGGTCACGGTCCAAGCGTTGCCGGCTCCGAGGTTCTTGGGTACCGGCGGACGCACGCCGGGGCCACCCATCTTTTCATTGAGTAGCCCGGAGGCCAGCAGCATGGAATCGCGGATCTCTTCGGCATCCATTCGCAGGCGCGGGAATGCCCAGAGCATTTTGTTGTCCGGATCCACCGCACTGGCATCCTGGCGGTAGTCCGATGCTTGCCGATACACGCTCGACAGCATAATCTCGCGCTGGAGCTTCTTGATGCTCCAGCCCTGCTGCACGAACTCGTCGGCCAGCCAGTCGAGCAACTCCGGATTCGAAGGCTTATCGCCCATCTTGCCAAAGTCGCTCACCGAGTCGACGATGCCATGCCCGAAGTCTTGATACCAGATCCGATTCACCATCACCCGCGCAGTCAGCGGATTCTTCGGGTCGGCGATCCAGTTGGCTAGCGCCGTGCGCCGGCCCGAGGAGGTCGCCGTCGGCGCGATGACGGGCTGCCGATCGCCGGAAACCATGGAGAGGAATCCGGGCTGGACTTCGGCGGCCGGACGGTTGAAGACGCCGGTTACCAAAACATGCGTCGCCGGAGAATCCGGACCGAGTTCAAACATCCCCGAGATCAGGTTCCGATTCCCTGGGTTGATGTCATCGAACTTCTTCAGTTCGGCAACCAACTGGTGGTACCTGCCCCGGTCCGGATCTTTGTATCGATCCAGGTCGGTAATGGCGGTCCGGTCTTGCCCTGCCATCGTAATGCGGGAGCGGTGATAGATCCACTTGTCAAAAGGTGTCCGCTCGCTCTCTGGCTTGGTGACCGAAGGAATGGTTTCCGGAACAAAGGAGCTGATGCGTTCCTCTCTAAGTTTCCGTTGCTTCGGCTTGATGATCGCGTCGATCTGGTCCTGAATGCTCTTGCTCTTCTCCTTGTACGCCGTCAGGCGCTCGTTATAGTCAGCAAGCTCTTTGCCCGACAGGGCCTCCACGTCGTCGCGCGCGCTCGTGTTGGCGAAGAAGGCCTGGAACTGGTAGTACTCATTCTGCGAGATTTTATCGAATTTGTGGTTGTGGCACTTGGCGCAGCCGATCGTGGTGCCCAGTAAGACTGAACCCGTCGTATCGGTGAGATCCCACATGATCTCTTGATATTTGAGGTTGAGATCGCGGGCGTTAGTCTCGTCGGCATAATTCCGCAGGAAGCCCGTAGCCGTGAACGCGTCTAAGTCGCCTGGCCACAACTCGTCACCGGCCAACTGCTCCCTGATGAAACGGTCATACGGCTTGTCCTGGTTGAAGGACTTGATCACGTAATCCCGATAGTGCCACGCGTTGGGCCGGGTTTCATCCTGGTTGTACCCTTCGCTATCCGCGTACCGCGTCAAGTCCAGCCAGCGCCGTCCCCAGCGCTCCCCATAATGCGGGGACGCAAGCAGCCGGTCCACCAGCTTCTCGTAGGCATCCGCCGAGCGGTCCTCCACGAACGCCTTGACCTGCTCCGGCGTAGGGATCATCCCCCAGGCATCGAGCGTTGCGCGGCGAATGAGCGCGGCGCGATTGGCGTCCTTAGACGGTTTGATGCCCTTGGCCTCCATCCGCGCCAGAACCAACGCGTCGATCGGCGACCGCACCCAGTCCTTATTCTGGACCTGGGGCGTTTGCGGACGTCCGACCGGTTGATAGGCCCAATGTCCTTGCGCCGACGGCTGCGTCCATTGGTTAGCCGCAGTGGAATCATTTTCAGCCGCAACCGCTACCACACAACCGAAAACAAGTAACGTTCCAATGGTTTTCATCAGTGGGCTCCCAACATAATCTGAGACGGTTTGAGCGTAGACAAGAGGGATGAGCCAGGGCAGCTTGAGCTGCTCCACTCACTCGTTCGACTTCGCGCCAGCCAGCGACGCCCTAGTGCAGTCAGAGACTCGCACTCGGCCATGGCCCGCTCCTTAATGCGATCCGCAGTTCAGCCCGGGGCCGTTGTGGACCAGTGAGGCAAATCACCCATTTGCCTACTGGCATTGGAAAACACTAAAACAGATTCAGTTTAGACCCATCAAAACGACCGTGTCAATGGGTTTCTGGCTTCTTAGCCTTCAGCCCTAGGGTCGCGAACTGTCGTGAACTACTCCGGGCAACTCGGTGCGAGCGTTTGCAGGGAACTGAGACGGATGCGGTCCCCGTCGGGCATCCTGTCGAGATCACCCTTGGCCTCCACCTTGTGCCTCTTGTGGACATTGGGATTAAACGCATTGATGTATGCCAGCGGGAAAGTGTTCGTTCCCAGCGGTTGAGCCTCAGAGACCGTGAACTCCAACCCGCTCGAGGCGTCCCGTGAACGGGTCTGCGCCGGCGCGCTGGCCCTGGTCAACGTCCAAGAGTTGTCGGATGCCTGCGTCAGGCACCCCACTACGCGTACCAAGGAACCATCCGGCAGCGGTGCCGGTCCGCCCTTTCGCTGGACTTGGATGGTGGAGAGCGCTTCATATGTGAGCTCGTTGGGACCGGCAGGCAAGTCATTGTTCGACATAATGTAGGCGGCTATATCGAGGTACTCGTTTTGCTTTGCGCTCCCCGGGTTGTCGCGCGGCATATACGTGCTAACAAAAGTGAAGAAGCCGCTGAGCTTGTCTTCCCGCCAGCGTTCCACGAAACCGGTTCGTTCGAACCCGGTGGAGTGACACGCTAGACAGCGGACAGCGAAAACCGCTTCGCCGCGCTTAGCCTGATCATTCGTAAACACGCCATCCCAAACCGTTCTGACAGGCTTTTCTTGGGCTGCGGCGGCCATTGTAAACAAAAACGTGAATGCGATTGCGCGGCACATTAGCGTCTCAGGCTCCAGAACTGTTTGAGCGCAGTTGCGGCGCGCCCGAGGTGCTTCTCGCCGCCGGGAAGCCCCTGGGGTGACCAGAAATTCGGATCGCACTCGGCCAAGGCATTCGAACCGAGCGGCGGCTCGGGGATCTCGATGTCGACCAAAGAACCCGGCGTTGAGTTTCTCCACGATACAACTTCAACGGCGGTCATAGCAAAGGATTACCGATAACTACAGCTGCTGCCGAACTAGCCATAACCATTGAATTTTGCCGCTCTCCTAACCTTCGCCTGCAACGCGCAGCGCTCGGGCATCCAGGGTGGCGGCGGCGTAACTTAACCAATCTCCTCGCTCCCGCGCGAGCTCCTTCAACCGATCGAAGCGCCCAGCAAGACGACAGAGTTCCGGGGCCGCTGGGCAGGCCAGGTCCGCGGAGCCCGCGTTGGGAAAGTGCGCTAAGGCGACCTCCAGCGCCTCGTCGTAGCGGGCCAGCCGCGCCAACAATCCAACCAGGGCCTGTGCCGCGAGCGACACCACTCGTTCCGGTTCAGCCTCCGCCACCTTCCTGCGAAAATGCGCTACGTGACTCTCGACATCGATGCCCAATAACGCCCCCACGTAGTGTTCGAAGTCGATGCATCCGGCCTCAAATGGCGGCTGGCATTGCATACGGACCTCCGGCGACACCCGCTTGCCGTACTCGCAGAGCTCGTGAAAGATCCGCAGTAGACCGGCATCCGTAACTTCTGGACAATGTTGCAGCAACGACACCAAATGCGAGCTGTCCACGTATGTTGTATATTCACCGAACAGCCACTCACGCCCGCTGATCAGTTGAGCGATGCTCGTCGAAGCCGGTCTGCTGCCCTCCTGCTGCTCGATGGCGTCGCCCAGCCGCTCGACCAACTCCGCGTGCAGGTTGCGCGCGAGGACGGCGATGCATTTTTCCCGGTCCTTTGTTACCGCGGATATTTCAAACACGCTCAGAGCCCGACAGATTCCGTACTTTGCCGCGATCAGCTCTAGGCCCTTGGCTGGATGCACGCCCTCCTCTAAAGCAATCTCGATGATCCGATTAAGATCGTCGCCGGGTGTCACTCTTTCAATCGCATCGGCAACGCGGGCGGAGTCCCCCGTTGCCTTCAGATACGGCCAAGCCTGCGCAATCTCCCCGTCGGAGAGAAACAGCTCACCCACATCCCGCGCGGCCTCGGTTACCTCTTGGCCGTAGGCCTCGCGGAGCTCGGAAGGGACCGCAGACAGATCATCTGTCAGGAACACCGGCAACCCCAGTTCCAGACGCTTTTTCATCAGGCGGGCTTCAAACAGCGAGCGGTAGTCCTTCGCAGCGCGGAACCGGCCGAACAAAAAGTCGAAGCTCGCGGACGGGTTCTCTGATGCCAGCAGTTGTTCGAATGTCCCGAAGACATCCTCGGGCATGATCGACAATCATACCTCTTTGCGACGCGAGCGGATTCTCAATATCGCGGGACGGCAGCATCTGACCAACAGGTCTATCCGAATCAACTACGCCAACAACCGCCAGGGGAGACGAACCCACCCCTGGTCGGCGCACGGTTCCCTGAGTATCGCGCGACACTTTGGAGGTGAATACGGTCGCGAAACGGTTTTTATGGTCACGAATTGTGACCTTAAAAAATGCTCGCAGACAGGCCTCCTTGACGCCCGTCAGGGCGCCATCGAGATCCTTCAACTTGTATAACGCGACGGCCCGGTGCAAATAGGTCTCCATATAGGTCCGCTTGGGGATCGGCTTTGATCAGGGCGTCGGCGGTCTTGGTGGCGCACTGCCAGTCTTTCATCTTCACACACAGGCGCGCCAGCATCACGTAAGGGGAAAGGAGTTTGGGCTCGGCTTCCATGGCACGCTCATACGCTTGCCGCGCCGCGGAAGGTTTCTGCAGTCGTTCGTCCACGACGCCGAGCGTGTGCCAGACTTGCGCAAACTTCGGAGAGGCTGCGACGGCCGCCTGGAGCCGCCTCGCAGCCTCTCGATAATCGGGTGTATCGAGGGCCTTCATCGCCTCAGTCAACGGCCGCTTTGCACGCAAGGGGATGTTGCTTTCGGAAACGTTGCTTGCCGAAGGATCGCCGGCGGATTGGCTCAGAACCAGGGTCATGCCTGGGTCAAGGTACATGCATGCAAAATTGCAGGCAGAAAGGAGTCAAACTGTGGCCGAGAACGGCCGCGCCGCGCGGTATGAGATTCAAAGGCTTATCGATTGCCCACTAAGCTTCGGTATGCGGCCTCGACAAACCGGTCCGTGGTCCATGCGCCGCTACCAACGCCGTACTCGGGATCGTAGTCCCCGGTCGGTCGGGCGGCCCTCACCTGCTCGAGCGTCATTCCCTTCTTGATTAATGCTTGAATGCGGTCGCGGATGATCGTGACCATATCGCGGTACTCCACCACATCGAACTCGTCGCAGATGCGGCCGTGGCCAGGGATCACATAGGTGCCTCCTTCTTCATGGTGGGCGGGAACGGCGATGTCGAGAATACGGTTGAGGCCATCAATCACACCTTGCAGGCTGCCGCCTCGCTGAAGGTCGATGACAGGATAGTGGGTCATGTCGAGGAGATCGCCGGCACTGACTACATCGGAACCGCGAAAGTGGACGATGGTATCACCGTCGGTGTGTGCGGCCGCCATGTGATACATCAGCACTGCCTCTCCGTTGAAGTACAGCTCTTTCGCGTCGCCAATGTAGGTCTCCGTCGGCCAGGCCGTATCGGGCCGTGGCGGTTGGGTGCCGTTGCGCGCGCTCATCCGGGCGAGTACATTATCGTGCGCGAAGATCTGGACAGTCTGACTGGCACTGGAACCCGGCGTATTTACTACCGAAACGGTGGTGGCTGAGCCAAAAGCCTTGGCGAAGCTCTCATTGCCGCCGGTATGATCCGCGTCGACCTGAGTATTGATGATGTAGCGGACGGGCTTGTCGGAGAGCTTCCGAATCGCTGCCAGAATCGTTCCGGTCATCTCCACCGAGCCCGTGTCCACCACCAGAATGCCCGATTGGCCCGCCTGCACGGTGATGTTGCCGCCCGCCCCAGCGAGCAGGTAGACGTTGCCCTGCACGGGAAGCACCTGTACTTCGGCGCTACCGGAGTTGAGATTCGTTTGCGCGGAGGCGGCCCCGGCAGCAGCCACGCCGAGCCAGGCGATCGCAGTTCGGGTCACTTCGCCGCCCCTGGTTTCGACGGAGGCTTCGCGAGCGTCTTCAGCTTCAGGCGGTACTCCGGGTACATGGTTTCCGCGCCGCCGCGCGCGGCCTCGACGGGAATTCCCCAACGTGCCGCGAACTCGGTGAGAAACGGATTTTCCCCGGGCAGGTAGTTGGGCACCTCCCCTTTCGGGCGGTTGGTTATCTCGACAACGTATTCACAAGGCCACAACCAGTTCCCCGGATCTCGCGCGGCCATGACAAAATTCTCCGTGCGGATGAGCGGCTCGGTGAGATAGACCGGGTCGTGAATGATCGTGACATGGGTCAGATATTGTCCATGCCGGATGAAGTGCTCCGTCAGGGTGGTCTGATCGCTCTCCGGCAGACCGTTGCGGCGCAACCAACCCTGCTTGAGGTGAGTGGTCTCTACCGTCAGCACGTCACCTTCCCACTTTCCCGTGGAAAATCCCATGAACGTATGAGGCGCGTACGCGGAGGGATGGGGGCGCCCATCCATCCAAATGGTTCGGGTCTGCTCGTAGGTGCTGATATAGTTTTTGATGGCGATCGCCTGCTGGGTCTCCGGATCTTTTTCCTCCCAGATTCGCACTTGCAGCGGTCCTCGGTAGATGTAGGGGGCCACATGCACCCGGCACTGATGCTCCTGCAGAGTCAGACGGGAAGCATCCCAGCTCTCGGCGCGGAGGCGTGCTGCGTCATTGATGGGAATGCCGAGGTAATCGCCGAGGTCAGGCCCCTGTGCACGCTCCGGCTGATCCTCGTGCATGAGCGTCTGCCAGTCGCCCGACAACAGGACCTGAGCCCGTGCTGGAAGGCCGGCTAGCGCCGCCCACAATAGCCCGGGTACAAGCCAAAGCGTGACCTTTTCGACCGGCCGGAGCCTGCTCATGGAGCCTTCTCAAGAGGATACACTAGTCGCGCCGGGCGCTTGTTGAAGCGCTACTTGAAGCGCTTTTTGAAGAAAAAGTCCAGGCCGAACAACCCGTTTTCTTCCCGCAAGGCGTACACGGACCACTGTTTGCTGACCGCCCACTCGACGCTGACCACCTGTGGGTTGGCATTGGTCACGTTGGTGATGTAGGTGAATGTGATGTCGGGGGTCACCTGCTGCTCTAGAGTGAGGCGGGCCTGCGGGTTGTACTCGACTCCGGGAAGCGTGGGGTCGATCCGCAGCTTGCTGACGCCGAAGAAGCGCTGCAAACGGCCGGAGACCGGGCTGGCCAGCGCCTGTCCAAGCAGGGCGGAGGCCGAGGACTGCTGGAATGGCTGTGGCGGCGCCTGCTGGCCAAGCCGCATGGTGGTGTCGGAGGTCGGGTTCTGGCCCGTGGTCAAAACCGAAACGATTTCACTGAACTGGAGTGGCGGGTCGGAACGCGGGGTGAGGTTGAGGTTTCCCAGAGGACCGGAAACGGACATCGTGATGTCGATGCCGCGCGCCCTGGTTTCCAGATCGACGTTCAGGACCGGCTCGACCCTCGCTGGGTTGAAGAACGAGACGGAGCCTTGGTTGATGGTGTATCGGGTACCGAAGAAAATCACCTGGCCCTGGGTGAGGTTGATTCGGCCGAGCAGCGCCGGGTTGCTGGCCGTACCACGCAGCCTCAGGTTGGCTTCGGCCTGGAGGCCTTGGGTCAAGGCGCTTTCAAACTCGACGTCCGGCGCTGTCTGAATCTGTACGTCGTAGCTCAGGCCGGCGAGCAACCCGGTCCGGGCCGGCGGCGTAAAAACCGGCTGCGCCGACTTGGCCAACAGAGCACTGAAGTCGGACTGCAGATTAAAGCTTTCACGGCGGACGGTGAGAGTTCCCGCAAGCATGCTTCGCTCCGAAGTCCCGGTGAGGTCGAGATTCGCGTCCGCCACCGTGCTGACCCCTTCGGGATAGCGGATGCGCACTTGCTTTCCATCCGCGTGCAAGCGGAAAACGGCCGATCCGCCGGAGTATCCGGCGAAGCCGGAAAGGTCGATCCTGCCGCCCCCGGTGTCACCCTGGAGGCTTTGGATCGTGGCCTGCGCGCCGGTGAACAGGATCACTCCGTGAGCATTGGTAATGCCGTTCGGCAGATCCGCATAATTAAATGAGGCATCCCGGAGTTCGAGACGGCCGTTGACCTGCGGATCCGTTAAAGAGCCACGCACACCGGCTTCGGCGGTCACGGTGCCGGACGAGCCGATGCCGGGGTTCAGGGCGTCGAGTATGCCGAGATCCACGTGTCCGCTGACCCGCAGATCGAGCGGAGCACGCTGGGCGAGCGAGATCTTTCCGGTGACCGCAAGTTCAGTCGAGCGGCCTGCCAGCTTTGCGCTTTCCAGTGTGATCGTCGAATTGGCGATGCTCGCCACAATGGGGGCGGAGTTGCGGAGCGCGAACGCGCCGGGGTTCGCGGCCGGCCGGATCTCGAGGGTGGGAATTCGAAGATCGGCCTTCATCAATTCCGGTTTCAGCGCGGGGCCGTTGATGCGGAGCTCACCTTGGGCGAAGCCCCCGAACCCCGGGGGACCGTGGGATCCCGAAGGGGCGATCCACTGCTTGAGGTCGGCAAGGTCGAGCCGGGAAAAAGTGATGGCAGCGCTGCCGGGGTAGTCCCCTTCGAGGCGCCACTCGCCGTCGCCCTGAACCGCGGAATTGGCGAAGCTCGAATCAAGGTGTGCGCGCAGTACCCCCCCTTCGGAATGAGCGGTGAGGTGCGCATCGCGCAGCGGTTGGTCGTTCATCTGCAGGCTTCGGCCGGTGAGGTCGGCCTCTAGCTCTACCAGACGCCAGTTCGGCGCAGCCGAGCGTCCGGGCGCGAGGTCGATGGCTCCGCTGGCGGCGATTTCGAGTGTGCCCTGCAAGCCCGGCCGCGCCCGTTGCAGTGCGCGGACCTGGCCGAGCGGCACAGCGTTACTTTGTATCTCGAAGCGGACGTGACCGTCATCGAAGCGGTTCGGCGTGTGATTGAAAGAGCCTGCGAACCGCACATTGCTGCCAGCCGCGACCAACTGGCCGGATTCCAAGTGCAAACTTCGGCCCGAATCGGCCAGCCGTGCCCTGATTCGGTCGAATGGCTCGCCATTGAAGGAACCTTTCACAACTTCCACGTCGCCCGCAAATTGCGGGGTGCCGAAACTTCCCGAGACCTGTCCGGTTGCGGTTATGACGCCCGTGAGCGGCGCACCCTGAGCGCCGGCCAGCTGCAGCAGGTCTGCCATCGGGAGGTTCCGGACAGCCGCGTTGCCCGAGATCGAGCCAGCTCCCGCCGCTTCCCACTTGTCGAGTCCGAAGGTCAGTTCGAGCTGGGCACGGGCAGCGCCACGCGCCAAAGCTGCGTGCTCGAACCGGGCCAATTGCGGCGAGGCGTGCGCGTCGGTGTCGAGACTGTCGAAAGACCTCCCGGCGTACACAAAACGCGTGAGGGTCAGATGGCCTACAATCTCCGGGTCCGGTAAGGTACCGGTTACGGTGCCGTCGAACCGGAGGGACCCGTTCTCCAGTTTCAAAGGAATCGACGCGGCGCGATCACCGAGGGCCGGAAGAAAATCGTTGAGGTCGCGAGTGTCCAGGTGGACGCGCATCTGGCCGCCGACGGATCCGGAGAGGTCCACGCGCGAGGCTGGCAACGCAAGGGTCGAGCGGGCAAAACACACCGCACCGGTGCGAGTGTCGTAGGTGGCTGCGATTTGCCCGCGCACCGGCGGACCGTGTGACGCCGGAGCGAGCGTCAGGTTGGCGGAAATGTGGAGATCGCTCGCCCGGCCTATCGAACCCTGGACCGCCATGGGCCCGGAAATGACGCTGTCCCAGGGCAGAAGCTCATGACTGTAGAGGGCAACTGCTTTGCGGGCCTCCAGGCCGCCGACGAGGCCGCTCACGCGAACACGGTCGTAATCGGCGACCCGCGCATCGCCGGTGAATTTGGCGCCCAGCGCGGCAAGCGTCGCGCCGCGGATGTCTAGGTCCTTGCGGTGTAGCTCGATCGCGGCGAAGCGACCTTCGACTGGAATGAGCCGCCCCCCAATCGCCGATTCGCCCGAGAGAACAACCTCGCTCAAGCTCGCGCCTTTAGCGTCGAGGCGCAGCACGCCTTCGGCGCTCAGGTTCCGTAGCTCTCTAGGAGGCTGTCGGAATTCGATGCCCGCGGCGCGGAAGTTCCCGCTCAGCAGATAGGCGGCCCCCTGCTTCCACTCGGCCTTGCCGGTGAGCTGAGCGGCGCCCCGTACCAGGCCTGGAACACGCAGCATGCGGCCCGCATCGCCGGCCGAGATGCGGGCCCGATAACGGAAGGAGGCACGCGGTGCCAACAGATCCTCGAGAGAACCGGAAAAGTCAACGGCAGAGTCGCCGGTTGTGAGCCGGGCTGATGTCAACTCGATCCGGTCTCTCTCCAGGGTCGCTGCCAGACGGACGCCGAGCGGTGCCGGCGTTTGCCCGTCCCACTGGAGATCTAGAGGCTGGACCGAGAGTTCACCCAGGTAGCAGTTGCTGGCAAACTTGTAGGCGAAGTTCGCGGCCAGATTCCGGCCTCGTACATCGAACGGAATTCGCGCCCTTCCTTCCAACTCGAACACGCCATGCTCCAAGCTGAAGCGCCCGATGGCGAGATTGATCAGAGTGTCGAAAGCGGTTCGTTCCGAGGCTCGCTTGATGTGAGGTTCCGGCACGTTAGTGCGTCCGTCGGGGTAGACGATCAGGTAAACCCGTGGGCCTTTGACGTCGAGCTGCCGGAGATCAAATTGGCGACGGAACAGAGAAACGATCGTCAGGCCGGCGGTGATCGATGAGGCGCGGACCAGTGCGGGTTTGCCGGCCGATTCGTTGCCGTGCAGCGCAAACTGACGGAGCTCGACGCGCATCTGCTTCCAGTCGAACTGAAAAGAACCGAGCTCCACGCGCCCGCCGGTGGCGGTTTCCAAGCCCGCAATCAGCCCCTGGCGAATTTGCTCCCGAAGCCAACCGCTGCGCAACACCAGGATCCCGCTCGCCGTTGCTAGCAGGAGAACGGCAACGAGGACCCCAGCGCCGATCAGGGCGACCTTCCGGCGGTTCACTGAAAGACCTCCTCGTGGAACACGATTTCGGTGCGCTGGCGCACCTCCTTAAGCCAATTATCCAACTCTACGTCGGCTCGTTGTCCGGTGAGCGTCTCGCGGATGCGGTCGCGGTAGTCCTCCAAGGAGGTGGACTGGGACGGACGGGAGGCTTCTGCCGCGGGCCTGACGTCCTTTTCGAAGTACTCCTCAATATCACCGTCGCTCACCTGAACCCCCGGGCGGAACCGGATCTCGATGAATCTGAGGAGCGTCAGTTGCCACAACAGCGCGTCTTTGACCCCCTGCTCGGTGATTCCGTACTCAGCCAGGGCCCGCTCGAGCGCGGACCCCTCCGGGTAGCGCTGTTTGCGGAATTCGTTCCATTCCGCTTCGACGGCCGAGGCATCCGGTGCTGGAAACCGGCTGAGCTCCAATTCACGCCGGACCAGTTTCTGTTCCACCATGCGATCGGCGGTGGCCCGTTTCGCTGCTGAGCTGAATTCGGGCTTCACGCCGTTGAGAAAGGCGGTAACCCGGATTTCACGGTCCAGGTCGCTGGCGGTGATCACAGCATTGCCGACCGAAACGGCTATGCGATCGATCACCTCTGCGCCGGCCAGAGCCACGCACGCGCTCACGAGGAACAATGGCAGTTTCCGTTTCAAAACGTCTGTCCGATCGAAAAGAAGAACTGGAAGTGGCTCACGCTCTGCTCCACGCACTTAGTGGGTGTGTGGGCGCACGGGTTCACACCAGCATTGATCAAGTCTTGCTGGCTGCCCTTGAATCCGAAGAAGCTCGGTGGATTGATACTGTAGCCCAGGTCCACACGAAATGGGCCGATTGGCGTGCGATAGCGCAAGCCGAAGCCGACTGCATGCACCATATAATTGAAATCTTCGCTACAAGATTGCGCGGCGCTGCCCGGAGAACATCCTTGGGGACTGTGCTGCTTCACGCGAAACGAAAGGCTCGCGACGTTGGCGAACGTGTTGCCGAAGTCGTGAAATAGGACACCTCCGATGTTGTTGCCGACCAGCGGAAAGCGGAGTTCGGTCTGGTTGAACAAGAGGGCGTTGCCGCCCAGCGGAAATCCGGTGGTGGGGTCGCGCGGCCCCGACTGATAATCGGGGAAGCCGCGGTTGGAGGTTCCGCCACCCCCGAAGAACCGCTCCGGCAGCGGGATCGCTTCGCTCGACGGCGTGGGCCCGCTGGTCACGGGCAGGCAGGT
>Ga0306921_10003922_pt1 | contig 15179 bp, 11 predicted proteins | sample sta12Cox44000080_FD_203760 | JGI IMG/M metagenome (GOLD analysis project Ga0306921, IMG submission 203760) | Lab enrichment of tropical soil microbial communities from Luquillo Experimental Forest, Puerto Rico - statoxic.12C.oxic.44.000.080 (v2)... | ecosystem: Environmental > Terrestrial >...
CAGCTCCTTCATGGTCGCGTACGGGTACTTGGGCGCACCCTTCTTCGGCGGCTTGTAGCCCTTCCACTCGATGAACCCGCCGCCGACCGAGTAATACTCCTGTTCGAGCAGGGGTTTGTCGCCCGCCAGCAGCGCGCAGCGCATCGTGTTGGGATGGGGAAAATCGCCCTTGGTCGCGTCATAGATGACGTCGGCAAGCGAGACGTTGAGGGTCTTGTCGCCGAGCTTCACGGGGAAAGTCTGGTCCGGCTTCGCGGCCAACCCGTCGAGGAACGCCGGTTCCACCGTCGCGGGCTCCTTGCCGACGAGGCCGGCTAACGCCGCGCGTTCAGTGCCGTGACCCTTGCCGGTGGCGCTGAGGCTGCCGAACAGGTTCACCCTGAGCGCCGTGGCCTGGTCGAGCTGGTCCTTCGGCAACTTGGTGCAGCGCTGGTAGAAATTGTAGGTGATGCGCATCGGGCCAATCGTGTGCGAGCTCGACGGGCCCGGCCCCACCTTGTAGAACTCCTCCACCGTCGTCATCACCGGTCCCTTGGATTCCTTCACCACGTTGAGGCTCGGGGAGAGCGGGACTTGGGGCTTCGAGGGAGGTGCGGCCGCGGCCTGCGCGCGTGCCTCCGGCGTCAGTTTACGTCCCGTGATCAGGGCGGCGGAGCCGATCACGGCGCTGCGCATGAGGAAGGAACGGCGGTCCACCCCCTCCGGTAGATGTGCGAGCATCTTTTCATCCGGAATCGTGAGTGTGGAAACGTCTGGTGCGTCTGATGTTTCTGGCTCTGTTTTCATGGCGTGTTTCTCGTCACGAGGCGGGTTGTTCGAATCAATAACGCTCGGGCACGTGCCGGTACGTGCGGTCGGGATCTACGTAACCCTTGCGTTTCTGCCGTTTTCCAAACTTGATCTTTTCGCGCTTGATGTCCTTGTAGGGGATCAGACTGAGGAAATGGGAGATACAGTTCAGCCGCGCGCGCCGCTGGTCGTTGGAATTAACGATGTACCAGGGCGCAAACTGGGTGTCGGTGGCAAGGAGCATGTCGTCACGCGCGCGAGAATAGTCGTACCAGCGGCTGGCCGCTTTGACATCCATGGGACTGAGTTTCCACGTCTTGCGCGGATCGTCGATACGTGACTCAAAGCGCCGCTGCTGCTCCTCTTCGGAGACCTCCAACCAGTATTTGATGAGCGTAATGCCGGAATTGACAACGCCGCGCTCCCACACCGGGCACAGCTGCAGAAAACGCTCGGCCTCCTGTTCGCTGCAGAATCCCATGACGCGCTCGACTCCGGCACGGTTGTACCAACTGCGGTCGAAGAGGATGACCTCGCCCGCTGCCGGAAAGTGTGTCAGGTAGCGTTGGATGTAGAGCTGGGATTTCTCGCGCTCGGTGGGCGCTGGCAGCGCGACGATGCGAAACACGCGGGGGCTCACCCTCTCGGTGATCGCCTTGATGACGCCGCCCTTGCCGGCGGTATCGCGGCCCTCGAAGACCACCACGATCCGCAATCCTTTGTCCTGCACCCACAGCTGCAGCTTCACGAGCTCGCCCTGCAGCTTCTTCACGTGCTCCTCGTACTCTTTATTCTTCATCTTCTCGCGCTTCTCGTCTGCCGCGGGAGTAGCCGCTTTGGCGCCCTTGCGCGCCGCTTTCGCCGCCCGGCCCGCATCACTTCTTTTTGCAGCCATCTGTCTCACCTCCGTCATGACGGCCCGGAACTGGCGTCGTTCGCCTTCAATGCGGCTGGTTCCACTCGTCATCCTTCAGGTTCCAGCCGCCGCCGAGCGCCTTGTAGAGACTCACCACTGCGATGAGCTGATCCCGCTGGGTCTGAGCCAACGCGTTTTCGGAGGGGAACAGCGACTGCTCCGCATCGAGCACCTCGAAGTAGTTGGCGCGACCTCCCGTGTAGCGCTGCGTGGCGAGGTCGACCGCCTCACGGTTCGCCTTCACCTGCCCCTCGAGCGCAGTTCGCTGTGTAACCAGTGTCTGCTGCGCGATGAGCGCATCGGATGTCTCGCGGAACGCGCCCGTCACTGTCTTCTTGTACTGCGCAATGCTCTCGTCCCAGAACGCTTCTTGGGCCTTGACGGTGGCTTTCAACCGACCCCCCTGGAAGATCGGGCCGGTGAGGCCGGCAGCGATGCTCCAGATGCTGAAATTGCTCTTGAACAAGTCCGAGACGTCCACCCCCTGGGCGCCGTACAGGGCCGACAGTCCAATGCGCGGATAATAATTGGCCACCGCGACGCCGATCTCGGCATTGGCGCCGATCATGACCTGCTCCGCCTGCATGATGTCGGGTCGGCGTTGCAGCAGATCGCTGGTGAGGCCCGTCGGTGTCGCCGGCATGGCTTGCTGCTCGAGCTGCGTGCCGCGCTCGATGTGCCGCGGGTAGCTTCCGAGCAGCACACAGATCGCGTTCTCCTGCTGCGTGATGGCGCGGTTGAGCGCTGCGATGGCAGCTTTGCTCGAATCGTAGGCGGCCTGTGCGCGCACCACCCCGAGCTTGCTGTCCCTTCCCGCTTCAAACCGCTGGGTAAAGAGGTCGAGCGTCCCCTTGTAGACAGTGACGCTCTCCTCGGCAATAGCCAGCTGGCGATCGAGCTCGATCAGCAGGAAGTAATTGGCGGCGACATCGCTCACGAGGGTCAGCATCACACCGCGGCGCACGTCTTCCTGGGCGTAGAGGCCCGCGGTCGCAGCCTCGGTCGTGCGTCGTATCCGGCCCCACACATCGGCTTCCCAGGCCGCGTTGATGGCCGCCAGGAACGAGTTGTAGGTCACGTTGCCCTGCAACTGCGGCAGCGGTATGAAGGATTTTTCACGCGCGGCGCTTGCCTGATAACCCACCTGAGGGTAGTAGTCGGCACGCGCCACAGCCACCTGCTGGCGCGCCTGCTCGATGCGGGCCACCGCGACTTTGAGATCGAAATTGCCGGCGAGCGCCTGCGTGATGAGGCCCTGCAGCGCCTTGTCGTTGAAGACCTGCCACCAGGGGAGATCCGCCAGCGAGCCGGCCTCCGCGGGCGCCACCTGCGAGCGGAAGTCTTTGGGAGGCGCGGCATCCGGACGGTGATAGTCAGGCCCTACGACGCAGCCGCCGACGCTCACCGCCAAGGCCAGCACCGCCGGCAACCTCCAGGGCATCAACCTCATCGAAGCGCGCGTATTCACGGGCAACCTCTTGGCTCTAATTGACCGCCGCAAGCATCTTGCGGAATCGCGAAAGCGTGAAGACCGAGTAGGCACAGCCGATCGCAAACATCTTGGCGAGAGACGGCCACACCATGCTCAGGTTCGCATCGCGGAACAGCACTGCCTGCGAGAAGTTGACGAAATGCGTCGAAGGCACGAACTGCATGGTCTTCTGCAGCCACGCCGGCATGCTCTCGAGCGGCGTCTGGCCGCCGGACAACAGGTTCATGACGATGAAGACCGGGAAGGCCAGCAGTCCGAACTGTGGCATCGAGCGAACCATGGTGGCGAGCATGATGCCCAGCGCCGTCACCGAAAAGAGGTACACGAACAGCCCGACGGCAAACAGTGGAATGGAGCCGGCCACCGGCACGCCGAGCGCCCCCTTGACGATGAGGAACAGCGAGATCATCGCGGCCACGATGACCACCAGTCCGTTGGCCCAGATCTTGGCGAACATGAGCTCGTAGGGCTGCAGCGGCATCACCAGCAGGTGCTCGAGCGTGCCGTGCTCGCGTTCGCGCAGCACCGCGGCACCGCACAGGAAGATGGCCATCACCGAGATATTGTTGATGATCTGATTAATGGAGACGAACCAACTCTGTGTCACGTTGGGATTGAAGCGCACGCGAGTGTTGAGCTTGACCAGCTGCTGGTTGTTCGGGTCACCCGCGCCGCGCCAGAAGGGCTGAGCTTCCCGGTTCATGATGTTGCCGATGTATCCCGGTCCGCGGCCGGCCTGAGCCATGACGGTCGCATCCGCAATGACCTCGGCGGTCGGGGTAGCGCCCCTGGAGACATCCGACTGGAACTTGCGCGGCAGGTCGATGATGAAGGTGAACTGACCCGAGTTCATGGCTTGGTTGATCTGGGAGAAATCCAGTAGTCGCGCCGGCCTGAACAGGGGTGGCAGCAGCGCATCGCGTATCTGGCGCGAGAGTGCCGAGTCATCTTCGTCCACCATGGCTATCGAGGCGTTGATCACATCCATGACCGCGCTCTTCGCGGGGGTGTAGACCGAGAACGTAAAACAATAGGCGATGAGGAACAGCAGCACCGGGTCGCGGGCGAGGCTCAGGATCTCCTTGATGCCGAGATGAAAGATGTGACGGAGATTACGCATCTAGTCTTCCTGCTTGCGCAACAGTGCCACCGACAACGCGATGTAGGCGATGGCGATAACGGCGAGGGCGACGATGTTGCGCCACAGCGAGGGGAGTCCGAGCGCCTTGGTGAAAGTGCCGACGCTGATCGCCTGGAAATAGGTGCTGGGGAAGATCTTGCCCGCGAGCCACGCGCCGCCCGAAAGCGAGGAAACCGGCACGAACATCCCGGAGAACTGCACCGCAGGAAGAATCGCGATGATTGCCGCCGCGAAAATTGCGGCAGTCTGGCTGCTCGAGAACACCGACAGCAGCAGGCCGAAGCCCGTGGTCGCAAGCACGTACAGGATGCCACCGAGCACCAGCGTCCCGAAGCTGCCCTTGAGCGGCACGTGGAACAGGAAGATTGCGAGCGCCACCAGGGTCGCAAACTGGATGAGCGCGACGGCAAGGTACGGCAGCTGCTTGCCGAACAGGAACTCGCTGCGCTTCGCGGGTGCGGCATAGAAGTTGGCGATCGATCCCAGCTCCTTCTCGCGCACCACGCTCAAGGCCGTGAGCATGCTCGGAATCAGGATCAGGAGCAGCATGATGTTCCCGGGCACCATGGCGTAGACGCTCTTGAAGGCCTGATTGAAGAGCATGCGCGTCTCGATATCCATCGGCGTCGCGGCCGGCGGCACCCCGCGCGCAGCGCGCAGGCGCGTCTCGTACAGGTTGTGGGTCTGCTCCACATAGCCACGCGTCGTCTCGCCCCGAAACGGCTGGGCGCCGTCAACGAGGGCGTTCGCCTCGGGCCGTCGGCCGCGCTCGATGTCGCGCTCGAAGCCGCTGGGAATCTCGACCGCGAGGCGCAGCTCGCCGTTGCGCAGCCGCTGATTGAGTTGCTGGTAGTTGTAGATCGGGGGCCGCTCATCGAAGTACTCGGTGCCCCTGAAGCTGTCGGCATACAGGCGGCTGGCGGGCGTGCCATCGGAATCGAGTACCGCAAACGGCAGATGGTTGACATCGAGAGAGATGCCGTAACCGAAAACGATCATCAGCAGGATCGGCCCGAGCACGGCAAAGGCGAGGCGCACCCGGTCATGCTGCAGTTCCACCGCCTCGCGTCGTGCAAAGGCCCAGACGCGTCCGAGACTGAACCGGCTGCTCACGGTGTGAGGAGTCGCTCCGGCAGCCGCTGTCGGAGCTTCTGCGAATGCCGCAACATCTGTGGCGGGTTTGGCACCGGCGAGTTTGTCTCTGGCGTTCGGATCCTTGGCGGCATCCTCCAGGTAGCCGATGAAGGCCTCCTCGAGGTTCTTCGCATGGCGCTCCGCGACCAGCTGCGCCGGAGGTCCCTGCGCCAGCACTTTGCCGGCGTGCATCATCGACATGCGGTCGCAACGGGCCGCCTCGTTCATGAAATGGGTGGAAAGAAAGATGGTGACGCCCTTCTCGCGCGACAGCCGGATGAGGAGATCCCAGAAGCCATCGCGGGCGACGGGATCGACGCCGGAGGTCGGCTCATCGAGTATCAGCATGTCCGGCTCGTGAAGGACCGCCACGGCGAGCGACAGCCGCTGGCGGATGCCGAGCGGAAGACTCTCGGTCAGGGTGTCGGCAACCGGCTCCAGGCCGAAGTCCGTGAGCAGCTCGGCGACGCGTTTCGCCGACTTGTCTGGGGGCAGATCGAAGAGCCGCGCATGCAGTACGAGGTTCTGCCGCACCGTCAGCTCGGTGTAGAGCGAGAACGCCTGCGTCATGAAGCCCACGCGCCGACGCGACTCGACATCGCCGCCCTTGACCGGCTTGCCGAACAGCAGCGCGGTACCCTCGGTTGGCGGCAGGAGTCCGGTGAGCATCTTCATGGTCGTCGTCTTGCCGCAACCGTTGGAGCCCAGAAAGCCGAAGATCTCGCCGCGCTCTATGCGGAAGTTGACGTGATCGACCGCGGTGAAGGTGCCGAAGCGCTGCGTAAGCCCGTGGGCCTCGATGGCCGGAGGCCCGCCGGTCGACTTATAAGGAGTGATCTGCGGTTCCTTGTAGCCGCGCGTCATTTCCTCCGGCAGCAGCTTGATGAAGGCTCGTTCGAGCGTCGTCTCGTTGGTCTTGCGTCGGAGCTCATCCGGTGTACCCGTGGCCATGACGTTGCCGGCGTTCATGGCGACCAGCCAGTCGAAGCCTTCGGCCTCGTCCATGTAGGCGGTCGCCACCAGCACGCTCATCGTCGGGTGTTGCACGCGGATGCGTGCGATCAGCTCCCAGAACTGCCGCCGTGCCAGCGGATCGACGCCGGTCGTGGGCTCATCGAGAATCAGGAGATCGGGGTCGTGGATCAACGAGCAACACAGGCCCAGTTTCTGCTTCATGCCGCCGGAGAGCTTGCCGGCGGGTCGGTCACGGAACGAAATCAAGTCCGTGCTGGTGAACAATTCAGTGATGCGCCGCTCGCGTTCTTCGCGCGACTGGCCGAAGAGGCGTCCGAAAAAATCCGCGTTCTCGAATATCGAAAGCGTCGGATAGAGGTTTTTGCCCAGACCCTGCGGGAGGTAAGCGATCCTGGCGGACACCGCGGTGCGAAACTTGGCGTCGTCGATGTTGCCACCGAGAACGGTGGCTTTCCCGCTCTGCATCTTGCGCACGCCGGCGATGATTCCGAGGAGCGTGGATTTGCCCACCCCGTCGGGACCGATCAAGCCGATCATCTTGTTGGCGGGAATCTCGAGATCGACGTCGGCAAGCGCTACGGCCTTGCCGTACCGCTGGCTGAGCTTCTCGACTTTGACGACCGGCCCGCTTCCGTCGTTACCCATGAGTCACGCCCGACTCGTCTGTTATTGCTTGGAGCCGGTCGTCGCGGGGGCGATCTCGGGGAGCTTGGGCCACTCACTCGGGGGCCTGAGGTGCAGATTCTTGGGCCACTCGGCGCTCGGATCGAGCTGCACGTAGCCCATGCCGGGTACGCCGACTTTCACCATGCGCTCGAGAGCGCGCAGTCCCTCCTTGTTGGTGACCTGCAATTTGGTGCGGAACGTCAGGTTGTGGCGCTCCTCCGCGGTTTCGACGGTCTTTGGTGTGAATTGCGCGTTCGGCGAGATGTAGGACACCTGGGCCTTGATCGGGTATCCGGGCAGGGCGTCGAGCACGATGCGCGAGTCGGCGCCGAGCGCGAGTTTCCCCGTGACGTTGGTGGGGAGAAAGACGTACATGAAGACATCGCTCAGGTCGAGCGTTGACAGCACCTTGCCGCCCGCCGCGACCACCTCTCCGGGTTGGGCGAGGCGAGCCTGCACTCGGGCGCGGATCGGCGATCTGAGTGTGTTGTCAGCGAGCAGCGCCTGGATTCGTTCCGATTCTGCGGTCTGGGCATCGATCGCAGACTGTGCCGCCACGGCCTGGGCCTGTACCCCGATCAGGGCGGCACGGGCGGATTCCGCCCTGGCAAAGTCGGCGTCCGCTTCCTGGCCGCTCACCGCGCCGCTCTTGACGAGCTGCTGGGAGCGCTTGTACTGCTTCTCGGCGTAATCGAGCTCTGATTTCTTCACGCGCGTCTGCGCCTGGGCGGTGCGCAAGTCGTCCTGCGCTCCCTTGATCTTCGCTTGCGATGCGCGCAGCTGAGCTTCGAGCGGCTCGGTGTCGATGGTCGCGACGACCTGTCCGGGGTCGATGGTGTCACCCTCATCTACCTCGACGGTCTTCAGCCGACCGGCGTATTTCGCGGCGATGTCGACCTCAGTAGCTTCGAGTCGGCCGTTGCCGCTGGCAAAACCTGGCGGAAGTTTGGGCTTGGAAAGCAGCCACCAGGCCACTCCCCCTCCGACCACCGCCACGACAGCCAACGCGATGAGAAGCGTTTTTTTAGACATGAAAAGGTACCCCTGCGCGGCCAGGCCCCCGAACTATGACGGCAGGCTAGCAATGACGCAAAGGCTGCGACACTGCCCAGAGGGGAAGGTTCGCGTCGACGTGGGCGTGGGCGCGGCAATTGTGTCGAGTTTCGCGCCACAGAGTAACATCGTGTCAAGAAGCGATATTCATCCTCGAGCTCAGGGCGGAAACCGCGGTTCACGCCAGAGTCCCCATAGCAAGATGTCAATTCACGGGCCGGCACATCCCCTGAAAGCGAACCACCCACAACCTGCAGCGGGCTTTCGCTCGCTGCTCGGACCCGTCTGGCTGCGCGATTACCACCGCGACTGGTTAAAGCCCGACGTCATTGCCGGGCTGACCGCCGCCGCGGTCGTGATCCCTCAGGCCCTGGCCTACGCGACCGTCGCCGGTCTGCCGGTTGAGGTGGGTCTCTACACGGCATTTCTGCCGATGCTGATTTACGCATGGCTTGGCACCTCGAGGCCGCTCAGTGTCAGTACCACGGCAACGCTGGCCATCCTGACGGGCACGGCGCTCGACCGGGTTGTGCCGCAAGGTGATGGAGCAAACCTTCTGGTTGCCCTGCCTGCGCTGACCCTGTTGGTGGGCGCAGTACTCGTCCTGGCCGCGCTCCTGCGACTTGGTTTTATTGCCAACTTCATCTCCGATCCGGTCCTGACAGGCTTCAAGGCGGGCATCGGGGTCGTGATCGTGGTGAATCAGCTGCCGAAGCTTCTGGGTATTCACATTGCCAAGGGGTCTTTCCTCCAGAACCTCTCTGCCATCGGGACTGGACTTCCACATACGTCGATCATCACCCTGGCGCTAGGGTTAGTGACGATCGCCGTACTGGTGGCGATGGAGCGCCTCTGGCCGCGGCTTCCGGCAGCACTCATTGCCGTGGCCGCAGCGATTGCCGCCGTGAAGGTGTTCGCGTTGCCGCACCACGGCGTCGAGACGGTGGGTTACATTCCAACGGGGTTGCCGTCCCTGACTGTTCCCGACCCGTCGTTTCTGGTGGCACTCTGGCCAGCCGCTGTCGCCATTGGGCTCATGAGCTTCACAGAGACGGTCGCAGCCGGGCGTGCGTTTGCTGCCCGTGACGAGCCCACGCCCGTGGCGAATCGCGAGCTACTCGCTACGGGCCTCGCCAACGCCGGCGGTGCCATGCTTGGTGCGATGCCGGCCGGAGGCGGAACGACGCAGACGACGGTAAATCGACTGGCCGGGGCGCGCACACAGCTGGCGGAATGGGTGACCGCTGCCGTAACGCTGGGCACGATGTTGTTCCTCGCGCCACTCATCGGCGACATGCCGCAAGCTGCGCTCGCTGCAATGGTGATGGTATTCGCCGTGGGACTGATCCGACCCGCGGAATTCGGCGCCATCCGTCACATCCGGCGCACCGAGCTGCTGTGGGCCCTTACCGCGATGGCGGGAGTGGTGCTGCTCGGCACCCTGCAGGGAATCGTGGTGGCCATCTGCGTGTCGCTCCTGGCGTTGGCATACCAGGAATCCAACCCGCCTCTCTATGTGCTCAGACGCAAGCCCGGGACCAACGTCTTCCGGCCGGTCTCGGCGGAGCATCCGGAGGACGAGAGTTTCCCCGGAGTGCTGCTGCTCCGCCCGGAAGCGCGGATTTTCTTCGCCAATGCCGCGAACCTGGGTCAGAAGGCCAACAGATTGATCGATGCGGCCAATCCGCGGGTAATTGTCGTGGATATGAGCGCGGTGTTCGACGTTGAATACACGGCCCTGAAGATGCTGACTGCGGCAGAGCGGAAAGCACGTGACGATGGCAGAATCCTGTGCCTTACGGGCCTGAATCCCGAGGTACTGGAGCTGGTGCGTCGCTCGGCTTTGGGCGCGGTGCTCGGTCGTGAGCGGCTGTGCTTCGACCTGGAGCAGGCGCTCGCGCGATTTCAGGGCATCGCGAGCGGCGAGAGTGCCCGGAGTCTCGGACCGGGAAGTCCCGCGGCCTCCGACACCGCCGCGCCGTAATCACAGAAGATGAGTTGCGACTGGGGGAGGGAGACGATGTCGGTGCGCGGTTCGAGGCGAGAGCGTGCCGTCCAGCGGTTCACCTCCGTGTTGGCAATCTACGCGGTGCTTTTCAGCGCAGTCGTTCGCGCCGACCCTCAGCAGACACCCTGGGAGTTTTCGCTGACTCCGTACTTGTGGCTGCCGCGGGTCGATGCCTCGATGAGGTATGAGACTCCCGGGAATGGCGGATCTTCAGTCGACCTCACAAATTTACTGCAGCACCTCAACGCTGCACTCTTCCTCAGCGGGGAAGCGCGGAGGGGCAGATGGGGGCTGGCGGCTGACCTCGTCTTTTGTGACTTTCAAAAGGAGGGCAGCAACGTAACGAACGTAGGGCGCCCTGGCGGTGAGAATGAAGTGCCAGTCAATACCGCGACGACGACGAGCCTCACCGGTTACATGGTCTCCGTGACCGGCAACTATTCTCTGCGGCGATCGGCGGATGGGAATCTCGATCTTCTCGCAGGACTTCGCTATACGCACATCGGCACCACCCTCGATTGGTCCTTCGCTGCCTCGGTCGACGGCTTGCCGGCACGCACGGGGTCGGCGGGGCAGGGCGTCGATCTGTGGGACGGCGTTGTAGGTGTCCGAGGCCACGCGAAGTTCGGAGACGGGAAGTGGTTCGTCCCCTACTATCTGGATGCCGGAGCGGGTACGTCGAAATTCACCTGGCAGGGAATGCTCGGAGTCGGTTACTCGTTCGGCTGGGGTGACCTGCTGCTGGTGTATCGGTATCTCTCCTTCGAACAGGGCGATGAGCATCCGGTGCAGCACTTCTACCTGTCTGGCCCCGCCCTTGGTGCAACCTTTCGGTTCTGATCCAAACACAGGAACTGCTCGTATGAACGTACCGAAGGACGCGCAGCCGGCAGTGGTTCCCCAGCCCGTTCTTGCGCCGCTCACGCGCGCCGCGATTTTCCTGGTGATTTCTGTCAAGGCAGACCGCGAGAGCTACTCGACGGTGAGCTCGCTTTGTGCCGATCTCCCGGGAATTTTTCGCGCAATCGATTTCCGTCGCCCGGAGGCGGCGCTCTCGTGTGTCGTGGCATTCGGATCGGAGGCGTGGGACCGGATCTTTGGAAAACCGCGTCCTGCGGAGCTGCATCCCTTTCGCGAGATACGCTCAGGTGAGCGCCATGCCGTTGCGACTCCTGCCGACCTGTTGTTTCACATCCGCGCCAGGGACATGGATCTGTGCTTCGAGTTGGTTACCCAGATCATGGCACGAATCGGGACGGCAGTTTCATCCGTAGATGAAACACACGGCTTTCAATACTTCGACGCTCGCGACCTTCTGGGTTTCGTCGACGGCACGGAGAATCCACGTGGTAACGCGGCGTCTGACGCCGCATTAGTCGGTGAAGAGGACTCGGCATTTGCGGGTGGAAGCTACGTGATCATCCAGAAGTACCTGCACGACATGGGTAAGTGGAACGCTCTTGCAACGGAAGAGCAGGAGCGAATCATAGGGCGCAAAAAGCTTTCCGATATCGAGCTGAGCGATGCGGTGAAACCCTCTTCAGCGCACAGCGCGCTGACGACGATTGTCGAGGATGGCGAAGAGGTGAAGATCCTGCGGGCGAACATGCCTTTTGGGCGGCCCGGTCACGGAGAATTCGGAACCTATTTTATCGGCTACAGCCGCTCCCCCCGGACGACCGAACAGATGCTGGAGAACATGTTCATCGGCAGACCGCCGGGCAACTACGACCGGATTCTCGATTTCAGTCGCGCAGTCACCGGAAGCCTGCTGTTCGCTCCCTCAGCGACTCTTCTCGAAAAGCTCGGGGACGACGCATGAGTGGCTTCGACCCGTGCGGTGGTTGAAGAGCGATCACGGTAGCGGGGATGTCGCAGGCCACACGGCCTGCAGCACCCACACGGTGCCGTAAAGGATGCACAGGCCGACGAGCAACCGGAGCGTGAAGAGGACCGACTGATCCGGACGCCAGAACGCGCGGCTGCGGCGCCTCGGACCCACGCCGACGAAAATACCCACCACGACCATCAGGGCTCCCAGCAAGGGGCCGGTGAAAGCATGCGTTTCCACAGTGTGTCATCACACGCTTTCTGCGGCAGGTCTGCCGTGACCCGCGTCACGGGGTTACTGGGCTGCGCTCGCCAAAGTAAGCTCGACGCGACGGTTCTGCGCCCGCCCTTCCGGGGTGTCGTTCGATGCGACCGGACTTGCCTCGCCGAAGCCCTGAGCGGAGATCATGCTCGGCTTGACTCCCTGCGAGATAATGTACTGCATGACGGTGTCGGCCCGCTTCTGGGACAGGATGAGGTTGGAAGTGACGCCTTCCTTCATCAGGCCGGGCCCAATCGGGGTGGTGTCGGTGTACCCGTTCACCACGATCTTGGTCGTCTGATGCGGCGCCAGGATCGCGGCGACCTTGGCAATACTCTGCTTGGCGCTCTCGGACATATCCCACCTCCCCGAGGGGAACAGCAGCTGGCTGTTGATCGAAAGCTTGATGGCGTTCTGCAGGCGCGAGATCTGCATGCTTTTGTTGCCCAGTTCCGCGCTCATCTGCTGATTGAGCTGCTGGTACTCCTGTTCCAGTTCCGTATTCTTCTGTTGTGACTCTTCGTATTTCTGCTTCGAGACGCAACCGGGCAGTACCAAAAGCAGCCCTGCGCCAATCACGCACGTGATCGTCAACTTGTTCATGGGTGCGCTCCTCTGCGAACACGGCCGGTGGGAAGATACGATCGCCGGGGTTCGTGATGACCGACGGCATTCCGCGTTCGCGCGAGTGTGTTGTGGCGAATTCGGAATTGAAATCGGACTTAAGCCCTAGTCAAGAGACCTGCTATTCGTGGCGTCGCATGTCCGTCTTCGGACAGCCGAGGCTCAGCTTGGCGGAGTGGGGCTAGTCCGAGCCTCTTGCAAAATTCCGGTCTCGTATTGGATCCTTCCCGAGGATTCGTCCTGCTTGCCGCTGTTTCGACGCAGAGCGTTGGCCTCCGGCTGATGCATCACCGATAGCGGCCTGCACACGGGCAAGGAACACGGCGAAGGACTGCACGCTATGCGAATCGCACAGGTCGCGCCGCTCACCGAGAGCGTGCCGCCGAGGCTCTACGGCGGCACCGAACGGGTCGTTTCCTATCTCACCGAGGAATGCGTGCGGGCGGGGCACGAGGTCACGCTGTTCGCGAGCGGCGATTCGCTGACGAGCGGCCGACTACGGCCGGCATGCCGGCGTGCCTTGCGCCTGGAAGGCACCGGGGTCATCGATCCGCTCGCGTACCACGTGCGCATGATCGAGATGGTGGCGCGCGAGGCACACAACTTCGACGTCGTGCACTTTCATGTCGACTATCTGCACTTCCCGGTCACCCGGCGGCAGGCAATTGCCGCGGTCACGACCTTGCACGGTCGCCTGGACATTGCCGATGTCCATCCCGTGTACCGTGAGTTCAGCGACATGCATCTGGTGTCCGTATCCGAGGCGCAGCGCCGGCCCATGCCGTGGGCCAACTGGGCGGGCACGGTGTATCACGGCGTGCCGGAGGATCTGTACCAAGCGCGAATCCAACCGGGAACGTATCTGGCTTTTCTTGGGCGCATCTCGCCCGAGAAGCGCGTAGATCGCGCGGTGGAGATCGCGCAGCGCGTCGGCATGCCGCTCAGGATCGCAGCGAAGATCGACGCGGTGGACAGGGAGTACTTCGAGTCGCGGATCCGAAGGTTGCTCGATGACCCCCTCGTCGAGTACCTCGGCGAGATCGGCGAGGCGGAGAAGGCCGCGTTCCTCGGTGGCGCCTGCGCGCTGCTGTTCCCGGTCGACTGGCCCGAACCTTTCGGGCTGGTGATGGTCGAGGCGCTGGCCTGTGGAACTCCTGTCATCGCTTACCGCGCCGGATCCGTTCCGGAGGTCATCGAAGAGGGCAGGACAGGCTACATCGTCGACAACCTCGATGCGGCGGTGAGGGCGGTGCGGCGCATCGGCACGCTCGACCGCGGGACCTGCCGCAGGGTCTTCGAAGAACGCTTCAGTGCCCGGCGGATGTGCGCTGACTACCTGGCGATATACCGGACGCTGTGGCATCGCGAACCGGAGCTGACAGCGCGGAGCGGCGTCAGGTCCGTCGCGGCAGCCGGACGTGGAGTCTGAGCCCTTGTCAGCGACGGACGTCATCGAGATTGGGCAGCAGTTCTATATTCGCGCCCGCTCATCACTCGCCGACGCACGCATCCTGTCCCTGCTCCACGGCGATACCCTGGCCATTTTCAACCGCAACGGCGACATCCAGCCGGTAGGCCTCGGCCAGCAGGGAATCTTCTTTCAGGACACGCGACACTTGTCGCGGCTCGAGCTTCAAGTCGCGGGGATGCGGCCGCTGCTGCTGAGCTCCTCGATCCAGCAGGACAACGCCCTGTTGAGCGTCGATCTGACCAACCCCGATCTGGATCTGCCCTCGGGGCAGCCGCTGCCGCGGGGCACCCTGCATCTCCATCGTGACAAGCTCCTGACGGACGCGGCCTGTCTGGAACGCATCATTGCCCGCAACTACAGTGGGCACATGGTGCAAGTGGAGTTGACGATCGCTTATGCGGCCGATTTTGTCGACATGTTCGAAGTGCGGGGGCAGAAGCGCTCGCGCCGCGGCATGACACTGCCGGAGGAGTCTGGGTCCGCAAGCACGAGCCTGGCGTACGAGGGTCTCGACCAGGTTCTGCGGCGCACGCGGATCGACTGCTCGCTGGCATCCTGCCGCTTTGGGGCGGGACGGCTGTCTGTGCCCCTGCAGTTGAAACCGCACGAGGAACTGGTCTTCTCTCTCGACACGATCTGTGAAAGCGATGGCGCGAAGCAGCTGCCGTCGCGTTACGACGAGACGCTGCGGCGGATTACCGCGGAGCGCCAGGCATCACCGCTCGCCGAGCTGCGCATCGACACCTCGAACGAGCAGTTCAACGATTGGGTCAATCGCTCGGTGGCGGACCTGCAGATGCTGCTGGTGGCGACACCGC
>Ga0306921_10003924_pt1 | contig 15174 bp, 10 predicted proteins | sample sta12Cox44000080_FD_203760 | JGI IMG/M metagenome (GOLD analysis project Ga0306921, IMG submission 203760) | Lab enrichment of tropical soil microbial communities from Luquillo Experimental Forest, Puerto Rico - statoxic.12C.oxic.44.000.080 (v2)... | ecosystem: Environmental > Terrestrial >...
TCGGCAAACTCTGATTCGCTCGGCTGGCGCAGCGCCGGCCGCGCCCTCGGGCCTCGGGCACCCTTACGACTTCTTCATCCGCTCGCTGAGGCGCTCGAGGAGTTTCGAGAACGGGGAGTTCCTCTGTACTTCCACCCGCAGGTGCCGCACACCGGAGTCGTTGATGGTGGCACGACGGCCATCGTCGATCGTCAGCTGGCTGGCGCCGAGAATCTCCAGCGTTTCTTCCAGCGTCTGGGGGCCCCGGGGTGCGGGTGCTCTCTGGGTGCGTCCGCGGGCTGGTTTCGCCTGCGAGGCGGCTGGCTGTGCCACGGTACGGCCGACGGCCACTTTCGGCGCTGGCGGCGCTGGCGGCGCTGCGGCGGTAGCGGCGGCGCGCGGTCGCGGCACGACGGGCCTGCCGGGGGGCACCGGTGGCTTCGGCGTCTCTTCCTCGATGAGTTTGAACTCGTCCATCGGATCGGAGCGCGCCGGCGCCGGCGTCGTGAGCGCCGCGGCCGCGTCCTGCTCGGTCGCACGCCCCTTCTCCTGCGGACTTACCGGGACCACGGCGACGGATGCGAACTCCGAGCGCACGTAGTACGCGACCTGCTTCGCCGAGATCGCATCGCTGAAGAAGCCGAGGCGCAGTCCATACCACCTGCGGCCGTCGCGGCTGCCCTCGACGGTATACAGGGTGTAGGCACTGAAGATCGCAAGCGGCGGCACCTTGTCGAGCTCGACCGGCTGTACCGACCACTGCAACTGCACGGCAAAGGCGACCGCGCTGTTGGTGACGATCGCCTCCTTGAGTGCCTGGCGTGTACCGGTGTCATCGGGCTTCAGCAGCGGAATGGCGCTGTCGTCCACCTGCGCCGGGCCCGGCGCGCTCTCCCCGGAGCGGCGGGTCTCGAGCATCTTGAGCACCTGCGTATCGCTGAGCGAGGGCGGACTCGCGGGAGCCGGCTCGCGCGGTGCAGGGGGCACGCGCATGAGCTGCGTCTCGCCCGTGGCACTGGCATCGCCGAGCGCCTTGAGCACTTCGCGTACGTTCGAGTCTTCGAATACCGGCTTGACGGCAGGCTTGCCGGCGCCCGGCGCGGCGGATACCGGCCGGCCGGCGGCGGTGGGTACCGGTCGCTGGACAGGAACAGCAGCCTTTGGCGGCGCTACGGCCACGCGCGGCGCGCCTGGCGGCACCTTGCCGGCAGTTAGAGCCGGCGGTGCGGTGCGCATCGGAGATGGAGCGCCTGCTGCGGCGGAAGATGGCCCAGGAAGTGACCGCTGTGGTGCGGGCGCAGGCCGTGCGGCCGGGCGGGCCGGCGGCGGTGAGATGGCCGGCGATACGTTGCGCGCAACCGCGGGGGCCGCGTGCACCACCGGCACGCGTGTCGGTGCTGGTGGGGTTACCAGCGGTCGCGGCGGCGCAGGACGCGCTGCCGGAGCGGCTGCTGCAACCGGCGGGACCCGAGTCTGCGGGCCCGCAGCATGCTGTGCCTGCGCGGCCGCAGCGGCCGTCGCGCGCTCACGCAGCTTGCGGCCCGGGGTCTCTCCCGCCCAGGCACCAGGATAGATCTCACGCACGACGCCGAGCCATTCTTCGGCCTCGGCAAGCGTCGCGAAGTAACCCATGTGCAGACGAAAGCGCTCACGCCCTTCCTCGAAGCGGCGGCTCACGAAGAAATGAAAACGCCGCAGCTCGGGCAGGTCGGTCTGCGCGAGCGCCATCGGCGTCGTCGAGGAGCACAGGTTGAGCACAAACGGCCCCGCGCTGAGCGCAGGCACCGCCTGCTGCGCGGCTTCCGCGACTGCACCGGAAGCGAAGTTGGGCGTTGCTGTCATAACTTCCCCGGACCAAAACACTCAACGCCGCGGTCCCTGGGGACTGCGCGGATTCTTTCGACGGGGATGGAGGTGCTGTCGTTCGCGCGGTTGTGCGCGAGGATGGCAGCCCCGCCGTCATAGGAATCCACATCCTTTAGACCGGTGGCTTTGCGTCCCCGTCTTTCGACGGGTTTGCCTTTGTCACTGAGGCGCAAGTGTCAAATCGTCGCGGATCGCAGTCAAGTGCGAATTGTGTGTCGCGGCTCTCAAGTGGTGTCACATATCGGCGACAGCGCCGCAGGCGGCGGCTTATGTTCAGCGCACGGCCGTGGCCGGATCCCAGAAACGGCCGGCGGCGGCGAGATGCCGGGCATAGAAACCGCTCCCGATATCGCCGTACCGGACCGTGACGCCGGCGCGCGGTGCATGAATGAAGCGGCCCTGCCCCGCATAGATGCCGACATGGTCGACGCTCCGTTTGTGGATGTGGAAGAACACCAGGTCACCGGGCGCGAGCTGTGCGATCGGCACCGGGCGCGCAGCCCGCTGCTGTTCCGCCGCGGTGCGCGGGATGGTGAGGCCCACGCGTTCGTGCGCGTAGAGCGCAAGACCGCTGCAGTCGAAGCCCGCACCGTCGGCACCGCCGAACTGGTATGGGGTGCCGATCAGCGCCACCGCCACGGCGGCGATCGCGCTCCCCTGGACGGGGCGCGGCGGGGGCGCACTGGCACAGCCGGCGAGCCCCATCGCGCCAGCGAGCACGGCCGCGGCGAGAGTGGACGCGGCACGCATAAATGAGCCGACCTCAGCGCGCCCTGGCAGGTGCCTTGGCAGGAGCGAGCGGCCGTGTACGGGGCGCGGTGAGGCGCGCGAGCGCCTGGATGCCCTCATAGGTGTAACGCTGCACACCGCGACGCCCGGAGCGGGTCGCGCCCAACATGGCCGCGGCCACGGTACGCGCGCCGATGGGGCGGTAGTGGAGGTACTTGCCGCGCAGCAGTGGCGCCACGAGTGGCATGAACGCGCTCGCCAGCAGCTCGAGCGGGCGCATCTCGGCACGCCAAGCGATGAGCATCGAGGGCTGAAGGATGTCGAGTGACTCGAAGCCAACGCCTTCCAGCTCCTCTTCCATGTCGCCCTTGGTGCGCAGATAAAAGTTGCGTGAGTTCGGGTCGGCACCGGCGCTCGACATGACGACGAAGCGGCGGGCGTTGGCCGCCTTGGCCGCGCGGGCGAAGGTGAGCACACAATCGATGTCGACCGCGCGGAACCGCTGCTGCGAGCCTGCCTTGCGCAGGGTGGTCCCGAGGCAGCACAGTGCGACCTCGCACACGGTGCCTTTGAGCTGTGACTCGAGGCGCTCGAACTGCACGATGCGATTGGCGAGTCGTGGGTGCTCGCGACCGAGCGGGCGGCGGGTCACGGCGATCACTCGTGTCACATCCGGCGCGCCGAGCAGCGCATCGAGCGTGAAGCCCCCGGTCAACCCGCTCGCGCCGGCCAGCAGCGCAATGTTGCCATCCCCTTCTGCCATCGGTGCACCGCCGTCTTGACGGATGTTCGCGCGCGCAGCTTAGAAGCGCGCGCGGCGCGCGGCAAGGGCGGGCGAGCGCGGTTACCGGGAGGCGCGCTCCCGGCGTTCATCGGCGCCGCACGCCCTGGCGCAGCGCACGCTCACTGAAGTAACGCGCCAGGGTATCGGGGTGCGCCGCGCGATCTGCGAGCGCTACGTAGGTGTCGGGGCGCAGCAGATAGAGCGCATCGCGCTCGAGACCCGCCGTTGCATGCGCCGGCCTCCACGGCAGCACCTGCAGCGGCAGACCCTGCGCCGCGCATGCCGCGCGCAGCCCATCGGGCGCGCTGCCATAGACGTGCACCTGCCACGCGATCGCGGCGAGCGAGGCGTGATTGTCGGTGGCACCGTCGGCTACCCACGGCAGGCGGTCGCCCCCGTGAACGGCGCCCGCCACACCCGCGCTCAGCGCCGAACCACGGTAATTGATCATGATCTGCGAGACGGTGCGGAACAGATATTCGCGCATCGACTCGAGCGCGAGGGCGCGCGCGAGCAGCGCCGGTGCCAGGCGTGTGCGCAGCACATCCGCGATCTTCCCCTGCGCTGTGGCGAAGGTGAATACCCGGTCGGTGGTCGCCACCAGCCGTTGTGCGAAACCGATGCGCTCGGCCTCATAGCTGGCAAGCAGCGCCTCGGGCGCATCCCCCGCGAGCACCGCCGCGAGCTTCCAGGCGAGATTGATGGCGTCCCCGATGCCGGTATTCATTCCCTGTCCGCCGACGGGACTGTGAATGTGCGCCGCGTCGCCGAGCAGGAAGACGCGGCCCCGGCCGAAGTGGCCGGCGACCCGATGATGCACGTGATAGGTGGAGAACCAGTTGACCTTCCCGACGGACAGCCCGAGATGTTGAATGGCGCGCTGGCTCACGTCCTCGAACCGCAGGCTCTCGGGGTGCTCGGCGCGCTCATCGCGCACCGTGCCGATCAACCGTGCGCGGCCCGCGCCGGCCAGGGGAAAGACGCCAAGGAAGTCCGCCTCGTCGAGATCGATGTGCAGCTCGCCATCGATGGGTGCGCCGCTGCCTTCGATATCGGCAACGTAGAAGACGTGCCGGTACGTTCCTCCGGGAAAGCCGCTGCCGAGCGCCTCACGCACCAGCGAGCGCGCGCCATCGCAGCCGGCGAGATAAAGGGCCTCGCAGTCGTGCGAGCTCCCCTCAGCCGTGCGCAGCTGCGCGCGCACGCCCTCACCGCTGTCAGTGAATCCGGTCAGCTCGGTACGCCGCTCGACGGACACACCGAGGCACTGCAGGCGGGCGATGAGCAGCTGCTCGTGCTCGTCCTGCGGGTAGATCTCGAGGAAGGGATATGGCGTCAGCTCCCCGCCAATGCTCGCGAAGGCCACCCGCGCGGCCCGCTCACCACGCGACCACAGGTTGACCGCGGGCACCTTGTGGCCCCGCTCGATCACCGCGGCGGTGAGATCGAGCTGGCGGTACAGCTCGAGAGTGCGTGCCTGCACCGCGAGTGCGCGCGAGGTGGTGCCCGGCGCGGCGCTGCGGTCGATGACGCGCACGCCAACACCCAGCTTCGTGAGCCACAAGGCGAGCACCAGCCCGGTCGGGCCGGCGCCGGCGATGAGAACCTCGGTGCGTGTCACGCGGCAGTCCGCGGCTATGGGTCAGATGGGCTCTTGGCAGCTGACGTTGACCGTCAGGTATTCCTCTCCCGGGCTGACGGTGATGTCGCGGCGCACTTCACGGTATCCATCGCGCGTACCGATCAGCGTGTAGCGTCCGGGTTTGAGCTCGATGTCGCGTCGAGCGAAGGTGCCAAAGCTTCCGACACTCTGGATCGTCACCTGGGTGCGGTTATCCGAGACTAGCGAGAGCCGCACCGGCTTATCGAGCGCCGGCAGCAGGCCGGTAAGCCGCGCTATCTGAGTACGCAGCACAGGGCCTGAGTCCTGCTGCTGCTCCGCGGTCTGCAGCAGCGCGGCCGCCTGGTCGCGCAGGCGGGGGCTCGAGAGTCGTTCCGGATGATCGATGAGCGCCTGCAGCGACTCGCCGAGCTGCAGGCGAGCCCCCGCGCGGGCGCGGCCCTCCTGTGCCCACCCCAGCGAGGCGTCCTGCCGCAGCACGGCGTCGTACGCATCGAGTGCCTCCTGCCAGCGCTCTTCATCCTCGAGATCTTCCGCGTCCGCGCGCCGTACCGAGAGCGTATGTGCGGCGCGGGCCGCCTCCACGCGGCGCAGTCCGTCGAGAGCTTCCGGCCCATCGGGGCGCAACGTGCGCGCCTGCTCGAACGAGCGCCGCGCTCTCTCGAGCTGCCCGGCTCCGAGCGCCGCAAACCCCTCGCCAGCGGCCTTGGCATAGGCATCGCCAGCGAACGTACCGGTCGGCGCGGTCTTGTCCGCATGAGCAGCGACGGCGGCTGAAGCGCCGGCCGGCGCCGGTGTCGCGGGCGGCGCTGCGGCTGTGACGGGCGTCTGCGCCGCAGGGGCAGCTGCAGCCGCCGCGTCGGGCGCTGCGCGTTCGACTGAATCCAACACGCCGTGCGCTTCGGCAAGACGCTGCCGTGCAAGTGGAATGCTGCCGGCGTCGCGTGCGCCAACCGACTCGGCGGCAAGGGTCCGCGCCCTGGCGAGGCCCGCCGCGCCCCAGGTGGCTGCACCATGCGCCTCGAGCAGAGCAAACCGCTGGTCGAACTCCGTGCGCTCGGCAGCGAGCTTCGCACCGAGATCGGCAGTACTCGCTCCGGCGGTTGCGTGGCCTGGCATCAGCGCTGCGAGTGAGCTCACGCCGAAATAGCGCGGCAGCGTGAGCACGGCAACCGCGGCCACGGCAAGCGCCACGATGACCCAGAGCGCAAGTCGCGAGCCGCCGCGAACAGGCCCAAGCCGGGAGAGCTCGATCGGGGGCGGCTGCCGCAATTCGTCCCATGGCTCCGGTCGCTCGAGCTCCTTCCTGGCGGCGAGCAGGGCTGGCGTCGGAGCTCCCGGCTCACTCGGCATCGCAGCGGCAACCGGAGGAGGGTCGAGCATCGGCCGAGTGGCATCGTCGGCCAGCGCCCCGGCAGGCCGCGCGGAGGCCGATCTGCCCCCGGCTGTGCCCGCGGCGGCGCTTGGTGCTCCGGGCGTCACCTCACGCCGAGTCGTCACTTCAGCCCGAGCCGTCACTTCAGGCCGAGGCATCACATCCGTCCGAGCCGTCACTTCAGGCCGAGGCGCAGCTGACGACCAGGCCGTCGTTCCGGACCGCGAATCAGACAACACGACCGTCGCGGTCCGCGCGGTAACACCCGACCGCGCGAGCTGCAGCCCTGATGGCGGCGTTGACGGCGCCGAGGGCAGCTCGGGCAGGTGCCGCGGGGGCGGAGGCGCCTCCTCCAGCTGGCGCGTGCGGTTGGAGGTGTCCTCCGGAAGCTCCTGATCCTCGAAGTCGAAGGTCAGTGTGTCATTGAGGCCAGCCTCCAGATCATCGATGACCTCGCGCATCGAGGCCGGGCGCTCCCTCGGGTCCTTGGCGAGCATGCGCGCGATCAGCATGTCGAGCTGGGGCGGTATCTGCTCGGCGGGCACCAGCGGTGGCACCGGTTCCTGCTGCACGCGCCGTGCATCGAAGTGCGGATAGTGTGGCGGCCGGCGCGAGAGCAGCTCGTAGGCGAGCGCGCCGAGACCGTAGATGTCATCCCCAGGCGATGGAGGCTCGCCGCGCAACTGCTCGGGGCTCGCCGTGAACGGCGAGAGACCGCGGATCATCGAATCGGTACCCGGGTCCAGCGCCAGGCCGGAGACGCCGAAGTCAGCCAGCTTCACGCACCCGCGCGCATCGAACAGCACATTTCCTGGCTTGAGGTCACGATGGATTACGCCGCGCTCGTGCGCGTGCTCGAGTGCCTGGGCAACCTCCATGAGAACCGGGACGATGGCAAGGTAGCTGGCACCACGCAGGCGTCGCAGGTCCCCGCCGGTCGCCAGTTCCATCGGCAGCAGGAACGTGGCGTCGTCGCGCTCGGGCTCGTAGACCTTGAGGATGAAGGGATGATCCAGGCGGCATGCGCTCTCATACTCGTGCCGGAGCGCATCCCAGGCCGCCGCGGCGCGCCCGGCAGGCGGACGCAGAATCTTCAGTCCGATGTCTTCGCCACGTTGCGGATCGTGGGCGCGCCAGACCTCCCCCTGGCCACCGACGCCCAGCCGCTCCTGCAGGACGTACCGCGCCTTGATCCGCGGCGCCGGACTTACCGTTGCCGCTTCGCTCATGAATACATACCTAGCGCGCGCCGGCCTTCACCAGCCCGCAACCTTCCCGCACAGCACCTGTTCAGCAGCCGTCTCCGTATGACCCCCAATGGCCAGCCAATTGTAATGGACGAACCACTGAACGCGCGCTGATGCCGCGCGGCCGGCCAGGCTACAGGCTCAGGTGAAGCTGCGACCCGGCGGGAGTGGGGGGGCGAAACAGGCCGGTCTTGAGGGGCTCGCGCCCCCCGGAGTTCAGGTTCAGGCGGCGGCAGGCCAGCCGGAAGCGGTTGCTGAGCAGCCCCGCGTACGGCCCGACGCCCCGCATGCGCGTGCCGAACCGTGGATCGTTATCGCGCCCACCCCGCATCTCGCGGATGAGCGACATGACGTGGGCGGCACGGTCCGGGTAGTGCTCGGCCAGCCACTCCCGGAACAGGTCCTTGATCTCGTACGGAAGGCGTAGCAGTACGTAGCCGGCCCAGCGGGTCCCGGCGTCGGCCGCGGCCTCCAGGATGCTCTCGAGCTCATGATCGGTGAGAGCCGGAATCACCGGCGCGACCATCACCGCGGTCGGAATTCCCGCAGCGTTCAGCGTCGCGAGCGTGCGCAGGCGCGCCTGCGGCGAGGCGGCGCGCGGCTCCATGACGCGCTTGAGTTCCACATCGAGCGTCGTAACGCTCACCGCGACGCTCACCAGTCCCTCACGCGCCATGTCGGTCAACAAGTCCAGATCGCGGAGGACCAGCGCATGCTTGGTGATGATCGCAACGGGATGGCGCGTGCGCGCCAGCACCTCGAGGATCGAGCGCGTGACTTTCATGCGTCGCTCGACTGGCTGGTAAGGGTCCGTGTTGGCGCCGAGCGTGATGGACTTGCACACGTAGCCGGGCCGCGCGAGCTGTCCTTCGAGCACGCTGCCTGCATCGGCCTTGTAGAAGAGCCGGGTCTCGAAGTCGAGGCCAGGTGAGAGCCCCATGTAGGCGTGGCTTGGGCGGGCGTAGCAATTGTGAGAAACCACGCCGTTGGAGATGTAATCGCCCGTTCCTGTCGTGATGTCGTAGAGGCGCATAGCCTTGCCGAGCGGCTCGATGTCAACGACTCGCAATCTGGCAGTGCTTTTGACGGCTTGCCGCGTGATGTCGCACTTGCGGGAGATCGCCGGACCCATCAAGTGAAAGAACCGCAGATGCTCGCGCATGCCCCCGACCACCCGCACGAAGTCGACACACTTGCCTGGTTCGTGCGGTCTATGCTCTACAGCAGAGGAGAACCCGAAGGTTCGCAGCGCATCACGAATGCGATTGATGATCTGATAGTCGGTATTGCAGATGCGCAGGATGCCACGGCTGTAGCTCCCTTCTGCATCGAAGATTCCGGCAAGGAACCCCGCCTGCCACTCCGGATCAGGCCGATCGGGCCAGGCAATAGTCTCGCGAACACGATCAACTTTCTCGCGCGAAGTTGTGCCGATCGCATACATCAAGCGCTGCGACTGCGCCCGAAAGCGATACGGCCGGGTCTCGACGTACTGGTGCGAAAGCCACTTGCGAGCGCGTTCGAGCGCTTCTGTGTCGGACAGCGCCAAGCGAAACTGGGACGACTCCCAACGATTCCCGTTCGCCCGTATTCCGCTATAGGAACCGATCGTGCCATCGCCGCGAATGAGGCCGCAGAGATAACCTGCGCGGTAACGCATATCCTGTTGTACCGGCTCACTGAATGCCCCGGTGCCCAGGAGTTCGTTATTACGGGTGAGATGCGGTCGTCGACTAGCGCCGTTTTCGGTGCCGGTAACGAATTTCCAACCACGTTCGGTAAGAAAACGGTGGTCACAACCCACGGTCAATTCAGTTCCGTCTTCGAGTCTTATCCGGTATGCAGGTTTTACGACGCACCAGCGCGCCAACACCATCGTACGCACGTAGCATCGGTAGCCCCCTTCTCGTACCGTGCCGTAGATCTGATCTCCCTGCTGGAGTTTGGCCAGCTCCTTGGTGCCTCCGTACGCCATCAGTACGGGTGTGTCACCCGCTCCGCAGTAGACACAGGCGGTTTCACATCCCCGGTACGGATTGACCGACTGCTCAAACGGAATGTCAGGTGAATCGTTGGTACTGATCACCTCGCGCGCCCGATCGGGCTCGAGCGTCGTAGCGACACTGTCGGGTAGCTCCTCCTGGTACCACCCGTCGTCCACCTGTGAGAGCTGCTGCTTGTCGAAGCGCCCGGGCGGGTTCGATAGAGCCCCTCTGCCGGTGAAGGACTGCCGGCCAATGATCGTGCGGCGCATGCGGTGACTGTACACCTATACAGGTGTAAACAGAAACTGCATTAAATACAAAGTCTTGATGGCGAGCCGATGGCCGGCCCTTCTGCCTGGGCCTCTCGAACTCCCTTATTTCACCAGCCGCAGGGAGAAGGGGTAACGGTAGCTCTGACCCTCACTCGCCTTGATCGCCGCGATCAGCATCATGACGAGCCACGCGACGAACAGCGCTGTGCCGAGCAGAAAGCCGACGAACACCAGCATGAGCAGCATGCAGGCGAGTGCGCCGAGCAGCACGGAGATATTGAAGTTGAGGGCTTCCTTCGCGTGAGCGGCGACGAATTCCGACTCGTCGCGTCGCGTGAGCCACACCAGCAGAGGGCCGAGAACGATGCCGACGAGCGGCATGACGAGCCCGGCGAGCGCGGACAGGTGCGCAAGCATGCCCCAGGTACGCTCGTTCTCGGTCGGCGCGGTAGGCGAGTTCGGGCCGTCCATACGAGGACCCCAAGGGTATCACTCGGTGGGCACCCTGCTACAGCGTCACCCTGATGCCCGCATAGGCTCCGAGGCTCGGCTGCAGGAAGCCGACGGGGTTCTCGTAGTGGCGGTCGAGCAGGTTGTTGACGCGCGCAAACAGCGCGAGGTGCGCATTGAGCTCGTAGCTGGTGGCGACATTCACCGTGACGTAGCCCGGAGCATCGAGCCGCGGTATGGAGAAGTCACGGTTGCCGTCGACCCACGTCCCGACTGCAAGCACATCGAGACTCAACAGCCACGCGCTGGTGGCCTGCCACTGCACCAGCAGGGTGCCCTTGTTCTTGGGCCTGCGCAGCAGCTCCTGTTCCAACACATCGTCGGTGGCCTCGGTAAAAGTGTAATCGAGGCGCAACGTCAGCTGCTTGAGAGCTTGCCAGGCGATGAAGCTCTCGATGCCGTCGGTAGTCGCATGCCCGATGTTGCCGTAGGTCGTGCCACCGGGGTGCGAGGTGTCCGGAACCGTCGCAATGAGATTGTCGATACGGTTGTAGTAGTACGTCACTCCCAGGCGCAGCGCGCCCCCGGCAAATCCCTGCTCGAAACCCGCGTCCCAGCCGGTGCTGCTCTCGGGCTTGAGGTCGGGCCTTGCGTAAAACAGGAACTCCGGAAAGTCCTGGTACAGCTCGCTCAGCGTGGGCGCCTTGAAACCGGTGCCGATCGACGCCTTGAGCTTGGTATCGCTGCCGGCATTGACCCAGGCAGGAGCCAAGCGCCAGGTGGTCTTGCCGCCGAAGCGGCTGTTGTCGTCGTAGCGCAGGTTGAGCGCGGAGAACCAGTGTGAGCCGAGCTGCGATTGGAGCTCGGCGTAGCCAGAGCCGATGTGCACGCTCGCGGCGATCGGTTGCTCGATCGCGTCGCGCTCATACTCAGCCCCGGTCACGAGCGTCTCGCCCTGCGCGAGCCGGAAATTGCCCTGCCAGTCGGCTTTGCGTCGCTCGCCGGTGTTGAGAGCCGCCGGGAACTGCGGCTCTACGGTGGAGGTGCGCAGGTGCGAATAGGCCAGGCCGAAAGTCTGCTCGAGAAGCCCGTCGAAGCACACGCCATGCGCGGTGAGACGCGCGAAGGATTCATCCGTCGCCGCAGTAGTCTGCTCGGCGGCCGGAACCCCGGTGAAATCCGGTGGCGGGTAGTCCTCACCGGTCGTGCGCAGGTGGATGTCGGTGTAGCGCGCGACGAGCCCGAGGTCGAAGCTCGGGGTGATGTTGTACCCGAGCTTGGTGGAAAGCGTCAGGTTGTCGTCGTAGTCATCGTTGCGCGCCTCGCCCGCTGGCAGCAGGTCGAGCGGTGTCACCGGAGTCGCCGCGGCGTGGAAGTGCGATACGTTGACGCTGTAGTGAAAAGCATCCTGCGAGCCGGTCAGCCTCGCGGCCTGGTTGAAAGTCTCGAAGCTGCCCGCCTCCAGGCCCGCCTCGAGTCTCATCGGCCCCGAGCCCGCCCGGGTGATGATGTTGATGACGCCACCGATCGCATCCGAACCGTACAGCCCGCTTTGCGGGCCGCGCAGCACCTCGATGCGCTCGATGTCGGGTGTCAGAAGTTGCCCGAAATCGAATGCGCCGGTGGAGTTGCTCGGGTCGCTGACGTCGATGCCATCGATCAGCACCTTGGTGTGGTTGGAGTTGGTGCCGCGAATGAATACTGAAGTGACGCCCCCGGGCCCGCCGGTCTGCACCACGTTCAGGCCTGGTACGTCCTTGAGGACGTCGCTGATGGTGCGCTCCTGGCGGGCCGCGATGTCCTCAGCCGTGATGACCGTGATGCTGCTCGCCACCTCGAGGGCGGGAGTGGGCACGCGCGTGGCGCTGACGACCACGGACGCCTGCTCATCGCCATCCGCGGCGCGCGCCGTGGCACAGAGCAGCCCGCAGGCAAGCAATGCCAGGGCGGCAGAGAACAGCCGACAGTGGGCGGGAAGCGATGGCGGGGCCAGCGCGGAGCGAGGCGCGCAGCGCGCTTTGTGACCTGTTGACATGACGAGCTCCTGAGAATGCACACACCCGTGCCCGAGGGGTCGTGGCATCTGCAGAGGCTGGTAGCGCGCGGTCGACACGAGTGCGTCCACCGGCAACCCGCATCGCCCGCCGCGACGCCCATCGGTTAACGCCTGAGGCCGGTCTCCGGGCTCTCGAGCTGGAGCGTGACTCCGGGGAGGATCGCCTTCCCGCACCTCCAGCGAAGGAGGCGCAGTGGCTCTGTGTGATCCGCCTGAACTCGATTACCGTTGCGGGGGCAGCGCCGGCTTTGGACTAATCCGCACCGGACTTCCCGTTTAACCGCTCCAACTCGCACCGCCACAGCCTGCTGCTGCACGCGTTGGAACGGACACCTCACGCCGCGCAAAGCCTGCCTGCGCTGCGCAGCGCTCGTCAAGAGCCGCACGCCGTGGCGCCACCGTGGCATGATCCGCGACGTGGGGCTGACCAAAAACGACACCGGGACTGCGCAGCTCAATACGCTGGTGGAACGGGCGGGTTACCTGAGTGTGATGCCGCTCGTGTTGTGCCTGGCGGCTGTCGGGTTGCTGCCGGGCTATGCGTGGCAGGAGCTCGCGCAGCGAGCCGCGCTCGCCTGGGGCGCGGTGCTGCTGGCGGCGGCTGCTGCGGTGCACTGGGGACTCGCGCTCGCAGGTCAGCTGCCCTCGACCCGCGCGCGCATCGCAGCGGTGTTCGCCGCGGCGCTCGCCGGCGCCGCCGGAGTGGTGGTCGGTGGACAGCGCGGGCTGGCACTGCTGGTGGTCGCACACGGAGGATTCTGGTTCTACGAGAAGCATGCGCTCGGAGAGCTGTTGCCGGCGGCGCATCTCGCGCTGCGCCGCCAGGTGACTTTCGCGACCTGCATGTTGCTCGCCCTGACGATGTTCGTGTCCGAGACGGCCGGTCTGAGCTGAGCCGCGACCCGCCATCATGGAAGACTTCGTCTCCGCACCCTGGCTGCGCCGCCTCATCACCGCGACGTTGCTCGGCGGTCTGGTGCTGCTCGGCTTTCGCGTGCTGGCACCCTTCATCGTGCCGTTGGTGTGGGCGGCCATCCTCGCCTTCGTCAGCTGGCCGGCATATATGCGGGTGCTGCGGGCCTGCCGCGGGCACCGCATCGTCGCCTCGCTCCTGATGACCACCGCGGTGTCGCTCGCGGTGATCGCACCACTCGCCTGGCTCGCAGTGGTGCTGCGCATCGAGCTGGTGAGCGCCTGGCACGGCACGCAGACGCTGCTCGCCGGCGGCCTGCAGCTGCCACCGGGGGTGCTGCGGCTGCCGTGGATCGGCGACCAGCTGCGCGATCTCAGCGCGCGCGCCGCGCAGGATCCGCACATCCTTGGGCTCGAGTTGCGCAAGATCGCCGACCACTCCTTCGACCAGATCGCCCGCCTGATCGGCGGCATCGGCCGCGAAGCGGTCAAGATGGCGCTGACCGCCGTGAGCCTGTTCTTCATTTACCAGGACGGGCAGCGCCTTGCGGGCCAACTTGCGCTCGCGCTCGAGCAGGTGCTTGGCCAGCGAGTACACGCGTACCTGCAGGCCATCGAGCAGACCGTCAAGGCGGTGGTCTACGGGTTGGTACTGGCAGCGGTGGTGCAGGGTGTGCTGGTCGGCATCGGTTACTGGGTAGCCGGCGTCGGTGCGCCGGTTTTCCTCGCCGCACTCACCACGGTCTGCGGTCTGATACCGTTCGCCGCGCCCGCGGTGTGGGGCGGAGTCTGCGCGTGGCTGTTCGTCACCGGCAGCAGCGTCGCGGCCGTCGGTCTGCTCATCTGGGGAGGCATCGTTCTCGGGTGGACGGACCACATCGTGCGCCCCTTCCTCATCAGCCGCGAAGCGCAGATCCCCTTCCTCATCGTGCTGTTCGGCGTGCTCGGCGGCCTCGCCTCCTTCGGCCTGGTGGGGCTGTTCGTCGGCCCGGTGATTCTCGCCGTACTGCTCGCGATCTGGCGCGAGTGGCTGCTCGAGAGCCAGCGCTTGCGGCCACCCTAGGGCGCGTGGCCTAGGCGCCGAGGAACATGCGATATGCCGGGTTGGCAGTCTCCTCGACGTACGCGTAGTGCAGCTCGTTGAGATGCTGCAGGAAGTCCGTCCGCTCCGCGGGCGGCACCTGGATGCCGGCGAGCACGCGACCGTAGTCCGAGCCATGGTTGCGGTAGTGGAACAGGCTGATATTCCAGCGCGAGCCGATGGCCTGCAGGAACTTCAGCAGCGCCCCCGGACGCTCGGGAAATTCGAAGCGGTACAGCAGCTCGTGGGCGAGGCCGCGCGCATGTCCGCCGACCATGTAGCGCACGTGCAGCTTTGCCATTTCATCGCCGGTCATATCGGTGACGGCGAAGCCCGCGGCGCGCAGACCCGCAAGCACGGTCTCCTTTTCCGCACCGCCGCCGCTCAGGGCAAGCCCGGCGAACACCTGGGCACTGTCGGCGCCGGCGTAGCGATAGTTGAACTCGGTGACACTGCGGCGACCGAGCGCTTCACAGAATTGCAGGAAGCTTCCCGGGCGCTCCGGGATCACTGCAGCGAGCAGCGCCTCGCGCTCGCCGCCGAGATCGGCGCGTTCCGCCACGTGGCGCAGGCGATCGAAGTTCATGTTGGCGCCGCTGTTGATCGCCACCACGCGCTTGCCGCGCCAGCCCTCGCGCGCGAGATATTTCTTTGCGCCCGCTACCGCGAGCGCGCCTGCGGGCTCGACGATCGAGCGGGTGTCCTCGAACACGTCCTGGATCGCCGCGCAGATCTCGTCGGTGGACACCAGCAGAATCTCGTCCACCTGTCCGCGGCACAGCGCGAAGGTTTCTTCTCCGACACGCCGCACGGCGAC
>Ga0306921_10003931_pt1 | contig 15161 bp, 16 predicted proteins | sample sta12Cox44000080_FD_203760 | JGI IMG/M metagenome (GOLD analysis project Ga0306921, IMG submission 203760) | Lab enrichment of tropical soil microbial communities from Luquillo Experimental Forest, Puerto Rico - statoxic.12C.oxic.44.000.080 (v2)... | ecosystem: Environmental > Terrestrial >...
GAGGTGCGACGCGTTGCGAAGATGGGCATGAAAGGTGTGGAGCTCAGCTGCTCGTGGCACATGACGCCGATGTGGCACCCGATGTGGGACCCGCTGTGGGAAGCGGTCAACGAGACGCAGCTCCCGTTGCACTTCCACACCTTCCCGGCGACCGACCCCGAATTGCGCAAGTCTCTCGAGCCCGCGATTGCGCGGCGGATGACCTATAGCGGGCTGTGCCGTTTCCAGATGACCTTGGCGACGATCCTGACCGATCTGATGGGAGCGGCGGTGTTCGAACGCTTCCCGAACATCCGCGTAGTCTTTGGCGAGAGCGGCATCGGCTGGATTCCCTATGTCATCGATCGCATGGATTTTGAGTATCAGGACCAGTATCAGGACCTCAAACTCAAAAAGATGCCGAGCGAATACTGGCGCAACCAGTGCAAGGCGACATTCCAATATGACCGCGTCGGCACCAAGCTGATCGAAGACATGGGCGTCGAGACCCTGATGTGGGGCTCGGACTACCCGCATCCTGACGGAGTGTGGCCAGAGTCGAAGAAGTATATCGAAGACCAATTCAGCCACCTGCCGGCCGAAGTCGCCCGCAAGATGACCTGCGAGAATGCCGGCAAATTCTACGGCCTGATCAACTAGGCGCGGCCGCAAACGGCCCCTGCGAAGGCCCCGCCGGGTTTCCCCGGCGGGGCCTTTTTGCGACAGAAACAGGGTCAGCAGGAAATAGCGGAAATAGGGTCAGAGTGGATTTTGCGATTTGCGCCTGTTTCCGAGTTTTGCCCCAGTGAAAATCGACTCTGATCCCTTTTTCACTGACAGTGCCAGCCCGTGCCTTCGACATCGGCGGCATGTTGCGCTAGGCTGGCGGGAAGATCAGCCGGACCGCGAGGATGGACGATGCAACATCACTGGACTGGCGGTGATCTGCCGACCTTCGTCACGCAGCTCGAATGCAGTCTGACCGGCGAGCGCTACCCCGCCGACACATTGCAGACATTGTCAAAGGCCGGCCGACCCTTGCTGGTGCGCTATGATCTCGACGGCATTCGCCGCGCGCTGCCGCGTGAGGTGCTCGCCGGCCGGCCGCAGACCCTCTGGCGCTACCGCGAGCTGTTGCCGGTGCGCCGCCCGGAGAATGTGGTCTCGCTCGGTGAGGCGGTGACGCCGCTGATACCCCTCCCCCGCCTCGCCGCCAAGCTCGCCGAGGGGGGCGAAATCCTGGTCAAGGACGAGGGGCGTCTGCCGACCGGCTCGTTCAAGGCACGCGGGCTGGCGCTGGCGGTGTCGATGGCGCAAGAGCTCGGGGTTGACGCGATGGCGATGCCGACCAACGGCAATGCCGGGGCGGCGATGGCGGCCTATTGCTCGCGGGCGGGCATCAAGGCCTATGTCTTTTGTCCCGACGACACGCCGGCGGTAAATGTGCGCGAGATTGCGATGCAGGGTGCTGCGGTGTTCTTGGTCGACGGGCTGATCGACGATTGCGGCAAGCTGGTCGCAGAAGGCGAGCGGGAAGTTGGCTGGTTCAACTGCTCGACCTTACGCGAGCCCTATCGCATCGAGGGCAAGAAAACGATGGGAATCGAGCTCGCCGAGCAGCTCGATTGGCAATTGCCCGATGTGATCTTCTACCCGACCGGTGGCGGCACCGGGATCATCGGCATGTGGAAAGCGTTCGCCGAGCTGGAGGCGATCGGCTGGATCGGGCCGAAGCGGCCGCGGATGGTGGTGGTTCAGGCGACCGGTTGCGCGCCAATGGTCAAAGCGTGGGAAGACGGTGCCGAGCACGCGCCGCGTTGGCAGAACGCGCACACCTTCGCCGCCGGGATCCGCGTACCCCAAGCGGTCGGCGACTTTCTGATCCTGCGGGCGGTGCGCGACAGCGGCGGTTTCGCGATCGCCGTCAGCGATCAGGCGATCGCCGAGGGGTGGCGCGAAGTTGCGGCCGAGGAAGGGCTGCTGCTCTGTCCCGAAACCGCGGCGACCTACGCGGCTTACAAGCAGGCGCTCGCCGATGGTCGGGTCCGGCCGGACGACCGGGTGGTTCTGTTCAACTGCGCCAGCGGGCTTAAATACCCGATGCCCGAAGCCGGCAGCCGGCTAAAGCTGGGCGAACCGGTGAACTGGCGGAAGCTAGCCGGCATCTGAATCGATGCTCGCGACTGCCCGCCGCGCTGCCGGAATTGCGGTGCTGCTGACTCTCGGCGCATGCACCGGCCCCCCGTGGACGCTCAGTCAATCACCGACCGAGATCAGCCTGCGGTGGTATTCCGACAGTACGCCCACCGCCGCAGCGCAGGCGATCGCACAGCAACATTGTCAGTCATCGGGCAAAACCGCCGAGCTGGTCTCATCCACCCAGGACGGCAGTGCCCAACTCGCCACATACCGCTGTCGCTGAATGCGTTATTATGCGCGCCATCCAGTTGGGGATCATGCGATGAACATCGAGCAACGGCTGAAGGAGCTCAGCATCACGCTGCCAAAGGTCGGCAGCCCGCTCGGCAGCTATGTCCACGCCAAGCGGGTCGGCAGTCTCTTGTACCTCTCCGGCAAGGGCCCGGAAAGCGCCGACGGCACGATGCCGAGGGGCAAGCTGGGCGCCGGTGTATCGGTCGACGAAGGGTATCGGCACGCCCGCCAGGTTGGCCTCGTGCTGATTGCGGCGATCAAGGATGCGCTGGGCGGCGATCTCGATCGCGTCGAAGGCATCGTCAAGGTGCTCGGGATGGTCAACGCGGCGCCCGATTTCGAGGACCACCCGAAGGTCGTCAATGGCTGCTCGGACCTCTTTGTCGAGGTCTTTGGCGAGGCCGGCCGCCACGCCCGCTCGGCGGTCGGCATGAGTTCTTTGCCAGCCGGCATCCCGGTCGAGATCGAGGTCATCGTCGCCGTAAAATAAACGAGCCGAGGGTCCGCCGCCACGTCCGGCGCCGCTGTACCGCTCGACGAGAGCCGGCAGATCAGCCGGCTCATGCTGTTCTTTGGCTTGGTCTATGTCGTCGAAGGAATCGGACAAACCGGCGGGCTGATTGCCCAGCCGCTCAACTACTATCTCAAGCAGACCTTTGGCTGGACCCCGGTCCAGGTTTCCGCGTATTTGACAATCCTCAACCTCCCCTGGATCATCAAGCCCGTCTACGGGATCGTTTCGGATTTTCTGCCGCTTTTCGGCTATCGGCGAAAAACCTACCTCGTCGTCGCCAATGCCGCCGGGGCCGCCGCCTATAGCTGGGTCACGCAAATCACTGCGCCCACTGAGCTGATCTTCATCCTTTTGCTGACCGCCTATGCGATGGCGATCTCGAGCACACTGTGCGGAGCGATCCTCGTCGAGAATGGCCAAAGGCTCGGCGCCAGCGACGCCTTTGTCAATCAGCAGTGGCTCTGGTTCAACATTGCCGCACTGGCGAGCGGGTTTATCGGCGGTCAGCTGGTCGAGCGGCTGTCGCCGGCCACCGCTTTGCATGCCGCTGCGGCAATCATCGCCGTCGCCCCGCTCGCCGTCGTCTTCTCTGCGGGGTTTCTGCTCAGCGAGCCCAAGAGTCGTGTCGACCTGCGCGAAATGAGGAAGACTTTCGCCGGTCTGCTGGAAGTCTTTACCCAGAGAGAGCTGTGGTTTGTTGGAGGGCTTCTCTTTCTTTATTACCTAAGCCCGGGATTAGGGACACCACTTTATTATCACATGACTGATGAGCTTAAATTCTCTCAGGAATACATCGGGATCCTGGGTTCGATCAGCTCTGCCGGATGGATCGTCGGCGCCTTGCTCTACCGCCGGTTTCTCAAAGGGATCACTGCACGAGCGCTGCTGAATTTGAGCATTCTGTTTGGCACGCTGACGACGGCGGCGTTTCTGTTGCTGTGGGACGAAGCAACCGCAGCCATCGTCAACTTCTTCAGCGGGCTCGCCGGGATGATCGCCTTTGTTGCGACTTTGACCTTGGCCGCGGATCACTGTCCGCAGCGAGCGGAAGGGTTTGCCTTTGCCGCCTTGATGTCGGTCACCAATTTCTCGGGGGCATTGTCGGACAACATCGGCTCATTTCTGTATGAGCATCTGTTTAACCGCCATCTCAACTCGCTGATCCTGGTGTCGGCCGCGTTTACGGCACTGGCCTTTGCCTTTGTCCCAATGCTGCGCCTGCAGGACAAGCGGGCGGGCGAACCGGCCCGAGCGATCACGGCAGCAGAAAACTGAGGTTTCGGCGAGCGCTAGAGCGTGCATACAACCCTGAGGCCAATGCGGCCCTGCCACCCCGAGAAGTCCGGGGGAGTCGAGTCTCGGTAGGCAGAGCGGCAGATTGCCGGATTGTGCGACCACGACCCGCCGCGCAACACCCGCTGCGCGTCCGGCGGCCCTGAGAGATTGGCGGTGCCGTCACGCGGAGCATCGGCATAGTCTTCCGATATTTTGTCGAGGCAATATTCCCAGACATTACCGTGCATGTCATAGAGCCCGAACCGATTGGGCGGGAATGTCCGCGGCCGCGTCGTCGTAGCCCGGAAAATGCCGGTCGGACCCTGATCGTAGGCGCCCGAACCGTATTTTTCGTCGTTGTAGACGTCTGAGGCGATGCTCTTGCCGTCGCTGTCGCCGCATACAGCACCTCCGGTTCCACAATAATTTGCCAATTCCGGAGTGATCGTCGGACCGAAGTTGAAGGGGGTCGTGGCCGCGGCACGACAGGCATATTCCCATTCGGCTTCGCTCGGCAACCGATACCGCCGTCCCGTAATCGCAGAGAGACGTGTGCAAAACTCTTCGGCCTCGTTCCAGGTGATGCTCTCGACCGGCAGCTCGATGCTCCTGAAAAAGGACGGCTTCGGATCGAGATCCCGATGGATCCGCGCGGGGTGCGCCAATACCACTGCAGCCCACTGCGCTTGGGTGACCGGCGCGGCGCCAATGAAAAATGAAGCCAGCGTGACGTAATGCTGCGGGCCTTCGTTGGACCGTCTTTCCGGCTCGCCGGCCGGTGAACCCATTGTAAAACCTCCGGCCGGAACTGAGACCATATCAAGCCCGGCACTCGCAACGAGTGGCTCAGTGAATACTGCGGCAGTGGAGGTTTCCGGCGCGTTGCGCATCCCTTTCTCGTCGACACTCGCGAACTCGAAGCTGACGGCCCGCAGCGACGGTCTCGACAGCAGCCTCCTGATCGACGGTGCAGCGATCGCGGTACCGGTACCGACCACCGCAAGCGCGGCGACCCCGATCGTTTGTCGACGCGTCCCGCCGTAATACTCCGCGCTGCGGCTCCGCTTGCGGAATGGGGGTCGGACCAGCGACGTAACGCGGCTCCACCGGCGCCGGCGCCAATCGTTGGGGGCCGACCTGTCCGACTTGATGGCCGGCCGCAGAGCCGTCGAGATCCAGCCGCCGAACCATCTCCTGAACGTCCGACTCCCATCGGTTGTGACTGAGTTCAAATCCATTGCGGTACGCCAGATTCCTGATCTCTGCCGGCAAGTCCTCGGGTGCGGGCATGTGCGCTCCTTGCACCAGAACCGGGGTGACGGCGATGTCTCGCCTGAGGCCTGCTTCGATCTCCAGGCGCACATAGTCAGCGGGATTTTCGAGACGAACTCGCCCCCCTTCCTCCTTGGCGTCGGCCCAGTTTCTGCCGATCAGCACCAGCATCAGGTCGCAAGAGGCAGTTGTTTCCTGTAGTACGCTGCGGAAGTCACGACCCAGCGCAATACTGTCCACGTCCATGAAGACCGAGTCTTCACCCGGCCGTGCTGCTAGATCATTGAATAAGGCCCTAGCCTCTCCAGCCGTATTCTCCCGTCGGTAGCTGATAAAGACTGTACTCATCGTACCCTGTCCATCGCGGCGATCCAGTTATCACCGTCGGATGGAGGGGCCCTCGGCAAAGAAACAGATTTTGTCGAAACCGGCTTCTTCTTTGTAAGAGTAAGCAAGCCCTCAGCATCGCATTTCGCGTCTTGCATTGGTTGCAGTCTGCCGATACCTTGAAAGTTGGTTAATTCTACTCTTTGCAAGAGCGACCACAAGAGGCCCCATGCGCAAGTTGTTTCTGTTGCTCGGGGTGATCCTGACGGCATCCCTTCCGGAGGCGCAACCGGCTGCGGCGGCGGGGCGGTTCGCCGGTCCGTTACCGAGCACCTTTGTGAGTGGTGGGTCTCGACACGATGCCGTCGTGGTGCTCGTCGCCGGTAAGGGCGGCGGGATGGGTGGCGGCGCCGTGACCGGCGGGATGGGTGACGGCACGTTTGGCGGCGGCATGTTCAACAGCCCAACCGCAGACTTTGGGGCGACCAATAGCAGCGGCTGGCCGGGAAATAGCGCCCAGCCCTCCTATTACACCTACCAATGCGTTACCGCGAGCGGCCAATGCTCCTTTGTGGCGCCCGCTTCGCTTCGCGCGAGCTCGCTTCGCGCCGGCGCGCGGTGCTCCTGTTCGGACGGACTGAGCCAAGGTCGGGTCGAGTAGACTGCGGCGTCGGACCGACGGCGCGGCTGACGCTAATCCGAGCCCGGCACCGTGCCCTTCGGCAAGCTCGCGCAATAACGCGCGATCTCGCCTGGTGTCGTGATCCACAGCGCATCGCGGTGATCCATGATGTGGCGGACCGCGTCACGAAACGGGCGCAATCGGAACGGCTGGCCGATGATGAAGGGATGCACCGCGACGGCGAAAACGAGCGGGTATTTGCGCGACTGCCCCAGCATCTCGTCGAACTGGTCGACGACCATCTCGGCAAACTGGCGACCGGTGTGGCGGCGGTTGACCAGTGCCGGTAGGTCGTTGAGCTCGGTCGGATAAGGCACTGACAGGATCGGCCCGGCGCGCGTGCGCATCCAGATGGGCTGGTCGTCGACCGGCCAATCCATCACGTAGCGGTAGCCGGCCTCCTTCAGGAGGTCGGGTGTCACCCGGCTTTCTGCGAGACCCGGGCCGAGCCACCCTTCCGGCCGCTGGCCGGAGAGCCGGGTGACGATTTCGGTGCACTCGGCGATCAGCCGGGATTCGTCCTCCTCCCATAGCGCGTCCTGGTGCTCGGCATTGGTTCGACCATGCCCGACAAATTCGTCGCCGCGGCCCTTGAGCCGCTCGACGATGTCGGGACAAGCTTCGAGGACCGCCGAATTGACGTTGTGCGCCCCCGGCATGCCGAACTCGTCGAGCAGATCGAGATAATGCCAGAGGCCGACGCGATTGCCGTAATCGCGCCACGCAAAGTTGCGGTGGCTCTGCGGGGCGGGAACCCCCGACGGATCGACGCCGAGCCCGGCACCAAAGGCGAAATATTCTATGTTGCTACAGATGGTGATAGCGAGCCGAGCCCCGTCGGGCCACTCGTATTGCGGCCGCTTGTGGATCGGCACGTAGTCGTAGCGCCCGTGCGCCGGGAGTTTCATAGCGTTGGGTCCGGCACGAAGGCCCCCTCACCCCGCCCCTCACCCCGCATTGCGGTGAGAGGGAGGGGCCCGCGAAGCGCGAGGGTGAGGGGCAGCTCCTTCATGGGCTTAGCGCCCTTTGAACACCGGCTTGCGCTTTTCCATAAAGGCGGTGCGGCCTTCGGCGTAGTCCTCGCTGGCAAAGCACTCGTCGACGAGCCGCTTGCACAATGCGAGATCGCGCTCGCTCGCGTCCTTCATTGCCTCGCGCACTATGACCTTGACCGAGCGCACGGTCAGCGGCGCGTTCGCGGCGATCATCCCGCAATAATCCTTGACGTCGCCTTCGAGCTGATCGGCCGGCACGACCCGGTTGATCAGCCCCATGCGCAACGCCTCCTCGGCGCTGAACTGGCGGGCGGTGTAAAAGATCTCGCGGGCATGGGCCGGTCCGACCAGATCGATCAGTTTCTTGATGCCGTCATAAGCATAGCCGAGCCCGAGCTTGGCTGCCGGGATGCCAAAGCGCGACCCGTCGGCGGCGATCCGCAAGTCGCACGCCAGCGCGGTGCCGACGCCGCCGCCGATACAATAGCCCTGTATCATTGCGATCGTCGGCTTCGGCGTGTCTTGGATGCGGCGACGGGCGCCCTCGGAGATCTTGCCGTAGGCGGCGACCGCTTCCTCCGAGGCGCGCTTTTCTTTGAACTCGGAGATGTCGGCGCCGGAGACGAAAGCCCGGCCGCCGGCGCCGCTGACGACGATGACCCGGATCGCGTCGTCCCGCTCGAAATCGTCCATGATCTGGGTCACGGCCTCCCACATTTCGAGCGACACGGCATTGTGGCGCGCCGGATTGTTGAAGATCAGGCGGCCAATCGCGCCGTCCTTCTCGGCGATCATCTTGCTGGTCGCCAATGGCTGGTCGAGCATATCTCCCGTTCCTTGCCTAGTAAGCGGAGCCGGTGTCAAACGACGGCGCGGGTGCGCAGATCGGCGATCGCCGCGTCGCTGCAGCCGAGGTCGCGCAACACCTCATCGGTGTGCTGGCCGAGATCGGGGGTCGGGCGCAGTTTGTCGGGCTCGGGGGTGCGGGTCATGTTGATCGCCTGGCCGACGGCCTTCAGCGGACCGAGCTTCGGATGGTCGATCGGCCGCGCCATCTGGAGATGCTGCACCTGCGGGTCGGCAAAAGTCTGGTCGATCGTGTAGATCGGGCCGCACGGCACGCCGACCTCGTTCATCAGCTCGACCCAATGGGCAGCCGGCCTCTTTTTGGTGATCTCGGCGATGCGCTCGTTGAGCGCCTTGCGGTTTTTCGAGCGCGCCGGGCCGTTCGCGTAATCGGGGTCGTCGAGCAATGCCATCGCGTCGGCCGCCTCGCAAAAGCGGCGGAACATGTGGTCGCCCGAGGCGGCGATGTTGATCTGCCCGTCCGAGGTCGGGAACACGCCCGTGGGGATGCCGGTCGGATGGTCGTTGCCGGCCTGCTTGGCGACTTCGCCCGCCATCAGCCACCGCGAACCCTGGAAATCGAGCATAAAGATCTGCGCTTCGAGCAACGAGGTATGGACCCATTGCCCCTCCCCGCTCACTTCGCGCTCGAGCAGAGCCATCAGGATACCCTGGGCGAGCAGGAGGCCGGCGCAGAGATCGTCGATCGGGATACCGACCCGCACCGGCCCCTGACCCGGCAGGCCGGTGATCGACATCAGCCCGCCCATGCCCTGGGCGATCTGGTCGACCCCGGGGCGCTTCGCGTAGGGTCCGGTCTGGCCAAAGCCGGATATGCTGCCGTAGACGATGCGGGGATTGACCTTCTTGACCGACTCGTAATCCACTCCGAGCCGGTATTTGACCTCCGAACGGAAATTCTCGACGACGACGTCGGCCTTCTCCGCCAGCTTGAAGAAGATCGCCTTGCCCTCCTCGCTCTTCAGGTTGAGCGTCACGCCCCGCTTGTTGCGATGCAAATTCTGGAAGTCGAAGCCCTCGCGCCGCGAGCCGGTGACGTCGCTTCTCGCCTCGCCCGGCGGCTCGATCTTGATCACGTTGGCACCCCAATCGGCGAGCTGACGGACCGCGGTCGGCCCGGCGCGGGCATGACAGAGATCGAGAACGGTGAAACGGGCGAGAGGCAGCGATCCGATGCTCACGATGGAGATCCCTTTTGAGGCTGTATTATGCGGGGTAACTTTCGTCTTTCGGTCACCGCTGCGTCAAGAATGGCGCCCTGTCGGCGCCAGAATAATTCGATGGCGCCGGATCGATCGGATGGTGATCGGGTTCGGAGGCGGTAATGCTGGATCTCGTGGGTGTATGGCGGCTGGTCGCCAGCTATGTAGTCCTCGAGGATACTGGTGAGCGAACCGAGCTCCTGGGTCACGAGCCCTCCGCCTATGCGATCTTCGAGCCCGGCGGCCGCATGATGGTAATTGGACACGCCAAAAATCGCACCCCTGGGACATCGACCGCGGCAATGGCTGAGTTGTTCCGATCGGTTGTCGCGTACAGCGGAAAATGGACAATCGACAGCGAGAAATTTGCTACCGAGGTCGACATAGCCGCCGATCCCGGCTGGGTAGGGACGACCCAGGTTCGCTACTACACCTTCGACGGACAAATCCGGTCTCTCCGCACAGTTCCCCTGGAGCTTGCTACACATCCGGGTCGAAAGGCCGTCGTCTACGCGGACTGGAAAAAGGAAGGTTGCCAGGCGCCTTCCCAAGGCACCCTCTAGTCGATGCCGATCGCACGGCGAAAACGGGTCTTCAGCAACACGCCGTCGCGCGGCGGCAATATCCGCAGCGGTTCGTCGGCGCGGATCGCAATACGGGCGAACAAGGTGGTGGCCGCGTTGTGAATTTGCGCGGCGAAGTCGCGCAGCCCGATCTCGTCGATGACGTCGAAGGTCTCCCTGAAGCCGCAGGCGCGGGCGACCGCGACCAGCTCGACGCTCTCCGCCGTATGGCTCTGCTGCATCCCAGTCTCGCCGTAATGGCCGTTGTCGAACACCGCGACCGCGAGGTTTGGCGGGCGTTGCACCCCGATCGTCGCGAGCGCGCCGAGCCCCATGAGCATCTCTCCGTCGCCGGTTACGACGAGAACCCGGCGGTCGGGCCGGGCGAGCGCGAGCCCCAGCCCGACCATCGCGGCGCTACCCATCGCGCCCCAGAGATAGAAGTTCCGGTCGTCGTCTCCGACCGCGGCGGCATCCCACGTGGTCGAGCCGAGCCCGGTGACGAGCAGCAGGTCGCCGCGGTCTTCAAGCAACGCCCGCATCGCGGCGCGTCGATCGAGACGCCGATGGAGATTGGGGTCGTTCGCGATCATTTGACCCACCGCTTTGCACCGATCAGCCTTTGCGATAGCAGAACCGCCGTCGCGAGATCACCATTGCACGCAATGTCGAACGCGGCAGCGACGGTCTCGGCGGCCTCTTCGGGCCGTTCGACGCGGTAGACGAGCACGTCGCACAATTCGAGCGCCGCCCGGGTGTTCGACCCCATCGGTACCTGCCAGGGGTTGAACTCGGCCCACTCGCCCCGCATCGCCACCAGCATCAGCAATGGGAAACGGCAGGTCTTAGTCAGCGACAGCGTATTGATGCAATTGCCGACGCCGCTCGACTGCATCAGCAGCGCCGCGCGCTGCCCGCCGAGCCAGGCGCCCGCAGCCAGCGCCACCCCTTCCTCCTCGGTCGTCAGCGCAACGGCGCATATCTCCGGATCGTCGCGGCACAGCTCTATCAGCCGGGCATGCCCGGCATCCGGCACATAACCGACCTGGCGGATTTCGGCCGCCTTCAGCACCGCGAAAATCTCGTCGCGCCAATCGGATCCTTCGGTCGCTGCGATTTCCGTCAAAGCTGCCATCTCCGCACTCGTCAATGCCTCAGCAGAACCCCGAGAATGGCTATCGTCGCCGCGGCGTTGACGCCAACAGCCCAGATCAGAATTGACAACTTCCCTTCGACACCGGCCAAGCGATTGTCGATCGACGCGAGACGATTCTCAAAGTCCGCCAACTCTTCTGCAGCGGCGCGCGCCTTGTTATCGGGCGTACCTGCAGCAATCAAGGCGTCATAGGTTTTGGAAAGCATTACCGGCATCACGCGGCCGTACGACTAGCTTCCTCGTCATTATCGGCAGCCTTGCGTCGGGCACTCAATCCCCCGGTCGAGGGCCGAGATAACGCGCCCGGGGGCGGATCAGAATGCCGCTCTCATATTGCTCGATCGCGTGGGCGATCCAGCCGACCGTGCGGCCGATGACAAAGAGCCCGAGAGCGGCACTTCGCGGCAACGCTAAGCCGATCGCCGCGGCCGCCAAGCCAAAATCGACATTGGGGTGACGCCCGATCAGGCGCAATCCAATCTCGGCCGCCGTTGCCGCCAGCGCGTGGAGTTCTGGCGCCGCTTGCGCGAGAACAGCCAGGATAGCGGTCGCCCGCGGGTCGCCATCGGGGTAGAGCGGCTGGCCAAACCCCGGCAGCCGCTCGCCGCGGGCTAGCCGGCCGGCCATTATCGCCATTGGATCGCTTCCCTCGAGGAGCTCGCGGAACAAGCCTTCTGCACGCTCAGTTTCGCCGCCGTGGAAACGACCGGACAAAGCGCCTAACGCGGCTGCGACTACGGCGTAGGGGGTTGCTCCGGCCGAGGCGACGCAGCGCGCGACAAAGGTCGATGCATTGAGCTCGTGATCGGCGATCAGCACCAGACAGCGGCGGATCAGGTCGACACCGCCCTCGCCCAACCGCCACGCAGCGGCGAGTCGCCGATGGATCGGCTCGGGCGAAGGCAAGGTGGGAGCGACGCAAGCGGTCAGCTCGCGCAGGATGCGCCATCCGGTGCGGGCCACCCGGGCTCGCGTCAGGTCGAGCGCCGATAGATCCTCGTCGCCGAGCGCGGTAAGCCTGATTTGGCAACGCTCGATCAACCCAGAGACCGCCGCATTACCCGATCGGCTCGAGCCGCTTGAATCCCCAAGTTCGGAGCCCGCATCGCTCAGCCACAGCATCTTTGCGATGTCCTCGAGGGTGGCCCGGTCGGAAAGGCCCACGGCGTCCTGTCCCCGGTAGTAGAAGCGGCCATTCTCGATCAGGCAGATCGACGAACCGATCACCGGCATCAGCGCCTCGGGATCGGAGCTTTGGACAGGCCTTGGGCTGGAACGGGCGTCGAGCAGCGCCTCAACATCCTCGCTTCGGTAGCGCCGCTCACGAGAGCCGGGGACCATTACGGAGCGGATCCTGCCGCGGCTGACATAGGCATAGAGCGTGTCGAGCTTGATCCCGAGCCGGTCGGCGGTTTGGCGGGCGGTCAGCAACATCGCGATAGATTGATCAGATAATCAATGTTGACATCGTGTCTATGCATCTATCTTGTAACGCATCTATTGCGGAGGGCTCGATGAGCGCAACGGCAATTCCTGAGACGATCGAAATCGGTATCAACGGCGCCAACATGCGGCACGAGCTGCCGTTGCTGCGTCCGACGATAGGTCCGCCGATGGTCGATGTTCGCCAGCTCCATAAGCAGATCGGCCATTTCGCCTTTGATCCCGGATTGGGAGAGACCGGCATCTGTCGTTCGACGATCACCTATGTCGACGGCGACGAGGGGGTTTTGCTCTACCGTGGCTATCCGATCGACGCGCTCGTCGAAAGCTGCAGCTATCTTGAGATCTGTTGGCTCTTGCTGAACGGTGACCTGCCGACGGCGGCGCAGCTCGATCGCTTTACCGACGACATCACCCATCACACGATGGTCAATGAGCAACTGCATGCGATTTACCGCGGGTTTCGGCGCGATGCCCATCCGATGGCAATAATGTGCGGCGTGGTCGGAGCATTGGCGGCGTTCTACCATGACGGGCTCGACATTTTCGATCCGCACCATAGGATGATCGCCGCGCACCGGCTCGTCGCGAAGATGCCGACGATTGCGGCCATGGTTTACAAATATTCGCAGGGGCAGCCTTTCGTCTATCCGCGCAACGATCTCGGCTACACCGAAAACTTTCTCAACATGTTGTTCTCCGTCCCGTGCGAGGCTTACCGGGTGCCCGATGCAGCGGCACGCGCGCTCGAGGCGGTGCTGATCATGCACGGTGATCACGAGCAGAACGCCTCGACCTCGGCGATGCGGTTTGTCGGCTCGACCCAGGCCAACCCTTACGCCTGCACCGCAGCGGCAATCGCCGCGCTGTGGGGACCTTTGCACGGTGGCGCCAACCAGGGGGTGCTGCAGACCCTGGCTGAGATCGGCTCGGTCGACCACATTCCCGAGATCTTGCGGCGCGCCAAAGACAAGAACAATCCGTTTCGCCTGGCGGGCTTCGGGCACCGCATCTACAAGAGCTACGATCCGCGCGCCAAGCTGTTGCGCCACCGCTGCTACGAAGTGCTCGACGCTCTAGGGCAGCGCGACGATCCGGTTCTCGACCTGGCCATGGAGCTGGAGCGAGTCGTCCTCGCCGACGATTATTTCATCGAGCGCAAGCTCTATCCCAATGTCGATTTCTACTCCGGCATCATCTTCCGCGCCCTGGGGCTGCCGCCCGCCATGTTCACGCCGGTCTTCGCGGTAGCGCGCACCGTCGGCTGGGTGGCGCAATGGAACGAGATGATCGCCGACCCGGAGACGCGACTCTTTCGCCCGCGCCAGCTCTACACCGGCCCGGTCGAACGGGATGTGGTGCCGATCGCCGAGCGCGCGACGCACGAACCGCTCGTCGGGTAAGCCGTACCCGGAAAATCAGGATCGAGTGTGAACCAGCTCACACTCGCCCACGTCGCCCCGACCGCATCCTCGCTCGTATTCATGCCGTCGGAGATGCCCTCGGGACAGGAAGGTAAAAGCCCCTTCCAAACTCCCGGCTCATCGGAGCGCAACAGAACCAGGACGCGGGACCTTGCTCCGATGTCGCGCGAGCGGACCGAGGGCGATACGCTAGCTCAGCGGGAGCCGGCAGTGCGCCGTCGAGCTGCCGCGCGAAAACAATGCCGAGCACAGGGAGGACGCAATGCGCCGAAGGGAATTGCTCAAAGCGGCCGGCGCCGGTGTAGCGGCTCTTGCCGCGCCGCGGATCGGGCGGGCGGAGAAGACCAACAAGCTGGTCTTTGTTCCGACCGAAGATCTCAGCGTGCTCGACCCGGTCGTCAGTACGCTTAAATCGACTCGCAATCACGGGTATCTCGTCTGTGACACGCTCTACGGCATCGATACGAATTGGATGGCGCAGCCGCAGATGGTCGCGGGGCACCAAGTCGCGGAAGACGGGCTGATCTGGACCCTAACCTTGCGCGAGGGGCTGCGCTTTCACGACAAGGAGCTGGCGCTGGCCCGCGATGTCATCGCCAGCATCCGCCGCTTCGCCCAGCGCATCAGCTTCGCCGATGTGCTGATGTCGGCGACCGAGGAATTGTCGGCACCCGACGATCGCACTGTGCGGTTCCGCCTGAAGCGACCGTTTCCGCATCTGCCGGAGGCGCTGGCTGGACCGGGAGGCAATGTTCCAGCCATCATGCCGGAGCGTCTCGCGGCGACCTCGCCATTCAAGGCGGTCGGCGAAGTCGTCGGCAGCGGCCCCTATCGCTTTCTCGCTGATGAGCATGTCGCCGGCGCCCGCGCCGCGTACGAGCGGTTCCCCCTTTACCAACCCCGCGCGGCAGGCCCGGTGGGCTTCACCACAGGGCCGAAGGTCGCGCATTTCCATCGGGTCGAATGGCTGACATTGGATCAGTTTTCGGCGATGGCCGCGCTGCGCAATGGAGAAGTCGACTGGAAGGA